>Ga0114931_10008628_pt1 | contig 12306 bp, 6 predicted proteins | sample 2SBtaG_FD_89579 | JGI IMG/M metagenome (GOLD analysis project Ga0114931, IMG submission 89579) | Deep subsurface microbial communities from Kolumbo volcano to uncover new lineages of life (NeLLi) - 2SBTROV14_V59a metaG | ecosystem: Environmental > Aquatic > Marine > Volcanic | place: Kolumbo...
CTCGGAACCCTCTGGCATTCCGCGGTGGGCGACGCAGAGGACCGTATCTGGGACGCGGTCGCAGGCGTCGGGGGCGCCGTGTCGTTTCTCCGCAACGCCGAGGTAGAAGGCGCGCGGGCTGCCACCGCCGATGCGAATGCCGCGGCCGCGGCGCACCAAGCCGAAGTACGTCGCGCCGCGCGAGACGGCGAGATCGAGGCTGTTGGTTTGGAGCACGATCGGTGCCACGCCGTCCGACCAGCGCGCGAGCTGCGCCACCAGGCGATCGCGAATGATCGGCGGCTTGAGAGCGCCGCCATTGAAGAGAACGACGTCGGGCGAGCCGAGCTGCTCCTGCGTTCCCGCGATCGGGTCGCTGGCGTGGGCGGCGAGGAATGCCGCGAGGTGTCGGCTCAGCGCGGCATCGCTGGCGTAGGGAAGACCCCACTCCTGCAGGCCGCCGCGCTGCTCGACGCGTGGTGTGCTGCCCTTGTCGACGAGGGGGAAGAAACCGTCGATGACCAGTTGCTCGACCTCGCAACGCGTCAGCGTCGCGGAAAGCGTACCACCTACCAGCGACCGGCCACGTCCGCCGAGTCGGATCGGCAGCTCGTCGGGTGGCGAATTGCCGAGGAGTTGTTCCTTCGCCGAGCGGCACAGGCTGGTCAGCGCGTGCCATCGCTGGCTGTCGAGCTTTTCGCCGAAACGTTGCTCGAGCATGCGCGCTATGGCGACGTCGATGTTGTCGCCGCCGAGGAGAATGTGGTCGCCAACTGCGAGCCGCTGCAAGCCGACGCTGCCATGCTCTTCGTCGGTGCGGGTGCGTTTTTCGTCCCGATTCGCCTGGATACGAATCAGGCTGAAGTCGGAGGTGCCGCCGCCGACATCGACGACGAGCGCGAGGCGGCGATCTTCGAGCAGCCTTCCCCAGCTGCCGGCGTTCGACTCCAACCAGGCGTAGAAGGCCGCCTGGGGTTCCTCGAGCAGGCGCGCGTGGTGCAGGTTTGCGCGTGCTGCTGCTTCGATGGTCAACTCGCGCGCGACTTCGTCGAACGACGCGGGAATGGTGAGGACGACGTCCTGGTCGCCGAGCGGGTGTGCCGGAAAGTGCTGCTGCCATGCCGCGCGTAGATGAATCAAAAAACGGCTGGATGCCTCGATCGGTGAGATCTGAGTCACGTCGTCGGGCGCAGCCCACGGCAGGATATTTGCGGTGCGGTCGACACCTCCGTGGCAGAGCCATGATTTCGCCGAGCTGACCATGCGGCCACTGACGCGCGCGCCTTGCTCGCGGGCGAACTCACCGACGGCGAAGTCCTGGTCGCCCGTCCACGGAAGGTCGAGATCTCCCGGCCGGACGTCGTGGGTGCCGGCGAGGTAGACGAAAGAGGGCAGGGTGGGGCGCTCGCCGACTTTGCCGGCGGTGACGAGCTGGGGAATCTCGAGCGACTCGATACGAGGTGCGGCCGCTTCCGTGTCGACGAAACCAATCGCCGAGTTGGTGGTGCCGAGATCGATGCCGACGATGTAGCGGGAAGTCATGCGGAACTCCCGGTGCGCACGTCGAGCTCGAGCTTCCAGCGCCGGTCTTCCTCGCGACTGACACACCACAGTTCGAGAACACCGAGCTCGCTGACCCTGGCTTCGAGGTGGATGGGGACGGTGCATCCCTCGCGTCCCTCCCACTCGAGTCTCGTCGAGACCGGCGAGAGTTCCTCGAGTTCTTCGTCGCTCCAGTGCTCGAGGAGTGTTCCGACTGCGTCGTCGCGGCGGCTTGACGAGCTCAGGAAGCGGAACTCTACCTGCTGGCCGACGGCGAGACCAAGCTCGTGCGCCGGCAGCTCGACGTCGCTGCCTTCTTCGAGGCCCTGCGGGACGATGCACAGCGCCTTGATCGGTGGTCGCATAGCGGGCACCGCCGGCATGGCAGTCTCGACGCCGATATAGAAGGAGCGCGCGGTGCCGCCGCGGATGCGCACGCCACGTCCACGTCTGGCCAGCCCGTAGTAGGCGGCGCCGCGGGCGACCGCGTAGTGTGGATCGGCGCCGTCGAGGATGCGCGGCTGCTCGACGGGCCCTCCTCTGCCCGCGCCCCAGGAGCCGATCACCTCGCTCACTCGATCGCGCAGCGCGGGTGCCGCCATGACGCCGCCGTTGAAGAGCAATGCGGTGGGCTGGACCGCGCCGGGGTCGGCGTCGCCCGCGTGTTTGCGGAGGAACTGGGCAATGTGGCGCGTGATGGCCGGGTCGGATGCGTAGGGCAGGCCGAGCTCGTGGAGACCGGTGCTCTGTCGTTGTTGGAGTGGATCTGCGAGATCTACGCGAGGGAAGAACCCGTCGACCATCGACTGCTCAACATCGCCTCGAGCGATGTCGCAGCGCGTGGCGCCGCCGATGACTTTGCTGCCGCGTCCGAGGATGGCGACGGGCGCGACTGCTGCCGCGTCGTCGCTGGCCAGCAGCCTCTCCTTGGCGTCGCGGCAGCTCTGAATGAGTCCGCGAAACTGCCAGTCGTCGAGCACGGTGCCCTTCTCCTCGAGTTGCTGGCGTACCCGGTAGGCGAGAGCGAGGTCCATGTTGTCGCCGCCGAGGAGAATGTGATCGCCGACGGCGACCCGCTCGAGCTCGAGCGACCCTTCGCGTTCGCCGACCGCGATCAAGCTCAGGTCAGTGGTGCCGCCGCCGATGTCACAGACGAGGACGCGGTCGCCGACCACGACTGCGTCGCGCCAGCCTTCACCGCGCGAATCGAGCCATGCGTAAAATGCCGCCTGCGGTTCTTCGAGGAGGGTGACGTCGACCAGCCCGGCTTCGCGGGCCGCGCGCAACGTGAGCTCGCGCGCCTCCTCGTCGAACGATGCGGGAACCGTCACCAGCACGTCCTGGGCGGCTAGCGGGTGGTCGGGATGGATGGAGTCCCAGGCTTGGTGAATGTGGTCGAGGTAGCGAGCCGCGACTTCGACCGGCGACAGCTTGGCGACGTCGCCGGGACTTTGCCACGGCAGGGTGGGGCTGGTGCGGTCGATACCGCGGTGTGACAGCCAGGACTTGGCGGAGCTTACGACGCGATCGGGCAACTCACCGGCGCGTCGCTGCGCGTACGTACCGACGGCGTAATCGCGGTCTCGCGCCCAGGGGAGGTCGAAGGCGTGTGTGCTCAGCTCCGATGGTGCGGGAAGGTAGAGGAAGGATGGCAGTGAACGGCGCTTTTCGACCGTCCCGTGCGCCGTCAGTTGGGCGATGTCGAGGAGGCGTATCTCCGCCACTTCGCCCTCCGTCGCTGCATCCGTGGTGACGAAGGAAACGACGCTGTTGGTGGTACCGAGATCGATGCCTACGATGAACGCCACGATAGATCCGTCATGTTTCTGCGCACGTTGGCCGTTGGCCACGTGGGCTCAGTCAATTTCGACCTCCGCTGGTGCGATGATCGAGGTGTCGCCGTCAACCGCCTTGGGCAGCTCGACGTTAGCGGCGCGCCATCCACCGTGCTCGAGAGTACCGCGGAAAGGTGGGTCGCCGTGCACGTTGCCGGTTAGACGCACTTCGCGGGCGTTGTAGCCCGGCGCGAGCTCGAGCGCAGTGCCGTCTTCCTGCGCGAAGATCCGTGCGATTTCCATACGCTCGTGAAGTGCTTTGCGGCAGCCTCTGTGGATCGTTCGTGCGGCCGCCCCGACCTGTTCGTCACTGTAGGCGTCGATATCCTCCTCGAGAAAATCGATCAGTCGTCCCTCCTGTTGCAGAATCGCGAGCAGTTGCAGCGCCGGGACGGCGCGATCCGCTTCTGGTGTTTCGGGTGTTGTCGGTGCGGTCGTGGGCGGTGTCTCGTTGCGCAGCCCCACCAGCAGCGCGGTGAAGCCGAAGAGTACCACCGGGACCGTAAAGTAGAACCAGAAGAAGCCCGGATAGCGCGCCCGCATGGTCGACCATGTCGTTGTCATTTTCTCGGTGAAGCCGACCCCGGCGAGGGTGAAGTCGGGGTTGTGTACACTCTCGGCGAACAGCGCGAACCCCCAGGCGTTGGCGATCGCCAGGACCGCGCCGAAGAGCACAATGGTAGTGAGCAGGGCACCTCGCCCCGAGCGTTGTGACATAGGGAAAACTCCTCTGAGAGACGGCCGCGAACGAGCCAAGCTCTCATCTATAGCCGACCGGCTTCGGCACCTCCACTCGGGCTCCGCGATCGTCTGAACCGGCGTTCCCGGCGTTCCCGACGGTCCCGACGACAGATGTCGTCGGGGCTTGCGCTCGCCCGGGCCTTCAGCGAAGGAGACCGCATGGCGGATCGGATCGGGCTCGACCTCGGTGGGACGAAAATCGAGGGCGTAGTCCTCGACGAGGCTGGCGTGGTGAAGATGCGCGAACGTGTAGCGACGCGAGCGGAGCGTGGTTACGAATCTATCATCGAGACGACGGCGGCGCTGGCCGAGCGGTTGCTCGCGGCCGCCAGCGGGGGCTGCGGCGCGACTGTCGGCGCTGACGTCGGTATCGGCGTGGGGGCGCCGGGCGCGATCTCGTCGCGCACGGGTTTGCTCAAGAACTCGAACACGCAGTGCCTCAACGGACGCGACCTGCGCGGCGATCTGGCGCGGCGACTCGGCCGTTCGCTCGCGCTCGACAACGATGCGAACTGTTTCGCGCTCGCCGAGGCGCGCCTCGGCGCTGCACGTGGCCACCGCGTCGTCTTTGGCGTCATCCTGGGAACCGGAGTCGGCGGCGGTATTGTGCTCGACGGGGCGGTGCACCGCGGACCGCAGCGTATCGCCGGTGAATGGGGGCACCACTCGATCGATCCGGCTGGCCCGCAGTGCTACTGCGGCGGTCGCGGTTGTGTGGAGACGTACCTCAGTGGGCCCGCGCTCGAGCGCGAGTTTCGCCAGCGTCTCGGCCGCCCCGCATCGGCGGAGGCGATCGCGGCGGCCGCCGCTGCCGGCGAGGATGCGGCTGGCGCGATCTTCGCGGACTATCTCGATTGCTTCGGTCGGGCGCTCGCCAATCTGATCGATATTCTCGACCCGGACATGGTGGTGCTCGGTGGCGGCCTGTCGAACGTCGACATGCTCTACTCCCTGGGGGTCGAGCGAGTAGCCCACCACGTGTTCAACGATCAGCTGGTGACACCCATTTTGCGCAATCAGCTGGGCGACTCGGCCGGGGTCATCGGCGCGGCCCTGTTGGCCGGCACATGATCGCGCGAGTTGTTGGCGAAGTTCTCGATTCTGGGCCGGGCTGCTGACTTCCGAGGCAGGGATTGGCGACGATGCGGCACGAGTGCGGAATAGAGGTAAAACGCAGTTTTCTTCTGATAATTCTTCAAATGGCAGAATATAGCACGGTTTGCGCTCCTTGCGGTGGCGGTTTATATAGGCTAAATCCCCACAGACCTTATGAAACTGGACCCGACCGATCTCGAAATCCTGGATTTGCTGCAGGAACACTGTAAAACGCCTCTCGCGAAGATAGGCGATCGGGTAGGGTTGTCGGCTCCCGCGGTCATCGAGCGCATCAAGAAGCTCGAAGAGGGGGGGGTGATCACCGGCTATCGAGCTTCGCTCGACGCGCGCAGGCTGGGTCGTGACATCGCTGCTTTCATCGGTGTGATCGTCGACCAGCCGGTTGCGATTGGCGACGTCGAGGGGCAGATCGACCGCTGTGCCGACGTCCTCGAATGCCATCACGTGACGGGTAGCTATACCCTGCTGTTGAAGGTGAAGACCTCGAATACACAAACCCTCGAGGAGTTGATTACGTACCTGCGCGTCGTGCCGGGCGTGAGCCGCACCGAGACCCTGGTGATCCTGTCGACACATCGGGAAGAACATCGGCTGGACCTGCGGTTGCCGGATTCCTCGGTGCAGGAGCACGAGCGCCGCGTCGCCATCGGCGGCGCGCGACGGCCGCGAGTCGTCAAAGGAACTTCGGAGGTTGCGCCATGATGAAAAGACGCGCCGCGAGCAATCGGGGATTGTACGACCCATTTTTCGAGCACGATGCGTGCGGGGTGGGCTTCGTCGCCAACATCGACGGCACTCGATCGCACGAGATCGTGCAAAAGGGCCTGACCGTGCTCGAGAACCTGACCCACCGCGGGGCTTGCGGCTGTGACCTGGAAACCGGCGACGGCGCCGGTATGCTCATTCAGGTCCCCGACGCGTTTCTGCGCAAAGTGGGCGCACCGCTCGGCATCGAGTTGCCGCCGGCGGGCAAGTACGGCGTCGGGTTGATCTTTGCGCCGCGCGCCGAGGCGCAGCGGCGGGTGTGCGAAGAACTTTTCGAAAAGTACGCCGAAGCCGAGGGGTTGTACTTTCTCGGGTGCCGCGACGTCGATGTCGATGTGAGCCAGTGTGGCCCCTTGGCGCGTTCGATCGCGCCGCGCATGCGCCATGTGTTCGTCTCTCCGAAGGACGACCTCGGCCGGGATGCGTTGGAACGTAAGTTGTACGTCTTGCGCAAGCAGATCGAGAGAGCCATCCAGGCCGACGAAACAGTGGACGAGTTGTTCTACATCGCCAGCCTGTCGTGCCGGACCCTCGTCTACAAGGGGCTTCTGCTGCCTGAGCAGATGCCGGGCTATTTCAAGGATCTGCGCGATCCCGATCTGGTGAGCAGCCTGGCCCTGGTGCATCAGCGCTTCAGTACCAACACCCTGCCGTCGTGGGACCGCGCCCAACCGTTCCGCTATCTGGCGCACAACGGCGAGATCAACACATTGCGTGGCAATATCAACTGGATGCACGCACGCGAGCCGCGTTTCCACACCCCCTTGTTCGACGATCCCTCGAAGATGCTGCCGATCATCGAGCCGGACGGCAGTGACTCAGCGGTTTTCGACAATGCACTGGAGCTGCTCGAGCACACGGGTCGATCGCTGCCGCACTCGATGATGATGATGATTCCGGAGGCGTGGCAGAACCACGAGTCGATGCCCGAGGAGAAGCGCGCGTTTTATGAGTACCACTCGTGCCTGATGGAACCGTGGGACGGCCCGGCGTCGATTGCGTTTACCGACGGTACCGTCATCGGCGCGGTTCTCGACCGCAACGGTCTGCGGCCGTCGCGCTACGTCGTGACTAAGGACGGATTCGTGGTCATGGCTTCGGAGGTCGGGGTTCTCGACATCGACCCGGCCAACGTTCTCTACAAGAACCGACTCCAGCCTGGCCGGATGTTCCTGGTCGACACCGAGCAGGGGCGCATCATCGAGGACGACGAGATCAAGGGGGGTATGTCCTCGGCGCATCCGTATGCGGCGTGGTTACACGACAACCTGACTCGTCCGGCCGATCTTCCGGCGCCGGTGAGCGCGCAGTCGATCGAGGCGCGCGAGGATCTGCTGACGGTACAGCAGGTCTTCGGCTACAGCTTGGAGGATCTGCGAATTCTCCTGGCGCCGATGGCGACCCAGGGCCAGGAGCCGCTCGGCTCGATGGGCAACGACACGCCGCTGGCGATTCTGTCGCAGAAGCCGCAGTTGGTGTTCAGCTACTTCAAGCAGCTCTTTGCCCAGGTGACGAACCCGCCGATCGACCCGATCCGCGAGGAGATCATCATGTCGACGGTGTCGATGATCGGTCCCGAGGAGAATCTGTTCGAGGCCAGTCCGCAGCATTGCCGGCAGTTGCGCCTCGAAACTCCGATTCTCACCAATGAGGAGCTGGCCAAGATCCGCGAAATCGACCGAGCGGGTCTGCGCGCGCAAACTCTGCCGATCCTATACCGCGCTGCGGGTGGCGGTGAAGGGCTGCGCGAAGCGCTCGACGAACTCTGCGCCGCGGCGGTCGCGGCGGTCGACGCCGGAGCGACTATGCTGGTGTTGTCCGACCGCGACGTAGATGGGCGCATGGCTCCGATTCCGAGTCTCCTCGCGGTGGGGGCGGTGCATCACCACCTGATTCGCGAAGGCAAGAGGATGTCGTGCGGGCTCACCATCGAAACCGGCGAGGCGCGCGAGGTGATGCACTTCTGCCTGCTCATCGGTTACGGCGCCGAGGCGGTCAACCCGTACCTCGCCTACGAGACTCTGTCGGGCATGATCGACGATGGCCGCATTCGGGGAGTCGACAAGGCCGCGGCGGTAGCGAATTACATCAAGGCGCTCAACAAGGGGCTGCTCAAGGTCGCTTCGAAAATGGGGATCTCGACCTTGCAGAGTTACCGTGGCGCGCAGATTTTCGAATGTGTCGGTCTCAATACCGATGTTGTCGACCGCTACTTCAGTTGGACACCTTCGCGCATCGCCGGTGTCGGTCTCGACGCGATCGCGCGCGAGTCGGGAGAACGCCACCACTACGCCTACGGTGTGTCGCCGTCTCTGGACGGGGAACTGGTGGTCGGCGGGCAGTACCAGTGGCGGCGGCGTGGCGAGCACCATATGTACAATCCGGAGACCATCGCCAAGTTGCAACATGCGGTTCGCGCCGGCAGCTACAAGATGTTCAAGGAGTACACCGCTATTGCCGACGACGGGGCGAAGCAGCTGGCGACCCTGCGCGGCCTACTGACGTTCAAGAAGCGCGATTCCATTCCGATCGACGAAGTCGAGCCGGTGTCGGAGATTGTCAAGCGGTTCAAGACCGGAGCGATGTCGCTTGGTTCGATCAGTCGCGAGGCGCACGAGAACCTGGCGATCGCGATGAACCGTCTGGGCGGCAGGTCGAACACCGGCGAGGGTGGCGAGGACACGGTGCGATTTTTGCCGGATGCGAATGGTGACTTACGGCGCAGCGCGATCAAACAAGTGGCGTCGGGCCGGTTCGGTGTCACCAGCAACTACCTGGTCAACAGTGACGAGATTCAGATCAAGATGGCGCAGGGGGCCAAGCCGGGTGAGGGCGGCCAGCTGCCCGGCCACAAGGTCGACGACTACATCGCCCAGATTCGTCACTCGACGCCGGGGGTCGGTCTGATTTCGCCGCCGCCGCACCACGACATCTATTCGATCGAGGATCTGGCTCAGCTCATCCACGATCTCAAGAACGCCAACAACCGGGCCCGCATCAGCGTCAAGCTGGTTGCCGAGGTCGGGGTTGGTACGGTCGCCGCCGGTGTGTCGAAGGGCAAGGCCGACGTCGTCCTCATCAGTGGGCACGACGGCGGTACGGGCGCGTCGCCGCAGACCTCGATCAAACACGCCGGACTGCCGTGGGAGCTGGGTCTCGCCGAAACGCAGCAGGTGTTGGTCGAGAACGATCTGCGCGGCCGCATCTGCGTCGAGACCGACGGCCAGTTGAAGACCGGCCGTGACGTCGTGATCGCGACCCTGCTCGGCGCGGAGGAGTACGGCTTTGCCAGTTCGGCGCTGGTGGCGTCGGGGTGCATCATGATGCGTGTATGCCACCTCAATACCTGCCCCGTCGGCATTGCGACCCAGGACCCGCGCTTGCGCGAACGTTTTGCCGGCAAGCCGGAGCACGTCGTCAACTTCATGACGTTCATCGCCGAGGAAGTTCGCGAGATCATGGCTGAGATCGGCTTTCGTACCATCAACGAGATGGTTGGGCAGGTCGATGTGCTCGACAGTGTCGCCGCCGTCGATCACTGGAAGGCCAGGGGAATCGATCTCTCGCAGATCCTCTATAAGCCGGATGTCGGACCCGAGATTGCGACCCACTGCGTCGAGAAGCAGGATCACGGGCTGGAGAATGCTCTCGACAACAAGTTGATCGAGCTAGCCGCCGACGCGATCGAGACCAAGAAGCCGGTCGAGATCGAAATGGGGGTTCGCAACATCAACCGCACTGTCGGGACCATGCTGTCGGCGGAGATTTCGCGGCGCTGGGGGGAGGAGGGACTGCCCGACGGGACGATCTCGCTCAACCTGCACGGAACCGGTGGGCAGAGCTTTGGCGCCTTTATGGCGTCGGGTATCTCGGTGCACCTGGTTGGCGACGCCAACGATTACTTCGGCAAGGGGATGTCGGGTGGTAGGATCGTCGTCGTGCCGCCGGCGCAGTCGACCTTCGTGCCGGAGGAGAACAGCATCGTCGGCAACGTTGCGCTGTACGGCGCCACGGGTGGTGAAGTGTTCCTACGCGGTATGGCCGGCGAGCGCTTCGCCGTCCGGAACAGTGGCACGACCGCGGTGGTCGAAGGTGTCGGCGATCACGGCTGCGAGTACATGACCGGGGGGCGCGTCGTCGTCCTCGGCGAAGCGGGGCGCAACTTCGCCGCCGGGATGAGCGGTGGCATCGCCTACGTCCTCGATGGTGACTCGACATTCGCCAGCCGTTGCAACCCGGGAATGGTGACGCTTGGGCCGGTCCAGGATGTGGCCGGGGAAGCGGAGTTCCTCGCGGGGTTGATCGAGAAACACCGTGATCTGACGCAGAGTGCGGTGGCGGACAGGCTGCTGGCCTCGTGGTCGGAATGGGTGGAGAGATTCGTCCGGGTGATGCCCGTCGATTACGCCAGGGTGCTGGCCGAGCGCGCCGGGAAGCGGGTCGAGGAGCGGGCTCGTGCGTGAACGCTGTGGACGGGTGAAGCAATCGATCAGCGGAGCGTCGCCCGGTGGGCGACGTTGGAATCGAGTGGATCGGGATTCAATATGGGCAAAGTAACAGGATTTCTCGAGTCGGAACGAGCGATACCGGCGCGCAGGCCGGTCGAGGATCGGCTGCATGACTTTCGCGAGCTCGAGGGGGAGCTGTGCGATACGAAGCTGCAGGAACAGGGTTCGCGCTGCATGGATTGCGGTATTCCGTTCTGCCACACCGGCTGCCCACTCGGGAACCTGATCCCGGACTGGAACGACCTGATCTATCGCGGCCGCTGGCGCGACGCCATCGACAGGCTGCACTCGACCAACAATTTTCCAGAGTTCACCGGTCGCATTTGCCCCGCCCCGTGCGAGGAGGCGTGTGTTCTCAACATCAACAATAACCCGGTGACCATCAAGCTGATCGAGAAGCAGACGATCGGCCATGCACTCGCCGAGGGGTGGGTCGCGCCGGTCATCGCGCCGACCAAGACCGGTAAGAAAGTCGCCGTCGTGGGTTCGGGCCCGGCGGGGCTGGCATGCGCCCAGCAGTTGGCGCGCGCTGGACACGCGGTGACGGTGTACGAGCGCGCCGATCGCATCGGTGGGCTGATGCGCTATGGGATTCCCGATTTCAAGATGGAGAAGCACCTGATCGACTTTCGCATGGCCCAGATGGAGGCCGAGGGCGTCGTGTTCCGGCCGAGCACGAACGTCGGTAAGGACATCACCACCGACCAGTTGCTCGCCGACTTCGACGCGTTCGTCATCGCCGCCGGTTCGACCAAGCCGCGCGATCTGCCGATGCCGGGTCGCGAGCTCGTCGGCGTTCACTTCGCGATGGAATTTCTGCCGCAGCAGAACAAGGTCGTCGCCGGCGACGATGTCCCGAATCAGATCCTCGCCACCGGCAAGAACGTCATCATCCTCGGCGGCGGAGATACCGGGTCCGACTGTCTTGGGACCTCCAATCGCCAGGGTGCCAAGTCGGTTCACCAGTTCGAGCTGATGCCGCAGCCGTCGGATCACCGCACCGAGCACATGCCGTGGCCCTACTGGCCGATGATCATGCGAACCTCGAGTTCGCACGAGGAGGGCGTACTACGGGAGTGGAGCATCAACACCAAGAGTTTTTCCGGCGAGAATGGAAAGCTGCAGAAGCTGCACGGGGTTCGGCTGCGGTGGGAGACCGACGCGAGTGGCCGGCCTAGCAAGATGTCGGAGATTCCGGGCAGCGAGTTCGAGATGGAAGCCGATCTGGTGCTGCTGGCGCTCGGTTTCGTCGGGCCGGAGAAGGGCGGCCCGATCACCGACCTGAACCTGGAACTCGACAAGCGGGGCAATATCGCCGCCAATGACAAGTTCATGAGTAGCGCCGATGGAGTTTTCGCGTGCGGCGATGCGCGGCGCGGCCAGTCGCTAGTCGTCTGGGCGATCTGGGAAGGTCGCGAGTGCGCCCGCGGCGTCGACGAGTACCTGATGGGCGCCACCGACCTGCCGGCCAGTCCGCAGTTGTTCAACGCGCGTTAGCAGCGGTCGGGGTGGCTTCGGCCAGGTCTGGTCGGCGAGAAGTAGAGCCGAAGCTGGCGCGGCGGGAGATCGGCGACCGCCTTCGTGGTCCGACTCCGAGGACGACGTTGCGCCGAGAAGACCGGCAGCGCGGCCGGCAGCGAATCAACCTCCGCGGTGCCGTGTGGGCACGGTGGGGCCGATCACGATGGGGAGAACGGCATGGGTTTTCTATCAGCCACTTCGAGCATTGTTCGATTGCACGCGAAGCCACCTGTGAATCTGGACCGCGTGGCGATCGCCCGCGCGGTGTCGGAGCGTGCTTTTCGGGAGCAAGACGAACA
>Ga0114931_10008629_pt1 | contig 12303 bp, 13 predicted proteins | sample 2SBtaG_FD_89579 | JGI IMG/M metagenome (GOLD analysis project Ga0114931, IMG submission 89579) | Deep subsurface microbial communities from Kolumbo volcano to uncover new lineages of life (NeLLi) - 2SBTROV14_V59a metaG | ecosystem: Environmental > Aquatic > Marine > Volcanic | place: Kolumbo...
CGCCGGGGGCCGGGGCCGATGACCAGCGTCGGACCGGCGATGCCGGGACCGCGGCCCGGGCTGGGGCCACGCACCTGGTGGTGGGCCGTCCGATCTGGCGGGCCGAATCGCCGGAACTGGTGTATACCCGGTTGTGTGATGCCGTCAAGGAGGACACGTGAAACACACCCGAGCACTCGTGGCGGTCGCGGCCCTGGTCTGGCCCGGGACTGTCGTCGCCCAGGGTCCCACCCCGCTCGAGCGCGCGGTCGACCGTGCGCGGGAGGCCTGGCTCGACCACGATCTTCGCGGCCTGGTCCGTCACAGCGACACCGTTCGGCTGCAGCTGCCGGGGGTGGGTCGCTCGCCCTCCGTTCGCCCGTCCCAGGCGGCGCGGGTGCTGGGGGATTATCTCCGGATCGCCGAAGAGGTTACGTTGCGGCTCCGGCGCATTCGGGCAGTGAGTGACGACCACGCCTATGCCGAACTGGTGCGGATCTACGTCGTCCAGGGAACCAGAGACGAACGGGTCGAGACCATTTTCCTCGGGTTTCGGCGGATTGACGGGATTTGGGGGTTGCGGGAGGTCCGGATCACCCGCTGAGGGGCGGGCCGGCACCGGCCGGAACTCCCGGTTATCCCTTCACTTGCGTCCCCCATACGCCCTCTCTACATTACGAGGCTACTTACAAATCGTGGGGAATTTGGGCGTGAAGGTCCGATCCAGCGTGAAACCGATCTGCGAGCATTGCAAGATCATTCGCCGTCGCGGGGTGATCCGGGTGATCTGCAGTCGGAATCCCAAGCACAAGCAGCGGCAGGGCTAGCATGGCACGTATTGCCGGCGTCGATCTGCCGCGCCAGAAACGGGTGGAATCCGCACTCACCTACATCTACGGGATCGGGAGTTCCACGGCCCGCACCATTCTCGACCAGACGGCCATTGATCCGGACACCCGGGTTCAGAACCTCACCGACGCGGAAGTGGCGCGTCTCCGGCAGGTGATCGACCGGAGTGTGAAGGTGGAAGGGGCGTTACGGACCGAGGTGGCCATGAACATCAAGCGGCTCATGGATATCGGCAGCTACCGGGGCCTGCGGCATCGGCGGGGGTTGCCGGTCCGTGGCCAGCGGACCCATACCAATGCCCGCACCAAGAAAGGTCCCCGGCGGGCTATCGCGGGGAAGAAGAAGGTGACCAAGTAGCATGGCGCACGCGAAGGGGAGCAAACGGGCACGGAAGGTGGTGGAGGCGGAGGGGGTGGCCCACATCACGGCCACGTTCAACAACACGCTCATTACCGTCTCCGATCTGAGCGGGAATACGATCAGTTGGGGGTCGGCCGGCAAGTCGGGTTTCAAGGGTTCCAAGAAGTCGACGTCGTTCGCGGCCACGATCGCCGCCGAACAGGCCGGGCGCGAAGCCCTCAATATCGGGGTCAAGCGGGTTCACGTTCGGGTGCAGGGTCCGGGATCGGGCCGGGAGTCCGCCGTGCAGGCGCTGGCGTCGGCGGGCCTGCGCATTCTTTCGATCCGGGATGTCACGCCGATTCCGCATAACGGGTGTCGGCCGCCCAAGAAACGGCGGGTATAACGATGGCGCGATACACGGGCCCCGTCTGCCGACAGTGTCGCCGAGAGGGAGAGAAGCTCTTCCTCAAGGGCGCGCGGTGTCTGACAGAAAAGTGTGCCTTCGAGCGACGGGACTATCCGCCCGGCCAGCACGGGGACCCGATGGGCCGCCGCCGTCGCCGGAAGGTGTCCGAGTACTCCAGGCAGCTCCGGGAGAAGCAGAAGGTCAAACGCATTTACGGGCTCTCCGAGGGGCAGTTCCGGAATACCTTCGAGCGGGTCCGCAAACTGCCCGGGGTGACCGGCGAAAACCTGCTGATCGCCCTCGAGATGCGGCTGGACAACGTCGTGTACCGGATGGGGTTTGCCCAGAGCCGCCGGGCGGCCAGACAGCTGGTCCGGCACGGCCACATCGAGGTGAACGGCCGGGCTACCGATGTGCCGTCGTTCCGGGTGCGTCCGGGACAGGAAGTGCGGGTCCGGGAGAAGAGTCGGAAACTGGATGTGGTCGCCGCGTCCCTTGAGGCGTTGTCGCGGGCGGCGCCGGTCTCCTGGATCACGGTGGATACCAAGGCGTTCAGCGGGACAATTACCGAAATGCCGACGCGCGATGTGATTCCCGTGGCAGCCCAGGAACAGCTCATCGTCGAGCTCTACTCGAAATAACCGACCAATGAAAATCGATTTGAGTGGCCTCGTTCGACCCACCGTGGTCGAAATGCTCAAGGCCGACGACAACCCGAACGTGGCGGAGTTCCGCCTCCAACCGCTCGAGCGCGGGTACGGGTACACGCTCGGCAACGCCATGCGCCGAATGCTGCTCTCATCGCTGCAGGGTGCGGCGGTATGGGCCTTCCGTCTCGACGGGGTCGTGCACGAGCACCAGACGATCCCCGGGGTGGCGGAAGACGTGCACCAGATCGTCCAACGGCTGAAGGACCTGACCATTCGGATGGCTGAAGATGTCAACGAGGCCATCCTGCACCTCAAGGTGACCAAGGCGGGACCGGTGACGGCCCGGAACCTGGAGATGCACGGGTCGGTTGAATTGCCCGATCCTGACCACTTCCTGTTCACCCTGCAGGAGGATCGGGAACTGAACGGCGAGTTCTACGTGAACACGGGGCGCGGCTACGTGGCTGCTTCGCAGCATCCCGCCGACCGTTCGCTGCCGGTGGATCTGGTGCGAATGGACTCGATCTACAATCCGGTGCGACGGGCCAACTTCACGGTGGCCGAGACGCGGGTGGGACAACGGACGGATTTCGACCGACTGGTACTGACGGTGGAAACTGACGGCACGATGTCTCCCGAAGAGTCCGTGTCCTACGCGGCCGCCCTGCTCCAGGAGCACGTCCGGTATTTCTTCCAGTTCAGTGATGCGCCCGAAATCTCGGGGGACGTTCCCCCCCCGGAGACCCCGGACGATTCCCGGCTGCGGGAGGTGCTGGCCCGGGCGATCGACGACTGCGGCCTCTCCGTGCGGTCGGTCAACTCTCTCAAGAATTCGGGCATCAACACGCTCGGCGACCTCGTGCGGCAGTCGGAAGAGGACATGCTGAAGGTCAAGAATGTCGGGGAGAAAGCGCTCGGGGAGATCAAGGAGCTGCTCGATGGCGAAGGGCTGAGCTTCGGCATGACGGTGACCGGTGGTGAACTGGAGGAACCCCTGGGGACCTCGATTGGGGGCGTCGTGGGGGAGGGAGAGGGCTGATGCGGCACCGCGTCAAAGGTCGGAAGCTGGGCCGGACGGCGGAGCATCGGCGGGCCCTGCTGCGCAATCTGGCCACCTCCCTGTTCAAGCACGAGAAGGTGGTCACGACCGAGGCCAAGGCCAAGGCGCTTCGGCCCTACGCCGAGCGCATGATCACGTTTGCGCGTCGAGGCGACCTCACGGCTCGACGTCAAGTGGAACGCCGAATCCGGGATCGAACCGTGGCCGACCGGCTGTTCCACGAGATCGGACCTCGGTTTGCCGCTCGACCCGGGGGGTATACCCGCATCGTGAAGCTGGGGCACCGTCCGGGAGACGGGGCCGATCTCGCGCGGATCGAGTTGCTGTCGGAGTGACCTGCGGCAGGATGGGGAGAGACACCAGGGGACCTGACGGTCCCCTTTCTTGTACTCAGGGGCGCGCGGAGGCGGCGCGGGGCGCCTTGACCACCCGGCCCGACTTGATGCACTGCGTGCAGGCCCGGATGCGACGAGGCGCGCCGTCCACGAGGACGCGGACCCGCTGCAGATTCGGGTACCATCGGCGGTTGGTTTTGTTGTTGGCGTGACTCACATTATGACCGAAAGTCGGCCCCTTGCCGCAGATATCGCAAACGCGTGCCATGACGGTGTCCGTGGTTCCGGGAAAAGGATGTAACCTCATAAACTATGCGTATCGCTTGAGATCCTCAAGCGTTTGAGGGCAAACAGGAGGAGCACGGGGTGCCTACTGCACTGATCACCGGGATCACCGGGCAGGATGGGTCCTATCTGGCGGAGTTTCTGCTCGAAAAGGGGTACGACGTGGTGGGGATTGTACGCCGAACCTCCCATGACTCCTATGAGCGAATCGGGCATCTGATCGACCGGGTACGGATTGTCCCCGCCGACCTGCTCGATCAGCATTCCCTGACGGTGGTGGTGCAGGAGTGCCAGCCGGACGAAGTCTACAATCTGGCTGCCCAGAGCTTTGTCCCGACCAGTTGGGCCCAACCGGTCCTCACCGGGGAGTTCACAGCCCTCGGGGTTACCCGGCTGCTGGAAGCGATTCGGCTCGCGCGGCCGGAGGCCCGGTTTTACCAGGCCAGTTCATCCGAGATGTTCGGCAAGGTGTTGGAATCTCCTCAGTCCGAGACGACTCCGTTCTACCCGCGATCCCCGTACGGGGTCGCCAAGGTGTACGGCCACTGGATCACGGTCAACTACCGAGAGTCGTACGACCTGTTTGCGGTGAGCGGGATTCTCTTCAACCACGAGTCGCCGCGGCGCGGGCTCGAGTTCGTCTCGCGCAAGGTCACGGATGGAGTGGCGCGTATCAAGCTCGGTCTGGCCGAGCGAATATCGCTGGGCAATCTCGACGCCCAGCGCGATTGGGGGTTTGCCGGGGATTACGTTCAGGCCATGTGGCTGATGCTGCAGCAATCGACGCCGACCGACTTCGTCGTGGGTACGGGGAAGACGCACACCGTTCGTGAACTGGTTCGGATTGCTTTCGACCATGTGGGGCTGGACTGGGAAGCCTACACCCACACCGATCCGGCCCTGGTTCGTCCCGCCGAGGTGGAGCATCTCCTGGCCGATCCGGCCCGAGCCAGGACTGAATTGGGGTGGAATCCGGCGGTCGATTTCGAGGGGTTGATCCGGATGATGGTTGACGCTGATCTGGCCCGTCTCGCCGGAGGCGCATGAATGTCCTGGTGACGGGGGCGGGGGGATTCGTGGGCCGGTGGCTGGTGCCCGAGCTGATCCGGCGTGGCCACACCGTGGTGCCCGGCGTCTACGAGAGGGTAGAGGATGCCGGGCTGGACGGGGCCATCCGGCTGGACGTCACGGACCCGGCCAGCGTCGAGGCCGCCTGCGCCCACCGGATCGATGCGGTCGCCCATCTGGCGGCGATCTCCAGCGTGGGGGAGGCCGGGCGGGATGTAGGCCGGACCTATGAGGTGAACACGGCTGGCACCGCCCGGGTGGCGGCCGCCGCCGCCGTGCGGGTCGGTAAGAGCCGGCGGGTCCGGTTCCTCTGTGTGTCCACCGGGGCGGTATACGGGGGGCAGGAACCTGGGCTCCGACGGGAGACCGACCCGACCCTCCCTCCCAACCCGTACGCGGCCTCAAAGCTTGCGGCGGAAACCGCCGTGCTGGAGGTCGGCCGCCGCACGGGGCTCGAGGTGGTCGTCTCGCGGCCTTTCGGGCATACCGGGGCCGGCCAGACGGCCGCCTTCGTGGTGCCGGCATTCACCCGGCGGATCATCGAGGCCGCGGCTCTCGGCGCGGCCGCGGTCGGGGTGGGCAACCTCGAGCCGGTTCGGGAGTTCATGCACGTGTCCGATGTGGTCGACGCCTATATCCGGTTGCTGGAACGGGGGAAGGCCGGCGCCATCTACAATGTGGCCTCCGGGGTTGGAGTCAGCATGCGCGATCTGTTTCTGCGCCTGGCCGACCTGATCGGGGTGCGGGTGATTCCGGAATCGGACACACGGTTCCTGCGGGCCGGGGACATTCCGTGGGTCGTGGGGGATGGCACACGCCTGCGGATGGAAACCGGCTGGGAGCCGACGTGGGGCCTCGACGAAACCCTTCAGGATGTCATTCATGCCGAAGCGCACTGACCTCCAGTCCATCCTCCTCATCGGCTCCGGCCCGATCGTCATCGGTCAGGCGGCGGAATTCGACTATTCCGGGACCCAGGCGGTCAAGGCGCTTCGGGAAGAAGGATACCGGGTCATTCTCGTGAACTCGAATCCGGCCACCATCATGACCGATCCGGAGCTTGCCGACCGGACCTACGTGGAGCCGGTCACCCCCGAGTGGGTGGCGATGGTGATTGAACGGGAACGTCCCGATGCCATCCTGCCGACGATGGGCGGCCAGACCGCGTTGAATGTGGCGATGGCCCTGGCCCGCGACGGAACGCTCGAACGCTACGGAGTGGAACTCATCGGAGCCAGCGAACGGGCCATTCACATGGCTGAGGACCGGCGGGCGTTTGCGGAGGCGATGGAGCGGATCGGCCTCGCCGTGCCGGCGGGCCGGATGGTGGCCTCCCGCGAAGAGGCGTTGGCCACGGTGGCCGAGACCGGGTATCCGGCGATCATCCGTCCATCGTTCACGCTGGGTGGGACGGGTGGTGGGGTGGCCTACAACCGGGAGGAGTTCCTGCAGTTGGTGGAGCGCGCCCTGGCCCTTTCCCCGACCCATACCGCGCTGGTCGAGCAGTCGGTGCTCGGGTGGAAGGAGTTCGAGCTCGAGGTCATGCGGGATGGGGCGGACAACGTCGTCATCGTCTGTTCGATCGAGAACCTCGACCCGATGGGTGTGCACACCGGCGACTCCATCACGGTGGCGCCCGCGATGACCCTGTCCGACCACGAGTATCAGGAACTCCGCGATGCGGCCATCGCCATCATTCGGGAGATCGGCGTCGCCGCCGGCGGGTGTAACATCCAGTTCGCGGTGAGTCCGACCACCGGAGAGATCCTGGTGATCGAGATGAATCCCCGGGTGTCCCGGTCCTCGGCCCTCGCCTCCAAGGCGACGGGTTTCCCCATCGCGCGGATCGGGGCCAAACTTGCCGTGGGGTTCCGGCTGGACGAGCTGCCCAATGACATCACGGGCACCACCCCGGCGTCGTTCGAGCCGGTGCTCGATTACGTCGTCGTGAAGTTCCCCCGGTTCGCCTTTGAGAAGTTCCCCAGCGCCGATCGGGTGCTCACGACCCAGATGAAATCCGTCGGGGAATCGATGGCTATCGGACGAACGTTCAAGGAGGCGTTCCAGAAAGGCATCCGGGCGCTGGAGATCGGGCGGGCCGGTTGGGAAGAGGGGAAAACCCTGGCGGACGACCACCTGAGCTCCGACGATCCCGACGAACTGCGTTCCGCGGTTGGCCAGCCTACGGCGGAACGGCTGTTCCAGCTCAAGCGGGCGATGCGAGCCGGGATTGCCATCGACGATCTTTACGCGATCACCGGGATCGATCCCTGGTTCCTGCACCAGTTGCTCGAACTCCTGGAGGCGGAACAGGAGTGGGCGGTGCGTCCGGCGCTGGCACCGGATGCGGTCCGCCGGATGAAACGGCTCGGATTCTCCGATCGGCAATTGGCGGAGATCCGGGGGTTGTCCGAGAGCGAGGTCCGGCGATTCCGGTGGGATGCAGGCATTCATCCCTGCTTCAAGATGGTGGACACCTGTGCCGGGGAGTTCCCGTCCGCCACACCCTACCTGTATTCCACCTACGACGACGAAAACGAATCCGAACCGTTCGGCTCGAACGGCGTTGTGATTCTGGGCAGCGGTCCCAATCGGATCGGACAGGGCGTGGAGTTCGATTACTGCTGTGTCCGGGCCGGGCTCGCATTTCGCGACCTCGGCCTTCGCACCATCATGATCAATTGCAACCCCGAGACCGTCTCCACCGATTTCGACATCTCGGACAAGCTCTACTTCGAGCCCCTGACGCTCGAAGACGTCCTTGAGATCGTTCGGCTCGAGCAACCCCGGGGGGTCGTGATCCAGCTGGGCGGCCAGACCCCGCTCCGGCTGGCCCAGGAGCTCGAAGCCGAGCGTGTTCCGATTCTCGGCACCGGACCCGAGGCCATCGACATCGCCGAGGACCGGGCCCGTTTCGGGGCCATTGCCCGCTCACTCGGGGTGACCCAGCCCGCTCACGGCATGGCGGAGAGCGTGGACGAGGCGGTGGCCGTGGCGTCCCGGGTCGGGTACCCGATCCTGGTCCGGCCGTCGTACGTCCTGGGGGGACGGGCGATGGAGATCGTCTACGACGAGGAGTCTCTCCGCCGGTACTTCCAGGAAGCGGTCCGGGTGTCACCGGGCCGACCGGTCCTCATCGATCAGTTCCTCGAGGACGCGTTCGAAGCCGATGTCGATGCCCTGTCGGACGGGACGGACTGTCTGATCGGGGGGATCATGCAACACATCGAGGACGCCGGGGTTCATTCCGGTGACTCAGCCTGTGTGCTGCCGCCGTACCGGATCGACCGGGCCGCGCTGGATCTCATGCGGGCCCACACCAGGGCGTTCGCGGCCGAACTGGGCGTCGTGGGGTTGATCAACGTCCAGTATGCGGTCAAGGACGGCATCGTCTACGTCCTCGAGGTCAACCCCCGCAGCTCGCGCACCGTGCCGTTTGTCGCCAAGGCGACCGGGCGCCCCCTGGTGAGTCTGGCCGCCCGGGTGATTGTCGGGGAACCCCTGGCTGATGTCGTTGAGCTCGACGATCACGTCCCGCCGTACGTCTCGGTGAAGGAAGCGGTGTTTCCCTTTACGAAGCTTCCGAATGTGGACACCCTGCTCGGTCCGGAAATGCGCTCGACCGGTGAGGTCATGGGGATAGCGTACACCATGGGGATGGCGTTCGCCAAGGCCCAGATCGGTGCCGACGGCGCCTTGCCGCTCGACGGGTCGGTGCTCGTCACGGTCAACGACAGTGACAAGCCCGCAGTGGTTCCTATCGTGCGGCGGTTCCAGGAGATGGGTTTCCGGATCGTGGCCACGGCGGGTACCGCAGACTTCCTTCGCGATCGGGGCATTCCGGTCGTTTCGGTCAAAAAGATTCACGAGGGTCGACCGAATTGTCACGACGCGATCGTTTCGGGCGACGTGCAGCTCCTGATTAACACCCCGCTCGGCAAGCTCACGCAGCGGGACGATTACCGCCTGCGGCGGACCGCGCTTCAGCGGGGCATTCCCTACACGACAACCATCTCCGCGGCCAGTGCGGCGGGCGACGCGGTGCTGGCCCTGCGGAGCCGCCGCGGGGCGGTCCGATGCCTCCAGGAGTGGTACGAGCAGCTGGAGCGGGATCGCCGGCCGGAACTCAGGATTACGTCGGCGCCCATCGGGGAAGGGACCGTGGAATCCGCGTGAAGAACCCGGGGACCACGCCGGGCGCGGCGGCCGGTCCGCCGGGGGTGTCGGGCGAGTGGCTGGCCGAGTTGCAGGCGCATCTGGGTGATCAGGTGCGTCTGGGGGTTCCCCTTGCGCAACTCTCCACCTACCGGATCGGGGGCCCGGCCCGGGCGGTCGTGACGCCGAGGTCTCCCGAGGCGGTGGCCACCACCCTGCGGCTGGTTCGGGAGGGTGGGGTCCCGTGGTTCGTGATCGGACTCGGGTCGAATCTGTTGTTCGATGACGCCGGGTTCGCCGGGGTTATCCTCCGGGTGGTGAAGGAGATGGCCCACATTGTGCAGGAGGGGGCCGGCGGAACCCGGTGGACCGTGGGTGCCGGCCTTCCGACCCCTCGTCTGGCCCGCCGGACCGCGGCGGCCGGTTACGCCGGAATCCAGCGCCTGGTGGGGGTGCCCGGGGCGGTGGGGGGTGGCGTGTTCATGAACGCCGGGGCCCACGGCCAGGACTTTTCCGGTGTGGTACAATCGGTGGATCTGGTAACCGCTGAAGGGCCGCGGCGGGTGCCGGGGACGAGGGTCGGGTGGGGATATCGCACCAGCGGCCTCGACGGGGTCGTGGTGGCGGTCACCTTGGAGCTGGAACCGGCCGATCCGGCCCGGCTCCGGCGGGATGTGACGGTCCACCTGCGGCGGCGCCGAACGGGGACACCGTTCGATCAGCCGTGTTGCGGTTCGGTGTTCCGGAATCCCGAGCCGTCCGCGGTCGAGGGGTGGACGGGTCCGTCCCCGCCGACGGCGGGCCGGCTGATCGAGGCAGCGGGCATGAAGGGGATGGTGGTTGGGGGGGCGAGGGTCTCGCCACTGCACGCGAATTACGTCGTCAACGAGGGTGGAGCGACGAGCGCGGATGTGCGGGCGGTGATCGACGCGGTCGGTGAGGCGGTGGCCGATCGGTTTGGGGTCACCCTGCGACGTGAGGTCCGGTTCGTGTCACCAGTGGGATGAGGGCCATGAGTGATTATTTCGTTCACGAGAGTGCGTACGTCGATGACGGGGCCGAGATCGGAACCGGCACCCGGGTCTGGCATTTCTGCCATGTCATGAGCGGGGCCCGAATCGGCGCGGGGTGCAATCTGGGTCAGAATGTCGTGGTCATGTCGGGGGCGGTCATCGGGAACAACGTGAAGATCCAGAACAACGTGTCGATCTACCAAGGCGTGGTGCTCGAGGACGATGTGTTCTGCGGGCCGTCGTGCGTCTTCACGAATGTGACCAATCCCCGAAGTCATGTCAGTCGGAAGACGGAGTACCAGATGACGCGGGTGGGGCGGGGGGCGTCAATCGGTGCGAACGCGACGGTGGTGTGTGGAGTGACGCTGGGGGCGTTTGCCTTCATCGGGGCGGGTGCGGTCGTGACCGCCGATGTCCCGGCGTACGGCCTCATGGTGGGAGTTCCGGCCCGACGGGTAGGGTGGATGTGCCGGTGCGGAGAACGTCTCCATCTCGAGGGTGAATGGGGGCGGTGTGAGCGATGTGGGACCTGCTATCGGGAACAGGGGGGCGTAGTCAAGCCGGAGAGCGGGGAGGCGACGTCATGAACCGCCGGGCGTCGACGGCCGGCGGGCCGGTGCCGCTCCTGGATCTCCAGGCCCAGTTCGCCGCGCATCGTGAGGAGCTGCTCGAAGCGCTGCTGTCGGTCGTGACGTCGCAGCGTTTCATCATGGGGGAGGCGGTGGGTGCCCTTGAGGAAGCGATCGCACCGTACTGTGGAACGTCCCACGCGATTGCCTGTGCCAGCGGGACGGATGCGCTGCTGTTGTCGGTCAAGGCCCTGGGTCTCGAACCCGGGGACGAGGTGGTGACGACGCCGTTCACATTCTTCGCCACGGCGGGGGCCATCGTCAACGGGGGTGGTCGTCCGGTATTCGTTGACGTCGAACCGGAGACCCTCAACATCGATCCGGCGGCGGTGGAGGCGGCCCTGACGTCCCGAACCCGGGCCTTGGTGCCGGTGCACCTGTTTGGACAGATGGCGGCGATGGAGTCCCTGGGTCGCCTGTCCGCCGCTCGCGACCTGGCCGTCATCGAGGATGCGGCCCAGGCGATCGGGGCGCGCCGTCGGATGGAGGGGGATTGGGTACGCGCCGGAGCGGTGGGGACGACGGGTGCGTTTTCCTTCTTCCCCAGCAAGAACCTGGGTGGGTGGGGGGATGGGGGGATGGTGGTGACTGACAGCGCCGCGTTGGCGGAGCAGTTGCGCCTGTTGCGCACCCACGGGGGGGCCAAACAGTATCACCACGATGTGGTGGGGACCAATTCCCGCCTCGACACCCTGCAGGCGGCGGTGCTGGGTGTCAAGCTCCGTTACCTGGAAGAGTGGAACGCCGCCCGCCGTGCTCACGCCGCGGCCTACACGGAGGCCTTTGCGGACGTCGATGCGGTGCGACCGCTGGCGGTCGATCCCCGGAACGAACCCGTGTTTCATCAATACACCGTTCGCGTCGAACGACGGGACGCGCTCCGGGACCATCTGCGCGGACGGCAGATCGGGTGTGCGGTCTATTACCCCAAACCTCTGCATCTCCAGCCGTGCTTTGCCGATCTGGGGTACCGGACCGGCCAGTTTCCGGTGGCGGAACGCGCCACGACCGAAGTCCTGTCGTTGCCGATCTATCCCGAGTTGCCCGTGCGCCATCGGGACTGCGTGATCGCCACCATACGGGAGTTTTACGCATGACACGTACGCGGATAGCGGTCATCGGTGCCGGAAACTGGGGTCGGAATCATGTCCGAACGATCGCCGGGATGACGGATGCCGAGTTGTTTGCCGTGTGTGACACCGACGAAGCGCGGCGGGACCAGCTGGCCCGTCAATACCCCGGCACTCGGATCGTCGAGGAACCGGCTGCGGCGTTCGCCGGGGCGGACGCGGTGGTGGTGGCCACGCCGGCCGCGACCCACGCCGCGGTGGCGCTCGAAGCCCTGGACGAGGGGATCCCGGTGTTGATCGAAAAACCCCTTGCCCTGTCGGTGGCCGACGCCGAGCGCGTGGTGGACCGGTCCGCGCGCCGGGGTGTGCCGGTGCTGACCGGGCATCTACTGCTGTTTCATCCAGCGGTCGAGTTCCTGCGTGGCGTGATTGCCTCGGACGAGCTGGGTCATCTCCACTATC
>Ga0114931_10008630_pt1 | contig 12303 bp, 11 predicted proteins | sample 2SBtaG_FD_89579 | JGI IMG/M metagenome (GOLD analysis project Ga0114931, IMG submission 89579) | Deep subsurface microbial communities from Kolumbo volcano to uncover new lineages of life (NeLLi) - 2SBTROV14_V59a metaG | ecosystem: Environmental > Aquatic > Marine > Volcanic | place: Kolumbo...
CTGAGGCCCGGGCGGTTATGGCAAATGAGGTTGAAGAGCTGAGAAACGGTCTCCGCGACCTTGCCAATACGAGATCCCAGGGATGCTATATATTCAGCGGCTTTCTCACGAATACAGAGACATTTGATATAAACGGCATCTACAGGGGAGATTCAAACCATTTAGAGGTAAAGACCGGGCTCGATATACAGCTCAAGGAGAACCTAACCGGTGAGGAGGTGTTTGGATACAGTCAGGGTAGTGACGAGTCCGTCCGGCTTGAAGGTGGAAGGTATATTCATTATCTCCCCGGTGGCGGAACCACTGTGAATATCGAGATCCGGGATACCGATAACACTACGGTCCTCGACTCGTTCTCCTATGATAACGCAGTCCAGATGTTGGACATTTTAGCTGCGGCATTAAGCAACAACAACATGGATCGTGTGAATGCGCTCATCAAATCGGTTGATGACAGCCATCAGCAGATACTCATCAGTGAGGCTGAGGTTGGTGCACGGCTCGGTTCTCTCGATGCTGAACAGGACAGGCTCGGTGATTCCGTCCTCGACCTCAGGACAGCGCTTTCTGAAACGGAGGATGCCGATATTGCAGATGTCATTTCCGAGATTGCAAAGACCAATGTCGCCCTTCAGTCGCTCCGTAATACCAGTGCACGGGTGTTGAGCCAGTCACTACTTGATTTTCTCGGATGATGATACATGTTTTAAAGGACACAGGTTAAGAAGCAGTGGTCTGAACAGGCCGGTTCAGTCGGGGGTTGTCTTCCCGGGGATACGGAACCCTCTAAAGAGGAGATGCCCTGATTTAGGGAAAAAAGGAGGCAGGATGCTGGTATTGACAAGGAGGTCAGAAGAGTCCATACGGCTTGGAGAGGACATAGTTGTAAAGGTGTTTGAGATCAAGGGGAACCAGGTGAGGCTTGGCATTGAGGCGCCAAGGGAATGAGGATTTACAGGGAAGAACTTTTTCAGAAGATCGCGGATGAAAATATACTTTCCTCCAAAACCGACAACCTGACCTTTGGTCGGCTAAAGGAGGTCTTTAAAAAGGGATGACCAGGGTAAACACGAGCAGGTTTGGCGAACTTGAGGTTTCAGAGGACCGTATTGTTCATTTCCCGGAGGGCCTTATCGGCTTTCCACGGCTGAAGCGTTACATGCTCCTCGATTACAAGGATACAAGTATACAGTGGCTTCAGGCCGTGGATGATCCGGATGTGGCATTTATTGTTGCAAACCCCTTTCTCATCAGTAGCGGGTATCAGTTTGATCTGCCCGATTCAGCAAAGGAGGTCCTTTCGGCTGAAGATCCTTCCGGTCTTGTAGTCCTGGTGATCCTGAGGGTCGAGGACGAAAAAAGGGTGATTGCCAACTTCCATGGTCCTTTAGTTCTTAACTCCAAAAACATGAAGGGGATTCAGCTTGCACTTGAAGACAAGTCGATAAATAAATACACCAGAGTTGTCGATCTGGCGTAAAGTAAAGCTTCCCGGCCAAAGCTCGGAAGCTTGCCAATGTAAGAACTTGATTAATTAGAGTCTGTGTATAAACTGCCGTTTTATATTTTTGTCATACCCGAAGTCTGTAGTCGGGTATCCAGAAGTTACTGAAAAGACTGGATTCCCGCCCAATCCCGAGTCAAGCTCGGGACGGGAATGACGGCTCTATTGTTGACTTTATACACAGACTCTAATTAGAGTCTGTGTATAAAGTCGAACAGTTGCCGTTATTCCGTCATTCCGGCTTGTCCGGAATCGTTCTCTGAGAAGGATTCCCGACTCTCCCGAAAGCGTTCGGGATTACGGGAATGACAAATAACCGCAGTTTATACACAGACTCTGATTACATTCCTTGCCTTCATCCCCGGCCAAAGGTCGGGGCTTTCGGCAAGGTACATTGTAAGGGTGGTATTTTAAAAATGCTAATAATCAGTGTCTTGAGGTTCTCCTGATCCACTATGTCTGACAATCTCGGTATAGTCGTTGGTGGCGGTCCGGCCCCGGGGATCAATGGTGTAATCAGCTCTGCAGCCATTGAGGCGATAAACTCCGGCCTGAATGTCCTCGGAATACGTGACGGGTTCAGGAGGCTCTATGCCGGTGACATGGAAGCCGCCCGCCCCCTCAGGATAGAGGATGTTTCCATGATACATATCAGGGGGGGTTCGCTGCTGAGGACGTCAAGGGATTACCCCGCCAGTCTCAAGGTAGGACTTAAGAGGATGATGAAGACCCTCTTTGCCCTTAATATCAGATATCTTATCACTATAGGCGGGGACGGGACTTCCTATATGGCAAGGCTCATCGAAAGCGAGTCCCTCGGCAGGGTCTCCGTGGTCCATGTTCCAAAGACCATAGATAATGACCTGCCACTGCCTGGAGGGATGCCGACCTTCGGGTTTGAGACAGCGAGGGACCTTGGTGTAAAGCTGGTAAAAAACCTCATGGAGGATGCACGGACGATGGGACGGTGGTATTTCGTCACCTCCATGGGCAGATATACAGGGCACCTTGCACTTGGAATCGGTAAGGCCGCAGGGGCGACAGTGACTGTTGTCCCGGAGGAGTTTTCCGAAAAGAGGCTTTCCTTCAGGAAAGTTGCAGATGTACTGGAAGGGTCGATAATTAAAAGGCTGTTTTTCAGGAGAGACTATGGGGTCGCTATACTCGCTGAGGGGATAGCAGACAAGTTGAACCTCGGGGAACTAAAGAAATATGAAGAGATAACAAAGGATGAAACAGGGAGTGTCAGGCTTTCCGAGATACAGCTCGGAAGGGTGATGAAACATTTTGTGCAGGAGGGCCTTGAGAAGAGAGGGATAAGGACAACCATCGTTGACAAAAATATCGGTTATGAACTAAGGGCTGCCGATCCGGTTCCCTTTGATGTGGAGTATACGAGGAACCTCGGTTACGGGGCGGTCAGATATCTCCTGAAGGGTGGTTCAGGTGCCATGATCGTCATGTACGATGGGCATCTGAGGCCGATTCCCCTTAAGGACCTTGTGGATCCCCTTACCGACAGGACAAGGATCAGGAGCGTGAGCATAAGGTCGGAGGGGTATGAGGTTGCAAGAAAGTATATGATAAGACTGGGCAGGACCGATTTCCTGAAAGAGAGGATCGGGGGGCTTGCAGAGGTTGCCGGGATGACAGCCGGGGAGTTTAAGAAGAGGTTTTACTATCTCGTCAAGAATGACCCCCCCGGTTTTTGATGCCGCTTTGTTTATTTGCTTCCCGTCAAGTCCCGGTAGAACTGTTCATTGTCGGAAAAGAGCAACCCGTCAGCGTAGGTGATTTTCCCTTCAAGATATAGCCTTGCAAGAGAGGAGTCAATTGACTCGTAATCTTCGGTGCCGCTTAACATCTGAGTTCTTATCTGGTGCGTTTTCGCCTCCCTGATCAGGTTTTTAATCTTGTAGCTGTTTATCAGTTTTTCAAAGGCAATGATCCTGTTCTCTGCTTTCTTCAGGGGGACAAGCCTCTGGGAAAAGATAAGGATGAGGGAGTCTGCAAGCTTGGTCCTTATGATATTCTGCTGGTGGGGAGGGAAGATGTTGATCATCCTGTCTATTGTTGAGGTTGCATTGATTGCATGTACAGTGCTGATCACGAGATGGCCCGTGTCGGCAGCGTGCAGTGCGATCTCGAAGCTCTCAATGTCCCGCAGTTCCCCGATAACGATGACATCGGGGTCCTGGCGGAATATATGACGCAACCCTTCGGAGAAAGACTCTGTGTCAAGGCCGATCTCTCTCTGGTTGACGTTGCTCTTTTTGTGCTTGTGAAGATACTCTATCGGGTCTTCAAGGGTTATTATGTTGCATCCCCTGTTTGAGTTGATAATATCCACCATAGCGGCAAGAGTCGTCGTCTTGCCGTGTCCCGCTGGGCCGGAGACAAGGATAAGCCCCTGTGGTTTAAGCGCATAGTCACTGAGCCATTCAGGGAGGTTCAACTCGGCAAGGGTGGGTACGATCTCATTGATATACCTCAGTGTTATTGAGACAGACCGCCTTTGACGGTAGACGTTCACCCGGAATCTCCCTATATCCTGGTAGGTGACGGCAAAATCGTGATCTCCACTCTCCTCGAAAAACTCCCAGTCGCTTTCAGGCATCAGTTCACGGGCATAGCGTTCACAATCAGCAGGGGTCAGGTACTCCATATCCGCACGTTTCAGTTCATTGTGTATCTTTATGGACGGTGATACCCCGGCGGCAAGGAGCATATCGGTTGCAGTCGACTTTGCAAGGTATTTAAGGAGCGACAGGAGTTGGGGGCTTTTCTGTTTAGCCTTCTTCGGGGACTTTTCACGCATGGTTGAGGTAACATCCTTTTTCGGATGTGATACAAGGCTGTTTATTGCGGTCTCCATCTGGGAAGATGGTACGACTACAGGGTGTACCTTCCGCCCGAGGGAGAATTCGATATCGTTGAGCGCCATCATATCATTGGGATTTACCATGGCAAGAGTAACGAAGTTGTCATCGAGAGCTATAGGTATGAGCTTCATCTTCTTGATCTTGTCAACAGGGATCAACTTCAGGACATCGGGATCCAGGTCGATATCCATGAGGTTTGCAGAAGGCACCCCAAGCTGTTTGCTAAGGAAATCAAGGAGTACTTCAGTGGTGATAAAACCCCTCTCGACCAGGATAGAACCGATCTTAGCACCGGTCTGAGTCTGTCTCCTCAGCGCCTCCTTGAGTTGATTTGATGTTATAAGACCATGTTCAACAAGGAGTTCACCGAGTTTCTGCCTGGATTTTCTATCTGCCCGCCCCATAGTACTTTCTACCATATTCCATGTGGTTTGTCAACAAAAAAGATTGTCCCGGCCCCTTTCCCTTGTTGCAACCGGAAGCAGGAACCCATTACCGTTGTCTGCCGGATTTCCACTTTCCAGGCTGTACCCCGAAAGGCTTCGGGGTATCATTCCCGGGATGACAATTGTGACACAGCCTGTTCGTTGGAATGATATTAAATAGAGTCTGAGTATAAATTACGGTTATATGTCATTCCCGCAATCCCGAACGCATTCGGGAGAATCGGGAATCCTTTTTAAAGACAGATTCCGGACAAGCCGGAATGACAAAATAACAACAACTTTTCGACTTTGTGTACAGACCCTATATAGAGCCCGTGTATAAAGTCAGTTTCTATATCTGTCATTCCGGTAGTCCTTAAGCCGGAATCTATTCTTTTCAATAAGTTCCGGATGTCCCGAACGCTTTCGGGGCATGACAAAAATAAAAAACAGCAGTTTATACACAGACCCTATATAGTATCTGTGGATAAACTCAACAATAGAGCCGTCATTCCCGTCCCGAGCTTGACTCGGGATTGGGCGGGAATCCAGTCATTTCAATAACTTCTGGATACCCGACTACAGACTTCGGGTATGACAAAAAATATAAAACAGCAGTTTATACTCAGACTCTAAATACATCCATTGGAATTATCGATTGCAGTTGAAAATCACAACTGCCTTCATTCCCATGCCTGTGACAACTGTTTCAGGGCCTTAACTCTATTCAAAAATATCATCCCGTAAGGGATTTCTGTGCCTTTCCCAGGGTAAAGAAATCAACTATGTATAGGAGTGTCCCTACTGCAAATCCCCATCCCGCAACCCAGAATACGGCAAACCACAGTTTCATAAACCCCTGTGTCGTAAGATAATCCACCCCCATAACTCTTTGAAAATATACCTGTACAATACCGGCAACGGTAAGGGCAAGGGCCATAATAATCATGAAAAAGTTCATGGTCCAGAAGGCCTTGAACCCGAGTTTTTGATTAAATACTTCCAGTCCCCTTATCTTTGAAGGGCAAAGTATATCATGGTCAGATTGAGCATGGCATAAGCGCCGTAAAAAGCAAAATGTCCATGCGAGGCAGTAACCTGGGTTCCGTGCGTCCACTGGTTGATCTGAGGAAGTGTATGGGCAAAACCCCAGACGCCTGCCCCGAAGAAATGCATAACTGCGCAGCCTACAGCCCAGTAAAGGGCTAACCTGTTCTTTATCTCTCTTTTTCTCTCCCTTACGTCGCGCAGGGTATCTATGACCATAAACAATATGGGGAGAGGCTCGAGGGCGCTGAATATCCCTCCAAACCAGAACCAGTATTTAGGCGTACCGATCCAGTAGTAGTGGTGACCGGTGCCTACGATTCCGGTAAAAAGAACAAGGCCTATTTCTATATAAAGCCATTTCTCGACTAGTTCCCTGTTGACGCCGGTGAGTTTCATGAGAATGAATGCCATGATAGCGCCGGTTACAAGTTCCCATGCTCCTTCTACCCACAGGTGTATGACCCACCACCACCAATAGTATTGTGTCGACAGGTTTTTCATAAAGATTACGCCGAAGAGAAACATCACGGCCAGCATGGCAAGTCCGCCCAGAAGCACACCCTGTATTGCTGTCCATTTCTTTGTTTTCATCATCGTCATAAATATGTTGAAAAGGAATATCAGGGCTACAATAACTATACCTATTTTAAGAATCGTCGGTTGTTCAAGAAACGGCATTCCCCACGACCAGCCGGCTACATATCCTGCAATAGCCGTTACCCCTATGGCCGCAAAGAGATAGAACTGGAAATTTGCGAGACGCGGACTGTACAGCTCCGTATCCGCCTCTTCAGGAACGAGGTAGTACGTTCCACCCATAAAGCCGAAGAGCATCCACACGACCAGAAGATTTATGTGTATCGCCCTTGCAGTATTGAAGGGAAGAATATTAATCAACAGGTCATAATCCCATACATATTTTGCACCTGTCACAAGACCGAATAGTACCTGGAGGCCGAAGAAAATAGTGGCCACGACAAAATATTTATATGCGATTTTCTGGGTCTCGAATTTCATTTTCAAACCTCCTCATTTTAGACCGGAGAGATAATTTGCAAGGCCTTGAAGGTCTTTCTCCGTTAGTTTTGTATAGGCCGGCATTATGGAATCCGGGTTATGTGATTTTGGGTCTTTGATCTGCTCTGCTATCCATTCCTTATTCCTTCTGTCACCCACTTTAGTGAGATCAGGTCCTGCTTTTCCACCAACTCCTCCTATAGAGTGGCAGGATGAGCATCCCTGTGTCTTGAATAAGGCCTCTCCGGGCGTTGCTGCCGTTGCCGCCGAGGCTATCAGCGGCTTCGGGGGCCAATTGTTTGTTTTTATATTATTTACCCAGGTAAAGAAGGCAATGAGGTTAGTTATCTCCTGGTCTGTGAGGTGCAGATTTGGCATCTTCCTGCTTGCAGGCCAGACTTTTTCAGGGTCCTTCAGAAATCTCGTCATCCAATCATTGTCCCTGCGACTCATGACCTTGGTAAGGTCAGGGGCGTAGTATCCTCCTATTCCAAGTATCGTGTGGCAGTCATTGCAGTTATAATTCTGCCATACCCACTTCCCTGCTGCTACCTCGGTAGTCAGTTTGTCTTCGTGGGTTCTCTCCGGCATCTTTGACAGGGAATCATAAGTCAGGGCAAGAAAGATAACCGCTGAAAGGACTGTGCCCCAGATAAATACGGCCTTTGCCTGAGACTTTGTCATCGTCAACCTCCTCTCATTGATTTTTTGCTCAGCCATTTCTATAAAAACAACGACATAGATATGCCTGCTATCATATGCCGCAGATTAAACAATAGGCGTTTCCTGCCCCCGGTCGATCCTCTGTTTTTCCATGTAACCTGTACCGGTTTTCAACTTTTTTCGATTAGCCTTCTTGATTTCTTGGGGGCAGTCACAGTATAGGGAATATTGATGGCATTTTAGTATGATTTAAATCATATGTGATGAGTGACACTCAAGTGAGGAAGGTTTAAGTGGAATTAAGGGGTGTGACGACAGGGGAACATACAGGTACGATTGAAGCGGGTAGTCAGGATTTAATTATTCCTGTCTCTCTATGTGCAACTTATCCGCTTCGTTTGGATCTCTGTATGTCCAGCTCGGATTCATGTCCCGGATGGTCTTCCAGGTTTTCAAGGCAACTTGATTCGTCTGAGAAGCCTGCTTAGCGGTGCTTTTCCCTGATCCGGACTTCATGGTCGTGCTTTCCCTGTCTTATTTCACATACATCCGGAAACTTATTCAGGAAATCAGAGAAATTCTTACAGCTGTAATCGGATTCATCGAAGGTCGGATCAAGTCTTTTAAGCATCGGACGTATTGCGGCCTTGAGAACCCACGGCTCTCCGGTGTTGCCGGACAATCTGATGATTGCACGTTTTATTAAATCAGACCCCCTTGTGGTCGTTTCGTTGCTGTTTTGCCCCTGTTCAGAGACTTCGTCTATCAGTAGCGTTTCATAATATCTGAATTCATCACAACTGTTCGCCCAATGTTTGTTTGTTGTTTTTTTGCACCCGATACCGACAAGTGTTTTTCCGCCGGCTTTGACCTTTTGAGACAAAGGCATGAAATCGCTGTCACCCCCTATAATGACAACGGTTTCTATGTGGGGGAATCGCAGAATATCTTCCACAACATCGAGAGATAACTTGATATCTGCGCCGTTTTTGGCTGATGAGCCGGGAGGAAACAACTGAACCAGGTCGATGGCGTTTTTCAATAGCGAATGTTGATATTTAAAAAACCACTGCCAGTTGCAGTAGGCCCGATTTATTACAATCGTTCCGAACGATGAAGCAAAATCGACTAAGGACTGTACATCAACCAGTTTTTCCTGTGCGGTGGACCTGTTTTTGACTTTACTGTAACTCCCTTTCCCGTTTTTCGAATCATAGATGCTCGCATGGATATTTTCAAAATCCCAGTAAATTGCAACTGTATTGTTTTCCATTATTACCTCTCAATATCGTAGACTACGTAGCTAACACTTGCGGGTAACAGGAGGCAAACACCGCAGAGCAATCAGCCCTCGATTACCTCCGGCCGTTATGCAGGGCACAGCCTTTAAAAAACCGCAACGCTGTTTGCCTTCCATGTTCACCCCATTGTCTACGCCTGTCAAGGGCGTGAGCTGACGGGGTGCCGGTAAAGCATACGTTATATTCTGAAATATAACGCAAAAGGTTAGTGAAAGGCAAGGGCAAAACCGGAAGAACAGGCCTATGGCGTCATCCGGTAACCGCCCTGCCCGGATGGTGAACGAAACAATAAACAATTGAGAGGATAGTGTCCCGGGAGAAGATGCGAAAAACGGGCAAGCGGGTAAAGGCCGACAATATAATTCCTGAGCATTTCACTTTAATCCCTGAATCCTTCTTTATTATAAATATAACACCCTGCGGTATCTGTCGCAGTTGCATATTTCCGTCATTCCCCCAAAGTGTTCGGGGAATCTTTTTTGTGATGCCGAACAAGTAGAAGAGCTGTCGTTATTCCGTCATTTCCCGAAAGCGTTCGGGGAATCGTTCTATAAGAAGGATTCCCGACAAGCGGGAATGAAAGCGAAAATAAACATGCAATTTTCAGACGCCCTGAGGTCTCTGCCTCAGGGTAGTTCACTAAAACAACTCATATTTTACCAATCTTCCGTCCAGGCCGCCTGTTTTCAGAGGCTTTTTCCATGCTGCTTTTAAGCCGATTTTTTTGATAAATTCCCGTTCACCGAAATAAATATAGGCGGTGGAACCTGTGCATTTCTGCTTCAGAAAATCACCGAGGGCTTTGTAAAGGAGATAGAGTTCCTGCCTCTTTCCTATGCGGATGCCGTAAGGGGGATTTGTGATAATAACTCCATTGTTCAGGCCTTTGCTTTCCCTGAAATCAAGCACCTGGAGCCTTATTTTCTCCCCGTACTGCAGACTCCGTGTATTTATCCTCGATATTTCGACAGCCTTGCGGGACAGATCGCTTCCGGCGATATATCCATCCGGCAATTCCCGTATTTGCCGGTCAAGTTCCTTTTTTACTTTTCTCCATGCTGATTTATCATAGTCCGGCAGAAATTCAAATCCAAAGTGTTTGCGAAAAATGCCGGAAGGAATTTTACAGTAATGCATCAGCGCCTCACAGAGCAGGGTGCCGGAGCCGCACATAGGGTCATAAAGCGGAACAGAGCCATCCCATTGCGAATATCTGATAATCGCAGCGGCAACAGTCTCCTGCATCGGCGCAGAGAGGGCATCCTTTCTGTATCCCCGCCGATGAAGGGAACCTCCGGATGTGTCCAGGCTTATGATGGCCTTGTCTTTTCTTATGTGGAGGTTCAGCCATACCCCCGGGGTTCGTGGGTCAACATCAGGCCTTTTCCCGGATACTTCCCGGAATGAGTCGACAATTGCATCTTTTAAACAGAGAGATGCGTAATGCGAATTATTTATCTGACTGTTTGATACATTGCCGAAAACAGCAAATGTCTCTTCCACGGAAATAAAATCCGTCCAGTTTATCTGTTTTGCCTTTTTGTACAGTTGATCGGTAGAGCGGCAATTAAAGGATATCAGGGGTGCCAGTATTTTTGAAGCGAGCCTTGTGGCATAATTGATTCGATAAAGCGTTTCTTTGCCGGCATTAAAATGAATTCCGCTATATTCGGGGCTGATTGCCGCCGCACCAAGTTCGGACAGTTCCTGAGCCCCCTGCTCTTTTATCCCATCTGCAATCTGTACAAAAAAACTGTTGCTTCTTTGATATTCATACATAAACAATATTCATAACCGGCTTTATTAAATTTTCAATACCCCACCCCGAAATATCGGGGCGGCGGGGAGGTTCATTATCTCGGCTTCTTAAGATTTCAAAAAATTGTTTTTTGTTCCATTGCTCTTATGCGGCACAACGATGGAGTCACCGGAAGGCCTTATAAGTAATATGTCATTTTATCAAGTCAAACAGCTCGAATTTTGATGCTCTTCTATCAAATGTAAGGATCTTTTCACAACCTAATATTTTTGCGGAATATGCGATTAAAAGATCTGAAAGGTCAAATTTGTTGTCTTTTGCTGACAGAAGAAATTGTTGGATAGCAGCTCGGGACTCAAAATTCAAGATAGGCATTAATGCAAGTTCATTTATAGAACTTAATATCTCTTGTCTGGGCACCTCATAGACGGACTCTAAAACACACAGTAATTCTAAAACAACAAGTAAAGGCACTAAAAATTCTTCCTTATCAGCCTCTGCTCGTTTGAATATGTTGTATATTTTCTTTGCCTGACGGTCATCATCACCAACAAGGAATCTGGCCAATACTTTTGTATCAACTGCCTTCATTTAATAAGGTCCTGCATTTTTTTTTCTGATTATTGCATCCATAGCCTCTGTTGTGACAGCTTTTCTGTCGGGTTTATGCAATTTGCAGAATACGTCATCGACTTTTTTTGAGATAGGCCTGATAATGGCTTCTCTATCATTTATTACGATGATTTCTATCTTGTCACCTGTGTGCAATCTCAGGGAATCCCGAACTTTCTTGGGAATAGTAACTTGCCCTTTGGTCGTGAGAGTAGCCGAAACCATAGCATCCTCCTTACTTTTAAATTATTCCTACCTTATTGTAAGGATTTTTGTTTAAATAGTCAAGATATAGTGAATTTTTAATATTTTAATGGGTGGTGTGGCTATGTAAAGCAGGGCAGAAGCTTTCCTCCGGCGTTATTGGTACAAAACAAAGCATACAAAGCATTGCTATTGAAAAACGGTTTATCACAAACCTTAAAAAATACTGCTCCAGTCAAGCTCTCCTACCAAAGGTCGGAGCTTTCGGCAACGTACATTGTAAATTGAGCTTCAAGCCGGTTGAAACTCTGAGGCCCTGGCTTAACAATCTCTGCTGAGGGGAGGTTTCACTTCAGTGCTTATTAACATGTCGGTTATTTAAGAAATTCTTTAACCACTTCCTTATAACACTCATTGCAAATATGGTATTTTTTTACTTTGAATTCATCATCATCCAGCGGCGGCGAAAACAATAATGCCGCAGGCTGATTAATTGGATGTCCACACTTATCACAATTGAATTGTAAACCCGTCCTATTATTGTTCTCTACCGGCATAGCCACCTCAATTTCCTTATTTTGGACTGATCTGTTTTTTCGGAAAGAATCTAACTCCGGCCATACTCTCAAAGTCTGAATCCCGGCTTCGGATTGTACATTTGTTTTAGAATTATTCATTGCATTTTACATCTCATATGTTTATATTATACCTAACCTGTCGGCTTGTCTGCTATTTTTGGGAAAGGTAAAAGGGGCAGACCTGCCGCACGGGGCTGCGGCCGGGATGATGATGCAATATCTTATGACAAGGGGATTGAGTTAAAGAAGAGGCAACAGCCGCTATATAGAGTCTGTGTATAAACTGTGTTGTTGTCATTCCCGTGAAA
>Ga0114931_10008631_pt1 | contig 12303 bp, 9 predicted proteins | sample 2SBtaG_FD_89579 | JGI IMG/M metagenome (GOLD analysis project Ga0114931, IMG submission 89579) | Deep subsurface microbial communities from Kolumbo volcano to uncover new lineages of life (NeLLi) - 2SBTROV14_V59a metaG | ecosystem: Environmental > Aquatic > Marine > Volcanic | place: Kolumbo...
CGCCATCTGCAGCTGCGAAGACCTGGCCCTGAGCGCCGCCCTGGTCACCGACTCGTTCGACAGCACCGCCGGGCCGTACACGCCCGGAGGCAGCGCGGGCGCAGTGGCCAGCAACGGCGCCGTGCGCAGCAACGCAACCATGGACGTTCGCGGCGACCTGACCGCGGCGGGCGCCGGCGGTGTTTCGGCCGGTGTCTCCGCCGACGTGCTGGGCAACCTTGCCAGCGGCGCCGACCTCGGTGACGCGGCCGCGACCATCAACGTCGGTGGCGATAGCAGCGTCGCCGGCAACATCAGCCTGACCAACTTGTCTGTAGCCGGCGCCCTGACCGTGCCGGCGGCTTCGACCATCGCGGTGTCTGGCACCGGCAGCTTCGGCGCCCTCATACGCGCACCGGTCACCGTAGCGCCGCCGTGCGCGTGCGCCGCGGACCAATTGCTGTACGTCGCCGGGTTCGTCCGTGCCCATCAGCACGCCAACTACAACGACACCATCCCGATCACGCCGGCCCAGCTCGACGGTTTCAGCGGCACGACCGAGCTGGTCCTTCCCTGCGGCCTGTACTACTTGCGGGCCATTCGCGGAACCGGCCCGTTCACCATCCGCGCCAGCGGTCGGGTAGCGCTGTTCGTGGATGGCGATGTCGAGCTGCAAGATCTGTTCACGATCAGTCTCGATCCGGGGGCGCAACTCGATCTGTTCATTACCGGCAGCGTGACGTCGTCCGCGGCGCTCGACCTCGGCGACGCGGCGCGCCCGTCGTCGTTGCGCATCTACCTCGGCAGCGCCGCCAGCCTCGACGTGACCGCCGACAGCACCATCGCCGCCAACGTATACGCGCCGCAAACCGTGATCAATCTGAGCGGCGCCGCGGAGATTTTCGGCGCGCTGTTCGTCCTCCGCATCGCGGCGGCGTCGGGCCTGACGGTTCACTACGACGAGAGCGTGCGCGCCAGCGGCGACGACTGCCCCATCGTCAACTAGGCGGCCCGGGCGCGCAGCCCGAACACGGCGCCGTCCACCGGCTCACCGTGCTCGTAGCGCAACATGATGCTGTCGCGGGACACGACATCGAAGCCGGCTTGTTGGGCAACCGCGGCCACGTAGGGATCGCTGTGGGTGTACCGCCCGGTCGGCATCAGCTGCCAGGTGCCCTCGCCCACCTCGGTCGAGAACGCGAACATGCCGCCGTCGCGCAGGCGCGGCTGCAGCGCGGCGAGCAGCGGTGCCAGATCGCCGATGTAGGTCATCACATCACCGGCGGTGGCCGCATCGAACAGGTCCTCGCCGCCGCGCAGATAGTCCACCGCGTCGGCCAGATGCAACTGGTCGTAGTGGCCGCCGCGCTTCGCCTCGGCCAGCATCCCCGAGGACAGGTCGACCCCGATGAGCTCGCCGGCCAGCGCCCGCAGCTCGGCGCCGACCATGCCGGTGCCGCAACCGAGGTCCAAAACGCGCTCGAACGGCGGCGCGGCGGTGGTCTCGACGACCCGGCGGATCACCGCAGGCGCGCTGTAGTCGAGCCGGCGCAAGTGGGCGTCGAACGCCGGCGCGGCGTCGTCGAACAGCGCGCGCACGTAGTCGGCGGGCGCGGTCGTGGTGGTGTCCCCGGACAGCGCGGCGACCAGGTGGCGCGCCGTCGGCTCGTCCGGATCGAGCTCGAGCACACGACGGTACGCGGCCACGGCATCGTCGCGGCGGTCGAGTCGCATCAGCGCGCCGGCAAGATTGAGCTGCGCGCGCACATTGCTCGGGTCGTGCGCCAGCACCGCGCGATAGGCGTCGACCGCATCGGCCGCGCGGTCGACGCGCTGCAGCGCGATGCCCAGGTTGAACTGCGCCGACGCCGAGGTCGGGTCCTGTTCCACCACCCGCGCCAGCTGTGTCACGGCCGCTTCGTGGTGGCCCAGCTGGCCGAGTGCAAGGCCGAGCACGCTGCGCGCCGTGATGTCATCGCCATCGAGGGCCAGGGCGCTCAGGCACGCGTCCACTGCCTCGAGGGAAGCGCCGGCGCAGAACCGCGCCAGTCCCAGGGTGCGCCGCGGCTCGACCCACATGGGTGCCTTTGCGATGGCGTCGCCCAGCGCGGCCGTAGCCTCGTCGAACCGCTCCCGGGCATGAAGCGCCGCACCGAGCCCGGCGTGGTTGTGGGCCGCCGACGGGTCGAGCTCGATCGCACGGCGGTACAACGCCTCGGCGCCAGAAACATCGCCCAGGGCATACGACACCGCGCCGAGGTTTGCGTGAGCGTTGGCGCTGGTGGGCGCGAGCGACACCGCGGCGCGGTAGGTCGCCTCGGCGTCGTGCAGCCGCCCTTGCAGCTGCAGCACCGTGCCCAGGTTGGTGTGCGCTTCGGCGAACGTCGGCTCGGCCGCGATGGCGCTGCGGTACGCGCGTTCGGCAGCGGCGAGTTCACCTGCCTCGGCGGCGCGCACACCGCGTTCGTACCATTGTCGAGCCGACACCGGCGGCCGGGCTTTGAACCCCATGGCCGCCAGTGTAGCTCACCTCGCCGACGGTCAGTTCTTGGTCCAGGTGATGGTGTTGCCCCCCTGGTAGTCTTGGTTGCCAAAGAAATCCTCGGCGACCACCACCCACGAGTCGACGATCTTGGTCGCCTCGAATCCCGGGGCGCAATGGTAGTCCGCAACATTGAAAATGTGATACGTGTACACGCCCTCGCTCACCGTGTCGCCCGGGCCGCCGTTCTGGCTGGCGCGCTGCGTGATGTAGTCAAAACTGGTGAGCTGACCGAGGCTGCCCTTCCGGCAGTACAGGGTCACGTCGCGACCCACGCTTACCTCGCGCGCACCACCGGCGTCCCAGGCCGACGACACAGCGATGATCTGGTCATTCGGATCGGTGGTGTACACATCCACCGGCCCCAGGTTCCAGATGTGTTTACCGCGATCGTTTACGTAACCGGCAATAGCAATCGGTGGACGGGTGTCAGTGTCGGGCACCACGGTGGTGTCCCATTGGTTGCACGAGGTGTAGCCACTGAGCAGCGGATACAACACGGCCAGCGCGAGGGGGATACGGATCAATCGGTTCATTTGCAGTACGCCTCCTTTTTGTGTCCCCCGGTCGACTGCAACAGTTGAACCAGCGATCGCGCGACGCAACTGCGCAAGCGCGCGTGCGTTGAGACGCGCTCACTGGACCGCGTCGACAACGCGAACCGCCTCGCGGTGTACCACCGCTGTCAGGGCAACCAGCGCTGACCGGTCTCGCAGCTGATGTGCTCCAGCTGGATGCCGGATCCCGTGAGGGTCATCACGCCAAACACGATCGGCAGTGTGAACCGACGCGGCCCGATCGAGCCCGGGTTGAACACGGTCAAGCCGCGGTCCTCGCCCATGAACGGCACGTGCGAATGGCCACACACGACCAGTTTCGCGCCGTGGTCGCGGGCCGATCGGGCGGCGTCGGCGCGCAGCCTCGGCCCGGCGACCGCAATGTGCACAAGCAGCAAGCGCAGGCGCTGGACGCCCGCCGACATCACGCCGATGTCTATCGAGTCTGGAAACCGACCGACGTCATCGATATTGCCGCGCACGGCGATGACCGGCGCGAGCTCGGCCAGGTCGTCGATCACCCGGGCTGCGCCGATGTCGCCCGCGTGCAAGATCGCATCGGGCGCCTGGCCGGCGATGAGATCGACCGCGTCCGGGTGTGGCTTGCTGTGCGTGTCCGCCACGATGACCAGGCGCAGCGCACCGTCTGTCGGCATCTCGAGCTCCGTCGTCTCGTGGCGGTACCGGCGCTTGCGGCAGCTGGTCTGGCGAGAAGCCATGCCCGAGGGTAGTTCGAAAAAACCGATGAGAACAGTGAGTATTTTCAAATTGTCGATTGTTGGCACAGGCCTTATCCATGAGGACTACGCCATGTCGAACACCAACACACCTCCCAGACCAGTAGCCGACGCAACCACCGCAAAACGGTCTTCGTTTGGTGCCGATTTCTTGGCATCCATCGTGGTTTTCCTCGTCGCCCTGCCCCTATGCATGGGCATCGCCATCGCTTCGGGCGTACCACCGGCACTCGGCTTGATCACCGACATCGTCGGCGGTCTGGTCGTCGGCTTCCTGGCCGGCCAGCCGCTCTTGGTGAGTGGCCCGGCGGCGGGCCTGGCGGTCATGGTGTTCGAGCTGGTCAACCGGTTTGGCCTGGCCGCCCTCGGGCTCGCCGTGCTCCTCGCCGGGGCCATGCAGGTCGCCGCCGCCTATGCCGGTGTAGGCCGCTATTTCCGCGCTGTCTCGCCCGCGGTCATTCAGGGCATGCTGGCGGGAATCGGCGTGCTCATTCTCGCCAGCCAGTTCCACGTGATGGTGGACGACTCACCCAACAGCAGCGGCTGGCAGAACGTGATCTCGATCCCCAAAGCCATCTACAAGGCAATCTTCCCCCTGGACGGCAGCCCCCACCAGGAAGCCGCGGCCATCGGCGTGCTCACCATCGGAGGCATCGTCGGCTGGAATCGGTTCCGGCCCAAACGGTTGCGCATGCTTCCCGGCGCTCTGGTCGGGGTAATTCTGGCGACCACGGCCGCCGCGGTGCTGGCGCTGCCCATCGCCAAGATCAACGTGCCCGGCAATTTGTCGTCGTCGTTCAACTGGATCGGCAGCGGCTCGCTGTCCCTGCTGAGCGATGCGGCATTCTGGGCGACAGCGATCGGCCTGGCGGTGATCGCCAGCGCCGAGTCACTTTTGTGCGCCACCGCGACCGACCGGTTGCACGACGGGGCGCGAACCAACTACGACAAGGAGCTACGCGCCCAGGGCATCGGCAACATGCTGTGCGGCGTGGTCGGCGCGCTGCCGATGACCGGCGTCATCGTGCGCAGCTCGGCCAACGTGGGCGCGGGCGCGAAGACCAAGTGGTCCGCGATTCTTCACGGCGCGTGGATCCTGATCCTGGTGGTCGCGTTCCCGCAGTTGCTCAGATTGATCCCGATGGCGAGCCTGGCGGCCATCCTGGTGTACATTGGCTTCAAGCTGATCAATCTGCCGGCCGCGCGCAGGCTACTGGAGATGGGCCGCGGTGAGCTGTTCATCTGGGCGGCAACGGTGTTCACCATCGTCGCGGTCAACCTGCTGGTGGGCATCCTCACCGGTGTGCTGCTGGCGGTGTTTCGCCTGCTGCGCGAGTTCACCAAGCTGGAGGTGACCATCTCGGAGGAGAAGGACGGGCGCATCGACGTCGATCTCCGCGGTGCCGCCACGTTCGTGAGCCTGCCCAAGCTGGCCGACGCCCTCGAGTCGGTGCCGGCGAGCAGCGACACCGAAGTGCACTTTCGCTTCGACCACCTCAGCTACCTGGACCACGCCTGCATCGAGATCATCGAGGATTGGGCGGCCCGCTGCCCCGGCACGATTCTGCTCGAAGTCCACGGCCTAGCCGAACGCAGTCAGATGCAGCGCCAGGTCAAACTGGCGGCATGACAACTACATCCGCCGCTCGGTGACCGACGCCAGGGTGTCGACGATCTCGCGGCTCTTGACCGACGGGCGCTTGGCGCCACGCTGTTGCACGGCGACCCGCGCCAGATCGTCGAGCGAAAGAACCCCGACGACGGCGCCGCTGTCGTCGATAACCGGCAAGCGGCGCACCTGGTAAGTGGCCAGTTTGGTCTCGGCCTGGGCCAGGGTGTCGTCGGGGTGGCAATGCGCCACGAGGGTTGCGGCCATCGCCCGCCTGACCGGGATGTCGCTCAGACGGCGGTTCTCCGTATAGGCAGACCATGCAAATGTCCCGGTCGGTGAGGATGCCGACAACCTGCCCGCCTTCGATAACGGGCAGGCTGCCGCACTCATGATCCCACATCAGTCCCGCGGCGATCTCTAGCGAGTCGAGGGAGGTACACGTGATCGCCGGCTTGGTCATGACGTGGCGTACTCGCATGCTGGTTGCTCTTTCAAACCGCGTACCAGCTTCACGCCACGGCTCATCAGGGGTTTCGCCGACCAGACGCGCAATTGTTACGCCGCACGCAAACGCCGCGCCGAACTTGCGCTTGGACAACTTGGCGAGGCAACGCGGCTAGTCGCGGCGTGAGCGCAGAAACCACATGCGGACCAACTCGGCGCGGCTGGACACCCCAGCACGGGCGTACAGCCGGCGCACGTAGGTACGCACCGAGGTGATCGCCAACCCGGTGATCACCGCGATCTCTTTGTCGGTCTTGCCCGCACTGATCAACCGCGCGATGTCGATCAGCCGTGGCGGCAACCCGGCGAACGCTGCGCCTTCACCGACCACCACCAGGTTGAGCTGGCGCTCGTCGATGGTCACCCGGGTGATCTGCAGCGGCATGGTGCAGCGTTCGTCGCGCTGCGACACGGCCGGGGCCAGCCACGGCCACGGCGGCGGAAACACCTCGCGTGCCGCCCGGTTGGCGAACACGACCTCGCCGTTGGTGGTGACCAGAAACGCGGGCTCCGAAAACAAGTCGATCACTCCCGCCATGGCATCCGACCGTGCCGGCGGGGGCGTGGTCGACACCCGGCGGCGACGGCGCGGACCGCCGAGGCGGTGCAGCCGCGAGCGACACCACTGCTGGGCTGCTTGCTCGCGATCGAACACCTTGTACTTGGGCGGATCGCGCCAGTGCCAAAACGCCGTGTCGGCGACGCGACGCGACTCGAGGGTCGACACGACAATGGCGTTGGCAACGGCCACGCGGTCGAGCTGAGCCATGTTGCCGAACATCCACTCGTCGAACATCAGCCGTTGGGCGGCGGTGACCTGCGAGCGCATCGGCCGCAAGTCGGAAATCGTCGCGTACGCGTGACCCTCTCTGCTGATGTCCGACAGCTGGTGCAGATACGCGCGCAGCGACTCATCGGTCAGCGGCTCGCTGGGAAAGCGAACCCACACGATGGGCCATTCCGATCGATCGACCTGGATGTGGGATGGTTGCATCGGCGCTGGCGGCGGTCCCGGACCAGCCGCGACCGCCAAGACGGTAACAGAACACCGTCGCGGCCCTGCGAACAACCCCTAACAGCGGGTGCACCTACATTGGCGCCTATTGAGAATCCCGATACATACGGTCGGCCGTCTTTGCCCACTGGGTGGCCAGATTGGCGTGGCCCGCCGCGTTGGGGTGAATCAAGTCCTCCATCCACGGCTCGGCATTTGGAATGTAGTACGGACACTCGGCCACGTTGTAGTGATGGCCATGGCCCAAATACGGCGTGTGCTGGTCGGTGAACACGACGTTGTCGTGGCTGTCGGCGAGCTGGCGCAGGTCGGCGTTGAACTGCCCCAGCAGCTGAATCTTGAGCGGGCTGAGGTTGTACGGGGCCGCCGTGCAGTCGTCGAACGGATCGTACTGGCTGTTCATCATGATGGTGACGCCGTCGGGGAACGCCTGGCTGTCGTCGAAAAAGTCGAAGATGCGTTGCCACTGGGCCAGGATGTCCGGCATCTCGGTGTCGAAGCGCGACTGCGCCGCGTCGTCAGAGATGAAGATGTACGGCTGCAAATCGTTGCCGCCTATGTAGATCAACACCAGCACGTGGCCCGCCTGTCCCGTGGGGATGTTATCCAGCTGGTTGTCGGGTACGTCCTTGGTAACGGCGCCGCCCACGGCATAGTTTTGATACGCCACGCCGCTGGCGTAGTTGCTGTCGACATAGCCGTGGAAGATGTGCGGGCTGCAGCCGGCGCCGTTGATGCCTCCGATGGTCGAGCACGCGGTAATGCTGTCGCCGAGCACGACCAGGCGCGTTGGTGCCGGAGCGCACGCCAGCGTGCCAGCGTCGGCAGAGGTCCCGGCATCCGCACCGGTCGTGGTCGACGCGTCGGCCTGCTGGCTCACCGAGCCGTCCGCCGTGTTCGCGAACGGATCTTTGTTGCTGCCACAACCACTGGCCAGCATGCATGCGACTGTTGCTATTGCGATCCGATACATGAGCTACCTCCTAGAATCTCATTCCCGCCGACAGCATCACGTTGTCGAATCCCGCGCGGGTCACGCCGTTGTAAAAGCTCGGGGCCGGCTTGTTGAGAATCGTCTTTTCACTGGCGGTCACATTGCGCTCCGCGACGAATAGATGCTGGTACGCCACAGCCAGATCGATGCGTTTGCCGCCCCAGGCCAGCGCGTAGCTGAGCCCCACGCCGACGCCGATCTTGTCCGAGTCCGGCGTCAGCAGATCGAAGTGCTTGTCGTCGATGGGGCTCTGGTCGTAGAGCACCCCGGCGCGCACGGCCAGCGGCCGGGCCGCGATCGGCTGCACCTGGGTGCCCAGGCGAACACTGATCGAGTCGCGCCAGTCGTTTTCGATAATCACGTCGTACAGATTCACGCCGGGGGACGGCAACAGCTCGTACTCGTTCTGAAAGTCGATGCGCAGCTGTTTGAAGGTCGACCAGCGCTGCCAGTTGACGTCGAACGCGACCAGGGCGCGCGGATGTGGCCGCACGCTGACACCAACGCGGGCGATCAGCGGCAACGGTATCGAGGTGCGGATGGAATCGCGCCGCTCGCCCGCTGGCTGAATCGTGTTGCCGTTGTCGTCCATCAGCGCCGTGATCGCGTCGTTGTGGACGTCGGCGTCGCCTTTGAGATGCAGCGTGACCGGCGTCAGCACGCTGGCACCGACGTTGAACCGACCCGACGGATCGCTGTACATCGCACCCAAGGTGGCGCTCATCGAAAACGGATCCGTCGCCGACAGCACGGTGTCTCCCTCGACGGATGAATCCGGATCGGGGAACACCTCCGGATCACCGTTGACGTACTGGATCGCGTTGCGCTGCTTCAGCTCGAGCTGCGCGTAGATGAAATTGATACTGGCGCCGACCCGGAACCGATCGGACAGACGGTAGGCGGCGCCGACGCTGGTGTGGATGGCCTTGAGGTCCACGCTGGTGACCACGTGGCGCTGGGCGCCGTCGGTCGGGTAGTGAATGGCCGCGCCGAAAGGCGCGTAGACGGCGAAGCCGACGGCGAGTCGGTTCTTCACCAGCTCGCTCGCCGCACCCAGGTACGGTGCCGGCAGCAGGGGGTTCTGGTTATCGACTTCGTCGAAGTGGATCTCGGTGCCGTCGGCCGAGTTGGGATCCTGCACCGGGCGGCGGAAGAAATTGAGATTGGGCACGAACAGGTTGAGCGACAGCTGCAGCTGGCTGCCGCCCTGGCCCACCAGGCCAGCCGGGTTGTGAAACACGGCGCTCGAATCCGCGTCTTGCGCCACCATGGCGGCCGCCATCGCGGGAGCGCGGGGGCCGATTTCCGGCACGTAGAAGCCGCCGGCCGACGCGCTGGTCGTCAGCGCGGCAACCACAGCGATGCTCATAGCAACCCGACACCAGACCAGCACAGGCCGCGCAGGCTAGCGCACGGCGCAAAATATCGACAAGTCTGCATTCGCAGACATGCCGTGCAATTTCAGTAGCGTCGGCGGATATCGAGGGTGGACTGGAACAGCCAGTCGGCGACCAGCGCCACATCGGTGACCGTCGGGGACACCGTGGCCACGCTGTCGATGCTGGTGTGCGCGCCGCACACTTCACCGCGCCCGCAGGTGCTGGCGTCATTGTCGAGATCCGAGCCGACGTAGATCCGGTAGTCGCCGCTGGGCACGGACGTAAACTCGAACGCGCCGCTCTCACGTCGGCGGTGGCCCAGGTGTCGCCGTTGCCATCGACCAGGCTCACGTAGAGCGCGCCCAGGTCGGACGGCTGGGTGTTTTCGCGCACGATCACGAACACCGGTAGCTCGTGGAGCTCACCGTCGACGTCGAGCAGCACCGCGGACTCGTAGATACCCGGCGCGCCGAGCTGACCGCGATCCACGCTGACCGACAGCTCGACGCCGTTGGCCACCGGCATGAAGTTGCTCGCGCTGAGCCAGCCGGCGCTCGGCGTCGCCGCGGTCACGTTCAGGGTGCCGTCGCCGATGTTGATGCCGCTCACGGTCACGCTGTTTTGCATCGGGCCCAAGATCACCTGGTCGGGTGTCATGCCCAGCTCCGGAATCACCACCGCGGCTCCCGCGCTGTACGCGGACGCGACCGCGACGGCCTTCTGGGCATCGATCAGGCCGTAGCCGAAGTAGTCGTCGCGGCCGGCCTGGCCCAGGTCGGTGAACACGTCCTCGTTGGCGATGATGGCTTCGATGTCGGCCGCCGTCAGCGCCGGATTGGTGCCGAGCATCAGCGCAACCCAGGCGGCCGCGTGGGGGCACGCCATCGAGGTGCCACTAATGATGTTGTAGCCGCCGCCACCCCAGGTGCTGAGAATCTGGCTGCCCGGCGCGGCCACGTCGATGGTGGGCCCGTAGTTGGAGAAGCCCGACTTGTTGTTGCTGCTGGTCGTTGATGCCACCGAGACCACGTGGTCGTACGCCGCCGGGTACGACGGCGCCGAGCTGTTGTCGTTGCCCGACGCGGCCACGATCACCGTGCCGGCGCGGACCGCGTCGTAGACAGTGCGCTGGAACCAGCGGCTGTTCTCCGGACCGCCCAGGCTCATGTTCACCACGCGCGCGGGCGTGGTCGGCAAGGTGCCCGAGTCGTTGTCCAGTCCGGCGGCGAACCGCACCGCCTGGCCCACGTCGTACTCGGTGCCGCCCTCGTTGCCCATGGCGCGCAGCGGCATCACCTTGGCGCCCCAGGCCAGGCCGGCGACACCGCGATTGTTGTTGGTCACCGCCGCGATGGTGCCGGCCACGTGGGTGCCGTGATTGCCGCTGTTGGTTTGTTGCGGATTCGGATCGAGACCATCGCCGTCGCCCGCGTTGGCGACGTCGCGCACGAAGTCGTAGCCGGGCACCAGGTTCGCCTGCAAATCCGGATGACTGAGATCGGCACCGGTGTCGACCACGGCGACGATGACGCCGCTGCCCGAGCCGTTGTCCCACGCGGCTTCGGCGTGGATGTTTTCCCACTCCCACTGGTTGCCGTAGTACTGATCGTCGGGCACCAGGGTCGGCCGCAGAATGAAGTTGGCGCCAGCCACGCTGACGCTGGCGTCGGTGTGCACGAGCATCGCGGCCGTGCGTGGCGTAATCGGTCCGCGCAACGGCCGGCGGCGGCTGGCCAGCGCGCCGGCAGGCCGGATCAGATGGCTGCCACCCCAGTGACCGAGGAAGCGATCCGGATGCTTGGCATCGTAGGCCAGCAACATCTCGCGCTGGGGCGCGCCGGCGCGCACGTCCAGGCCACGATGGTGCTCGCCGGGGCGCAGGGTGTTGGGCACAGCGCCCGGGCGGAACCGCGCAACGATCTGCCCGGGCACGTACGGCGCCGGTGCAGCCGCCATACCGTCGCCATGATAGTCGTCGACGGCGAGCACGTAGGTGGATGCGCCCTTGATTGCCTCTACCGCGATCAAGTAGTCGCCGCCTTGATCGATGAAAAAGTAGCGCAGGGTCTCGGCGTTGTAGCGTCCCTCGACGGGGAAGCCATCGCCGTCCAGGACCGGATCGCCGTTGAGGTCGAGCAGGTAGATCTGCAGCGCGTTGCGGGCATCGACGAGCCCGACCGGATCGTCGGTGTCGAACGACATCATCACGATTTGCCCGGCGGTGGCGCTCACCCGGTACACATCGATCACATCGCCGGCGTCTTTGCTGCGGCCATCGGGGCCTGCACCCGGCGCATTGAGGTAGCCGCCGAGGGTGAACGGCACCGTGACCGCCTGCGCGGTTGCCACCGAGTCGTTGGCGGCGAACGGCGCGTTGGGATCGTTGACGTCCGAGTCCACGGCCGACAACGCGTAGCCCGTAACGGTACCGGCGATGCGGCTGGACGCCGGCGGCGCATCGGGGCTGGCGCCATCGCCGTTCATGCCGCCGTCCGTGCCCGCCCTGGTGCTGCTGCCACAGCCCGACAAGCCGAGCCAGCCCACTGCCACCACCGCTGCCATCGTACTCGTCGTCCGCATCACCGTTGCACGGTAGCAGCGCCCACCATGTCAGCCTCTGTCTTTTGCCCCAACCGCGGCTAACAATCGGTCCCCCGTGAACCAGGCTTTGCGCAACGGTAACAGCAGTTACGTATCGGGAAAGACGATGTAAGAGCAGCGCGCGCCCGGCGAAGTACGGTGCCGGCGGTCATGTTGTACCGAGCCTTGCTCGCCAGTGCTTCCCTTGCCATCGCCGGCGCCGGCTGCACCTCGAACCAACCGGTGGCCGGCGATGGCAGCCATTGGCGCGCGCATTGGGGACGCTTTTCGTGTTTTTCGTATTCGTGGCTATATACGGCGAAATACGAAGAATACGAAAAGCGTCCCCAGAAAGACGCGTGGAGACCGCCAATGGCCACCAAAATCAGGAAATGATTGAGAAG
>Ga0114931_10008632_pt1 | contig 12302 bp, 16 predicted proteins | sample 2SBtaG_FD_89579 | JGI IMG/M metagenome (GOLD analysis project Ga0114931, IMG submission 89579) | Deep subsurface microbial communities from Kolumbo volcano to uncover new lineages of life (NeLLi) - 2SBTROV14_V59a metaG | ecosystem: Environmental > Aquatic > Marine > Volcanic | place: Kolumbo...
AGTAACCGCTAACGGATTAGTTAGAGTCGATTGTAAGGTCCCCTATCAAGAATAGAATATACAGGTATGCATAATAAAATATTCCATGAACACGCAAGAGGTTTCCTAACTAAATTAGGAATAAATCCTACTACTAGAAAGGATTATCAATATTGCAGTGATTTATTGGTGAATATTCTATCAAAGGCATTTTATGCCGGTATTGAGGAATCTAAGGAGCATATTAAGAAGATAAGAAGTGTGTATCTATCCGATGCTAAAGCCTATCGTAGTGAATATACTATACAATTACTATGTTGCACAACTATTCTATCGGCACTTAATCGGATTAAGATAAAAAACGATAGTTCGGTCACGACTGTGATTAATTTGATAGATAATAGTAAAGGAACTAAATGACGATACTATATAAACACAAGAATATGAAAGATATTGCATTTGAAATAATTGGAGTAAGCGCAGACGGAAAAGACACGTATGTATCGTGGTGGAATATTGCCAGTAAAACTGCATTTAGAATGAACCTTTATGAGTACATAACCGTAAAAGACTGGAAAGAATATAGTATATACAAAACGGTATAATAGATGATCAACCTTATTCTAAACTTTTTAGTCGGATTATTATTGATTGCAGGTATGATAATGCTTTGCTCGCTGCTTATGGTATTCGTACCGGCTGTGATTTTACTGAAGTTTTTTTACATTCTACTAGTAATATCCGTTTGTACATACTTCGGATCTATAGTCAGGAATAGATATATATGAAAGAATACCAAGATTTACTATTGCATATTTTGAATAACGGTACTGAAAAGGACGATCGTACTCATACAGGGACTCTTAGTGTGTTTGGATATCAAATGCGTTTCAATCTAGATAGAGGTTTTCCGCTTTTAACTACTAAGAAGATACATCTAAAGTCGATTATTCATGAATTACTATGGTTTCTACAAGGCTCTACGAATATCAAATATTTACAAAATAATGGGGTTAGAATATGGGACGAATGGGCGAATGAAGAAGGTGAGTTAGGTCCAATATACGGGAAACAATGGCGGAAGTGGGGTGGGCATAATGGGGAAATAGATCAAATAAAGAATATAATTGAAAGAATCAAAACTAATCCTGATTGTAGGCGGTTAATTGTCTCCGCTTGGAATGTGGCCGATATCGATCAAATGGCTTTGCCACCTTGTCATTGTTTCTTTCAATTTTACGTAGCCAACAATAAGCTAAATTGTCAGTTATATCAGCGTTCCGCCGACGTGTTTTTAGGTGTGCCATTTAACATAGCCTCTTATGCGCTATTGACGATGATGGTAGCCCAAGTAACCAATTTAGAATTAGGTGATTTTATCCATACGTTAGGCGATGCTCATATCTATCTTAACCACCTAGATCAGGCAAGCTTACAGCTTTCTAGGCCACCGCTTAAGCTTCCTAGTATGATTCTCAATCCAAAGATTAACGATATAGATGATTTTACTTATGACGATTTTACACTTGTTGGATACAATTCATACCCGACTATTAAAGCTAAGGTGGCGATATGAAAAAGACAATTCAAAAAAACCAATATAGAATTAAACATTTTAGAATGTTAGCTAGGATATGCAGTAAGAACCCTAAAAAACTTAGGTTAGTCGATCGCTCAGTCCCTAATAGCTTGTGGTGTGTTCACTTCCAGGAACGCTTCGGTACTAAATGGAAAACTATAAAGCAGATATCATGGCCTATAGGATGTGTAAATATTAACGTTATAGAAAATACAATGGGGGTAAAATAATGCGAGCACGAGAGTTTCTTAAAACCAATTTTTTTTTAACCCAGGTGTCGATGGGATTGATCTATAATACACCTAATTTTGACTTAGATAATGATTCGATTCAATTACAGGCAGATGATATCGCACAAGAGGAAGAGTGGGTTAAGAGTCATAGCATATACATAAGCGACTTTTCAAGAAAGCAAATTGCATTATTAATGCAAATATAACGCAAGCAACACCTAAAAAGATAAATTCTAGATATTATAGGACAAATTAATATATAAATAAGCGCAATCTTTAGTGTATCTATATTTTTCTTAGGATAATCAATGCCAAACGATAAAGAAATACGCATTAGAGCGGTTTTAGATGCACAATCGTTCGACCAAAGCGTAACCCAAATACAAAACAAGTTAAAAACCTTTAGTCAGGAAATAGAAAGAGGCTCTAAGACACAACAACAATTGAATATTGGTGGCGGCCAAGGTATTTTAGGTATTTATGCCAGGCAAGCCTTTGGCGATTATTCAAAAAATACTCAACGGCAGTTAGAGCAGATGTTACAAACCCAACGCAAAGAGGCTACTAATCAGCGTATTAATATAAGAGCCAAGCAACAAGAATTAAACAAAATATCAAAAATAGATAAGACGCTAACCGATCAACAAAAAAAACGTTTAAGACTACTAAAAGAAGAAATAACCCTATTAAAAACCAAACATAGGCTAACACTGACACAAGCGGCGACAACGCATAAGCTTTTAGGCGATATATCTTCATATCAACAGGGACAATCGCAACAAGGGATGGGGCCACAATATAACCTATCCAGTATGAAGCAATACAGACAGTACCGTAAAATGGGATTCGGACCGACTATGTCTAGAGGTATGGGAGCCATCGGAGGACCGGCAGTAATCACTGGCGCTTTAGGTACGATTATTGGAACTACACTTAAGGGCGTGTTTTCCAGTATAAACGAAGTGGCCGAAAGGCAAAGGAATATCACTTTAGCTCAAGGTGGAGCTATGCAGGGTGGTGTTAGGCCGATTTCTGCCATGATACATGGAAAAGGATTAGAAAACGTACTCTTTTCCAAGGAGCGCGCTAAATCCTTCGGCATCATGCGCCAAGAAATGAGCACAAGACGTTTAAGGGACATTCTCGGTTCTAAAAGCGGAATGGGGGCATTAGGCGGGCTAGGAATGTTGGCAGCTGGTACGGCACTTGATTTTACAGGCATAGGGAGCGCTCTAGGTGTACCATTGCAACTAAGTGGCTTAGGCATGATGGGTGCTGGCGGCTTAGGATTCGCGCTTAATAAGCAAAACCGTATTGCTTTGCTAAATAGGCCAGAATACAAAAGTCAACTTACTAAAGAGGCTATGGGGAGACAAGTTAACCTAGAGCATTCTCTTCGTTTGCTTAATTTTAGTAAACAAAAGGCCGGTGAGTTTTACAACCAAGAATCTCCGTTCTTTAACCAATTTCAACAGCAATTCGGTGTCGCTAACGCTTATCAAAAGAACGGTTTTCTATCTCAAATGATACAAAAGGGTATTCCAGCACGAATAGCATCGCAATTAGCAGGCGGAATGATGGGTGCTGGCGGTATTACTCCGGGAATTGGACAAACCGGCTCTATTAAGAATGCCTTTTTACTTCAACAAAGCGGAATGACGAACGCTGGTAAAATGGTAGGATTAATGAGAAGTTTAGGGAAAGGGTTTGGAGAAACTCCAACGGACGAATCTTTACGTAAATTTTTTGCTCAAGCGGTAAAATCTGGTGTGAATGATTCTAAAATGGTAGGAGAGATTAGAATTTTCGGCGATGCTTCTATGACTTTGGCGAAACAATCCGGTATGAGAGTAGAAGAGGCCGCAGCACAGATAGGGAAGGGAATGATAGGCGGCATTAGTACGTCCAATATTAAAGCAGCCCAAGGTGCTTATGCAATGCGGCGACAAATGTCTAGTGGATTAGGTGCATCTTTGCAGTACAAGCTTGCGTATTCCCAAACGCAAGAGGGGCGGGGTTTATTGGGCGGAATGACCAATATGAATGATATCATTCAGTTTTCCCATTTAGATTTGAATAATATTACAGAAAACAATCCAATAGTTAAATCTTTAATGTCTAAAATGGGTGTTACTGATATCAACGAATTTAGAAAAAGAAAACAAGCATTCGATGTAGCAGGCGGAGTGATGGTAGGGCCATTACGTAAACGTTTTAAGTCTTTTGCTAAGAAAATAGGTGCAATGACGCCCGAACAGAGAGGGAAATATTTACAATCCCCAGCTGGATCAAAAGAGGCTCAGGAAGTCGCAGCGGGATTAGAGCAACAAGGCATAGGGTTAAAAACTCCCTATAAAACTATGATGAGCTTAATGGGTTCGGTTGGACAGACATTAAGCGGCCAAAAGATGCCGGAAGAATATGGCCCTGCAACATTGCAAGGGGCTATGAAGGCAAAAGGAGCGGCTGCTACCACTACTCAAACGATGACAATTCAAGCTAAAGACTTTGCCGAAAGTATGAAATTATTGACTAAACCGAGTGAAAATGGAAAATCACCCATTGATATGATTAGAAATTCTGCACAATCATATGATGCTTCTGCTGCTATTTTTTCAGGGGCTGTACAAGAATTTAGAGACGCTATTAGAAAGGGAATGGCAACAGGAGACGTATTGAAGATAATGCAGGATGCCATTATAGCTATTGAGAAAAATGTCGAAAATCCAACGGCAAAATCTAAAGCAGAGATGGAAAGGGTAATTAGACAAAGCGAAGCTAGATTACGCAATCAACCCAAAAACAGGACCAACAATAAAGGTCATTGATGGCATATACTAAACAAATACCTCAAAATCCGACTGGTGTTTATCAAACTTCCCCCTCTTATGTGCTCTCTTTTATCAGATGGTTCAATAGAGACACTATAAATTACGATGATACCGAACCACAAGTAAGCCATCCCTTGGTTGTCGTTAATGATGCCGTTAGTATACAGGTTTCTGAATCTAAATCTAGATTAACAGGTGTTTTGAATATTATTTTAAAGGCAGGGGATATTAATTATGCTACCACTCTTAGTCCGGGCGATTATGTATTAGTTAACTTGGTTAATAGCGAAGAGAAGGCAATAGATATTGCCCAAAGAGCTGAAGGATTAAGGCCGATTAATAACTATGGGGATGGATTTAAGGGAGTATACAAAATACAAAAGGTGAGAAGGCAGGTTATTGTAGATCCAAATTCTGGGATAAAAAGATATCAGTTTGTTGTTCATGCGTTTTCTTATACTGAATTAAATACAACTATTTATTATAATCCCACTGCGGTAGCTTCTTTTAAGAAAAGTAAATTATTATTTATAGCACAGTTTGCTGATTTTTGGTCAGAAGTTTCTGGCAGTAATAAAAACTTATCTAATGTTCAAAAGGTCTTAGTGGAATTGACAAAGGCTCTACTTGGGGTAGGCTTAAATAAATATGCTGATTTAACTATTTCTGCTACACAAAATGCTCAATTTATAGCTCCAAGATTTTTAGGTAGATTATTGGGTGTAGAAGGGTCTAATTTATCTATAGTAGACATTTATCATTTTATTTATGGTGTATGGAAGGGTGTATTTTCACAAACCACCCATCTTACTCCAGGACAGGGCTTTAATCCAAATATAGAAAATGTTAAAGGAAATAAGACCTTTTTTCAAACAAAAGGAGGAGCCTCCTCACGACTTAAGGGATACAGACTATTAAGCGCTGAAGATTTTAATCAAAAACAATTATGGAGTATTCTACTTTCTTATTCTAATGGTGCAATAAATGAATCTTATACTTCCACTAGAGTAGGATTGGATAATAAGGTTTATCCAACTTTGATTTTCAGACAAAAACCATTTAATTCAAAACATTTTGAATCTCCAAATAAAATAAACAATGTTAGTTCTAAAAAAAAGATAGACTATTACCATACTAAATTTTTTGAACTTCCTAGATGGAAAATAGATCCGAGTTTAATATATAATATAGACTTAGGCAAGGATGAAGTCTCTAGGGTTAATTTTTTACAGTTATATGGTAGAAGTATAGCTATTAATGACAACATCAACCAAGCCCTTCAAGCAGAGAATATATTCTTTGATCAAGAAGATATCCAAAGGCATGGAATGCATCCGGCTATTATTACGTCAGGATTCGATTTTCCTGTTGAAGATGATCTAAAAAAACAATCCAAAGACTGGGCGTATCTGTTATTTGATATGCTTAATGCAGGGCAATTGAGAGAATCTGGCACTATTAGTTGTGTAGGTATAGAAGAACCGATTGCCGTTGGAGATAATTTAAATTTTGACAATTCAATTTATCATATCGAAACCGTTACACATAATATGATAATAGATCATACAACGGGGAAAAAACAGTTTAGAACTCATTTGGTGTTATCGTTTGGTACTAGTTTGGATAGTGATAAAACTACGGCTGTTTATCCTCAGATGCAATTTTCAGACACCCTAAAGGAACGGATAAGAGACCGACGACACGAAGAAATATTACCTGGATATTCTGATACAGAAGATATTCCCTATTCAGAATAAAAGGGAGTTAGGAAAAAGGGAGTAAGAGTAAAAAGAGTTTTAACTCCAAGTTTTACTAGAAAGGCCACCAAAAAACAACCCAAAGATAGGCCGGATGTAATAGATTATTCGATAGGGGATTATAAGAAAAATAGATCTAAGAAAAAGAAGGGAGATAATTAATGGATTATATACCTGTAGTCAATACTTCTTTATTAAATTTGAACGATAACGAAGATTATGATTCGTTTGAAAGATCATTTAGTGATTTTTCTTTAAAATCCGGGGTTGTAGTAAAGTCTTATGATATTTCAGATAAAGATAATGTTTCTAAAACGGATGTTGAATTTGATGTATTAACAGTTAGTCAAAATAAAGATTTAGGAACCGCTTCTGTTATATATAGACATTGCCAATTAATGCAATCCTTCGGTTCTATTGCAGATTATAGTGAACATACGATTAGACTTCCTAAAAAAAACGTAAAACTATCAACGGCCCCTCAAGACGATACTGGGGCTGTTGTTTTGTTGCTCTGTTTAAACGGTAATCAATCTAAGGGTATTATTATTGGTGCACTTAGACATGCCCAAAGAAAATCGAATATATCTAAATCCAAAGACATATCGTATGAATCTGAATTTAATGGTCTTAATTATAAAATTGGAACAGATGGCTCTTTAACAATTACTTTTAAATCAGCTACGGATGAAAAGGGAAAACCTAAAGATTCTAAAGCTGGTGGTTCTTATTTAAAAATAAACAAAACCGGTCAGATTGAACTTAATAGCGGTAATGATGATTATTTAACCATCGATAAAACAAATAAAGATGTTAAGGCAAAGGCTGGCAGACATATAGATATAAATGCAACTAAGAATGTAGATATATCGGCTGGACAAGACTTAAATGTTAAGACAACTAAAGATTTAATTGCACAGGCACAGGGGAATGCTACATTAAAAGCATCTTCGCAATTCAAAATTCAATCAGATTCTTTATTAGAAATCAAATCTTCTAGCAGTAAAATAGACGCCGGTAGTGTGTTTACGCTAAAAGCGAGTCAGATTTTCGTAAAGGGCAGTTTGATCATGTTAGGGTCGGGCGGCACTCCAGCTATTGTATTTTCCACTCAATTTTTAGGTATAGGGAATTTAGGTGCGCCGGTTGTTTCTCAAGCAATAGGGCCATTTAGTAGTTCGGTATTTATAGCTAGCTAACTAGCTAGTTTTGTGGTATATATAAACTATATATAGATAAGCCTAATTAAGTTCATCTATTGTTAAATTATCTTTATTAATAGAAAAGGGAGATATTGTGTCACATAAAACTACCAAAACTAAACTATTACAGGACATTAGATCGGATTTGTCTAGAATTGTTGATTCATTATTTGGATCTTCAAAAGAATCAACCGAATGTTGTCATGCGTGCGATTCGTGTCTACATGAAGAAGAAACAATGCAAGCAGAAGAAACAACGTATATAGAAACCTCCTGTAATTGTCCGGTCTGTACTACTAAGGTATAACAATGAAAACTATGCCCGAAATTAAAAAAGAACTGTTAAAAATATTTTTATTTTTTAAAATATGCTTTATAAAAGGACACAACTATAAAACCCATCTATATGAGAAACTAAAATGTATTAATTGTGGATTAGAATCTCCATATCCAGATATAGAATAGATATATAATGCTTAGTGTATATACGATATTAATGTTTTTGGGATTTTTTAATCTGCTTTGGTGCTTTTTATTTAATAAAAATCTTATTAGAATTGAATGGAATAAGGTTGCTTCCTTTTTGGGGTTTTTAGCGTTGTTATTTTGTATTAGATATTCGATATTTGATATAATTAAAAATATAAACCCTCAGTCTATAATTAATATAATTAATAATCCTACGTTAAGGTATATTCATCCTTATAAGTTTTTGTTAGTTTTTTGGGAGGATGCTTTTTTTGGTATTTCTTCCTATTGGATATTGAAATATTTTAAAAAATCTATTTCTGTTCCTTTGGTGGTATTGCTTTCTGGCGTATTTGGATATGGACATTTATATCAGGGCTTATATGCCGTAATTTGCCTTTCTTTTTATCCATTTTTTGTATCTAGAAGATATGGATTAAAAAACGGATTCGGTACGGTAATGATATGCCATATATTATTTGATTTTTCTACCTTTTTAACCTTTAGATTAATGCCATACATGCTATAATTTATTTATGATCGTAAGCAAAAAAGAACTATTATCACACCAAATATCAGCTTCCCTTTTAAATGTAGACCAATTAGAAACTATAATCTTTGATCTATGTATCGAAAAAAAAGAAATGTTATCTTTTATAACCCCTAAAGAAATTGAATCGTATGATTCTGTAATTGATATTTATCAAAAAGAGTTAAAATTAAAAAACGCTATAACTATCAATAATTATTCTACCCTTCTACATTAAAAGCAAAAAATTACAATCTTAATATATATTATATCCTTATGGAGGTAAGATTGTGGAAATTCAACCAAATGAAGTAGAATCTGTTGATGTTATTGGCCGACTATTCAATAAAGATGTTAAATTAATAAAAACAATGGGCGGTTTTTATTTGGCAGTAGGTAAGAAAGAGATAAATTCTAAAAAAATTCAAGCCTTAGCTGGCGGCAGTCATCAGGCCATAGTTTCGCACGAATTATCTAAACAATTTGGATCGGATTTTCATCCTGCTTTAAGCAAATCAGAAAAAGATAAGCTAGAAAAAGTAGAAGAAAAAAGCCAATATTTACCATCAGATAGTTTAAAAAACGGTGTAGAATTGTACACGTTGTGTAAAAATGAAAAATTAGATTTTGTTTTATATCGTCATGGAATAACTTTGGGTAAATATGAGACCGAGATAAATAATAAGGATTTAATTATCAAACGCCATTATTTTAATAAAGAATTTATCAAGCCTGATAGGGATATAGCCAATGCCATTAGCAGAGCAATGAAGGATAAGGTATACGAATATAATTTAACTAATATAGTTGAGTTAGACACAAATAATGACTAATAACAAAAATGACATCACGGTTATACAAAACGATCTTATACCCGATGTTAAGTTAAATTTAAAATCTCAAGAACAATTTATTAATGATAAGGGGATTGTATTAGAGCATTGGGCGGCTATCCCTTCAACCATTGGCCAAAAAGATAGGGGAGACTATAGAAGACCGGATTCTTTAGATACAATTTCTGAAAACGGATATATATATAAAAAAATAGGAGAATTTTCTGGTGTAATTGTTGGAAATCATAAAAAAAATACATTTCAAGAGGGTGGAATTTTTGATAATTCTACTGCCAGATTAATTCTACCAAAATTTTATGTCAATTCTGAAAAAGAAATACTATTACTACCTGGTGACAGGTTATATGCTAAAAATATTGAACTAAAAGTTGCAAATTATCAGAAAATGCAATTTGATCCTAAAAGAAGCGATATACTACAGTTTCCAGCTAAAAATATTGTCTTTTTAAGAGATTCTAAAAATATAGAATATTTTTACAAAAAAGATTTCACTATCAATGAAAATGGGAATATTCTCTGGAAAAAAGAAGGAAATAATCCGGGAACAGATCCCGAAACGGGTAAGGGGCGTTTATATGGGATTAGATACACGTATTTGGCCTTTTGGTATGTACAGCAATTATTAAACGAAATACGCGTCACCAATACTTCCGATTCATCTCAACCTTCTAGACTTCCATATCATGCGGTAATTCAAAGAGAATATGTTTATCACAATAGAAATAGGGGCGACTCTAAAGAGAGTAAAGATAAGAATATCACCAATAGAACTACAGAACAGCCTAAAGAAAACATAGACCCTAATGATGATATTTATCAAGTTAATGTAGAAGTGAAAAATTTTGAGTAACAATCTTTAAAATCAAGGAGATACAATGTCCGTTAATCCAAAACAACCCGGTAGAAAAGTTAAAACTCATCAGGATTTAGGTTCAATTGAGGCTATTTCCTATAATGATTCTGCCGGAGCTAAAAAAGTTATTATAATAAGCGCCCCTATTAAAAAAACAGTAGCCGCCAATGAAGAATTACCATTTGGGTCGTTGGTAAAAATTACAGGAACTAGTTATACACTTGACCTTATTAATAGATCATATAGTGTCACAAAAACGTATCAAAAAGGTGACATTATTTCCGAATCTTCAGATATTTATATGGCCCTAGAAGATCGTATAACTGGCACCTTCGATAGTACAAAATGGAAAAAGGTAGCGCCTAAACAAATTGCATCTATTCCTTGCAATGCCGGTACTGTAGTTTCATTAGGCAGATGGCATAATACGGTTACCGTAGTTGGATTTTTAGTAGACGATGATTCGCAAATGGATTACACCAGGGTAAGAGACTAAAATGATTAAAGATAAGGATGCTAAAATAATAAAAAGCATTCTTGGTGATGATATTTTTGATACTTTAAAAAAGTATGAAATATTTAAACCAGAAACTCGAACGGTAGTCGATCCTGCTGAAATTAAAATTGCTTTAGAAATAGTTCCTAGATCTGTTTTGTCTTTTTTATTTAGTAATTTAAAAGATAAACAAATCGGAGATACAATAGATCTAGAATTGCCATTTGTTAATAATTCTAAACTATTGATGAATAAAGCTGGTAACGACAGTTATAGTGGAGAAATAATTAAAGACGGTAAAAGGATTTCAGAATTTAAATATAGATCTTTGCCTTCTGTTGGGCTGATATTACTTACTACTTTTGAGCTTTATGATACAGATTTACTAAATGAAATAAAAGAAAACCTGCCCAATAACGAAACAAAAGAAAATCTATATAGTAAAGCATATGATAGTAAGGTAAATAGACTACAAGATATAATAGACGAAAGATTATCACTAAACAAACTAGTTAATGGGGTGTTAAGCAGAGAGTTATCCTATAAAGACGCAATAGATAATTTAATTAGAGAAAAATTAAATAATGATCTATTTGCAGTTAATAATAATCCCATTATGAGGAACCGGATAGATATTGACCCTCTAGAAGAAAATAAAAAAAGTAAACTGCGTTTGTTTTTAGAAAATAGAGAAAGAAAAAGACAACAAACAATTGACAGTTTCGATAAGGCAGAAATTGTTTGCCCCGATTGTAGTGGTATTTTATTCAAAAATGAAAATAAAAATAAAATAAAACTATGTTTATGTTTTGGCGAGCATATGGGGAAAAAAATTAGTTTTAAAAAAACAGAAAATGGACAAATTAAATTTAATTTTCCAAAAACCTTTGACATAGACAATATAGAGATGCTTTTAGAAGCCTTTAAAAACCATAAAGAGGATTAAATGAAACAAATTTATGTAGCATTTAATGGCGATGATGTTGGAAGTAAAATTGGACAATCGATTGCTTCTGACGATCATGAATCATTAAGTCAGACTAGGTAGGCCGTTAAGAGAGGTAATGACTTAATTACGCAATGGGCACAGTCTCATGGCGGAAAAGAAGTGGTATCTAGTGGTGACGAATGTATATATCTATTGCCTGTCGAAGCGGCAAGGGATATAGAAAACATTCGATCTAAATATAGTAAAATATCAGGCCATACTTTAACCGCAGGTATTGGGTCTTCTATGTCTGAGGCGGCCAAGGCATTACTATATGGAAAAATAAACGGTAAAGATCAATTGGTGGAATATAACCCCTCAATTGATCAACAAATTTCTGAAGCCGCTGGTGAAGAGCAAGAACAGGCAAGCCAGGAACCTGCCGAAGGTGAAGAAGAGAATACCGTTTCTGGTAATAGAATAGTAGAGCAAGAACAAGAAGAAGCCGAACCTGTAGTTACAGAAGAAGAACCTGCCCAAGAAGAACAAGAAGAAGCTGAACCTTCGATTATAGAAGAAGAACAAGAAGAAGC
>Ga0114931_10008633_pt1 | contig 12302 bp, 6 predicted proteins | sample 2SBtaG_FD_89579 | JGI IMG/M metagenome (GOLD analysis project Ga0114931, IMG submission 89579) | Deep subsurface microbial communities from Kolumbo volcano to uncover new lineages of life (NeLLi) - 2SBTROV14_V59a metaG | ecosystem: Environmental > Aquatic > Marine > Volcanic | place: Kolumbo...
ACAAGGGCGTTTGTAGTGCGACTGTTTGAGTTCGCTTAAGAAGGACGCTAAGCAAGTGATTGTGCTAGTGTGTGGCACGTCCCAGACATCGTGTGGCGCATCCCAGAGATCGTGTGGCACGTCCCAGAGATCGTGTGGCACGTCCCAGAGCTTCCAGCGATGGGCGTGTTGGCCCCTTCATGCAGGACTGAACCCTATCACCTACCCCCTGACACCTGACACCTCAACCCTCAACCCTCAACCCTCAACTCTCAACTCTCAACTCTCAACTCTCAACTCCTCATGCCCGACAATCAATGGGAAACGGAACTGGCCGGACTGCTTAAGCGGTTATCGACGACGCAGCAAGAACTGCTGTCTTTGCTGGCAAGCAAACGCGAGCTGCTGCTGGCAAAAGATATGGAAGGATTGGCAGGCCTGGTGCCCCAGGAAAAGGCGCTATCGGCCGAACTGCAGTCCTGCTTCGAGTATCGGAAACAGCTTCTACAGCAGGCTGCCGGCCAGGGATTGCCCTCGACAAGTATTCGTGAACTTGTTCGTGCCTTGCCGGGAAAACAGGCAGAACGGTTGCGAGAACCAATCGATCAGGCTAGTGGTCGAGCACGTTTGCTGCGGCACCAAAGTCTGTCGCAATGGGTCGTGGTCCAGCGCACCCTGCTGCATTTGTCCCAGATGTTGGAGATTATTGCAACTGGAGGGCGTTCACAGCCGACTTATGAAAAGGGCCCTTGTCCCCAGAACCAGCCCCGTGCCACCAGCGGCGCCCTGATGGATCGAGCGGTGTGAGAAAACAGGCCTACCGCCACATGAAGCCATGTCCCTTTTTGGATCACTACAGCTAGCTGGTAATACGTTACGTGCGATGCAGATTGGTCTGCACGTCGTCGGCAACAACATTGCCAACTCGAATACTCCGGGCTTCGTGCGCGAGTCCGTGATCTACACACCTGCGCCGGTGCAAAAAATCGGCAACTTGACGCTCGGAATGGGCGTCGAGATTGCGGGAATTGTGCAGAATATCGACCAGTTCGTGGTCGACCGGTTGCGCGATGCGGGAGGAGATCGAGCAAGTGCGGACATCCAGGAGAAGGCGTACCGTGGTTTGGAGGGAATTCTTGGTGAACTGACCGACACCGACCTCAGCACGTCGATGACCAATTTTTTTAATAGCATCGACGAAGTGCTCAACGAACCCGAAAATGTGTCCATCCGCAATCTGGCCATTGGTGAAGGAGAAAAACTCACCACCGCGCTGCGCTCCCTCAATAGGCGAGTGAGTAAGGTCCATCAGGACTACAACGTTCGTGTTAAAAATCTTGGTAACGAAATCAATACACTGACCGGGGAAATCAGTAAACTCAACTTAAAAATTGTCACGACGGAAGGGGGTAGGGCGACCAGCAGCAAGGCTGGTGCACTGCGCAGCCAACGACAGGTGGCATTGAAACGGCTCGCCGAAATCATGGATATTACCGTCCATGAGCAGGAAAATGGGGCGACGAGTGTTTCGGTCAATGGCCAAACGTTGGTCTTTGATACGCAACAAAACAAAGTCGAATTGAGCCAGACGTCCGAGGGCGGCCTGCAAAAGGCCACGCTTCAGTTTGTTGAAAATAAAAGTCCGTTGGAGGTTTCGGGTGGCGAGTTGCATGGCCTTTACGAGGCACGCGACACGATTACCGGTGGTTTTCTGGATGGCCTCGACCAATTTGCCGCAGGGCTGGCCAGTGAATTCAATAAGATCTTCTCCCAGGGGCAGGGCACTACGGGTTTCCAGCAGGTGACCAGCGCAGCGCGGGTGTCCGATGCGGGCGCTGTTCTGGACAACGCAGGGCTCGATGTCACGCCGGTTAATGGTCAGTTCGACCTGTTTGTTTACAACACCACAACCGGGCAGACGACCCCGACCAGGGTGAATGTCGATTTGAACGGCCTGGATGGCGATTCCACGTTGTCCTCGCTAGCCAGTACGATTAGCGCCGTGGATGGAGTGACCGCAGAGGTATCTTTCGATAAGGAATTGATCATCCGCAGCGATTCGAAAGAATTGCAATTTGGCTTTGCCAAGGATACCAGTGGGCTGCTGGCTGCGCTTGGCATCAATACATTTTTTACCGGTTCCCGGGCAAGCGATCTGGCGGTCAACCCAGTGTTGTTGGCGGACGGATCAAAATTTGCGGCGAGTACCGATGGGATCGGAGTCGGCACGGGAAATGCGTCGCGATTGGTTGCGCTCCATGATACGTCCCTCGATAGCCTGGATGGAAATTCGCTTACCGGCCTCTATGACCAGTTGGTCAACAAGACGACCCAGGGATCTACGGTGGCCAAGGCTGTGGCCGACGGGTTGCACGTGTTCGAGTCGACCCTGGATGCCGACGCACAGGCGGTTAGTGGTGTGAATCTGGATGAAGAAGCCATCCGTATGATCTCGCTGCAGCGTACCTACCAGGCATCGGCCCGTTACATTTCGACCCTATCCGACCTGCTGGACATGTTGGTGAATTTGTAAGGCGCGAGTTGTGAGTTGCGAGTTTTCCCCCTTTAACTAGCGCCTAGCGCCTAACAACTAGCGTCTCCCATGGCCAGTATCCCATCCGTCCCGACGACCCGTCTTAGCGATTCGTACGCCCGGCAACGGCTCACGCAGCAGTACCAGGCCGATCAGATTGATTTGTTTCGCCTGCAGGATCAGATCAGCACGGGCCAGCGGATCATCCTCCCCAGCGACGACGCGCCCGCGGCACTTCGGGCGATTACGTTGCAGCGGATCCTGGAACGCAAATCACAGCTCAAGACCAATGTGCAAACGGGCCAGTCATTTTTGGCGGCGACGGACACGGCCCTGAGTGATATTGCCAAGACCCTGGGCGATCTTCGTGGGGCCGTACTGGGCGTGGCGGGAACAACCAGCTCGCAACAGGAACGTCAGGCGGTGACCGACGAAGTCAATCGGACGATTGAACAGCTGGTGCAGACGGGCAATCGCAAGTTTCGGGGGCGGTTCCTGTTTGCCGGGTCTCAGACCAGCACGCAACCGTATCAGTTGAAGGATTCGTTTGTCAAATATCTGGGCAACGAGAAACAGGTCTCCAGTTATTCCGATTTGAATGTGCTGTTCAACACCAATTCATCCGGCCAGAGCGTCTTTGGCGGAATCTCTGAGGCGGTCCAAGGAAGTACCGATCTGAATCCCCAGGTGACGGAGCAAACGCTGCTTAGCAGCCTGCGCGGAGGTCGGGGGATCAATGCGCAAGGAGCGCTGAGGATTTCGGACGGTTCCCAGTCGTCGACGGTCGATCTGAGCAGCGCCACAACCCTGGGGGATGTGGCCCGGTTCATTGAAGAGAATCCACCGCCTGGCCGCAAGGTGACGGTTACGGTAACCGGGCAGGGGCTCACGCTCCAGTTGGATGCGGCTGGCGGGGGCAATCTCACCGTGACGGAAGTGGGGAGCGGATCCGCGGCGCGCGAGCTGGGAATCCTGGAGGAATCGGGGGTCTTGACGAATCCTCTGGTGGGCGAGGACTTAAATCCAAGGCTGCTGGAAACCACGCGTCTCGATCAATTGCTGGGTACCAAAGCCATTGCCAGACTCGAATCGAGTGGAAGCAATAATGATATTCGGCTGACCGCGGCTACGGGAGGGCCTCAATTCAATGGAGTGGCCGTGCAACTGGTCGACGATCGGTTGTTGCAGGCCAGTGGCGGAGTGGTGGCCGGCGGTGAAGTGGCCGAGTTTGATACGAATCCCCGCGCGGCCCAAGCGGCCATTACATTTCCCGGTAATAACAATGATTTGATATTGCAGGCCAATGTGGCCGGAACCAGCTTCAATCAAGTCCAAGTTGATGTGATTTCCACGGCCACCGGCGGCGCTCCGACCGCCAGCTACGACGCGGCGAGTAAGGTGCTCACCATCGACCTCGAGTCGGACGGCACGTCCGATGCCAACCAGGTGATTGCCGCGATTGCCGGTTTGGCGGGCAATCCGTTTACTGCCAGTCTCGATCCGTCGGTCGAAGCAGGCAACGATGGCACTGGAACGATAAGTGCCGTGAACCAGGCAGCATTCGCTGATACAGGCAATAGTGGCGGAGCAGCAAGTACCTTGTACGTGCATATCGCGCCGGGGGAAACGATGGCCAACCAAGTGGTGGCGGCAGTGAATGCCGAAGGCACTTTTACCACCACGCTGGATGCGGCCGATTCCGAATCGGTTGTCAAAGCAGGGACCGGTTTGGTGTCCCTGGATGCCACCGCGACCACTGCCGGTGGCAGTTGGGTGCCGTTCGACCAGGCCAGTGGCGTCCAGGTGGTTCAAGGCGGCCAGGCATTCGCTTTGGATTTTTCCAAGGCCAACACGGTCAGCGACCTGCTCAATGTGTTCAATGGTTCGGAAGCCGATGTGCTGGCGACGATTAACGCCGCGGGCACCGGCATCGATGTTCGTTCGCGACTGAGTGGCGCGGACTTTCAGATTGGCGAACTGGGTGGCCAGACCGCCACCCAACTGGGCATTCGTACCTACACCGGTCAAACCAGGTTGGAGGACTTGAATTATGGTGTGGGACTGCCGACCGGTACCGGCGATGACCTCGCGATTACTGTGGGCGACGGCTCTTCTTTGAGTATCGACTTAAGTGGAACAACCACGATTGAAGACGTCTTGGACCGGATCAATGGCAACGCCGCCAACACCGGCCTGGTGACGGCCCAACTGGCAAATACGGGCAATGGGATTCTGTTGACCGACACCAGCGGTGGGACGGGCGACCTGGTGGTGGCGGCAGTGGAAGGGAGCCAGGCGGCCGAATATCTGGGCTTCGTGGCCCAGGGGCAAACGGAAAATCGCTCGAGCAGTGGATCCTTGCAAAGTGCCGATCAGAACTATCTGGAAACCGCCAGCGTGTTTGACACCCTGATTCACTTGCGGGATGCGCTGAGTTCGGATGACATTCAGGCCATCGAACGGGCCGTTTCCAATATCGATCAGGACATCGACCGGGTGAGTTTTGCCCGGGCCGAGGTCGGGGCACGCCAGCAGGGGCTCGACCTGGCTAAAAATAACTTACAAGACGAGGACGTATTGCTCCGCTCGGCATTGTCCGACCAGATGGATGTCGATCTGGTGAAGGCGATCTCCGACTTTACAGCGAAACAAGCTTCGCTGGAAGCCTCATTACGTGCATCGGCAAAAATTATGCAGCTTTCACTGCTCAACTTTATTTAGGATGTGGCAGACTTTGCGGCCACGCTATTTTTTCTGGCCTTCCTATCTTAGCCGTGCCGATAGATACCCGACAGTTTGGCATATTTGCCAGACGAGTGTCATTGCGCCGGGGTACCAGGCTGGCTGCCTGGGTGTGAAGATACTCCGTGCTTGGGCATGGGAATGATGGCATTCCCACTCAAGGTGAGGACCTGATGAAGTTGGGTGAGAACATGGATGTCACGACCACGCGGTTCGGAACGATTTCGGTTCAGGAAGAGGACTTGCTCCATTTTAAGCAGGGTCTCATCGGTCTTGAGCAGTGCCGGAGTTGGATACTATTAGCCGATCGTCAAAATGGTTCTCTGGGCTGGCTGCAAAATGTTGATTGTGGGGAAGTCGCCGTGGGCATTGTTTCGCCTCGACTGCTAGTGCCAGACTATCAATTGCGGGTGGCCAGCAACGAATTGAAGGGGTTGCGTTTGGATGACTTACCAGTGGATGGTCAGGCTGCATATTTGCCGAAAGATATCCAGGTGGTGGTGATCGTAAGCCGGCAGCCGGAAGGTTTGAGCTTGAACTTGAAAGCTCCGCTGGTGATCAACGTGCGAGCCAGGGAAGGGTGCCAGGTCGTGAGCCGTGACGATTACCCGGTGACCCATCGACTGACCGCTCCGATTGCCACCGCGAGCAATGCCGAGTTCAGCCATGCAGAGTTAGAATTAAGAAAAATTGCTTAAACATTCGACCCCGTGCCGCGGCCCAACCCGATCGGTGCCGCCTTTTGTATTTTTCCATTCCCAACCATCCCCACGATTTACGACAGACAGGAGCTTCTCATGCTGGTTTTGTCGAGACAGCGCGACGAAAGCATCATCATAGGCGACAATGTCGTCGTAACCATTGTGGATGTGCGTGGGGACAAGGTCAAACTGGGGATTACCGCGCCCCGGGAGGTGTCGGTCCATCGACAGGAAGTCTACGAAGCGATCCGCCGCGAAAACCAGCAGGCGGCCAAGTTGGATCCTAAAGAGGTCCAGTCGCTGGGCCAGCGGACTACGCGACCGGGGAAGTAAGGGGCGACCGGGGAAGTAAGGGGCGACCGGGGAAGTAAGGGGCGTCTTACGATCCTTTAGTTCGCGCTGGAAGAGATCGATACCCATTTAGCAGTTCATTGGGGGGGATCCCCCAGAACCCTCCGGTGTTTCTTCCAGGCCCCCCTTTGAGGGGTTTCCTCAGGCCACCAATTTGCCGGGATGACTTTTTGCCGGGATGACTCATTTCTGGTGATCCCCCCAAACCTCCCGGTGTTTCTTTCTGGCCCCTTTTTAGGTGGCTTCATCAAACCACCAACTTTGCCGGGGTGACTCATTTCTGATGATAGCGGTTGCACCGGTTAGCAGCAAGATGGACCAAGTAAACTTTGCCAAAAGCCCCTTAGCCTCCTAAAGCACCTATCTTTTCTGGTCGATACTCGGCTGTAGACGGTTCGTCAGCGATCGGTGTCGCGCCTTGTTGGCTTGCACCCCGGGAGCAAAAACCGGCGGATTTGTTGGACAACACGGTTGTTTGGCCTACGTTCTACCAGGCGTGGCCAAGCGGCCACGCTGCAAATTCGGTGGCAGGGCATAGATGCCGAGAACTGTCGCCTTAGATTGGGCAACGGTGAATTGAAGGCGAGGCAGGTGACCTCGACGCCGTACGACACAACCAACTGACAGGCCGGAGTTCAATCGGACTCCCCAGATCCGGTCCCCGTTGGAAACTGGTTTTATTTAGACAGGGGTGTTTGAAATGACACGAATTAACACGAACGTCAGTTCACTGGTTGCCCAAAACACGTTGGGACGATCGAACGCGGACTTGAATCAAGCGCTCACCCGGTTGAGCACCGGTTTGCGGATCAATACGGGTAAGGATGACCCGGCCGGCCTGATTGCAAGCGAAAACTTGCGCAGCGACATTACCTCGATCCGGCGGGCTGTCAGCAATACCGATCGGGCCAATCAGGTGATAGCCACCGCGGATTCGGCCTTGGGTCAGGTCAGCTCGCTGCTGAATGACATTCGGGGTCTGGTCACCGAGAGTGCGAATGCGGGTGCGTTGTCCACGGAGCAAATCAGCGCGAATCAATTGCAACTAGACAGTTCGCTGGAAGCTCTCAACCGGATTGCCCAGACCACCACGTTCCAGGGCCGCCGTCTGCTCGATGGAAGTTTGGACTTTATCACGACGGCCGGAACCGGTTTTACGAATCTCAAGGACCTGAAGATTGACCAGGCAAATTTGGGCGCGACCGGTCAGGTCAATGTCGATGTTGCAGTCAGTACGGCCGCCACCCAGGCCCAAGTCGACATTGCCAACATCCCCAATACTCAAACAGCGGCTACCGGAAGCGTCGATTTTAACATTGAGACAACCGCCGCGGTCGGTTCGACCGGCACCACCAATTTTAGTATTGAAACAACGCCGGCGGTTCAAGCGACGGGTTCGTTCACGGTAGGTGCAGGGCCCGACACAATTACCATCACCGCGCTGGCCGGCGGTGCCGCCGATGGCGTGGCCGGTAATCTTAATGTTCAAGTGATCGACGATGCTACGGTAGCCAATGGGGTGAACTCCATAACGATCAACGCGGGGACATTGGAGATCAGGGCCGATGTGTCAGGTGGGGTTGGTTCCGATACGGTGGCAGCGGCTATCCAAGCGTCCAATGGTGGAGCGGATTTCACTTCATCTTCGGATAATACGAATAATCTGATTGCCGGCGACATCACCACGACGAACAATGTGACCACCGGTGGTGTCGATGCGATCAACACCACCGAGACCATCGACATCACCGGCACGTTGGCGGCGGGTGCTGGCGGCGATGTTGCCATCAGCTATGCGGAGGCGGCGCTGGGCGCTAGCAATCCGACGACCAATGTGATTGGCGATGCGACCAGTGGCTACACCGTCCAAATCAATAGCGACACGGCTGGCGGCGTGAATATCGAGGATGTCCGGGCCGCGGTTCAGTCGATCGCCGAGGTGGCAACAGCGACGTTCAATGGCACCCCTGGAACCTCGGTTTATAATGCCCCTGCCGATACGGCACCAGCGACGACCACGCTTGCCGGTGGTGTCGATCAAGTGCTTACCACCGAGACACTCGATCTAACCTCCGTCGCGGGTGCCACAGGGAATGTCAACATTTCCTTTGCCGAAGCCGACCTTTCCGGGACGGGTACCAACGTGACCGGATCCGCGAGTGCGGGCTACACGGTCACGATTGATAACACCGTCGGGGTGACCATCGGTGCGATCCAGTCGGCAATTGCTGGAATCGTCGAAATTGACACCGCCGTGTTCAATGGCACGCCTGGCACTTCGACCTACAATGCCTCGGTAGACTCTCCACCCGCAACGGTCACCCAGACCGGGGGGGCGGATAATGGTATTACCGACAATTTGGTAATCGAGCTTTCAGGTTCCAAAGGAGCTGAAGTCTTGAGCTTTGAGGCGGGCACGAGCATCGCCCAGTTGATCAATGGCATCAACCTGGTGAGCGATGCCACGGGGGTAGGCGCGGCCGAAAGCACGACAACTTCTGGCACCCTTGAATTGACGTCGAACGACTTTGGAACGGATGCGGTTGTTGATGTCAAAGTGATTTCCGAAGGCTCGCCGACCGGTGTTTTCACGACCGCCATCGGTCAAGGCACACGACAAACGGGCACCGATGTTGTGGCCAGCATCAATGGTGTGAGTGCCACCGGCAAAGGCAATGCATTGTCGATCAATACCGCTAGTTTGGACCTCAGCACCACGGTCGCGGCGGGTATCACTGGCACGATCAGCTTCTCCATTACCGGCGGCGGAGCCCAGTTCCAACTTGGGCCGGATGTGGTGTCGAACCAGCAGGCCCGTTTGGGAATTGGCAGCGTGAATACGGCCCGACTGGGGGGTGTGAGTGGCCGGCTGTTCCAGCTCGGAACAGGGGGCGACTCTTCCCTGACGGCGGATCCCAATTCGGGTGCCAAGATTGTGAATGAAGCAATCGACCAGGTGACATCACTTGGGGTCGATTGGGTGCGTTCCAGCGAACGACCCTGGAGACCAATAAGCAGGCTCTCAACGATACGCTGGTGAACCTGACGGATGCCGAAAGTTCGATCCGTGACGCCGATTTTGCCAAGGAATCAGCCGCTCTGACGCGAGCACAGATTCTGGTCCAATCGGGCACCAACGTTTTGAAGATTGCCAACCAGAACCCACAGAATGTGTTGGCCTTGCTCAGGTAATCGAGTACGGACGGAACGGAGATCAAGCCGGCTTGGCCACATTTTTAAGGGCCAGGCCGGTTTTTTTGTATCGTGGGTTTTAGGCTCTGTTTTAAAACCCAAGGTGCCGCACCTTCGGCAGACTTTTAGTGACACGACAGATTTGCTAGCAAGATTAACGGTCCTGGCTGCTGCGCCTGACGTTGCCCCCCTTGGCTGTCCGATAGATACCGTAGGTCCGTGGGATCGGCATGTTCGCAACCAGCCATAAGATGGCGGATAATTATTCATGGGTCGAATTCAATCCAACATAGGCCTGATCACTGGGATTCCGATTGCCGATACGGTCGATAAGTTAATGCAGGTTGCCGCCCGACCGCGCGATCTGCTAGCGTCACGCACCGACGCACTCAAGTCGCAGCAAGTGGCCGTTTCGACCTTGTCCACGCGGCTGCTGAGCTTGCAATTCAGCTTCAATAAACTCAAAGGGAGCGACCTGTACAACGCCCAGGACGTCACCTCAAGCAAACCCGATGTATTAGCCGCCACCTTGAATCCCAGCAGTCCATCGAGTGTTGGTCAATTCGATGCCCGCGTCGTGCAAGCGGCCTCGTCGCAGCAGTTGCTCAGCCAACGCTTTGAGGACTTGCAAAACGGCCTGGGCACAGGATCGTTCTCGTTTGGCTTCGGCGGCTTCCTCGACAAGGGAATCGCGCTCAGCGACTTGAATAGCGGCTCCGGTGTTTCACGTGGCAAGATTCGCATTACCGACCTCAGTGGCGCTTCGTCGGTGGTGGATCTCAGCTTTGCCCGCACGGTCGATGATGTCCTGGCTGCGATCAGCAATGACACCACCATCAATGTCACCGCTGAAGCCGCGGGCGACGCCATCAAACTCATTGACAACACGGGTGGCACGGGCACGCTATTGGTACAAGAAGTTTCTGCTGGTACCACCGCTGCCGATCTCGGCCTGGCCAATATCAGCACGTCCTCCCAGGAAGCAATCGGAGCCGATGTTTATGGCTTGTATACGGGCACAAAACTCGCGAAGCTCAATGACGGCAATGGCGTACGGATCACCGACGACTTGACCAATGTTGACGATCTGTCTATTGGTCTGGCCGATGGCAACTCCTACGGCGTGGACCTGTCAGGCATCAACACGTTGGGGGGAGTCATCGATGCGATCAACAACGACACCGCTCTGACCGGCAAGCTCACCGCCGCCATCTCGGCCGATCGTAACCGCTTGGAATTGACGGATCTGACGACGGGGACGGGCACTTTTGCGGTTGCCAATGGGGTTCTCGGTACCGCTGCGGAAGACCTTGGTTTGACCACCAGTGCCAATGCCGGCGTGATCCACGGTCAGCGGCTTGTTTCGGGACTCCAAGGGACATTGGTAAGTAGTCTCCAGGGTGGGCAGGCGGGAGCCCTGGGCTCGTTCACCCTATTCGACCGGGCTGGAAATGATAATACGGTTGACCTCAGCAGCGCCGAGACGGTCGATGAACTGCTGGCATCGATCAATGCCAGCGGTCTGCAAATATCCGCCCGCATCAATGATGCCCGCAATGGCATCCTGCTTGCGGACACGACGGGATTGGACCCCGGAACCTTGGTGGTGGCCAGTGCCGACTCGACCAATACCGCGGAGCTATTGGGTATTGCAGTCAACGATCAGGTAGCTTCCATAGACGGAGGCTCTCTGAGCCGGCAAACGCTAAGTTCGGCAACCCTGCTTTCTTCGCTGAACGGGGGCGCCGGTGTCACGGTGGGAGACATTACCATCACCGACACCAAGGGCGTGAATCAATCGGTCGATCTGAACGCTGCGGGCGCGGAGGTGAAAACCGTCGGCGATGTTTTAGACGCCATCAACGGGCTCGACCTCGATGTCAGCGCGAAAATCAATGCTACGGGCGATGGTGTTTTATTAATCGATACGGCAGGTGGGTCGGGCAACCTGGGGGTAAAAGATCTCAGCGGCTCGGTTGCCGCGGGCTTGAACCTCACCCGCGCCAGCATCGCCGTGGACCTCAATGGAACACCAGCGCAGCAAATCGACGGCAGCCGGAAGTATTCGGTCGATTTGTCCAATTTAGCCGCATCGAGCACGTCGATAAGCCTGGCATCGGTCAATGCCGGAGCAGGCGTGTCAGCCGGAGATTTCACGATTGCCGATTCGAACGGGAGCAAAACGGGGATCGACTTCAACGGTGCCGATGCGGGTATCCAGACGATTGGCCAACTGATCCAAGCGATCAATGATGGAGCGTCCACCGGGGGCGCCCAGGTGACCGCCAGTATCAACACGGCCGGTACCGGCATTTTGTTGACGGATACGGCCGGTGGCAGCGGAAAGTTAACGGTCGTCGATGTGAATTCGACAACCGCCGCCGATCTGCATATCGAGGGCGTTGCGACTGGCTCAACCATCGATGGGGCCGGCCTGTTTCCCGCTCAGCCGGCCAACCAGTCCGTGCTCGACCAACTTGCCAGTCGTATCAATGAACTTGGGGCAGGTGTCACCGCCAGTACGGTATTCGACGGTGTCGGTTACCGGCTTTCGGTTGTTGTGGATGCAACAGGCGCTGCCAATGAGCTGCTCTTCGATGTTAAGAACCAGGGTGGTACCGGTTCGGCTCTTACCTTTACGGAAGTTGCCAAGGCCCAGGATGCCTTACTTGTGTATGGGGAACAGGGCACGGCCGGCTCGGGAGTGTTGCTCAGCTCGGCAACCAATGAGTTCAACAAGGCGATTAACGGCGTGGACTTGAAGGTTCTCGCCGCCAGCAGCGATCCGGTGACGGTGGCTGTGA
>Ga0114931_10008634_pt1 | contig 12302 bp, 9 predicted proteins | sample 2SBtaG_FD_89579 | JGI IMG/M metagenome (GOLD analysis project Ga0114931, IMG submission 89579) | Deep subsurface microbial communities from Kolumbo volcano to uncover new lineages of life (NeLLi) - 2SBTROV14_V59a metaG | ecosystem: Environmental > Aquatic > Marine > Volcanic | place: Kolumbo...
ATAAATGAAAATGTTATAAATGTCATCTTAATTATTTGTAAAGATGAACTAATTGTTGTAAATTAATACCAAATAAGTAAAGTTTTAAAAGTGAGAAAAAATATGGCTCAGATAAAATGTCCGGTATGTCACTCAGTGATTCCCGCTAATGCGAAATTTTGTCCCGAGTGTGGTGTCCCTCTTAAAGCGGATGCCGAAGACCCGAAAAAAAATAACAACCATCCAACATTTTTAAGGGATGGTATCATTATTTTACTGGTATTGATAATAATTGTTGGCGGATTTTTCCTACTAAAGAAACCACAAGTAAATTCTGATTCTTTGCCCAATAATTCGAATCAATCTGATGTCTCCGGTATGAATAACGATATGAAAGCAAAACTGGCCAATTTACCTGCTGATTTTAATACTCTGGTTCAAATGGGTAACCAAAATATGGATCAGGGGCATTATTCCATAGCGGCTGAGTGCTATACAAGAGCTTTGGCAATACAACCTAATTCACCGAATGTCAGAACTGATTATGGCGCCTGTCTTAATGCTATGGGATTGCCGTTACAGGCTATTAGAGAATTCCGACAAGTTATTAAACAATATCCCGAACATGGTGTTGCTAATTTTAATATGGGCATCGTTTATTATATGCAAAATAAAAACGATTCCGCTCGTCTCTACTGGAATAAATTTTTGACTATCGATTCCGTTAGTGAAGCTGCCCAGACAGCCAAAAAGCTGTTAAAAGAAATCAAAGAGTAGTATACTTTATTCTCTCTTTTAGTAAAAATATCATTTTTCCTTTTTCCTGAATTTCTTTATTAATCTTTAATTCCGGGGAGTTTAATAAAGTAATAGTTTTTTCTTGTTTAAACCTTCTCTGCTTTTTTCATTGAAATTATGAATATCATTGTTCAGAAATATGATTGGTTACATAGCTTGTTGGATTTTTGTTTACCTCCTCTTTGTGTGGGATGTGGAACTTATACCGAAGCCGATTATTGTATTTGCGAACGATGTTTAAATCAAATGGAGACTTTTACTCATCCTTTTTGTTTAACTTGTGCCAACTTCATCTCTGGCGATAGTTGTCCCACCTGCCAAGCAGACACTTTACCTTTATATGCTATGGGTAGTTATTCGCCTCCCTTGAAAAATTTAATTATCAATTACAAATTTAATGGGATTACTCAATTATCATCTTTTTTTGCGAAATATATTTATCGGATATTTGAGCGTAGCATCTTAAAATATCAAACTCGAATTTTAGTGCCTATACCGCTTCATCCCAGTCATGAATATTATCGAGGTTATAATCAAGCTACCCTCTTTGCGAAAAATCTTTCCGAAATTTTTAATTTTGAAGTCTGTACTCATATTATCAAACGGATAAAAAAAAGAAAACCGCAGTCGAGATTATCTCATAAAAAACGTTACAAAAATGTCGCCGGTGTTTTTAAAGCAGAGAAGGTAAAAGAGAATAAAAATGAGATTATTTTGGTTGATGATGTCGTTACTACCGGCGCTACTATTGCGGAAGCTAAAAAAATTTTAACCGAAGCGGGTTATAAGGTAAAAGCTGTTATAGCCATAGCCCACGCTTTATGATTGAAAATGTCGCAAAAATATATAAAAGATTATTTGGAATACCTTCGTTTGGAAAGAGGTTTGGCAAATAATTCTATTTCTTCATATAAAAGAGATTTATGGGAATTTTTTGTTTGGCTTGAAGATAAACATCAAAAAAAAGTATCAGCTTCCGATATCAACCGATTTATCGGTTTGTTAATAAATTCCGGACGTAAACCGGCGACAATTGCCCGTAAAATATCATCTTTGAAACAGTTTTTTTTCTTTTTAAAGGAAAATCAAATTATAAAAGATAATCCCGTTACTACTTTTGCCGCTCCCAAAATTGCTCGTTATCATCCGGCATATCTAACTCCGGGTGAAATAGAAAAGATTATTGATACTATTGATACGAAAGCAAAAACAGGTTTCAGAAACAGAGCTATTATCGAACTTCTCTATGGCTCCGGATTACGAATTTCCGAACTGATTAATTTAAAATTATCTGATATCGAATTTGAAGCGGGGTTTATACGGGTTTTAGGTAAAGGTAACAAACAAAGGCTGGTGCCTATGGGGACTTATGCTAAAGAAGCAATTGAAAAATATCTTGACCAAAAGCCCCCCTCGAAATCTCTATCTGTGAATAATTTATTATTTACCAATAGGTTAGGGAGTAAATATTCCCGTGTGGGGATGTGGAAGATTATTAAAAATACCGTTAAAAAAGCAGGTATTGACAAAAATATTACCCCTCATACTTTCCGCCATTCCTTTGCCACTCACCTTTTGGAAGGCGGCGCTGATTTAAGAATAGTGCAAGAAATGCTCGGTCATGCCGATATATCTACAACACAGATATATACAACAATAGACCAGGATTATATAATTGCTGAGCACAGAAAATACCATCCTCGAGAATTGGCAAGGGCCAAAAAACATTGAATTACCGCGAAAGCCTACTTTCCATTTCGCTCTCAAGCAGGATAGCTTAAATATCGATATCTATCTGGAAAAATTTTTCAAAAACAATAAAATTTCATTTCATTTTTTTGAGAGCTTGGAAGATTTGCTAATTACCTGTCAGCGGTTTCACATTGATGTTATTATTATTGGCGGGAAAGGGTTGTTCATAAAAGAAATTGAGTTGGTGCGAGCTGTTAAGGAAAATGTTTTTTTAGCTATTATTCCCATAATTTTATTTCATCCCGATCCCGATGAAAATATTGTCATTGCCGCTTACCAAAAAGGGGCAGAGGATTTCATTTACGGTGATTGGCGTGAGAAATTAGTGGAAGTAAAAATAAAAAAAGTAATAGAGCGCAATCGGCGCGATTTGTCGATAAATCCTTCAACACACCTTCCCGGTCCCAATATTATCGAAAGTGAAATCTCGCGCCAGATAGATATGGGGTCTGAATTTGCTGTTTGTTATGCCGATTTGGACAATTTTAAAGCCTATAATGATTATTATGGTTATTTTTACGGTGATAAGGTTATTCGTCTTACCGCTCGTATCATTAAAGATGTCGTTTTTGATATCTGTCGCGAGGGTTTTGTCGGACATATTGCCGGTGATGATTTCATTTTTATTATTCCTCCCGATTTGGTTGATTTTATTTGTGGTAAAATGTTGGAGACTTTTGACCGTTTAATTCAATATCGTTATTTACCAGAAGACCGCGAACGTGGTTTTATAACAACTACCAATCGTAGAGGAGAAATTGAGCAATTTTCTCTTCTCACGGCGTCGATTGCAGTTATAATAAACTCCCATGGGAAGTTTAAACATGTCGGGGAAATGTCTAAGATGTTAGCTGATTTAAAAAAAGCTACCAAATTGAAACAAGGGTCTAATTATATGGTCGAAAGACGACAAAAATATTGATTTATTTATTCTTCATCAATGTTTTGTTAAGTTCCAGAGCCGGTTTGTAATTAGGATTGTATCGAAAACATAAATCCAAATATTTTTTAACCGAATCAACCGGGTAGTTTTGCTGATAATACCCTACGGCAATACAATAATAAGCCTGATATAAAGAATCATCGCGTTTCAGGGCACGGAACATCATTCCTACACCGCCAGCAAATTGTTTGCGTTGTAATAATGATAACCCCCAATTGAAAAAAGCACTAGCCGGTAAATCGTGAAGATGCATTCCTGCCGCATAAAGCGAATCGGTCAATTTATAGTTTCCTTGGCGAGCATAGAATGCAGCAGCGTCAAAGTATGCTTGGTAGTACTGTTTCCCGGCTTTTAACGCTTTTCGATAATAAATATCGGCAGAGTCGAAATGTTGAGTTTGATCATAAGCATCTGCCAAGTTTAAATATATTTCACTCAATTCATTGGATGAATATTTTTCGGGATTGAAAGTCGTCACTGCTTTCTGATATAATTTTAAGGCGGAATCAAGATTGCCTTTAGTAGCAACCAAAAGACCCAAATTGTTATAAGCGCGGGAGAAATTTGGTTTTAATTTTAAGGCGCGATGGTAATTTTTATCCGCTTGCTCATATTTTTTTAACAGATATTGGACATGAGCAAGATTGTTTAGCAGTGTTGGTGACAAAGGGTTGAGTTGTGCTGCCAATTCATATTCCTTTTCAGCCTTAACATAATCTTTCAATTGTTCATATTTGATCCCGTTGTTATAATGGATTTGATAACCGCTCCCCTTACCTTCGTTATAGTAGGTGCGATTGAAAATCAATAAAGATATAATAAATATAATCAAAGAGATGATTATTTGTTTTGTTCTCAGTTGTTTTTCCCCTTTAACCAACATCACAATTCCGGCGGATGCGATCATGATCATAAAAGGAATCAAGGGTAGACGATGTCGAGCGGTTACTAAAAATAATACAATAGATGGTATATAAGCCAGTATGAAAATATAGACAGGTAGAAGTTTGTTGAAGTCGTTTCGTTTTAAATAAATCCCGACAAATGTCAGTGGTAATAAAAGCCCGAACGGAAAGTAAATTAATTTATGCCACACGAGAAATGAAAAAAGAGTCGATTTGGTCATTTGATAATAAATATCGGCGTTATCGCTGTTCTCGAATCCCGATAAAAGATAGACCGTTTTTTGCCATATCAATGATAGAAATTTTCGAGGGTTATTTTTAATGAATTTAATGGCTTTAGCTGTCCAGAAAGCTGATTCTTGAGCATCCGTTAGTTTTTTCCCGGCTTCTCTGTCAGCAACGGCTTTGGTTACTTTGCCAAACTGTCTCCAGCTTACGGAGATGTCCAAATTTGTTTCCGGCATCAACATAGTGAGACCGGTGGCAATGGGATTGTTTCCCAAGTATAAATTGATTCCCCCCTGAGAAGAAATGAGAGTAAACTCGCCGGTGATGATGGCATTGCGAACAGTCACCGGTAAGATTGCTAAGAACACTCCGACGAAAAGTATCAATGGTAATTTAATTCTTTCAAAAAATGTTCTGCTTTCTTTTATAATAAAAAATAACCATAGCATAAAAAATGGGATAACCAGCAAAATATTAGGACGAGATATTGCCGCTAAACCGAAAATAAAACCGGTGAATAGCCATGTTTTTAAAGATCTTGATTTTTGATAGGCAACTAAACGATATATCCCCCAAACGAGGAAAAAGAGAAACACAACGGGAATTAAAAACATCGTTTCATAAAAAATTAAGGTGCCATAGAAAGCGTAGATAAGAGTTGTCAGTATAGCCGTTGATTTGTTGAAAAGTGAATCTGCTAATTTATAGAGAAAGTAGGCGGTGCCACCACATAAAAAGATTTGCAATATTTTTGACCATAGGATAGAACTTTTGGTTATAGCTGCCAAGAATGCTAAAAAATAGGGATACAACGGTGCCCGAAAATAAGCCGTATGGCCCCAAAATGATTTTTCTAAAATATCATGCGCCCAAAGCCAGTGCCATTTTTCATCAACCATAGGGACATTAAAACCCGGGTGATGACTTAACTCTAATATATAAATAATTCGTATTATAACTGCCAAAGAAAATAAAAATAAAGGCCATTTATTTTTTTTAAAAAAATCTGTCATGATATTATTCTCTTTAATAGTTCCGATGTCTTTATCTATTTTTTTATCAAGTTTCTTAAAACTTTTAGATTTTCAATATCTTCGGCAAGATCTTCTCCTTTGGGGGTTTCCAAAATCATAGGGATTTTCTTAAGCCTGCTATCATTTACAATATTGCGAAACCCATCAAGACCGATAAATCCCTTGCCAATATGTTCATGACGGTCTTTCTTGGAACCGAACTCTTTTTTGCTATCATTCATATGAATGATTTTTAATCTTTTTATACCAATAACATCATCGAATTTTTTCATCGTATTTTTGTAATCTTTTGGATTGGCAAAAGGATAACCGGCGGCAAATATATGGCAGGTATCCAAACAAACCCCCAGTTTTTCGTTATGCTCAACTTTATCAATAATATAAGATAGCTGTTCAAAAGTATAACCAAGATTGGTGCCCTGTCCGGCAGTGGTTTCCAAAAGAAGATTGACATTATTATGAGAGTCAAGTTCAGCAAACAATTTGTTAAGGTTATCGGCGATTTTATTTAGTCCCGTTTCTTCGCCGGAACCGGTGTGCGAACCGGGATGCATGACCAAATTGGGAACTTTCAAAAGCTCACATCGTTCCATCTCTTCTTTTAAAGCATTGTATGATTTTTGGTTTAGTTCTTCGTTGGGGGAAGCAATATTTATCAGATAGCTGGTATGGGAAGTAGCGACCGTTACACCGGTTTCTTCTATGGCTTGAAAATATTTGTTCAGGTCTTTTTCTTCTAATTTTTTGGCTCGCCATTGATTGTTTGATTTGTTGAAAATTTGGATAGCATCGCAAGTAGCTTTCTTACCTCTCTCAATAGCGTTAAAAACACCCCCGGCAATTGATTCATGCGCTCCGAATATCATAACTACCTCGTTTTAAATTTTAATAAACCAAAAGATAGCAAATTGTATATGTTATTTCAAGCTTTTGATGAAAATGCTTAATCTGAGTTAAGAAATCCCTAAAAAATAATATAACTATCCAATTTATACTGACAGTGTTTGTCACCAGTCCTATTTATCTTTTGGTCGAACGGAAGACCGATTATAAAACTGGCAATTATCAGTTAAAAGAAACCAAATACATAGCTGGTAATTATCAATTGAGAAAAGGCTGATTATAAAACTGGCAATTATCAATTATGAGATAAGGTGGAAAATGAACACTATAATGAAATAAGAAATATGGGGTTAGTGAGACAGAGGGTGGTAAAAGGGGGCTATTTAATAAATATTATTAAATAAGCTCCCCGAAAAAAATATGTGACGGTTAGTAATATCGATGGTGAAAATAAATAGTTGTAAGGGGTAAAGGCACTTATGGATGAATGGTTGAAAATAAGGGATACCGATATAAGTATCTTGGATATTTTGAAATTTTTGGAAAAAGGATTTTCCGACAAACAGATAGTTGAAAAATATCCCCAGATAAATTACCAAGATATAAAAAATGCTGCAAAGATTGCTCACGATTTTATCGTTAAACATTTAATTTATGATGCTCTTTATGATGTGTATGGTAGAATCAATTCTATGCTGTATAAAAGGTTTTATCAGCCAGATGAAAATTACCTAAAATCCTCTGAGTCTTGGACAGAAGACGAAGAAAAGGAACTATTACGGCTATATCAGAGCAGAGCCAATATTAAAGATATATCATATATCCTTCAGCGTCCTTCAAAAGATGTGAAACTAATGCTCAAAAAAAGAGGATATGATATTTGAGTATAAAACTTTGATAAGTGATTATACTCCTTGTTAATGATGACGCACAATTCGTAGAGCATCAGTCATTAAACGGTAAGGTGATTTTTCCGAGTTGGCTCTTATAGAAGTGAAACATTTATCGCACTTGTTATGTTTAGAAAATTTTTCTATCAGTTCCTTTTGCGAGTCATAATGGTCGCGGAACATCCCACAGGGTGTTAATTTTCCCCACGGATTGACAATTAAAAATCGTTTACCGGCTTGGCAGTTTGCTTGTTTGCCATCCCTGAAAAATTTTATCATCTGTTGTAAAGTCCATGGTGAAGTTAAAATGGGGTAGCCATTTTTTTGCATAGAGATAAGTTTATTGACTATCTTTTGGAGTTCTTTCAAATCGTTTTCGGAGTTTACCAGATAATCGGTGTTCCCGGTGCGTAAGGAATTGTAGGTGCTAAAATTAACTCCGCTTCCCCATTCTTTTGCCAACTCGGCGATACGGGGTAAATCATGAAAATTATCACTTTGAACCACACAGGCTAATATAAGATCATTATTTCCGTAGCGAGCCAATTGAGGCACAAGTTCTTTTATATGCTCAAAGTTTTTTTTCATATGACGGAAGATATTATGGCGTTCATCGGGATAATCAAAAGATAAAGAGAACTGGTCAATACCTGCCTCACGAAGTTTTAAATATTTCTCTTCATTTAATAATTGTACATTGGTGGTGATAACGAAAACCGCCAAGGGGTCGCGTCGTCTCATTTCCCTGACGATATCAACCAAGTCTTTTCTTAAAAGCGGTTCCCCTCCGGAAATTTGGGCGACTGCCGGCTTGAGATCGGCAATCCATTGACCAAAAACTTTTGGTTCTATGTGTGGTTCTTTAACGTAATCACCTAAATCACAGTGTTCACAGTGGGCGTTACAGTTATATGTTATTTCAAAAGAGACCGTGATGGGTTTTCCTTGAAATATATTTTTTACGGTGCGGATAGCAATTTTTGCTTTTCGTGTTGCGCTTAAGTTTGGCATACTAAAGTCCTTTTCTTTTGCCGAATCCTCGATAAGCCAAATGACCTAAGGTCAGTGTTAGCAATATGAACATAACAAGAGACAACCATGGTCCCCATGAACCGGTAAGAGTTTTCATCATTCCATCGTGAGCATCGTAGAAATGGGCATAGCTTCCCCAACTCCCGATAAAGAATGCTACCAAAACACCGATCAAAGCATCCCCGGCGACAAGCCCCGAGGAAAACAAAATACCTTGTTCGTTTTTTGATTTAGCTTCATCCTTTTTGGAAACTTTTTTGATAATATAAGCTATCAATCCACCGGTCATAATCGGTGTTGATAAAGAAAGAGGCAAATATAACCCAATGGCGAAAGGTAAAGAAGAAATACCCAACAACTCCACGGCAAAGGCAATCATCCCTCCCACAATAATGGGTAACCATGGCAAGTTGTGGTTCATTACTCCTTTGACAACCGTTGCCATCACATTTGCCTGTGGCGCCAGAAGAGGGGTGCGTCCCGTAGCTCCTTCCACAAAGCCAAAAGCGTTATTTAGATAATATAAGGTGAAACCCATAGCCAGCGCCGGAAAAAGCAAGCCGATAAATTCGGTTAGCTGTTGTTTCCAAGGAGTAGCTCCCAAAAGATAGCCGGTTTTCAAATCCTGAGCGATGTCACCGGATAAACAAACGGCAATACAAACAATTGTTCCTACCGACATAGCGGTTATCATCCCTTTGACTCCCGAAACGCCGAAGTAAAGCAAAATTAAGGAAGTTACCAGAAGGGTGGCAATGGTCATTCCCGAAACAGGGGATGATGATGAACCCACAATACCGACGATGCGCGCCGCCACAACCACAAAGAAAAACCCGAATAACACCGCTAAGACAACCCCCAGAAGGTGTAAATCGGTTCCGGGAAGAAGCCAGGTGGCAATAATGATTCCCAACACTCCGATAAGAACCCATTTCATAGAAAGGTCATGATCGGTGCGAACGGTTTTCTCTTCCTTTTTTCTACCGATAAGCTCTTCAAATCCTTTACCGAAAGAGGAGATGATGACGGGAAAAGATTTTATCAGCGAGATAAATCCTCCGATAGCTACGGCACCGACACCTAAATATTTTATATAGAAATTTCTCAATTGAGCAGGATCCATAGCGCTTAAAGGAATTGTCCCCGGGGAGATAATTTGTCCCGGAATTTGTTGCCCGATAAAAGACAATAACGGTCCGATTGCAAGATAACCCAAAACGGCACCACTAAGCATCAAAGCGGAAATGCGCGGTCCAATGATATATCCTACTCCCAATAAAGCCGGAGTGGCATCAACTCCAATCGTTCCACCCTTAAGAAGTCCCTTAAAATCATAATTAACCGATTCCGACCAGGTTTTTAACATATTCATTAATATTTTATAAACAGCACCGAAAGCGATGCCGGAAAATACCAGTTTAGCTTTGCTACCCCCTTCATCGCCGGCTATAATAATTTCCGCACAGGCGGTACCTTCCGGGAAAGCAAGTTTTTTGTGTTCTCTTTCTACCAAATAGCGGCGCAGGGGAATCATCAACAAAATCCCCAATCCTCCGCCAAGCATAGAAAGCCAGAAAATTTGTGTTTTGGTAACTTCATGAAAATAACCGGCCGCTGTTAACGATTTGTCGGCTGACCAGATAAAAAAAGCGGGAATGGTAAAGATAATTCCTGCCGCCAAAGATTCACCCGCGGAACCGATGGTTTGGACGATGTTGTTTTCCAAGACAGTTACTTTTTTATATAGTAAACGCAACACCGCCATTGAGATTACCGCCGCGGGAATGGAAGCTGATACGGTCATACCGAATTTCAGTCCTAAATAGGCATTGGCAACACCAAAAATGACCGATATAATGGCTCCTAAGATAATTGCTTTCCATGTCACCTCAGCGATATTTTGATTCGTTGCTATAAAAGGTTTAAATGGTTGCTGATTATTTTCAGGTTCTGCCACATATTCTCCTATAATGTCCAGACAATTAAACAGATAAAATCAGTCTAAAACGATATAATGTCAAGTCTTTAGTTTTTTACCATAAGTCAGAAAAAATACTATATGTTATCAAAAATAATGGATTTAAATAGTATTGTTTATTGCTTTTAATGTTTCGTTTTATTTTTTCCGACTATTATTATTTTTTTTAAATTGACGAATTTGTATATGTATATATATATTTTTAAGGTTTAGTTATTGTACATAAAAGACTTTTGTTAATAAATATCGAAACGCATGGAATCAATATAGCAGAAATCAATAGAAAAGTGGGTAAATCAAGAGTGTTTAAAATATGATTAATAGTCTGATAGATATTCTAAAATTAAACTTTTCAACAAGGAGGTTCAATATGAAAAACAGTAGAAGAATATCTTTCGAAAAGAAATTGGCCATTCAGTTAAGCTTTTTTCTTTTAGCTTTTTTGTTTGTTCATGTTTCGTCGATATCAGCTCAAACTTGGGAATCAACTAATGGTCCTTACGGAGAAAATATTCAATGTTTTACTGCCAATCCCAATGGTGATATTTTTGTTGGTACTTTTGGTGGTGGAATTTATCGTTCATCCAACCACGGTGATAGTTGGGTGGTAGTGAATAATGGTTTGCAATTTTATAATGTCAATGCCCTTGCCTCAAAGGATAGTATTATCTTTGCCGGAATCAGTGGAGAATATGTCTATCGCTCTTTTGATGATGGGAATAATTGGGAGTTAAGTGACAGCGGATTAACAAACAGTAATATTACGGCTTTAGCTATTGATACTAATGGTGGTATTTATGCTGGCACATGGGGGGGAGGTATTTTCTACTCTTCTAATAATGGTGATAATTGGGTAGTAAAAAATAATGGACTCACCGATAGCTCTGTAATTTGTATAACAATTAATCCTACTAATAATTACATTTTTGTGGGTACTATTGGTGATGGTGTTTTTCGTTCGACTGATAATGGTAATAGTTGGGTGTTAGTTGATAATGGATTATTAACTACTACTATTTATTCTATTGGTATTGATACTGTTAACGGATATCTCTATGGTGGTACGGGACATGGAATGTTTCGCTCTATCAATAATGGTGATAGTTGGATTGGAATTGACACGGGCTTGGTCAATACTAACATTAGATGTCTTACAATTAATACCAATGGTAACATCTTTGCCGGCACGTATGGGGGCGGCATTTATCGTTCTGTTGATTATGGGAACAACTGGGTGGCTGTTGAAAATGGAGTGACCAATAACTACATTCAAATGCTTGCCATTACAAATACTGATACCGTGTTTGCGGGGACATACGGCGGTGGTGTTTTTCGCTCCGTTGATGATGGTAATAATTGGATGAAAGTAAATGATGGTATAAATAACAATCAAATTACAACACTTGCCATCAATGGTAACGATGAAATGTATGTTGGTGTATGGGGAGGAGGAGTTTTTTATTCTTCTGATAAAGGAAATAGCTGGGTACCTAAAGATAGTGGTTTAACTAATTCTCGAGTATCTTGTTTAGCTGTAAAAGGTAATGATACCATTTTTGTCGGAACTAAAGGAGGCGGGACTTTCCGTTCTTTTGATAAAGGAAATACATGGGATCCAATTAATAATGGGAACTCATCTCTTGATATAAATTGTGTCGCTGTAAATGCTATTAATGGCGATGTTTTTACGGGAACCTCTGGCTATGGAATATTCAGGTCATCAGATAATGGAGACAACTGGGCAGCTGTAAATAATGGATTAACCGATAGTTTAATAAATTGTATAGCGATTAATACCAATGGTGACATTTTTATCGGAACTAATGACAGTGGTATTTTTCACTCTTCGGATAATGGTGATAGCTGGACAGCCGTAAATAACGGATTATCAAATTATAAGATTATGGCTATTGCTACTAA
>Ga0114931_10008635_pt1 | contig 12300 bp, 8 predicted proteins | sample 2SBtaG_FD_89579 | JGI IMG/M metagenome (GOLD analysis project Ga0114931, IMG submission 89579) | Deep subsurface microbial communities from Kolumbo volcano to uncover new lineages of life (NeLLi) - 2SBTROV14_V59a metaG | ecosystem: Environmental > Aquatic > Marine > Volcanic | place: Kolumbo...
AAGGTGATGATCCAAATCAGAAAGCTGAGATAATTCGGTCATGATCGTATTCCGTTTCTCAATCAATCCGTCCAAAGTTTCGTGATATTTTTTCTTGAGACGTTGGAGAAGGGCCAACCGCTCATCGATTTCCCCCAAACATTGAGGATCATGCTCGATTCCTTCCCAATAATCGCGACAGGTATGAGCCAGTTCCTCCATTTGCGCACAGGCTCCCTCGACCATATCGCTCCAAGGCTTGACTGAAGGATCAATATTTTTCAGTTCTTGCACAACACGAGTAAGGTGTTGAAGATGGGATACAATGGAAAATTCTTGCTCATACAACAGGACATACGCCTGACTGGAAAGATCAGACAACGTCAAACTATTTTGGAGACGACGATACTCCAGCAACAACGCCTCTTCTTCACCTGTCACCAATTGCGCTTTGGTCAATTCCTCATATTCATATTGTAGGAACTCCTCACGAGTGGTTCGACCCCTCGACTGCTCACGCAGTCGATCCAATTCAGCCTGCTGTGTTTTCCACAAACCAAAGGCGGCCTCATACTCCGATCGTTGAAGAACAAGCCCACCAAAGGCATCGACTAACTCCAGCTGTACCTGTGGAGCGAGTAATGATTGTTGATCATGCTGGCCATGGATATCCAACAAGAGTTGCCCAAGCTCTTGGAGTTGATGCAGCGGGGTCGCGGTCCCATTGATATAGGCACGATTTCGCCCAGACCGTGAAAGCACTCGACGAATCAGCAATTCATCACTATCGGAGGTGGCGAAATCGAGAGATTTCAACCATTCTTGCACAGCGAAAATTGTAGACACTGAAAACACGGCTTCAAGGCTTGCCTCTTCAGCCCCGCTACGAATTTGCTCACCCACGGCCCGACCTCCCAGTAACAAGGCCAAGGCATCAACTACCAGAGACTTTCCTGCACCGGTTTCTCCGGTGAGGACAATAAAACCTGGAGCAAATTCAAGCTGGAGCTGATCAAAGAGAGCAAAATTGGAAATGCGCAGCTCAAGGAGCATGACACATCACTTACGTGGGAGCAGCACTCTAGGCCGTAGCCGAGTGTTGCGCAATAAGGGTATCAATAATTTGTTTAAACTGAGGTTTGGGCCGAGCCCCAACTAACTTTTCAACAGGTTCGCCATTTTTGAAAAAAAGAATAGTCGGAATACTCATAATTTGATATCGTCCTGCCACTTCGGGGGCTTCGTCAGTATTGAGTTTCATAACTTTTAACTTGCCTTCATATTCTTTGGCCAACTCCTCCACGACTGGAGCCACCATCTGGCAAGGGCCACACCACACTGCCCAAAAATCCACCATCACCAAATCGGAAGATTGAAGAACTTCACTTTCCCAGTTTCCATCACTAGCTTGCGCAACGAGATCTGACACAACATCCTCCTTCTTACTATCTATATTCTTTGGGAGATTAAGGAAAGAAAACCCGGATCAGAATCGTACATTCCTCACTCCAGGGTGTCAACTCAACATCAAGAAAATGAATCTACAAGAACAACACGAAATTGATTCCAAGCCCTCTTTGCAGAAACTTTCCGCCTTCCAATTTCTTATTTCAGATAAAATTATCCTCAAGTCTCCACTAGAATGCCGAGATAGTAATGATGAGAGGTGTTTTTCTAAGCACCCCCAGTATCTCAATCAATAATCAACTCAATAGGTATTTATGCAACAGACTATTTCCTTTTTTTTCAGAAGCCTATTCATGGGACTTTGCCTGGTGTGTTTTTCATCACTCCCTAGCGAAGCCCAAACCTTATTCCCGAGAACCCAATTGTCCGTTTTTGATTCCCAGGATAAGAAAGTCGGCAATGTTCTAGGGATGGTCAATGAAAAAGCCAGCCCTTTATGGGTCGCCTTTACCATCGAGGGACATCTGGTCGCACTGAGAGTGACCAGGGACCAATTGAAAGGTCCAGATGGTGTCGAAGCGTATTACTTGTCACAAAAATGTGAAGGCGAGCCCCATTTCAAATACTCACAAATCCAAGAAGGCAGGGGCATGCTCCCTACGGTCCTCATTGGACCACCAGGGCGCACAGCCTATGTGGTGGACGATGATGATCTCTCCTTGATTTTTTACCCTCAATCCCGCCGTAAGGCTTCAGGCCCTTGTGAAGTGGTCAATGTCACCAACCCCATTAAACTCCGACCCGGAAAAGGCATTATCAATTTACAAGAAATATTCACGCCTCCCTTCCATATTCGATAGCCCACTACCAATTCCAAGACTCGGGTACTCCAGCCCACCATGTCGTTGGATGGGCCTCTTCCCAAGCCTTTCGCTGTAACCACAGTTCATCAGCTCGAGGCTTATCCAAACGGTTCGCCATCCCGGCGGCAATATCAAATTGTTGCCGCAATCCTTCCTTTAAAATTTCCTTGGCCATCCGTGACAACATATCCGGAGGATCCACTAAATCCATTGTCCCCCGATTCACCATGGACAGCGATAACCGTCCGACCTCCCCCCAATTATCCTGCTTGGCAAGCCATTCCAAATATCCATCAATTGCATGGTACACATAAATGAGATTAACGTAGCTTTCCACTGAAGGGTTGCGATCAATGTGAAGTTGACAGGCTTCCACCGCCCTTCGATAGTCTCCCGCCGCTAAGTAGACTTTGGCCCTGTGTAACGGACTCGCCGCCTGTCCTGAATCCTCAGAAGCTAAGGTTACACTCACTCCAAGGCACAACCAGGTCATCACTAATGTCAGTCCAATCCCATAAACCATTAAATTTCGTATTTGCTTAGGCCATCTCATCGTTCCTCCTTCCAGGGAATAATCCTTCATGTCGGAGATTTTTACTATGTGCATTCTTCTATTAATTTTAAAGAAGTACACAAGAAACAGCCAAACGATTTACAAATCGATCACCGGCCCCTCCCTTCCTTGGAAACAACCAGCATCGGCGCCGGATTTCTTTACAGAGTCGATTTAGCCTTCCATCCTATTGAATTTCTTGAACAACTAGAAATTTTCCTGCAGTAGGAACGCCTCCTACTGTCAAAATTTTTTCCAATCTCGACCAGAATCTTGGGATCCCGTCCCATCAAATTTTTGCACCACTCGAGAATGTCATTGTGGAAAACCTTTGTTGAAACAATAGGTTCGTTCGATTCACCCTTCCATTTCTACGACCAACCCAACATTGGCACAGCCAATGCCTAGCCAATGCATAAGGATAGATCTGAATATCGATTCCAAAGTAAAAAACCACAAATTTCAATAAACGCAGCACAAAATAGTGACAACGTCAAGGATAAATCTGTATAGTGGGGAAGTTTTCTAATGAACTTATTCAAATTTACATATCACAGTCGACCTTTCATAGCCACCGCCACCCTCAGCATTTTGTTATTCAGTGTTGCTCCATCCACAGTGGCCCCTGGAATAAAAGCCAAAGGACTTTTGGCCGATTCTATCCCCAAACCAGCACTAACCTCATTTGTGGGAACTGAAGATGTACGACGACCCTACCCCACACCAGAGGATCTTGCGGCCCTCACCATTTATTTGGAGGCTCGAGGAGAAAGCTTTGCAGGAAAACTGGCAGTAGCAGCGGTTATTAGAAATCGTATGAAATTGAAATATCAGAGTGACGGTACGGTCAAAGGAACAGTTCTCAAACGTAAACAGTTTCAACCGTGGAATCGACAACAACCCCACCAGGTATTAGCCAATTTCAACAAGCGGCGAATTCAGGATAGCCTGTTGGCTTGGCGGCTCGTTCAGGATGGTCGAAATGTAGTCGATGGCGCGGTACTCTTCTATAATCCTCAAATCGCTCGGACTCCGCTGTGGGCGAAGATTGGCCATCGGGTGGCCACCATTGGTGGGCATGAGTTCTATGTCCCCTCTCGCCAAGAAACCTAACCTCTACATTTTTTTAGCGTCCATCCAACCTTCAGTCTCGAAAGAAATGCAGCAAGGCCCAAGGCTCAAAGTTTTTGGGGGTAAAATGCTGTTCATTCAAAGTTAAGCTACAGGCAGAGAATTAAGATGAAGAATGGATAAACCTTCGAGGTTCAGTGAAGAGAGAATCGATCGGCTCTCCAAAGGGAGGCCTTAAGGGAATTAAATGAGATTTTTTGCAAGCGGGACACCAACGATTTGCCCCAAAGGGACGAGAAGAATTCTTTCCGATTGATCTCATGACTGAGACCACCCCAGCGAGTAGGCCATGTTTAGGTAATCCGACAAAACCACAGTTTGAACACACACACCGTATTTCTTGATCCCATTCCATACTCACCATGATACTCATCGCATGAAATGATAGTCTCGGCGCCAGACTGCAATAAATACATTCCCACCTATGCGCTCAAGGTTTTAAACTAGGCCGTTTCGGTATCCTGAATATCGGTTCCGAGGGAAAGCAACGCTTCGCGTAATCGATTTAATGCATCAGCATGAACTCGGCAAATCCCCGACTCCGTTAGATCTTGGGTTTCGCCAATGGCTTTCATTGTCATACCCGAAAAATAGTATTGACGAATAATCGCTTGTTGACGTTCCGGCAGAAGATCGATGGCAGAACGCAACACATCACCCACTTGGTTCGAAATACAGGCAGCAAGTGGATCCACCTGATCTTTGGCAGGAAGCATATCTTTGAGCGTGCACGCTTCGTCTTCTTCTCCAACCCATTCGTCGAGGCTCAACACCGTGGCTTCCTTCATGAGGTTATCCCCCATGTCTTCGGGTGGAATGCCTAATATCTCAGCGATTTCATCTTGAGTGGGAGGACGCACAACCGTTCGCACAAATTCAGCCGAAGCCTGTTGAAACTTTTCAATTCTGGCACGAACAGAACGAGGCACCCAATCCATGGCTCGAATTTCATCAAGCATGGCACCTCGAATGCGGTATTCGGCAAAGGTACGAAATTTGATGTCACGAGAGGGATCATAGCGAGTCATCGCTGATAGGAGACCCATAACACCGGCACTGGTGAGGTCTTCCACATCAAGAGCCGCTGGATTCCGCAGAACCAGTTCAGTCGCAATCCGACGAACGATAGGAAGAAAGTCACGAACAAGCTGGTCAGGGTCTTTCCCAGCGAATGCTGGATCAATCGTTCGCTCTTGCTGCCCGGAAGCCCCGTTACCAGCTTTTGCTGACACAGCGGGTTTGGCTCGTGTCCCCTTGAGTTTTAATCCACCCACTCGATGTCGATACATCTTTTTAAATCCTTGTCAATACGATAAAAAAAATGCCCATTTCTCCAACGAGAATGGGCACACTTCAAAACCAAATTGAGACTGTTCCAGTTCGGTAACCAGACGAACCCTTGGATGTTGAGCACCCAAACTCAGGTCTCTTGGCTTTGCGCCCTACCCTCTCGAGCAGTTTGCCGTTGTCACCTGCGCCCTAATTATTTACGTATCGAATTCCTCCTCAATACAGAATACGAGCACCAATGATTTCGTCACCCTTACCCCGCAGTGACTTCGTTCCCAGAGGATTCATAGTCCCGACAACACCTTTTCCGCCTGATTGTTGCCTTGTCGGGAAAAATTAGAAAATCATTAGATATTTCTCGACTCAAAGCTGAATAAAATTTTGGAACAAAATTAAAAAGGAAGCGAGACGAGGTCCAACGGGGGAAAAGAAAGAAAAAGCAAACAATTTTTCACATCTTTTTCTTAGATGAGCTATTTCATGCTCGAACAGCCGACCTAAGTTCCCCCAGGAATTTCACCTACCCATCAATTTTCACATTAGATTGAATTCCTATGGATTGATCGTCATTTCTGCTACAATTTCTCTACTGAACCAAATCCTTTTACCTTTGGGATCACGATCATCTTCGAACCCGATTATTTTTCGGACATAGCCAGACCGTTAGAATAATGAAAAGTTTAACCCCACTTAAATTAGGGTTCATGCTATTGCTGGGAATTCATGCCGTTGTTCTAGCGGAAACTGAGAGTTGGGAAACCCTCAACACGGCAGGGATGCTTGCCTACCAGGAGAAAAATTTCGACACGGCCAAAGAACTCTTTGAACGCGCATTGGAGCCTCTTGAACAGGGAGAGCATCCAGACCCTCGCACTGCGACGACGTTTAATAACCTGGGTGCCGTCCATGAAAAACTTGGAGAATATGAACAAGCGGAATTACGGTATCGCAATTCATTGGCGGTCATCGAAATTCTCCAAGGCCCACACCACCCAGATATCGTCATGGGATTGAACAACCTGGCGTCTCTGTACTTCGCACAAAAAGAATTCGAGAAAGCCGAGCCTTTGTGGAAAAGAGCGCTTGAAATCAGCGAAGGCATCTTAGGCGACAGTCATCCACATTTAGTTCAGCCACTCATCACCTTAGGCATCGTCACGCAGGCCCAACAAAAATTTGATCAAGCTGAAACGTTCTATCTCCGTGCCATCCGGATCACAGAACATTCCCTCAACCCTCAACATCCGAGCCTCATCCCTCTGTATGAACGGTATGCCTCGTTACTTCGCCAAGCCAGCCGTGAAGGGGAAGCGGAAATCATCCAGCGAAAAGTTGAATCAATTCGATCCGTGAATAAGACTCCTTCCACCGCACCCTGAACCATCCATGCTTAGACCAACCTTGAGATAACCAATTCAATGTCTGGAGAATCATCAAAATGGGCCACTATTGAGGGATCAAAGGAGTACGGACAGGAAGATGGGCCCCTGTCCCCCTTCCATCCAATTATTGCGAATTGGTTTCAAGAAAAAATGGGCAAGCCTACCGATGTCCAAGCGGCAAGCTGGCCAGCCATTTGCTCTGGCGAACATGCCCTCATTGCGGCACCGACGGGATCAGGAAAAACATTAGCGGCGTTTCTAGCATCCCTCGATTCATTATTCCAACAAGCCCTGTCAAAAGATCTCACGGACCAAACTCAAATTCTTTATGTTTCGCCACTCAAAGCCCTCAGTAATGATGTCCAAAAGAACCTACGTCAGCCTTTGAGGGAAATTTCTGAAAAATCACTAGAAGCTAGGCTCCTGCATCCAGAGATTCGGATAGAAGTTCGCACTGGCGACACACCAACAAAAACCAGGCAAGAAATTCTTCGACGTCCTCCGCATATTCTTATCACGACACCTGAATCATTCTTCCTGTTACTCACGGCTCGCAAAAGTCGAGAAATTCTTCGAACCGTTCGGACCGTCATCGTGGATGAGATTCATGCCCTGGCCGGAAATAAACGCGGGTCTCATTTGGCCCTTTCCTTAGAACGACTGGATGCCCTCACTCACACCAAACCCAATCGCATTGGGCTCTCTGCCACCCAAAAACCTTTAGAGGATATCGCTCAATTCTTAGCGGGCGGTATGCGGCAGACTAACCCAGAGGGACAATCAGCCTGGACGACCAAGCCCTGTCATATCGTCAATATGGGGCAACGACGGGAGATGGACCTCGCCATTGAAACACCCAAAGATGAACTCGGAGCAATCGCAACGAATGCCATTTGGGCGGATATCTATGATCGCCTCACGGAGTTGGTTCAAGAACACCGATCGACGTTAGTGTTTGTGAACACACGCCGTCTAGCGGAACGCATCGCCCATCACCTCACCGATCGATTAGGTGATGATCTTGTGGCGACCCATCATGGAAGTCTGTCTCGAAAAATACGTTTATCCGCAGAAGAGCGCCTCAAAACCGGGCAGACTCGGGTTGTCATTGCCACAGCCTCGCTCGAACTAGGAATCGATATTGGTTTTGTGGATTTGGTATGCCAGGTCGGTTCACCTCGAGCGATCGCGACCTGTTTGCAACGAATTGGCCGTGCAGGCCATTGGGTGGGAGCAATACCCAAAGGAAGACTCTTCTGTACCACTCGCGATGAACTCGTCGAATGCGCCGCGGTCATACGCGCCATTCATCGAAGCAACCTCGATCGCATCATAATTCCTCAACATCCCAAGGACATCTTGTCCCAACAACTGGTGGCCGAAATTGCAGCACAAGAGTGGTCTGAAGAGGCACTGTTTCAACTCTGTACACAAGCATATGTCTATCGCCAACTACCGAAAAAAGAATTTGATGAAATTATCGCCATGCTCGCCCATGGATTTATTCCAAACCGCGGCAATCAACAAGCATTCCTGTTTCACGATCGCGTACACAAACAACTACGCCCACGAAGAGGGGCACGCCTTGCAGCGATAACTTCTGGCGGTGCGATTCCCGATACTGCAACCTACGCGGTCGTGGCCGAGCCTCAGGGAATAACCGTGGGTTCAGTAGATGAAGATTTTGCCGTAGAAAGTATGGCGGGCGATATTATTCTCTTGGGCAACACCTCATGGCGAATTCGCCACGTCGAAACGGGTGTGATGCGAGTGGAAGATGCCCAAGGGACGCCACCCACTATTCCCTTTTGGCGAGGAGAAGCTCCTTCACGTACCTTCGAGCTTTCCCAAGAAGTGGCAGACTTGCGACAACACATCGTCAATCAGCTCCTCCAACAAACCATGACTTCAGCCGAACTTCCAGATCACCCCTCGCACGCCAACATCCACCTGAAGCTCAAGTCTGAATGTGGAGTTGACCATCGTGCCGCCGAACAACTCATCGCGTATCAACAATCCGGCATTCAGTTGCTCGGCGCCGTTCCCACGCAACAAACCCTCATCGCCGAACGATTCTTTGATGAAGCTGGAGGCATGCAATTGGTGATTCATTCACCCTTTGGGGGACGAATAAACCGTGCGTGGGGATTGGCCTTACGAAAACGTTTTTGTGTGTGTTTCGATTTTGAACTTCAAGCCGCAGCTACGGATGAAGGGCTGGTGCTTTCACTCGGAGAGAAACATAGCTTTCCCCTGGAAACTGTCTGGTCCTTGCTGCATCCCAACACCGTCCGAGACGTGCTTACTCAGGCCGTATTACAAGCACCCATGTTTCTGGCTCGTTGGAGATGGAATGCTTCGCGCGCCTTGGCACTGTTGCGCTTTCGAAATGGCAAGCGCGTTCCCCTTCATTTGCAACGCATGCGAGCAGAAGACTTACTGACCGCGATTTTCCCAATAGCCACGGCTTGCCAAGACAATCGTCCCCCAGGGAATATTGAGGTACCCAATCATCCTCTGGTGCATGAAACGATTCGTGACTGTTTAGAAGAAGCCATGGATATTGATGGGCTCACCACCATCCTTAAGAAAATTGAAAGTGGTGAGATGCAATGCCTGTCAGTCGAGTCCCCAGCCCCCTCACCCTTTTCTCACGAAATTTTAAATGCCAACCCATATGCATTTTTAGACGATGCCCCATTAGAAGAACGACGCTCTCGTGCCGTCAATGTCCGGCAAATGTTGTCACCCGAAGAAGCAGCGACTGTCGGTGCATTAGATCCCGGAGCCATTGCCTCGATCTGCGAGGAAGCCTGGCCCCTGGTTCGAGATGCCGATGAATTACAAGAAGCGCTTCATCTCTTAATGTGGGTCCCGGAAAACCTCGCCGTTGAATGGAAGTTATATCTTTCAGACTTACTCGATACAAATCGAGCCCTTGTCATTCAACATGTCAACAAGACGCAGGAATCAGCCCATATCTGGACCGTACCAGATCATCTGCCAATTCTGACTACGGCCCGTCCTGATCTCACGATTCCCCGTGGCGTCCAACTTACTGACACTTGTCAGGTTCTGGAATTCTCCGGTGATACCCAAGAAGCTCAAACGGCCATAGTTCGAAGCTGGATGGAAGTCATCGGTCCAACCACCGTCACGCAATTAGCAACAACACTTCGATGGCCCGTGACAGAGATACAGACAGCCCTTCAACGCTTGGAAGCCCAGGGACAGGTCCTTCAGGGGACATTCCGAGGAACAGCGGATGGGGCATTACCTGAAATCGAATGGTGTGATCGTCGATTACTGGCGAGAATTCATCGCCGAACGGTAACGACTCTTCGTCGAGAAATCGAAGCCGTGTCCGCTTCCGACTTTATGCGATTTCTTTTCCGTTGGCAGCATGTCGCTCCCTCGGCAAAACTGCATGGTGAAAACGGATTGCGAGAAATTCTCGAACAACTGTCTGGCTTTGAGGCAGCCGCATCAGCCTGGGAACCCTATTTACTCGCAAACCGAGTCGGGAGTTATAGCCCCGACACTCTTGATTATCTGTGCTTACGCGGCACTATCACCTGGGGCAGGCTGACCCCACCCGCTTTGGACAATGATCTGATCACTGCCAAACACAGGAAACGTATCATCCCCACGAGTCTGGCTCCAATTAATGTATTTCCACGGGACGATGCAGCATGGCTCCTCGGACTGGCTCGCCGAGGACCCAAAGTGGTCCAGGCCTTTCTTCCTGAAAGACTTGGTGCTATTGCCCAGACGATCTATCACTACCTCTTGCAACGAGGAGCAAGTTTTTTTACCGATATCACTCGCGGGACGGGACAACTCCAAACAGAAGTCGAACAAGGCTTGTGGGAATTGGTGAGTGTGGGATTGGTCACAGCGGATGGGTTCGACAATCTGCGTTCTCTGCTCGACCCCAAACGCCGACGAGGTATTGGCCGGCACCACAAACAACGACCGCGCCATGCCATTGGACGCTGGTCATTGCTCACACCTCATCCGAATGAAGAAAAAAAAGATTCGGAGACCTCAGTCATCGACCCAACTGAAGCCTGGGCGCGGCAATTACTTAAACGCTACGGCATCGTGTTTCGAGATTTGTTGAAACGAGAGTCCATGTCCATACCGTGGCGAGATTTGTTAATGATCTATCGTCGATTAGAACTACGCGGAGAAATTCGTGGAGGACGCTTTGTCTCCGGATTCACCGGAGAACAATTTGGATTGCCTGAAGCTGTAGAAGCCCTGCGTGCCGTGAGAAAAGATCCTCAGGCTGGAGCACAAGAAATCCGGCTATCCGGATCTGATCCACTAAACCTGGTCGGCATCATTCTCCCCGGCGACCGGATCCTCGCTCATCCCGCACAGCAGGTGACCTACCAAAACGGGATTCCAGTGGCATCCCGCCTACAAAAAGCAGCCACAGCGTAATCTTTTTCCTGATCACTATTTCTATATTTTTCGTTATCTACTCATAAGACATAGTTATTTCAACTCAGCCCGAACTTATCAGTGTAGTTTTCCCATAGTCTCCTTAAGGGAATGTTGAAAAAAATCCACCAGCGGGCGTGCCATGGCTTTGCCGAAGTAGCTCGCACAGACAGATGTCGTCCTTTTGCCGTACTCACGTACTGAGAGTACGGTCCGCGCGTCAAAAAGGCTGCGGCCTTGCTGGACGAACCCTTCGGAAAGATTCAGGGCATGCTTTTTTGAACATTCCCTCTCCCTGATGTTGCTCGGCCTCCCTGGCGCGTTTATGGGGCATGGGCATGAAATATTCAACAAGCCCGTTAAGGAAAATTCACTCCGTTTCGTTGACAAGGTTCGCTAAAAGTTGATAGAAATCCAGATCGCTTTATTATATAATTTCTAGATTTTTAGGGAGGGTTTCACATGGCTGAAGGGAAAGAACCAGCCAAACGGCAATTCGTCAACTTTAGCTACCATAAGGTTGATCCAGCCTGGAGGCGACTCCCTCAAGCGGAGCGAGAAGCTGGCAAACAGGAGTTTATTCGTGCTATCGAAGAATATACGGGAAAAATTATTATTGTCCCTTATACAACCGTGGGGATTCGAGGTGATTGCGATTTTCTACTATGGCGTATCTCCTATGAGCTCGAACTCTTCCAAGAACAAATGTCGAAGGCTTTGTCTACGGGGCTTGGTCAATACCTCACCACGCCTTATTCCTATCTCTCAATGACCAAACGGTCAGTGTATGTCGACACCCATGTGCATGAAGATCAAGATAGCCGCCGGTTAAAAATCACTCCAGGGAGAAGTAAGTATATTTTTGTATACCCCTTCGAAAAAACACGAGAATGGTACTTGCTGACGAAGGCAGCTCGGCAGGGGATGATGGATGAGCACATTGAAATTGGTCATAAATACCCTTCAGTGAAGCTGAATACGACCTATTCTTTTGGACTCGATGACCAAGAATTTGTCGTGGCGTTTGAAACCGACCATCCTGAAGATTTCCTCGATCTCGTGATGCATCTCCGTGAAGCTGAGGGAAGCCGTTATACAAAACGTGATATCCCCATCTTCACATGTATCATGAAGAGCCTAAAGGAAATGGTTGATACCCTAGGGGGATAAGTTTTCCCCCTTCCTAAAGCATTGATTTCATATCCTTAGCTTTTCTTCGCAATACATATCTTTGAGAACCATTTCC
>Ga0114931_10008636_pt1 | contig 12299 bp, 4 predicted proteins | sample 2SBtaG_FD_89579 | JGI IMG/M metagenome (GOLD analysis project Ga0114931, IMG submission 89579) | Deep subsurface microbial communities from Kolumbo volcano to uncover new lineages of life (NeLLi) - 2SBTROV14_V59a metaG | ecosystem: Environmental > Aquatic > Marine > Volcanic | place: Kolumbo...
GATACATCCCAACCACCAGCTTGCATACCCCACTCATAGGCACTGAACTCATCAATGTTAGTTGATGAACCCTCAATACCCACTTGTCCACCAGAACCAGGAACTCTGTCCTGATCTACGTATATGAGGATTCCAGGATGAGATAGACCATAAGGTGATCCCCACGGATTAGTTATGTCTGCAATCCCAACTTGGAATATTGTCTCTGCCTTGTTGGAATCGTGATAAACTCCAAAGCTCGTAAGATCAAATAGACCCTTATATGGAGCAAAGGCTGCATTTGTACCATATTCAAGACCACCTGTACTGCCGACTGGACCTGCAGAACCTGTTTCATCACCTATCGGATCATTAGTTGAAAACACAAGATCTCCAGAAATACCAGCAGGAGGTAATGTAAGTTGTATGGGGCCGTCATTAGGTGCAAAATCAACAGAGTTAACTGCAGATAGTGACACATTTGACGCCGAAACCTCAAAAGCAAGTTGGAATGTGGATTCGGGCCCTACACCAAGTGCATCGACAGGAATTGCAACCTCAATGAAATCTCCGTATGCAGCAACTGCATTGTAGCCAGATGAGACCCAAGTTTCAGATCCAGTCGCATTGAAGACGGTAACGTTTTCAACACCTGCAAGTGAGGTGACATTTACTCCAATCTCGTATGCAATTGGGAATCCGGTACTAGGAGTATTTGTACCACCATGTCGAGTTCGAATGTTTGTGGGACCACCACCTTGTCCGGAGACGTAAATACCAAAGAAGAGGTTACTCCAAGTTGTACCTATATCAACGAATGAACTGGGATCCATACGAATATACACACTCGTTCCTGGAGCGCCATATCCGACGTAGATATCATTGATCACATTCTCAGGAACCTGACCTGCTTCAGTTACTCCACCGTCGGGATCACGAAGCCATCCTGCGTTATCCCACTCATCGGCAGAAGTCAGAGCACCATCTACAGTAACAGGTGATTCTCCAGCAGGATCACGTTCGTATGACGACAGAGGTTTGAGCTGCTCAAACAAGAAAGGTTTCTCTGACAAGAGTTGCTCTGGAGACTTTTCTGCCCAGTAATATGCAGATCTCAGAAGGGACTTGAATGCCCAATCGAACTTCTCATCATTCCCTGAATCCTGATCAGCACCCGCCCACCAGAACCAGTCAGAACCTTCTGCAAGGTAGATGTTGTCCCATGCCTTTTCACGAGCAGTGTTGTTAAGGGTTGCATTAACAGATACGACAAAGCTTCTCGTATCAATCAGCTCATCCCAATACCTGTTCTCAAGATCTTCACCGATCCAAGTTGTGAAGTCCCCATTGATCCACGATCCAGTGGTCAGTGTATGATCAACTGAAGCGGCTTCTGTAGCAGCATTCTCATTGATGAACTTCGAGACGGTAGTAGTTTTGAGCCACCCATCGTTCTGTGCTTGAACAATTGCTGCATACAAACCCTCTCTGAATGGAATGGCATCATCAGGATACCATTCCCATGCATTTTCACCATCCATACCGAGAGTAGCAAGTCGAACCTCACCATCATCTTTGAAGGAGATGTACTTACGATACAGGACATTCATGAAATCTTCGACGGCCTCAGTCTGATTACTGAAGGATGCATAATTGAATCCAACTTTATCAGAGAGTTCAGTGTCGTCATAGACAAAAAACATTGAATTGCTACCTCCATCATCAACTTTGTAGAGTCTGTTGAGATCTGCTTCAGTAGCAGACCTTCCAGGAACTTTTCCTAACTGCTCAGGAGCAGTGATAGACCAATTGATATTGTACTTCTGGTAGTGTGAGATAAGTGCAGGAGATACAGCCTGCTCAGGTGACCAAATACCATTGGGGTACTGACCGAATTGAGATTTGAAGAGTTCATTACCTCTGCGTATCTGCTCATCGAGATCCTCTGGCCACATCGTATTACCCTGAGGAAGCTTAGTTGCTTTTCCAGGAGAAGTGTCGAGTTCCGAATTGAGATCTAATAGCAATGGACCAATCGGGTGAGCGAAAGGAGTGGTCACCAACTCAAGCTGACCGTTTTGAACTAGTTCCTTGTGCAGTGGAATTACACTTTCAACGATATCATATCCTGCTGCAACCACAAAATCAACATCAGCTTGGGTATATGCAGAACTTCCGTCCATCACACCATTCTGCTTCGCAAGAAGACCAGAAAGTGTAATAGGACCATGACTATTAGTGGTGTTAGCCTCTACAAAACGCCTATTCATCCATTTTAAGAAGAAGAGAACCTTTGCAGAGTTCATTTCCTCATCAGACCAATTGAGATAGTCATCTCGCTTGTTGCTAAGAGTCTGGAACTTTTGTGATTCTTGGATGAACTGCCCATTGATATCAAACAGGTTTCCACCAGGGAAGGGACCAAATAGGTAATTCTTATCAGCCTCAGTCAGGTTCGAATTGCTCTTGAGAACCATCTCAATTAACCTATCTTTTGCAGTGTGGTTAGCATAGTCAACCAATTGTCTGAGAAGAGTCCCCGTAATGTCCATGGTTGAATTGATAGTGGGATTATCCTTGATTAGCTGCGCCATAAAGGGGTAATCATTAATACTATGCATGAACACCCAAGGTTGTTCATAGTATCCCGTAGTGGGGTCATAGTAGCTTGGTTGATGCTGATGCCACACAAAGGTAATCTGGAGGGGTTCTCCACCTACGTAGGTGCGAGTAGTATCAGGTTGAATCACAGGAGACCCACGTGATACTGCCTCTGTGCCCCTTGGAGATGCATATATCCCAACTGGTTGCACCAGCATTAATGTCACTAAAATAATAAAGGTAAGTTTCTTCATTGGTAGCTTTCCTATAAACTATAATACCTTACCATGAGTGATTTAAAAGGATACAGACTTGAAAATAATTGATATGTCATAAGTGCGGAAATATTAGATTGATTTTTCGGGAGTCGAATACAGATTAAAAATCGAACACTTTTATTTGCAATCTTACTTGAGCAACCAATTCAATAACTAAAATACCAATTAAATTGTTCGACTATTATTAGACTATATTTGAAGTGGAAAAATATATAATGAATGAATTTTAATGAATTATCTCCTTCTCTTTAGAATTATTCCAACAGAGAATATTGCGAAGATAGTGGGGACGAAGAATACAGGCAGTGGACTCTGTGAGGAGGATGCCGTTGTACTCGTCGTTGAACTGGTAGTACTAGTAACCTCAGCAATTGTGATAGAGAGGGTTGCTGTAATGGAATTTCCTGCCGCATCCACAACTGTCAGTTTGACTGTATAGTCACCAGTTGCAGTGTAAGTATGGAATGAGGAAGTTGTTCCGAGAACATTGTCCGAAGAACCATCACCATAATCGAGAGTTGCAGATGCAACACCACTCCCATTTGTATCAGCAAAGCTGAATTTGAATTCAACGATCTTATCAGTCATTGAAGCTTGATCTGCAGGAGAGCTGAATGCAGCAGTAGGGGCGGTAGAGTCAACTGTGACCTCAAATGTAGCGGTTGTCTCACCACCAGCCACAGAGGTGGCAGTAAGCTTGACGGTGTATATACCATCTGCAGTGTATGTATGAGTAGCAACACCACTAAAGGATGACAAAGTCTCTACTGCACTTCCATCTGCCCAGTCTACTACAACAGTGTCGAGTGTGCTGTTCAATGCATCACCAGCTGTATAATTCAGACTGACAAGTGCACCCTGGCTTGCTTGACCGGTAAGAGATGCAGTTGGGAGTGCGTCTGCAACAGTGAAGGCATTTGATCCCTGTGGGTCATACTGCTTAACCTGCTTTAATAGACCAAGGTCATAGTGGTAGAGAATGATCTGAGCATTACCCTCTGCACCAGCAACGAAGTTATTTCCAGCAAGATCAGCAGTGTTAATCTCCAAGGTGAAAGTCCATGTGCCATCACCGTTAACAGCAGCAACTGATCCTGAATAGTTGTATTCTGCCCAATTGCTACCATCCCAAATTCCAAATCCAATGGTATCGGTTGTCGCGGCATTTGTTGCAGCGAATGATCCGGTGAAGCTGAGCTGGAAGTTCCCTGCATTGTACACGTCACCCACAAGATCAGATGACCAAACAAGTCCGGCAACAAGTACATTGTTTGAGGAGAATGCGGGACCCTCCCATCTGTCTGCAGTACCATCATTGTAGAATCCTTTGAATTGGGTTGTCTCTACCTTGACTGTGTAGTTGATATAGAAGTATGCAACCTGCACATTTGTGAAGTTAGTATACCCGTTGAATGTACCATCACCCTCTGAGGTGATGTTAGCATAATTTGTCAGATTCTCAGTTGCAATATGATCGAATGTGAATGGCAACTGACCGTCATTTGGAGTCCACCCAAGTGAGACACCAGCGTCATCACCCTGTAATTCGAGAGTGATTGTGCTCATCTTTGATGAAAAGGTATCCATACAATTGGTGGTATTGCAAGTGTTTAGTGAAAAGATCTGGTACCAGAAGGTGACATTGTCATCAATAGCGGCTCGATACTGAGCACCATGACCACCATCACCATCTACCCTAGCCATTTCCATAGTTGCACCTTCAACATCATAGAGGGTAGGTTGACTGAGCTGGAGGAAGACATTAGAAAGGACATTATTGGAACCAGATTCACTGGCACTCCAGTCACCACTAGAACCTATCTTGAATTCAAAAGTAGCATCAGGCATGGTGATGTCAACTGAGTAGTATGTAACATTGATATCAGGAGTAACCTGCTTAAAGTCATAATAACTCATAGCAACGGTCTTGTTGTTGATATCCCAGTACGCACCACCAATAGAACTCTCATTAAGCGCTCCAACAAGGTAGAAGTCAGCAGAAGCATTGTAAAAGTTGACAACATAAGCGATAACTGTAACAGTATTTCCAGGTTTGGCAAAGTACTTCGCACCATCACTGTTATCACCGAAGTAAGTTGCACCAACAATATTGTAGAGATCAGGAATTGGATCTCCAATTACTGTTAAGACCCAATTGCTGAAGGGACCATCAGGATGGTTCTCCCATATTGCATTGGTACCAGTTACATCATCTGCGGTCCTTCCCTTGAACTCACCACTTTCTGTCAAAGTGATATTTATCGACCAGAGGGTGAAAGTTGCATTGAACGCAGAGGACGAGGTGAATGAAGTACCATTACTCCAATCAAGTCCGTTTCCAGAACCCATGAGCCAAGGTGTGTCACCATTGGCAGCTAAGTAGGAAATATTGACTTCGGTTCCTTTTAGGTAACCGTATTCCGAAGGCATTTCGGGGGCTATACTGTAGAATACAGGGGCTTGACTCTGAGCTTGGGGACTAACCACTACGTCAGTGACTTCTCCTGAGACTATAGTTGATGATGTGACAGGAGATGATCCCATGGCGAGCATGAAAATCATAGTTCCCATCGTGATTAAAGTAATCAATCGATTATTCATTATGTTTACCTCAATTAGATAAAGACTAAGACTTTATTCTTATGCGAAATTTAAAGCATTTGTTTTGAAAGGGTAAAATCAGCAATTTAGTAATAAATCATTGAAGAATGAGTTGAGATATAATCTTGGTGATTCAATTGTGTGAGAATAGATATTATTAAGAAACACCTGATATTTTTTGTTACTGACTTCGCATGAAGAATAAAGTTTTCATTTTTGTTTTTGCACTTCTTGTAGTCAGTGCCTTCAGAGCACCAGCACTGCAAACAGATGCAGACACAACCATCACCTTTTGGTACACTGAGGGTGCAATAGAAGGTAAGCTTTACGACACCCTCATTGCAAACTTTGAGTCTGCGCATCCGGGTGTGACCATTGACGCAAGACAGATCGGTTATTTCGATACTGAGCAGAGTTACTACAATGCGCTGATTGCAGGTACAGAACCAAATGTGCTTCGAGCAGATGTAACGTGGATCACTAATTGGGCTAATCAGAAAGTCTTCGAACCTCTGGACGGTTATGATTGGAACACAGGTGATTATCTCGAGGATGCCATTAGACTGGTTCAATGGCGTGGTGCAACATACGGCATTCCACAGGTTGTAGATACACTGGGAATGATGTATAACAAGCATACACTTGAAACAGCAGGAATTACCGTACCTGACGGTGGTTTCACATTCGACCAATTTGCCTCGGCTGCATATAATCTTACTGATTTGACCTCCCTTGATCAAGCAAATTGGACATATGGTTTCAACTTAGCACATATGACCTACCACTTCCTCCCTATCTTCTATGGACATGGAGCGAAGTACTTCAGCCCTAATAGCGTAAACCAGAATAATATTGCTCTCGACTCACAGGAGACTAGAGATGCAATTCAATATATGGATAACCTCATAGGAAACAAGTGGCAAGACCCCACATATCCTTACAAGGGAGTGACTCCCTCAAGAGATCTTCAGACCTACTCAAATCTCAATGAGTATTTCATGAATGGTAAAGTTGCTATGATCCAGCAGGGTCCGTGGGAGTTGAGAAATTTCCTCAACAATGCACCAATGTTCAACAAGACTGCATATGAGAGCTTATTTGGAGGTACAGCACCTGATTGGGTTGGCCCTGACAACCTCGGTTTCATGGAAGTACCCAAGACAGTCTTAGACGATGGCACAACCTACCAAGGAATGCACATCGGAGGACATGCATATGTCATGAGCAAGAAAGTTCCTGAAGCAAATAAACCTATTGTCTTCGAGTTCATGAAGTATTTAGCAGGCCCAGAGGCAAATTACCTGAGAGGCAAGCTGAACCACCTTGTTTCTCCTCTGAAGTCCTTCTATACATCAGACTTTGATACTAATGACAACTATGTCCCCGCAAATGATACATATATTCAAGGTTTCAGACTCAACTTGGACAACTCCTTTGCAAGACCAGTCCACCCGTACTTCATCACAATGGACGGTTTCTTTGCAGAGGAATTGTAGAAACACCTCCTTGAAGAGCAAGATATTGAAGATACAATCGCACACACACTAACAAAATGGAATAACTACTTTAGTCAGTTTGGTGAGATTGATGACAATCTTCCTACTTCTGGAGAGACAAGTGGTACATCTTCAGTGACTTCCACAGCATCTACTGCTTCCTCTATTGAACCAACAGCTAAACCTACTCCCTACACAGAATTCTTTACAGTTCTCAGCTTGGCAATAAGTGGAGTTGTCTTCAGAAGAAGAAGAAAATAGGTAAAGGATTCTAGGGTTTGGTATATTTATTTTTATCTAACTTTCATTTTCTGACCCATCGGCAGGTTTTATAAGGTCGTATCGAGTTTTAACTATTATTCTGGAGCGATGTGTTTGTCAAGCAAATTACCAGAGTCTGTCAATCCAATGGATAGATTCTCTTTAACAGTAGGAAAATCGATTCGAGAGTCCACAAAAGACTTCAAAAATAGTTTTTTGAAAAAACTACCTAAGAGTACACTAACTGGTCTGATTGTAGGACTAGTAATTTATGTCTCAGGATTCATATTCATTCCATTTCTTTCAGGGAGAGAAAGCAAATATGGAATACGAAGTCAGCCTCTTAGCTCACCTCTATTTTACATCATCTTAGCTTCCTTTTTCTTTGGGATATATCTTGCATTCGTGCAGAGTATCGAGATCAATGAATTTCTGCGATACTTTGTAGTTCTTCTCTTGGGAATCATGCAAATAATGATCCCATTTATGAGAATTTGGCAATTGAGGTATTTTTACGAGACTGCAACAGACTCATATGTCTTTTATGACTCCCCGAAAGTACTTCCAGAGGGATGGGATCCCATTGTAAATCCACTCATTAGATTCATAGGAACCCCCGATTACTTTACAAGAGTTGAGGGGTACCAACCATTTATCAATCTTGGTGCATATATGATAGTGCTCTCAGGAATTATGACTGTGGTTCTTGCAACATACTTCATTTTCAAAGAGCGGAAGAGTGAATTGGTGAATTTCGCAGATGAATTTGGAAGTTTATCGGATGCCCAATTGACCTTTAGTGTCAATTGGAAAATTTGGGGAGTACTGACAGGAGTAGCCTCTATCCTCATTGCATTGGTACTTTTCTTTAGTGGAGATGAGTTCTTTATCTTGATAGGAACTGCAACTCTGATTGTGGGGGCATACTTTTTCAAACTAGCAGGGTACTCAATTGGTGAAAAGAAAGAGGACAGAGCAATGATTCTCCCTCTTTTTGGAGACATAGGACTTACCGTTTATGACAAGAAACGAACGCACTCTCTCAACCGTCTCTTCCAGTTTGGAGGGTATTTAGGAATTCTTGGAGTGATATTTGTATTTTTAGGGTTAGAGGGAATCGTTGGTATGAGAACATTCCTTTCACAACCAGGGTATATATACACTCTTGCATTTTCGATGCACATCGTCTATCTCACACTTGATCCATCTTTCAGATTCAGACTTGCTCAATCGAAGCTAGCATACGGGTTTGTCATGCCAACTGTACTCATGCTGATCTTTGAGCTCTATATCCCTATTCTTGTTGCATTGTACCTGTCATTTCAAAATATTAGAACACAATCCTATGCGTATTATTCACTCTCTAGGAGAAATCTAAATGTTGGATTTGAAAATTACCAATTTCTAATTAACGGAGACTTGATTTGGATAGCAGTCCTGTTCTTTGTACCACTTGTCTTGGCAAAGTATGCGTGGAAATACGCAGATTCATTTGACTCTGGACTTATGAGAAATGTTGGGAAGTTACTTATTGTCTTAAGCATCATCTCAATCAATGTGTGGGTTGTGGGTAGAATATTTGTACCAAACTATGAGGCATTTATTGATGAAAAATCTTCATTGTTCATTGACCCGTCTCCTGTACCTGTTTTCAGAAATACGGTGATCTGGACATTAGCAAGCGTTATCTCACATTTGATTCTCGGAACGACACTTGCGTTACTGATGAATACAGAATTCAGGGGGAGAGGAATTGCACGAGCACTCATGATCATTCCTTGGGCTGTTCCCAACTTCATTACGATCTCAATCTTTGGAGCTTTTATCTTCGATAATAATTCAGGTGCTGCAAATATGATACTAAACCTTCTGCACCTCCCAACAAATCTCTGGATGAATTCATCGAATATATTGACAACGGCTATTCTTGTCAATATATGGTTAGGGTATCCGTTTATCATGGTATCCATCCTAGCGGCCCTTCAATCCATCCCGAATGATGTTTATGAGGCTGCAGAGATTGATGGGGCTACACGGTTCACCAAATTCTTCAAAATAACGCTTCCACTAATAAAACCTACCGTTTTCGTGATCAGTCTATTGGGATTTCTCTGGACATTTAACCTTTTTAATGTCATTTACCTATTGACATTTGACAAGGCATCTTCCCTCTCGGTAAAGGATTATTACATCTTAGTTGTCTACATCTTTAATACATTCAATGGAGGAGGAAATTGGAGTATGGCAGCAACCCTGAGTTTTGTGCTCTTCCTCATGGTCGCAGGTTTTAGTTGGATTTATGCACAATTCGTGGGTAAAGGACCCTACGAACTCTAGGAGGAATATTAAGATGGAAAAGAAATTTAAATTACACTTGACCGATATTGTGGTTGCCATTCTGATGATTATTCCATGGAGTATTCATGGTGGATCTACAAGTACAAATAAGCTTTCGGGATCAGTAGATCTCACAATTATACAATTCTGGTTGTACAGGATTATAATTTCTGGGGATGAGAGGCGAGTTGAATTTCTCACTGGAAGAGGAGATGCGCTTTATGGATTCTTCTTTCTATTTGCAACTATTCTCTTTACATATGTCGAAATTGTTAGAATTTGGAGAGCCATCAGCTATTTTCTGAGTAATGATACTCTCACGAGAATCTATCTGCTTAAACGGAACCTGACATTTTCCAAGGACGATTCTGATATAGAAATTAATCGAGAATTGAATACTGCATCAACAGCAGCTGCTCTTCTCTTTTCCACTATTTTCATGGTTTTAGCTTCAGTATTTGCTTACCGGGATGTCTTCCAAAATGCATATGATATTCAAGGAGTGGAATGGGGAAAAATTGTTGATGGTACTCCTTTGATAGAATACTTCTTCCCGACAGGAACATCTATCACCTCATTTTACCCCATCGTCATTGTTCTTTTATTAGTGGGTATGACTTATGAAGCAAGTAGTGATAAATATGCATTTGTTAATTCAATTGGCAATTTCATCAGATTTGGGATTATTGGACTTTTCGTTGTCATCTCAATATTCCCTCTGATTTGGGTATTGATTGTCTCTGTTAATGAGCAACGTACCATTCAAGCAGGATTTCCCCTCTGGCCATTGGATCCCACAAGAAAACTGAATTTTGACAGCTACGAGAGGTTTTTCCACTTCACAGGATCTTGGATAGCTTGGGGGTACTTCATATTCAGTGGATTGATGGGATTCTTGATTTACCATCAGCTGAACAATTCAGGTAAATGGCAGGACAGAATTCAGGGATTCATCTATGATAAAATATCCAATAAATTTGCATCAAATCGGAATACTTCTCTTATATTCCTGATCATGATGCTTGTAGAATTCACTGCATTCATAATTTCTATTTCGATGATTGTTGCACAGGAGAACTTTCTTGGATTACCTCCAGGAGGATTCACTTGGACGCTTATTGATTCTACAGGAAGTGTACGTCACATAGGAAATTGGTTTATTGTCACCACAATTATATGTACAGGTGTTTCCGTGTATGGGCTTATTATGGCATGTTTGTCAGCATATGCCCTCTCAAGGTTCAATTTCCCTGCAAAGAACGGATTTATCTCGGTTGTACTGGGTACACAGATGTTCCCTGGGATAATTCTTCTTCTTCCTTTGCTCGTTATGTGGAATGAGCTTAAACTTACGAATTCTATTTTTGGACTGACATTAGCTTACGCCACCTTTGCAGTTCCATTCTCCACATTCATGATGAAAGGATATTTTGATTCTATTCCAAAGGATCTGGAAGAAGCTGCAATGGTTGATGGGAGTACCCATTTGGGTGCATTCACCAGAGTGATTCTACCGATTTCACTACCAGGACTGGCATCAACATTCCTCTTCTCCTTCCTCACAGGATACACAGAATACCTCTTGGCTCTCACACTTTATCAAGCACCAGAGCCAGAGTACACTATCTCGCTCGCACTTATTAACGTCTTCAGAACTGACTTGCAGTACTACTATTTCCCCGATCTTGCACTCTTCTCGATCATTGTGGCACTGCCTATACTATTGATATTCGTTTACCTCCAAAAATTCCTTATTGCAGGTCTTGCTTCAGGAGGCATCAAGGGGTGATTTTATGACTAGAATACGATTAGAAAACTTAACTAAAAGATTCGGTAAGGAAAATGCCGTAAGTACTTTGAATCTCGACATCCATGACGGAGAATTTCTCGTTCTAGTGGGTCCTTCCGGTTGTGGGAAGTCAACCACACTCAGAATGATCGCAGGATTGGAAACCCCTACATCGGGATCTATTATCTTCGATGATAGGGTAGTCACACATCTTCCTCCTAGGGAGAGAAATATCGGGATGGTCTTTCAGAGTTACGCACTCTACCCACACATGACCATCCGAGAGAATTTAGCTTTCGGACTCAGATTGAAGGGAATGGATCGCAGAACTATCATCGAGAAGGTGAAGGAGACCGCAGACATTCTAGGACTTACAGAGCACTTGGATAAAAAACCAGCCCAGCTCTCAGGTGGACAGAGACAAAGGGTTGCACTAGGACGTGCAATTATACGAAATCCGAGTTGTTTCCTCTTTGATGAACCACTCTCCAATCTTGACGCAAAGCTCAGAGTCCAGATGAGGGCAGAGATTCAGAGAATACAAAAACGCACGGGAATCACCTCTATCTATGTCACTCATGATCAGGTAGAGGCGATGTCAATGGCGAATAGAATAGCAATCATGAGCAAAGGAATTATCCAACAGGTAGGTTCTCCAACAGAGGTTTACCTCAGACCAGATAACAAATTTGTTGCATCATTCATCGGAAGCCCTGAGATGAATATTATGGAAGGAACGCTCATTGAGAAGGATGGAAAGGTAATTGTAGAGACGAGTATTGGTACTCGAGAAATAAATGACAAGCTCTTCGATGTCAAGGACAGAGTGGGAAAGAAAGTCTATCTTGGGATGCGACCAGAGCATTTAGAAATTTCTGAAGCAGGAACTTTCACAGTCAGACCTGACGTCATAGAACCACTGGGTTCTGATACTTTTCTTTATGCTGATACACCGAA
>Ga0114931_10008637_pt1 | contig 12299 bp, 9 predicted proteins | sample 2SBtaG_FD_89579 | JGI IMG/M metagenome (GOLD analysis project Ga0114931, IMG submission 89579) | Deep subsurface microbial communities from Kolumbo volcano to uncover new lineages of life (NeLLi) - 2SBTROV14_V59a metaG | ecosystem: Environmental > Aquatic > Marine > Volcanic | place: Kolumbo...
AATAAAAATCTGGATAGTCAGGTTATATCGAACATTGTATCTTGCCAAGTCGTTCGCTTAATAGAACATTTTCCCTGTAATCGATAGGAATGGAGATCAATACCGGACAGTCTTGTTCGAATGCCCTCTGCAAGGCGGGGCGCAATTGGCTGGAGTCTTCCACTCGTATACCCAGGCAGTCAAAAGACTCGGCCAATTTGACAAAATCCGGATTGTTAAAATGTAGATCAGTATGTTGGTTGAATTGATTTTGCTGTTTCCACTTGATGAGACCGTACTCGTGATCTTCCCAAATCATTATAACGATATTAGCACCAATTCGTCTTGCTGTCTCCAATTCTTGCAGGTTCATTAAAAAACCACCGTCACCGCAGATTGCCAATACTTTTTTGTCAGGTGAAACCAGTTTAACGCCGATGGCACCTGGCAAGGCAAAACCCATGGAACAAAAACCGTTAGGGATCAGGCAGGTGTTAGGTTCGTCACAATGATAATATCTGGCAATCCACATCTTATGGGCCCCTACATCACTTAGGAGAATATCGTCTGGGCCCATAAATTCACGCACATCCCAAAGAACCTTTTGGGGCCGGATACAGCCTTTAGTGTCGTCATTCTTGTGCTGGCTGAAATCTGCCAGCATCTTGACGCGTAGTTCCGCCTGCCGGGTTAGATCGAATTGACAGGCTGGAAGCTTGGCCAATCTCTCATTCAGCATCCACAGGGCATGGGCCAGATCTCCCACCACCTCGATATCGACCCGGTAATGATCATCTGCCTCGGCGGGTTGTGAATCAATATGTACAACCTTACGGTGACAATTATTGCATTTATTCCAAATACGGGGATGATACTCCACCAAGTCATAACCAAGAGTAATAACCAGATCAGCGTTGTTAATGACATCCCAGGTGTAATCGTGGGATTGCAGGCCGATGGTGAACATGCTGTATGGGGCGTGGCGGGAGACGGTACCTTTGCCCATAAAAGTGGTGACAACCCCCATCCCGGTTTTCTCGGCAAAGAGACGGAGCTGATGGGATGCCTTGGTTCGAATAGCCCCGTTACCCGCTAGGATTACGGGCCTCTTGGCCGATATGATCAGGGCCAGGGCCTCATCGATAATTGTATCATCGGGAACAGGCCGTCGGTGGGAGTGAGTGGGAATCGGCTCATTATCCACCTCATAAGCGGCAATATTATCGGCCAACTCAATATGGCAGGCACCTGGCTTTTCCTGCTGGGCCAGCTTAAAAGATTTGCGGACGACTTCGGGGATATTCATAGAGTGGCGAATAGGCTGGGCCCACTTGGTTATAGGCTTGAACATACCCACTGCATCCATGTTTTGGTGACTTTCCTTGTGCTGGCGGTTACTGTCCGCCTGACCGGTGATAACCACCAGTGGCGAACGATCCATATTGGCGTTGGCCACCCCGGTGACCAGATTTGTAGCACCTGGTCCCAAGGTGCCGAGACAGACTCCGACTTTGCCTGTAAGCCTTCCATAAACATCAGCCATAAAGGCGGCTCCCTGTTCCTGGCGGCAGAGAATGAATCGAATTGGTGAACTCTTAAGAGCCATCATTAAGTGGGCGTTTTCCTCACCTGGTACGCCAAAGATGTATTTTACTCCTTCGTTTTCCAAACATTTAACAAATAGCTCTGCTGCATTCATTAATTGGCCTTTTACTTATTATTAAGAGAGTTTGCAAAACTCCAGATCATGATGCCTGATCTTCTATTTCTGCTTTTAAACGGTGAAAATCATCCAACATTTTATCTAAAACATTTTTATCCAAATCACCCGTTTTTATCAAGATCTGCCCTAAGGGAGAAACGCAATCTCTTTGGATGGTAAGAAGTGCCTCAACATCATCGTTGGTCAAATATTTCAGTTCAACACCTATTTCACCAAACATCTTAGTCGAGTCAATCTGGGCATTCAAAATTTCAAAGACTTGCTTTACGGTAAGCATTCTTTCGTTTAAGGCTATTTTCCCGATTGGGATTTTCTGAGAGATCTGAGTGTTTAACGCTTCGTACACTGCGTTTTCAGACACCGCTCCTTGCTCTATTAAATACTGACCAAACCTGTTTTTTATCATCGGGTTTCCTCTTTTTATGCCTGCTTGCGCAAGATGTTTGTAGGGAATTAAACCGCCTGACCTTCGTTAATAGAGTTATTATAGGTAAAAATATACAGTCGCACAAGACTTCTTCACTTCATTCCGTATGTTTTACCAATTGGCCGCAGGCCGCAGAAATGTCTGCACCACGGCTGTCTCTTATTATGGTTCTAAAGCCGGCATCCCGCAGAATTTTTTGAAACGCATTTATTCTCATAGTTTCTGGCTGCTTGTAAGGTAGTTCGTCTGATTCGTTATAAGGCAGAAGATTAATTCGGCATGGTATGTCCCGCAGCTTTTGTGCCAATGTTTTTGCGTCCTGGTCGGTGTCATTTATGCCCTGGATTAGAATGTAGGCGAAAAGAATGATCTTCTTGGGTTGGAGGGGGTAGGCCCGGCAGGCTTCCAGGAGTTCGTCAAGGCCATAACTCTTATTCACGGGCATCAGAAGATTACGAGTGTCGTTGTCTGCGGCATGGAGTGATACCGCTAGATTGACTCGCATATCTTTGGGCAGTGTTTTGATCTTTGGGATGATGCCGCAGGTCGAAATGGTAATCCGGCGTTCTGTGAATTCAAGTCCGTCTTTGTCAAGCAGGATGTTTATGGCGGTTCGCAAATTCTCATAATTAGCCAGAGGTTCACCCATGCCCATAAAAACCAGATTGTTGATTAATTCGCGTGGAGTAGAACGTTGCACACCGTCCTTGATCATCTGCTCCATAACGGCCAATACCTGTCCTGTAATCTCAGCAGGCGTAAGGTTTCTTTTTAAGCCCATCGTACCCGTGAGACAAAATTTGCATCCCATGGCACAGCCTGATTGAGATGATATACATAAGGTATGCCGTTTAGATGTCGGGATAAGCACACTCTCTATAGCAGCACCGTCCTGAAGCGCAAAGCCAAACTTGATGGTGCCATCCTTTGAACGTTCCTTGGTAAGTATGTTGAGATGGCTGATAAATGCCTGTTCTGAGAGTTGCTCCCGTATTTTTTTGTTGATGTTGGTCATTTGTGAGAAATCTTGTGTTCCCGGGCTCTGCAACCAGGAAAACAAGTGAGGAGCACGACCAGGGGGCAAGTCCAGGGAGACGAGAAAATCACGTAATTGGTCTTTGGTAAGGTTGCGTATATCAGTTTTTTGTTGCATCATTATTTACGATGAAATTTAGTGCCTTACTCCGTAGGGGCGACCCTTGTGGCCGCCCAAAATGATATAATTGACGCAAGCGAAAAAGGGCAACCACAAGGGATTGCCCCTACAGCGGCAAAACAATCGATGATATGGGTGGGGCGTTCGAATCCATTTCCAGTTTATCTGGGTTAAGATGGATTGGATATATGTACCATATGTCGTGTTATGTAACATCTTATGCACTTTTTTTCAAAAATGAATATTTAAATAGCAATGTTACGGTATTTGGTTATTATTTGTTGTGTGTCGTGGGTTAATTTGACATTCACTTTGCTTGTCTTACCTTGATATACTCGGACAGCCGCTCAGGCTCTATGTTATGACAGTGTTCCTTTAATATGTAAATTGTCCTTTTGGAGGGTTGATTGTGAAAAAAGTTGGTTTGGTATTAATAATGGCGATCTTTAGCTTCGGTCTTACTGGTTGCGGCTATAATAAGATTCAGCAAAATGATGAAGCGGTGATTGCTGCCTGGGGAAATGTTGAAGCGGCCTATCAACGCCGGGCTGACCTGATTCCGAACTTGGTGGAAGTTGTGAAGGGCTATGCCAAACATGAAAAAGATACCCTTATTGCGGTTACTGAGGCACGAGCCAAGGTAGGGCAGGTCAAGCTGGGGAGTGATGTCGTTAATAATCCCAAGGCCATGGCACAGTTCCAACAGGCCCAAGGTGGCTTGAGCTCGGCTCTTTCCCGGCTTATGGTGGTGGTTGAACGATATCCTGATTTAAAGGCCAATCAGAATTTTAGGGATTTACAGCATCAGTTGGAGGGCACGGAAAATAGAATTAATGTTGCTAGAGTACGTTTTAATGAGGCGGTTAAGATTTTCAATATTTCTATTCGAACCTTTCCTAACAATTTAACCAATAATTTTATGCTGCATTTACCACGTCGGGAGGCCTTTAAGGCCGATGCCGGCGCTCAGGCGGCTCCTAAGGTGAAGTTTTGATCTTAAGAGGGAACAAGTCTGGTGCTGGTGGGCGGTGTATCATTACTGTCCTGTTATGCTTCGTGGGCCTTGGCCTATGCCTTGGGACTTTGGCACAAGCCCTGGATGTCCCTGCATATCACGGGTATATCAACGATTATGCTAATATGATCTCTCCTGCCATGAAGGCAAAATTAGATCGGGCCCTGCGCTCCTTCGATTTAACTGATTCCACTCAGGTGGCAGTTTTAACAATTCCAACTTTGGCTGGGGATGATTTAGCTGAATTCAGCGTAAGAACTGCTTCAAAATGGCAGGTCGGGCAAAAGGGTAAGGATAACGGTGTCCTGCTGGTAGTGGCAAAGGCTGAACACAAGATAAGAATTGAGGTCGGGCGCGGTTTGGAGCCAGTGCTGACGGATTTGTTGAGTGGGCGAATTATTGATAATATCATTTCGCCCTATTTTAAGAGCGGTCGTTTTGATGATGGCTTTGCTGCCGGGGTGGGTGCGATTATTAAGGCCACTCGTGGGGAATTTAAGGGTGACGGTATTCGGCGTTTGGGTCGGAGGCGAGGGGCTGAGCCATCCCCTCTCTTAAAATTTTTATTTTTTGGTATTGCCCTAACCGCTTTTCTGGGCAGTAGCTCCAGACGACTCGGATTGTTGGCAGGCGGCCTTTTATTTCCGCTGGCATTTGTTTTTGGTTTGTTACCTGTTGGGGCCTTGTTTCTCTTATTCCTGATTCCCGCCGGCGCCTTTGGCGGCTGGCTACTGCCCCTGTTCCTGGCTGGCATGCTCAGGGGCGGTAGTTATTATGGTGGTGGTATGGGGGGCTTTGGTGGTGGTGCCGGTGGTGGTTTTGGAGGCTTTGGCGGTGGCGGCTTCGGCGGCGGCGGAGCTTCAGGGGGGTGGTAATGAAGGCTGAATTCTTTTTTAGTGAGCATGACAAAGATACAATTGCTGAGGCGGTGCGGGTTGCAGAAAGTAAAACCTCTGGCGAAATTGCGGTGATGGTGGTGGATCAAAGCGATGATTATCCCGAGGGACGGATTTTGGCGGGGCTGGTCATCGGTGGTTTATTATCTCTTGCGGTGGCGGATCTGCTCCTGGCTGCATCGTTATGGTATTTTGTGGGTTTGGCCATTGTGCTGATCCCACTTTGTACATGGTTAATTGAATATTTGCCACCGCTTAAACGCCTGTTTACGCCCGACAACAGGCTGACTGACGGGGTGAATGAGAGGGCATTGGCGGCCTTTTATGAAAGGGGATTGTATAAAACCCGTGACGAAACCGGCGTTCTATTTTTTATATCACTCTTTGAACGTAAGGTTCGGGTGTTAGCCGATCGGGGTATTTATCAGAAAATTACCCCTGAGTCTTTGCAGGAACATGCCCATTCAGTAGCACGGGGCATTAAAAGCGGGCTTGCCTGTCAGGCACTTTGTCAGGAGATTGAACGTGTAACGGAAGTTCTGGCGGAACATTTCCCCGTAGAGGCCGATGACACCAACGAATTGCCAGATGAGGTGATAATTGCCAAAAGTTGATGAGTCCGCAAGTTTGAGCTTCAAACGTTCTTGCCCGCAGATGAAAAGACTCCGATATGCATTCCCATGCGGGAGCATGGGAACGAGAGAATGACAGTTTTGTTGATTGTGGTTTAAACTTATTTATTGGCTTATTATCGGTTGTAGGGGCGACCCTTGTGGTCGCCCAAAATGATTCGGCATGAATAACAAATTCATCCATTTTTAATCTCGTTCCCACGCTCCTGCGTGGGAACGCATACCATACTTTTTTCTACCACCATCTTTGGAGAAGTTACCATAACTCCTGGTCAGGGCCTAGAAATCCTCAAAGTCATCATCCATATCCATGGGAATAATGTCTTCAGGTGAAGCCTCATGCTTAGAGACTTTTTGGGGTGTGGGAGCCGCTATAGACTTAATTTTAGGCCTCTTCGACTGAGCGGCTGGAGCAGCAGGAGAGGTTGCTGGCGTGTTACTAATGCCCGCTTTTACTGCCATCTTCCCACTGCCAGTCAGGGTTATCATTAGGCGCCCAATATGCTCTTTTGTATCCTTGGCTAGTGTGAGAAGCACGGCTGCGGCACTGGCTGTTTCTTCGGCATTGGCCGCTGAGCGCTGGGTTATCTGGTCTATATCGCTAATCGCCGTGTTTACCTGGTGTAAGCCCGTGTCTTGCTCGTTTGAGGCAACTGATATCTCACTTACGAGGTTACTCGCTTGGGCAATTTTTTCTGTAACGGCAGAAAAATTTTCGTTACTATCTTCCGCCAGGATGCGCCCTTCATTAATCTTGGCGGCAGTGTCCTCGATAAGCTGGGCGGTGTTTTTTGCCGCCTCGGCTGAACGCATGGCTAAATTGCGAACTTCTTCTGCCACCACGGCAAAACCGGCCCCGGCCTCTCCGGCCCTGGCAGCCTCTACTGCAGCGTTCAGAGCCAATAAGTTGGTTTGGAAGGCGATTTCGTCAATGGTCTTGATTATTTTAGAAGTCTCCTCGCTGGCCTTGGAAATCTCGTTCATTGATGCGGTCTGGTGGATGATGGATTCATTTGCCTTGATAACTACCTCACTAACCTCTTTCATCAGGCTGTCGCATTGCCCGGCATTATCGGAGTTTCTGCGGGTCATGGAAGAAATCTCTTCCATGGAAGCCGAAATCTCTTCAATTGAGGCGGCCTGAGCCGAGGCATCATCGGCCAGAGATTGGCTGGAGGCACTCAACTCACCAGAGGCATCAGATACTTCGGCGGTTGTGTCAGTTAATTCGCTGCCTATTCCGCTTACTGGATTAATTACCAGACGTCTGAGACAAAAATAAATGGTTAGGCAAAGGAGGATAATAAGGCATAAGGCCAGACCGGCAAACAAGATGGTCAGGTGGCGGGTTGAGGCGGTCATGGCTGCGGCCATATCTGTCTTTTCTTTGGTAATCTCGGCATTAATTATTTGCTTGGTTTTAATGATTCGAGCCATGCTTAAATGTATAATCACCTGTCCCACGACATCACCCTCAAACTTCACGGGCTGTTTAATTTCTATCATGCCGGGTTTCATGGCCTCGACCTTGGTCAGGGGTTTATTGCTTGGGTCGGTAAAAAAAACATAGGCAATGTCTTTATCCGTGGAGGCGTCTTGGGCTAATTGTTGCAGGGAATCAAAATCATAGCCAATAATAAATGTAGCTCCTATTTTATCAAGCAATCCAGCAATGGACTTGCCTTTGGCTATTATGTCCTGCTGTGATGATTTTTCCTGCGCATCACGGTTTTGCTCAAGTGTATGAACAAAATTAGTGCCTAAGGCTCTTTCGGAATCTTGGGACTTTTTGATGATGACGACCGTCATTACACTTAGCAGGATAATGGATAGTGCCGATGAAATCAGGACAAATTTAAAGGCAATGCCTCTTTGTTTGCGTGCCATGACGTTTACTCCTCCAGGTGTTACAACTTGTTTATTGACGCAAGTTAGCATGAATTATCGCACGTGTTAGGTGGAATCCCCAATTAATCCATTATTTAACGTGTGGATGTAAAAGAAACTAGATACATATTTACGTATCGGAAAATCAAAGTTCTCGGAGTCTGCGCTTACCTAGTGCCTTATAAATTCTTTTCTAAAAAACGGGAAAACAATCTGTAAGGCACTAATTGGCAAATGCACCGTATTTAATGGTTTTCAGGCATTCCCGCACAGGGGTGTAGTCGGCGGCATCAGCCCAACCTATAATTTTGGCAGCCTTGGCGGCGGGGCTATTGCTACTCATGGATTTTAAGGCTGCTGCCATCTTGGTTACAAGGGCTGGGGAGGTGCCTTTCAGGGCGGCCATTGGCCATTCCGGGTATAGACGGGTGCTATGCACAAACGGGAAATTATCCTTTTCCTGATGGATAATCTTAAAATCACTTAGCTTTATCTTACCCTCTGCCTCCATTCTCTCCAAGGTATCTGAACGTACGGTGCCCGCATCAACAACACCATTTTTTACCGCCAGCACTACGTTGTCATGCTTTTTCCCTTCGATGAAGGAGGCAAAATCCGTCTTGGGGTTGATGCCGTTATCCAGAAAAAGGCGCCAGGCCATATGGCCGCCGCCAAAGGATGAAAACTTGACGAGCATGAATTTCTTACCCTTTATGTCTTTTAAAGAGTTGATTGGGCTGTCCTTGGTCGTCAAAATAACGCCGCCAAATGTTTTTAAAGACTTACCTTGCCTGGAGTTAATCAATGTTGCAATGGCTTTGGCCTGATATTCTTTTTCCATGCCCACATAGAATGCGGAGTTGGCTAGGAGAAAATCAATTTTACTATTCTTGACCATGGGCTCAATGGCGGCAAATTTCAGCGGAATTATAACCACCTTGTCGCCTAGTTTCTCGCTGAGGTAATTTGCGGTGGCGCCCCATTTTTTCATGGCCTTGGGCGCTCCACGCTTGGCTAAGACTCCAATTTTGATTATGGCCTGGGCCGAAAATGCTAAGCTCAGGGTGAAGAATAACGTGGTCAAAACAATTACCGCTTTTCGTCCTTTGTTCATCTCTAGTTCCTCCGCATACGATAGTGGTCGTACCGCTGTTTAAGTAAGATGCACTCGCAAAAAGTCTTAAATATGTGTTCCTGACTTTTTATTATTGCATCAGGTAAGAATGATACTAACACCCCACGAGGGGTATAAGTACCTTACAGATTGTTTTCTCGGAGTCTACGCTTCGCTCCGCTTACCTGTTTTTTAGAAAACAATCAGTAAGGTACTAAACATTTCAGCTTGAAGAAAAGTCTATAAAATAGAAAAACAAAAAACAAGACATTGTTTTGATGTACTGGCCAATTTATTCCTTTTATCGGCTTATTGGGCACTTACACATTAAATTGAAGAGGCGTAAGTTTTTTTATAGGTTAGTCTCTTTGTCTTTCTTATTCTCTATTTTTATTCTGCCATATTTTTTCTAAAAATTGATCGCGTCCGGCCCTGAAGCGATAAAACTTATAACGGATGGGATTTTTCTTGTAATAGTCTTGGTGGTATTCTTCCGCCGGGTAAAATTCTGTTGCCGGAAGGATTGGGGTCACCAAGGGCTTCTTGAATACACCGCTTTCAGATAGATTCGTTTTGGATTGCTCTGCCTTCTTCATTTGGGATTTATTGTTGTAAAAAATCGCTGTGGTGTAGGCGTGACCACGATCAACGAATTGGCCACCGCTATCGGTTGGGTCTATTTGGTGCCAGAATATATCCAGCAATCTGTCATAGCTTATCTTCCTGGGGTCGTAGAGTATTTGCACGGCCTCAATATGTCCGTCACTGGCGTAATTCTGGTAAGTAGGATTATTACTGTTGCCAGACGTATATCCAGAGGTTACCGAATACACTCCGGCGGCTTCCTCAAAAGGTTTTTCCATGCACCAAAAACAGCCACCAGCAAAGGTTGCTTTACGTAAATTAGCGGCTATTGCGGCATCTCCCGCTACACTGACATACGATATAAACATTAGCGCCATTATCACGGGGATGATAAACATGGTTTTCATGATTGTTGTCCTTTTTGTTAGAATTTTAGTTACGAAATTTTTTGTACCCATTCCATTCCAGCACTCTAAGGATAGTGAACAGCTTATGTCAAGTTAACCCCCAAATAAAATGACTAATTTTTGGGGGGGATTCGCCCATTACCAGCGGCAAAAGGCTCAAAAAGTGGTGATATTCCACATTGCTATCTGGGGGCATTACAACGCCATATTTTTAACTATCCTGCCTAATAACCTTGAATTCTCACAATATATGGTTGCTAATGCCAATTTTCTAACTGCTAATTGGGGGATACCAGATAGTTATGTGCCAGGTCTAATTATCTGGTAATGCCAGGGGGGTGGATATTTTGATTTTATACTGCGGTTTATAAAATATCTTATTTGTCTACATACTTGAAATATGACGAAAATAAGGAACGAAAAATGCAGGGAGTATGCATAATGAACATCGATTCATTTCCTGCGAAATCAGATAAACGAAAATGATAATTTGGGCCTCGTAAATGCCTGACAACTCAATTCAAGAGAGCGGCTATGAAGAAACTTACTATGACTGCGTGTTTTGTTCTGTTGTTGAACACTATGGCCTTTGGTGCCGTGGTAAATGATACGCCGCATAATGCGAATAATAATATCGTTTGCAGTGATTGTCATACCTACTCTCTGTGGTGGAAATACTCTCCCGCTGCCAGTAATCTGACTGCCGATAGCTATACTGCCGCAGTGAATACTATTTGCATGAAATGTCACGATGGTACTGTGACAGATGTGCCAACGGTAAGTGGCCATTCCAGCAGCTCTATGGGGGGATTGCATGATCAAAACCTGGGGGATTGGGGTAGGGCATGTACCGATTGTCATGACCCGCATTTTCAGAAGCAGCTCGATTGGGGGGCGACATTATCGGCAAATCTCTATTTGGTTACCGCTAATATCAAGGTCAATTCCATTCAAGTGTCTGGTGACGGTACTCCTGCCTCCCCATTCATGACAAAAATGGGTTATGAAAATGTTGCTCCTGGCTTAAACTCCTCGTGGGATGCGACTACGACTTGGGCGGATAATCCCGCCGCCTGGTCTGCGAAAAATGGTGCTAATGGCAGAGGTCTGGTGTTGGCGTTGCCTATATTAAACCCCAAGGCCACTTTTGAGGTGCAGTCCGTCGATACTACTCGGCATGATATTATTGTCGCTGGCAAGGTCGATGCTTCCTATGGCGCATCGGCAGAGGGCTTTGGTCTGATGTACGGCCAATTATTACGAGATAATGTCAACGGTCGGCCAGTTAAATTATTCAATCCCAAATTATCATTTAATTCTGGTGTTGTTGGCGGGTACGCCGATGCCAATAATCGTGAGGGACTTTGTCAGGTTTGTCATGAGAATACGCCTTATTGGACCTTCGATGGTCAGTGCCATGATGCTAGCGGGGCGGTTATTCCCTGTGTAAAGGATAATGTGGCCTATTCCCCTGAGGCCCATAACAGCGATAATACCTGCACCAATTGTCATATGCACGTCAGAGGTTTTGCCCCTGGTAGTGATAGTGGTAAACACAAGCAGCATCTTGCTTTAGGATTCAGTTGCGTGGCCTGTCACGGTCAAAATGGCTTGAACTCTCTGCCGCCAACCTTTGCTGATGGTAAAGATTTTGCCACTACCAAGACATGTGAAGATTGTCATAATGATGGGAAATGGACTTACGATGCCCAGGGGCAGCCCATTGCTCCAGGGCCGCCTAATAAAACTGATTATAAAACGGGCTGGGGGGATGCAAATTATTATTTTGGCTGCTTTGGTTGTCATAAGGGTAGTCCAACCCTGCCAAGTGATGTTGGCTCTGCTGATTGTGATGATGCTCGTAAATGTAAGGATTGCCACGGCGGAGTGAAATCTGCCAATGTCAATGTCTGTGTGGGCCCCTGCGCCTCTTGTCATGATGGCTCCGGCAATATCACCGGCCTGCCGGTTAGTGATGACTTGCAGAGAGAACCCATTGGTATGCAGACAGCCGGCCATAAGCGCTTGGTGAGCACCGAGTGGATCAGGATGTTCCCCTGTTATTATTGCCATAGCGATACGGTGGATATTAATGGCAATTTGATTAGCGGTGGCAAACATCTAAACAGTATAGATCTTAATACCAGGGTGCAGAATGATCAATCTATTGATGTGGTGATTAACCAGCAGTGGGATATTCCAACAAAAACTCCAGCATACTATACAGATCATAATCATCCGCCCGATACGGCTAATGGAGAAGTGGCCGGTTCCTGTTACAATACGTATTGTCATACGGATGGTACCACGGTTAATCCAGTTATGAAGAGTTATCCCTGGTCAGGTGGAAGCAAGCAATGTAACGGCTGCCACGGTCATGAGGAGGGGGATTGTAGCTCATGCCATGAGCAGAGGGCGTGGGCTCCAAAGGATAAATGGCTGTCTGCCATGCCTATGTACCAAAACTATGACAGCAAT
>Ga0114931_10008638_pt1 | contig 12299 bp, 6 predicted proteins | sample 2SBtaG_FD_89579 | JGI IMG/M metagenome (GOLD analysis project Ga0114931, IMG submission 89579) | Deep subsurface microbial communities from Kolumbo volcano to uncover new lineages of life (NeLLi) - 2SBTROV14_V59a metaG | ecosystem: Environmental > Aquatic > Marine > Volcanic | place: Kolumbo...
AAGGGGAAGACTTGTGAACCTTGCAGCTGCAGAAGGTCATCCCAGTGAGGTGATGGATCTCTCATTTGCAGGACAACTGATGGCCCTCATCCAGTTAGCTCAGAAAGAGATCGGTGGGGAAAACAAGGTCTACACCTTACCTTATAACATAGACCAGAGGCTTGCTGAGATCAAACTTGCAAGCATGGGTTATTCCTATGATAAGCTAACACCCGATCAGGTGGCATATCTTACTGCCTACGATGAAGGTACATAGGTTCATTTGTAAATAGAAGTCATCTAAAATTTACAGTATATCCTATTTTAGTTCCCAAACTAAGAGTCTTAAGTAACTCTATTTGACAATCCAGACAGGTTCGGGCGCGATACTATCAGCAGGTCTGGATCCAGGTTGATCCCAGTCCATATCCTTCACACGATTGAGTGGCTTGACTGTCATATCACCCTCTACCGCTATCTGGCATGACAATCTGACTCCTGATAAGCCCTTCTTCTCTAGGAGACCCTTTTCCGCTTGGGTCATCTTACTGGGTTCTCCCTCAGATATGGAGCATCTGCAAGTTGTGCATTTGGCATTACCACCACATCTGTGACTAATATCAATTCCTGCATCCTCCAAGGCAAGAACCAGTCTTGTTCCGTTCTCCACGTTAATTGATTTGCTCCCTTCATCTAATTCTACGGTTATGACAGACATAATAAACTAAATTGGAGATAAAATATAAATCTTCACTTCTGAGAAAACTACCTGTATTTTAGGAGACAATAAAACAAATTAACTGTCTTTTGAAGTTCTTTGTGATCTCATAAATTAGGAGAAGTAGCTGTTGAGTGTCGAAGCTTTCTCCAATTTCGGAAGCTTAATCTCTCCATACTCTTGAAGCATTACAGTCTCTAAGAGATCAAGGTAGCCTTTTTCAAGAAGAGAGAGGTACCACTCCACATTATACGGACTGTCTTTAGTGAGCTCAGGTTCGATGATGACACGATTCTCTCCGTGAAAGTCACGCACGATGTACCGCATTGACTGCCCGGGTTCAATCGGCTTTCCTTTCCGGTCATACTCGCGGGCGACATCTGCCTGGATGAGATTGGAATTATAACCCTTTGATCCTCGACCACTTCTGATCTTGATGACGAGATCAGTACGCTTCACACCGCACTTGACCTTTTGCTGCCATTTTAGAAGCTTCTTTTCGCAGTGTGAGAGTGCACTGAGAAACTCCTGCTTGTTCTTCTGGAGCGAGAGTAATCCGAGCAACTCACTCTGAAACTCCTTGATGAGATTGCAAGTAGAGTGCTTTCTTGATTCTATACCTCTGATCTTAACTATTCCAGTCTTGTAGCATCCATAGTATCGGTTAAGAGCGGATATATGAGGGCTATCTCGCACATTGGCAAAGACGATCCAGTTGAAGTAGCCATCGATATTCATAGGGACTCCAGTCGCTTTAGAGATCTTGTAGATGAGAGACTCCATTTTTGCAGGGGAGTCCTCAGTACCTGGTATCGAACGAACAAAAAGGGAATCGGTGATACCTGCAATGGTCTCATACCCTTCCTCATATGCAATCTCCTCAGCTATGCGTAAGTAGTGCCGGGCATACGCAGTTACGCATTGGTGACTTTCGATTGAACCCCATTTCGCATTTCTGAAGCCGAGGTATCCAAATGCGGAGACGAGCACCCATTTGAGTGCTGAGTCGATTTGATCAAGGTGCTCATAGATCTCGGGGGAATCGCAACTACGCTTCATGTACTTGTAGTTCAGACGCTTGGAGAGAACAAGTTTCATCGCTTGGCTCACAATACCATATCGCTTGCTGCAGATGTGGTAGTTTACCTCGGGGACGATATGATCCGGTGAGTCGACGCAGCAGTTGCACAGCACAGTCTCTGAGCTGATATTGTGGTTCATCATGATCGACGGATAGAGGGAGGCAAAGTCTATCCCCCAAATACCCTCGTATAACCCAGGCAGAGCAGGAAAGATAATACCACCATTATCTGCGGCTAGGAGTTCCTTACTTGATTTGACTTTCTCCCCCTTTGCCTTGATCTCGGGTACAAGAATGCGGGGGATAGAATCACAAGCAATTTTTATTTCCATCGCAGTAAGTACCGTTCCAATTGAGTTCCGTGCGCATCGATCGGGTGGCACGCCACCAAGTCGTGCAAGCTCAGTAAGACCAGAAAGTCCACTGTCCATATAGAAGAAGGAGTTCAGAGGGTCAAGGTAAATCCTTCCCGGAATGTAGCTGGGAGTATTTCGATGGAGGATCATGCCATAGCTCATGTAGGATTGACTCCCTACGGTCGGGGAGGGACGCATCCGCTTTTTCAATCTTCCAAGGAAGTAGTTCTTGATGAGCCCATGCTCCTTCACACGATGGGCGATGTAGTTGAGTTTGAAACTGTCGCCACCCTCTATGAGCAGAACATCAGGATCGTAGATCTCAACTGCATCTCTGAGACAGAGGAGGATGGACTGTTCATCACCTTCAATTCTGTGTCTAAATCCACGATGGCGATCAGGATCCAGAAATTCTTCGGGTTCTGGCATCTTGTTCGATGGTCTGTAGCTGAGATCTACTGATCGAAGAGGATCACTCCACTGCGGAAATACATGGGACTCAGTGTCAATGTCTATATCGATTTTCATCACAGAAAGAGGGAGAATCTTGTAGAGGGGATCATACACATCTTCAAGCATGGTGATAGAGAATTCTAAGTCGTCCTCTACCTGAATATCGCAGAGGGCGAGAGGGAAAGAAGAGGTATCAGCGAAAAATTTCTCCTTGGGATGAATGTCCGAGTTGAACAGGGTGAATTTCTGTTTGTGAAGGAATTTCACCATGGACTTGAGCTGAGGAGGACTCCTGATCTCAATGCGTATCACATCCTCGGGATAAGCGTTATCGCTACCGCATACTGCGAAATCCTTGGAGACAGAGTGACATGCCTTGTGCCTTCGAATGACTTGGAAATCAGCCTGGATGTCCTTTCTGACTTTTGAGTAAATTACAGGATGGTACCTGAGTTTCAACTGCTGCACTCCATCCTCGTTCTTCAGCCAGAGATAGGTGTACTTCCCCCAGAATGTAATGGAGAGGATATACCCCCTCAAAAGAAGTCCTCCAGCGACAGCTGATGGATGGATTTCTTGGGTTTCTGCATTTTCTGTTTCGCCGTTCTGCCGGGATACGTTGGATGGGAAAGGAGCTGGGCAGTAGTATATTCTGTCCCCACTTGATCGAATCTGATATGCACGTTTACAGCAAATCCCAATTTTGTGTCCTCGGGAGTTTGTGCCTTCTCAGTGAGGATAACAACGTTCCCCTTATGCGCTAGACGCTGCAGCAATCCAACAGAGTGGTGAAAGAGTTCTCCAGTCGTGAGTCCTGAATCCTGAGCTTCTGATGCAGAAGGATCGTAGAACATGGATGGGAACCGAGTGACAACAATTATCTTTCCCGCCTCTCCCGAGAGTTGCTGATAGACTTTATCCACAATAGAAGCCGCTTGGAACATCTGGAAGGGTCGGCTGATTTGGATGGACTGGAGGATGTCAGAGGTTTCCACGCTATTCTGCTGAGCATAACTGTCAAGAAGCTGCGGGTTGAAACAATTCGCTGCATCAATAAGGGTGGTTTCCCAACCACTGATTGATGCCTGAAACATGACCCAGTGAATATCACGGTGGATACCCTTCATGTTAGGCCCCTCCATAAGGTAAAGATACCCACCCTCCCAAGAGTTGAGCACTGAGGAGAGGAGCTCGAGATTATCGGGATTGAGAGTCATTTCCTTTGGATTGGAAATACTGCTGGCACGATTGAATATTAGGTGGGGCATACTTTTACCTGAAGTCCGAAAATGAGTATATAAACACCATATATAACATTGATTGAGTGTGGGTTTCAAGTGATTGAGGTGAAAAGGGACCCACTTTTGAAGTGATGGTAAGTTCTCCCATATCTATTGTGCAATGAGCGATCCACTGAAATCGAGGTATTTGCTAAATCATGGATCTATTTTGCGATATCCTCATGGGAATTGAATTATTAATTATTGAAATAATCTCCACTTTCATTCTTCTAATCTTCCCGTACATTTTATTGCATTTGGAACATCACTACGGGTAATCTGGGTGCGGAATCTTCACATCTACCCTAATTTGGCGGGAGTGCCAAGAATATGTGCACGAGCTACAAAATTTGCTTTGGATACTGCTGAATCAGGATCTGCAACATAACCAGAGATAAAACCTGCAAGAAATGCATCACCAGCTCCAACGAAATTGCGATCTCCATCGGGAGTGGAGGAACAGAGATCAATGTCTTAACTTCACCCTCTATAATCCGGACAGAATCTGCTCTGTGTTCAATCACAAGATGGTGTCCTCCAAGATTAGGGAGGATGGGCGGAATCTCATGCTCATTTCCGATTAGCACAGTCTTTGGATCAAGAACAAGTTTCCTAAGGATAGAGATGAGAATATCAGCATCTTTGTGTTTGGAAATCATTCCTGGGTCGGTGATGAAGGGACGGTTGAGTGACAGGTCAGTGGACAGATACTGCCCAACAGGATCCTCAATGATCTCTGAATATGGAATACCACATGATGAGAGAATCTGGCAGGCAACCCAATCTGGAGCGAGGGGATTCAGCCACCAATTGGTAGATACAGAGATTGGAGAATTGTTCCACCTCTTGTGAAGTTCTTCGCTCCAAAGAGATTTTCCTAATTCCATGGCAACTGCATTGATCTGGGTTTCATTGTTTTTGTAAGACAGAATTATTGTGCTGTTGGATTTGAGTTCTGCAAATTGATGGAATGTAAGCCTTTCAGAGTTCAGAAGTTGTGCGAAACTTTGATCACAGGCAATGATGAGTTCAGACTCAACGCCAAGTTTTTGGAGGGATCTGTAGACATTGACTCCATTCCCACCTGCCATCTCTGAAACCGAGGAGTATGGATGATGGACTCCAGGAGGGGGGAGTGAACGAGCAAGAGTCCCATCCTCGGAGAAGAGCTTGACCGTAATGTCACGAAATACAGGGTCAAATCCAACGGAGATCATGTGTTGAATGATATTTCAAGAGATATAAGATAGATGAGGTAAGGGTGAAATTATGCAATCAGAGAATTCAAGTGCTCTGGCAACTTCGCAAGCTCGATATCTTCAGAACTTCCGTTTTTCATCTTCCGAAGATTGCAGGTACCATTCTCAAGGTCTCTGGGGCCGATGATAACTGAATACTTTGCTCCGTACCGATCAGCAGCATTGAGGTGCTTTTTCATCTTCCACTTGAAGGGATTGCACATGACTCGATACTCTCTTCGAAGTTTTTGTGCGAGAGCAATGGCAGCTGGTCCCTGTGCAGGTTTGATAGGGGCGATGTAGATATCAACTGCGTAGTCCTCCGGCTCAAAGCTCTTTGAGTTCTTTCTGACAAATTCAAGAAGAGCGACATCTCCCATACCGAATCCAACTCCAGAAAGTGCTTGTCCACCGAGAACTTGCACGAGATCATCGTAACGTCCACCACCACATAGTGCTCGCACAACATCTCCAGATGCATCAAAGGCTTCGAAGACTATACCGGTATAGTAGTCAAGTCCTCTTGCAAGACTGAGATCAAAGACGACACTGTCAAGGACACCAAATCCTTCAAGAAATTCCGCAAGAGTTCTCAACTCATCTACAGCAGTTTGACTCTCCTCGGGGAAATTGATGCTCTCAATCATCTTGAAGAATTCATCCTTCCCTCCTTTAATGGAGGTAAGTTCAGTGATCTTGCTCTGGGTTACCTTGTCTATGCCAAGTTTCGTGAATTCAGAACTCATGACTTCTCCTTCGATGCTCGTTATGTTCTCAAGGTAGCTCAGATATTCATCACTGACCTGTTCCTTAAGTTCCTCAAGATAGGAGCCACTAGAATTAAGAAGCTTCCGGATGACCATAGACTCATTTCGTGCCTTCGACTCCTCCATACCCTTTTGAACCAGATCTTTGATGACCCAAGCCTGAACGAACTTCATCTTTCGGTCAATTGTCTGTATGGCGGTAGCAGTATCCTCGATTCCAAGAGATTTCAGGTAGCTGTTCAGAAGTGATCTGTGATTTACGAGCACATTGAAACTTCTATTTTCAACACCAGTCGATCGAATGATGTCAACTGCCAGAGCGATGATCTCTGCATCAGCAGCTATGGACTTCTCACCAAGAAGATCTGCATTGAGCTGCCAGAATTCCTTCGTCCGACCTCTCTGTACACCCTCATCTCGGAAGAGACGTGGAATGGAAAACCATCGAATTGGACGGGGGTATCTCTGTTGATCACGTGCAAGCATCTTTGCCAGAGTAGGGGTCTGCTCGGGTCTCAGGACCAGATGTCTGTCCTCACTATCATAGACATGGTAGACCTCTCCAAGGAGTGCTTCTCCACTCTTTGCCTGATAGAGCTCAATAGGCTCCAAGGATGCTCCTTCGTACTCTTGGTAATTGTACCTGAGAGCTACTTCTCTCATCTTTGAAAGTACGAAGTCAATCTCCGCCCAGAATTCGGGAAAGAACTCACGAAGTCCAGGGAGGGGTTGAAGAATATCACGTGAGGACATCACTCCGAGTTCAATTCAAGATGTTATGAATGATTTGGTAGAGATTGTCAATAGGAATATTTTGTGTACAAACATAGATAAATTCGAACAACCTCAGATTCGATGTGGTAAATCTCGATCCTCGATTCACATCTCTAGTGAGTCTCCTTACGGTTATAGGGTTCTACTACTTGGTTCTCTTCAGAGGAATGAGATCCCTTCTTGTAGGAGACCCCCTCACCATTTTTACGCTGACTCTTTGGACCCTAATCTTCATCTCTTCATGGGGATTCAGTGCACGAGACGTGAAGACTACGGCAGGGGTTCAATCGGTATCCAACCTGAAATTTAAGATGCAATTCGCTCTTTTTACATTCAATACCTTCGTTGGAATAGCTTTTGTGGCACTAGTAATCATCGGAACAGAGACCGTAATGGGTGTATCTCCATCAGTCATCTCGGAGAATCTTCTGCGATTGATCATTGCCTTCCTCCTCATCCATCCACTAATCGAGTTCAAGATACTTGCAGAACCTGGAGAAGATTCTTCGCTTCCTGCAGAGTACTACATTGAGATCTTTCTGGAGAGTATTTCAAGGAAATTACGCTCGACAACATTAGCCTCTATTCTCGCGTATTTGGCATTTTATATAATTCCAATTGTACTGCTTTCATTGGCATTGAGTGTCAATCTTGTGACAGGAGCTATTCTCTGGGCACTCATGTTTCCTATGATCAACCTTGGTGCATTGGCAGGAACTGGTTTGGGGGAGGATCTTATGAGATTACGTATGATAAGGAAAGGGAGATTCTTCAGTGACTTCAATGCTCTTGGCTGGCCAAAGATCAGTTTTCGGGATAAGGAGACTGGAGATTTCCGTTACATCCCACAAGTACAAGTTGGAGGTATTTTCCTTGTACTTCTCGCAGTTCAAGCAGTGTTTACGACTGCAATTTTCACCCTCAGTAATATTCTGAAGACGTTCCAAGAGGTGGATGCAAAGATTCCAACTCTTTTCGTGATTCTAACAGTAGCTCTGGTTCTTATCAACAAGGGAAGAGGTGCGCTCAAAGAACTTCTTGGAGTGTGGAAAGAGGGAGGATTCAAAATTAATGTGCTTCCCCTCTTCCTCGCGGTATTTGTCCTCCTCGGAGTAGTTCTGTCCAGTGTGCTAGAAGTATTCATCGGATTAGATCGGGGTAGACAGTCAGAAACAGTACTCGGAGTTCTGGGAATGGGAGAGCACAGAACTATCCTCGCACTCTTCCTTGCGTTGCAGAATATTGTGTTTATTATCTCAGCTCTCTGGATATTTTTCAAACCCCCGATGAGTGCTGAATCGAGATTGGTCAGAGAAGTCCCAGATTTTTACAAGGACAAGGAAGGATGGGTTTACTTCTACGAAAATTTGAAGTCTAATAGGGCAATTGAAGAGATGTTAAAACAGACAACAAAGGCAGTTGCCAAGGATTTGAACAAATTACCACTCCTTCTTGAGATGATCGAGGATGGTCTTGACTCGAAGGATAAAGGGATAAGTGTGACTGCTTCAAAAGCCCTGTACCTCATTGTCAAGAATGTAAAGGAGTTAGATCAGACAATCTACCCAACACTGAAGAAAGCGATGCTCTCAGGATTCACAGGTGCACAGATTTATGCGATGAGAGCTGTACAGTTCTATACTGACGGTCTGACCGATGAGGAATTACTTGACATCATCGATGATTTGATGGAATTCTTCAGTGAAGAAGATGTCTCTGTTCGCTGGGAAGCTTCACATACCCTGAGGAAGATCCTCAAAGCAAATCAGGAAACGGCTGGATACATTCTGTCCAAACTGGTACAGAGTTTGGCTTCAAAGTCAGGTACTGATCAAGATTCCATCATTCAATTCCTGAATAAAGCAAGTAAGGACAATGAACAATTAGGAAGAATGGCAATATCAACTCTTACCACGCAGTTGAGCAGTATGGATCAGAAGGATGACAACGCGCTAATTCTAGCTATACGGCAAGTTGTGCGAGCCAGACCAGAACTCGGTAGGGAATTAGACAGTGTTCTTCGAAGTGAGCTGAATTCCATTTCAGAGCAGCACAGGGTTAGCGCCGTGAAGATCCTCTCCACTCTCCTTGAGTACAAGTACGGAAATGTGGATGCAATAGCCATCCTCATCATTGGGAGTGTCCACGATGAGTCACCTGATGTCAAGCGTGAGGTGGTGGAATCACTGGCTAAATCTATCTTTAATATTCCGGAGAAGATTGATCTCGTGATTGATGAAATGAGCCTAATTTATGGAGAGGCAGATGAAGTTGTACAATTAAAGTCCTACGCTCTTTTCGAGAAAATTGTAGATGTTAAGCCGGAAACTGCTACCAGGATCTATGAGTTGGTCTCAGCAGAGAAGACGATGTCAGTAGATTTTATCTCACTCCTCGGTCGGATAGCAAGTGGCTCTGAAAAGTACAGGGACAAGATTATAGATATCTTGGAGGAGGAATTAACCTATGACAATGCGAGGGTTCAACGAGAGATTCTATATGCACTCACCTACTTTGTAGAGAATGTCCCTGACTATGCAGGAAGAATATATGACATGGTAAGATTCAATCTGAACAAGCTTTCAGATCACTCAAAATACAATGTACTCTCACTGCTCAGCACTATAGCAATATCAAAGAGAGACAAAGTAGCAGAGATATTTGAGATTGCTAAGAAGGAAATAAAACACAATGATTGGCAAGTTCGTTCTGTCGCATTCAATACGATGATACGATGCCTGCGGATGGATAGGTCCCTCTCAAAAGAACTCACTCCGACACTGAAACTTGCCTTGCAAGATACTGAACCCAATGTGAGATTAGAAGTCGTAAACTATGTCAGTGAGTTACTAACACAACGATCTGACATAACTGAGGACATACTTGAGATTGCAAAGGGTCTACTCCGATCGAAGAAGCACGAACTCCATAGTACAGCACTTCTCCTCTTTAACACAATTGTCGAGGAGAAACCTCGGTACAGCGACGAGGTTCTTCGCCAGATCCAGAATTCCTATGAGGAGAGAGAGCCATATGCCCGAATAGCAATTCTTGAAGTCTTGAGAAACTGCTTAGAAAAAGGTTCAAGGTACAATATCAAGGAAAAAGGGATATCAGCGAATATCACAAGTGCCATGAAAGCCGCCAACAATTCCAATATTGGGATCAGAAGATCAGCTTATGACGCGATTACAATTGTCGCTGAGACCCTCCCTGCGTCCAAGCACGCAGTTAGATGCAGGAAGGCGATTGACAAGGCATTAAATGGCCTGGAAAAAGACCCCTCCCTGCTTGAGTTCTTGGATGAGTGCAGGATACGAGCCATCCCCCAGAGGGTCTCGCGTTAAAAATATTCTCCAAATTTCATAATTTGGAAGAATCGAAGCAAATGAATTAATTATAAGAAAGAAATCTACACTTAGATACCATGGTTGCAATTTCGAAAGAGGCTGTCGAATCTGCCAAGAAGACAGGAGTCTTCGCGGGTAAGACAGTCACCTACTACTCGTTAAAGGAGCTTGAGAAGTCAGGAGTACAGGTGGATAGACTACCGTACTCGATCAAAGTTCTTCTTGAGAATGTCATGAGAAACAGAGATGAGTACCTTGTTAAGACTGAGGATGTCAATACTGTCTCCAACTGGCCGATCGGGACAATGGAAAAGGATGTTCCATATATGCCCGCCAGAACTGTACTTCAGGACTTTACTGGAGTTCCACTGATTGTTGACTTGGCAGCAATGCGTGATGCTATGGCTGCAGAGGGCGGAGATCCAGAGGAGATCAACCCACTCACCCCTACAGATCTAGTCATAGATCACTCAGTACAGGTTGATGCCTACGGAACAGCTGATGCATTGAGCATTAATCTCAAGAAGGAGTACACCCGAAATAAGGAGAGGTACGAGCTTATCAAGTGGGCCCAGAAAGCCTTCAAGAATTTCAGAGTTGTACCCCCTGGTTCTGGGATTGTTCACCAAGTCAATCTTGAGTTCTTGGCGAGCGTCGTGGACACAAGGGATGTCAACGGAGAAGAAGTCGCACTCATGGACACCTGTGTGGGAACAGACTCTCATACCCCGATGGTCAATGGTCTCGGAGTGATGGGATGGGGAGTCGGAGGCATAGAGGCTGAAGCAGTGATGCTCGGTCAACCTTACTACATGGTTCTTCCAGAGGTCATAGGTTTCAAGCTTACTGGTTCACTTCCTGAGGGGGCAACATCGACGGATATGGTACTCACAGTTGTGGAAATGCTAAGGAAGAAAGGTGTCGTCGGAAAATTTGTTGAGTTCTACGGCGACGGACTGGATAACCTCTCTGTACCGGACAAAGCAACCATCTCCAACATGTCTCCAGAGTACGGTGCGACAATGGGATACTTCCCAGTTGACGAAGCGACTTTAGCTTACCTCAAACTCACAGCAAGGGATGATTCCCACATCAAATTTGTAGAGGAATACACCAAAGAGCAGAAGCTCTTCAGAGAATCCGGATCCAAAGCACCTGAGTTTAGTGATAGTTTGGAGCTTGACCTCTCAACAGTCACACCCTCAATTGCAGGCCCCCTCAATCCAGAGGAGAGAGTTTCACTCTCGCACTCTATGGAGAGAGCTGTTGAATTCCAAGAAGCCCATATTGCAAAGAGAAGTAAGGATGCATCAATCGCACATGTTGACGTCAACTACATGGGTGAAACATTCGACTTCACAGATGGTAATGTTGTAATCGCAGCTATCACGAGCTGTACCAATACCTCCAACCCATCAGTCATGGTCGGATCAGGACTTGTCGCAAAGAAAGCAGTTGAGAAGGGTCTGATGACAAAACCCTATGTCAAGACGAGTTTTGCACCAGGATCATTAGTTGTCACGCAATACATGAAGAATCTTGGACTGGATACCTACATGGACAAACTGAGATTCAATCTTGTTGGATACGGTTGTACTTCATGTATAGGGAACAGTGGCCCACTTCCAGATCCTATCAGAGAAGCAATTGTTGAGAATAATGTCTACGCCAGCTCTGTCCTCTCTGGAAACAGGAACTTTGCTGGAAGAGTAAGTCCCTATACATTAGGGAATTATCTAGCTTCACCCATGCTGGTGGTCGCATACGCTCTGGCTGGAAGAACGGACATCGATCTTACCACCCAACCTCTTGCAGTCAATGATAAGGGAGAGGAGGTCTATTTGAAGGATATCTGGCCAACCCAGAAAGAGGTCAAGGAGGCGGTTGAGAAAGGACTCAATCCAGAGATGTTCAGAAGCAATTATTCGAGAATTCTTCTCGGTGATATCAACTGGCAATCACTCAATGCACCACAATCAGTTGTCTTCGATTGGAAGGAAGAATCAACATATGTCAGATTACCACCATTCTTCGATGGATTCTCAAAAGATCCTGCACCTCCAAAGGACATTGAGGGAGCAAGACTCTTGGAGCTTCTGGACGACAAGATCTCGACAGATCACATCAGCCCTGCAGGAGTCATATCTGAAGATAGTCCTGCTGCTGCTTATCTCAGAGATCATGGAGTTTCCAAGGAACTCTTCAATTCTTATGGATCAAGAAGAGGTAACCATGAGGTCATGATGCGAGGAACATTCGCAAACGTGAGAGTAGAAAACCAATTGGCTGAAGGAAAGAAGGGC
>Ga0114931_10008639_pt1 | contig 12299 bp, 11 predicted proteins | sample 2SBtaG_FD_89579 | JGI IMG/M metagenome (GOLD analysis project Ga0114931, IMG submission 89579) | Deep subsurface microbial communities from Kolumbo volcano to uncover new lineages of life (NeLLi) - 2SBTROV14_V59a metaG | ecosystem: Environmental > Aquatic > Marine > Volcanic | place: Kolumbo...
AAATCCCCTGCGCCCACCACCCTGTCAGCCCCGGTGGCCCCGGCCGTCACCCTGACCGCGACAAGCTGGCTGATGCTGCTTGCGCTGGCCACCCTTTGGGGCGGGTCGTTCTTCTGGGCCGAGGTCGCCCTGCGCGAGGTCGGACCGCTGACCATCGTGCTGTTTCGCGTTGCCCTCGCGGTGCCCGCGCTGGCGCTGATCATCCGGATCAAGCGGTTGGCGGTGCCGCGCTCGTTGCGGCTGTGGGGCGCCTGGCTGGTGATGGGCGCCCTCAACAATGCGATCCCATTTTCGCTGATCGTCTGGGGTCAGACCCGCGTCACCGGTGGCACGGCCTCGATCCTGAACGCCACCACGGCGGTTTTCGGCGCGGTGGTGGCCGGGGTCTTGCTGCGGGACGAACGCCTGAACGCCCCCAAACTGCTGGGCGCGGCTTTCGGGGCTCTGGGCGTCGGCGTGATGCTGGGCCCCGAGGCCCTGTCCGGGCTCGACCCGCGCAGCGCCGCACAACTGGCAATCCTTGGCGCCGCTTTTTCCTACGCGCTGGCCAGTGTCTGGGGGCGCCTGACCCTGCGCCATACCCTGCCTGAAGTAAACGCTCTGGGCATGGTCAGTTGTGCTGTCCTGTGGATGCTGCCCATCGCCCTGATCGGCGAAGGGGTGCCGAGTTTCAACTATTCCGCCCCGGTCTGGGGGGCGCTTTTCGGCCTTGCGTGGCTCGCGACTGCGACCGCCTATCTGCTCTATTTCGCAATCCTGCGCCGCGCGGGGGCGGCCAATCTGATGCTGGTGACGCTGCTGATCCCGCCCGTCGCCGCAGGGTTTGATTGGGCCTTCCTCGGGGAACGGCTGGCCACCTCGGCCTGGGTCGGGTTTCTGTGCATCGCGCTGGGGCTTGCCGTGTCTGACGGATGTCTGCTGCGCCGCCTTTGTCCTGCGCGGGCGCCCGGCCGCTAACCTGTTTTCAGCTTGTCCTCGACCGCACCTGCCAGGGCCTCGGCGCGCGCGGCGATTTCGGCCATGGTATCAGTCACGATCGAGGGAATGACGGCGACTTCGACCCGTTCCGGCTCTGGCGCCGGGCGGGCCCGAAGTTCGGCAATCAGCGCCTCCTGGGCGGCGAATTTTTCCTCGAGCGCGCGCAACTGCTCTTCCAGCCCCGCGGTCTTGTCCGCCAGCATGAGACCCGACATCAACAGCATCCGCAGTTCCGGGATGCGGCCGATCTGGCTCGTCAGAACGGTGGCCTCGGCATCCAGCAATTTGGCGGCGGCATGCAGAAAATGCTCTTCGCCATCCTGACAGGCCACTTCAAAGGGCCGCCCACCGATCCTGATTTCAACCTCCGGCATCACGCAGCCCCTCCGACCAGCGGTTTCAGTTCACTGAGTAGTGCGGCGACCTCGCCCTGCTCGGTCTCGCGCAGCGCACGCAGTGCTTCCAGTTCGGCCAGCATGGCCTTGTTGATCAGATGCGCGTCTCCCACCCCGGCGCTGTTGGCCGCGCGCAGGGCGTCGTTGCTTTCGCGCAACTGGGTGTTGATCTGTCTGAGCCGATGCATCCGGATTTCCTGCTCGGTCGTGCGCGCGGTCAGTTCGGCCAGCCGCTGTTGCAGGTCCCGCACGTTGGTTTCCTGCTTTTCCTTGATGGCGCGCACCCTCTCCTCCAGTTGCGCGGTAACGGCGCGTTCCTCGGCCAGTTCGCCCTTCAGGGCGTCAACCTGTGTGTTGTCCTGCGTGCCGGCCCCCGCCAGCCCCCCGACGCTGATGCTTATGCGCTCCAAGGCGCTGGTGATCCGGCGCTCCAGATCGGCGATATCGCTCATTCTGCCTGTCCCCTGCTACTGCCCCGGATACGGTTCTGCGACCCCTGTGGTCGCGGCCGCGAATCGGGCGGATTATTGCGGTGTCAAAGTTTAACCAATGGCTGCAAGAAATGCGCCCCCTTTTGTGTCAATGGGTTAGTCGGCGCGCTTGATCTTGCCCACGACGCTGCTATCACGGGGGCCTGTTCATCCCGAAACCAAAGGACTGGCCCCTTGGATATTCAAACCCTGCGCAAGACCCACCCTGATCACTGGATGCGCGCCGCTGCCATCCGTACCCTGACGCTGGATGCGGTCCATGCGGCCAACTCCGGCCACACGGGCATGCCGCTGGGCATGGCCGATGTGGCCACCGTTCTGTATGAACGCCACCTGAAATTCAACGCCTCCGCCCCCAACTGGGAAGATCGCGACCGCTTCATCCTGTCGGCAGGGCATGGCTCCATGCTGCTGTATTCGCTGCTTTATCTGACGGGTTACAAGGACATGACCCTGGAAGAAATCAAGAATTTCCGCCAGTGGGGTGCACGCACCGCGGGACATCCCGAATATGGCCACGCAAGCGGTATCGAAACCACCACGGGGCCGCTCGGGCAGGGCATTTCAAACGCCGTCGGCTTTGCCATCGCCGAAGAAATCCAGCGCGCGCGTTATGGCAAGAAGGTGGTGGATCACCGCACCTGGGTGATCGCCGGCGACGGCTGCCTGATGGAAGGCGTAAGCCAGGAAGCGATCGCGCTCGCCGGTCGCCAGGAACTGAAAAAGCTGACCGTGCTGTGGGATAACAACGGCATCACGATCGACGGACCTGTCGACCTGGCCGATCGCACCGACCAGATGATGCGGTTTCGCGCCTCGGGCTGGGCGGTGTTCGAATGCGACGGCCATGACCCGGACGACATCGACCGCGCCATGTCGGCCGCCGAACGGGCGCAGAAACCCTCGATGATCGCTTGTCGCACCCATATCGCGCTGGGCTCCAGCGCGCAGGACACCTCAAAAGGGCACGGTGCGCTGACCGATGAGAAACTGATCGAAGACACCAAGGCCGCCTACGGCTGGACCGCGCCGCCCTTCGTCATCCCGACCGCAATCAAGGAACAGTGGGAGGTCATCGGCAGCCGCGGCGCCCACGAGCGCATCGCCTGGGAAGAGCGGTTCCTGACGATGCCCGCCAACAAGCAGCGCGAGTTCAGACGGGTCTATGCGCGCGACGTTCCCGGCAAGCTTTCGGCCGTCATCAAGGCCCTGAAAAAGCAGGTTTCCGACGAGGCCCCCAAGGTCGCCACCCGCAAATCCAGCGAGATGGTGCTGGAGGTGGTCAACCCGATCATGCCCGAAACGGTGGGGGGCTCGGCCGATCTATCGGGCTCCAACCTGACGAAAACCGGCGGGCTGGGGGATTTCAGCCCGGAAAACCGCGCCGGGCGCTACATCCACTACGGCATCCGCGAACACGCCATGGCGGCCGCGATGAATGGCATGGTGCTGCATGGCGGGGTGCGCCCCTATGGCGGCACCTTCATGTGCTTCACCGATTACGCCCGCCCGGCGATGCGCCTGTCGGCCTTGATGCGGGTGCCAACCGTCTATGTGATGAGCCACGACAGCATCGGGCTGGGGGAGGACGGTCCCACCCACCAGCCGGTCGAACATCTGGCGATTTCGCGCGCCACCCCCAACACCTGGGTGTTTCGCCCCGCCGATACCGTCGAAACCGCCGAGGCCTGGGAACTGGCGCTCAACAGCAAGGAAACCCCGAGCGTGCTGTCGCTGTCGCGTCAGGGTCTGCCGACGGTGCGCCTCGAACACAAGAACAAGAACCTGACCGCGCAGGGCGCCTATGTGCTGGTCGATGCCGTCGCCAAACGACAGGCGATCCTGCTGGCGACCGGCTCGGAGGTGGCGATCGCCCTGGCGGCGCGTGATCTGCTTGAGGAAGTGGGGATCGGCACTCGCGTCGTGTCGATGCCGTGCTGGGAGTTGTTCGCCGCACAGGAAGAATCCTACCGCAAACGGGTGCTGCCGGGCGGCCCGGTGCGGGTCGCGGTCGAGGCGGCGGTGCGCATGGGCTGGGATCAGTGGCTGTGCGGAGAACGCGGTCGCGCCACCAAGGCGGGGTTTGTCGGAATGCACAGCTTTGGCGCCTCCGCTCCGGCCGAGGTGCTCTATGAAAAATTCGACATCACCCCCAAGGCCGTCGCCGAAAAGGTGAAGTCCCTGCTGTAGCGCATCCCTGTTCGCCAGACACCCCGCCGGAGGCCGAAAAACCAATGCCCCCGGCGGGGATTGTCATAGCGCCCGGATTTTGCCACCTGTTTGCGCTAACAGCCCATGTTTACGCTAACACCTTGCCATGAAACGCTTTTCTGAAATGCCAACACTCGCTATACGGCCCCTGAGGGGCGGCCGACTCGGCGGCCAGGCAAAGGAGAGCGGGACATGACCATCACTTTGGGGATCAACGGCTTTGGCCGCATCGGGCGCTGCACCCTCGCGCATATCGCCGAAGCCGCGCGCAACGACGTGCAGGTGGTCAAGATCAACGCCACGGGCCCGATCGAAACCAATGCGCATCTTCTGAAATACGACAGTGTTCACGGCCGTTTCGGCCGCGAGATCCAGATCGACGGGGACAGTATGGATATTGGCCGCGGCCCGATGAAGGTGTTTTCGACCTATGACCCGGAAGAGCTGGACTGGGACGGGGTCGATGTGGTTCTGGAATGCTCGGGCAAGTTCAACGACGGCGAAAAATCCGCCGTGCATCTGCGGCGCGGCGCCAAGAAGGTGCTCATCTCGGCCCCTGCCAGCAACGTGGACCGCACCATCGTCTATGGCGTGAACCACCGCGATCTGAACCCGTCCGACAGGCTGGTCTCCAACGGCTCCTGCACCACCAACTGTCTGGCGCCGCTGGCCAAGGTCCTGAATGACGCGATCGGCATCGAGCGCGGCATCATGACCACCATCCACAGCTACACCGGCGATCAATCAACCATGGACCGGCGCCACAAGGACCTCTATCGCGCCCGCGCCGCCGCGATGGCAATGATCCCGACCTCGACCGGGGCGGCTCGGGCTCTGGGTCAGGTCCTGCCGGAACTGGCGGGCAAGCTTGACGGCAGCGCAATCAGGGTGCCGACCCCGAACGTCAGCGCGGTCGACCTGACGTTCGAGGCTGGCCGCGATGTGAGCGTTGCCGACGTCAACGCCGTGGTCGCCGAAGCGGCTGCCGGCCACATGGGGGCGGTGATGGCCTATGACCCCGAGGCCAAGGTCTCAATTGACTTCAATCACACGCCGCAATCGTCTATCTTCGCGCCAGAGCAGACCAAGGTCGTGGGCGGACGCACCGTTCGCGTGCTGGCATGGTATGACAACGAATGGGGCTTTTCCTGTCGCATGGCGGATGTCGCCGCGGCAATGGGGCGGCTCCTCCACTGACCCGGAGGCAGCGGCACCAATGACGACGCGAATTTCGATTGTGCTGGCGGTGATGATCATCGCCCTGTTCGTCGCTTATCATTATCTGCTGCACTGGGACCTGCCGGTTTTTCTGGGCCGAAAATTCTCGAACCTGCTTGATTATGTCGCCTTTTGGCGCTGACGCGCGACTTATGCGGTTGACCTTTCCGCCGCCCCCGTCATGTTAGCGATAACAAGGGGGTGCGCCCCCTGCCCCGCGTGCAAAGGAGATCCGACATGACCATCAAAGTAGCAATCAACGGCTTTGGCCGGATCGGTCGCAACGTGCTGCGTGCCATTGTGAAATCAGGCCGCAAGGACATCGAGGTGGTCGCGATCAATGATCTGGGCCCGGTCGAGACCAATGCCCATCTGCTGCAATACGACAGCGTGCACGGCCGCTTTCCGATCGAGGTAAAAACCACCGCCACCACGATCGACGCCGGGCGCGGTCCGATCGAAGTGACAGCGATCAGGAGCCCGGCTGACCTGCCGTGGAATCACATCGACGTCGTGCTGGAATGCACCGGGATATTCACCAGCCGCGACAAGGCCGCGGTGCATCTTGAAAACGGCGCACGTCGGGTGCTGATCTCGGCCCCCGGCGCGGGCGCCGACAAAACCATCGTCTTTGGCGTCAACGACACCACGCTGACCGGCGATGACCTGATCGTTTCCAATGCGTCGTGCACCACAAACTGCCTTGCACCGGTGGCGCAGGTGCTCAACGATCTGGTCGGTCTGAAACGCGGCATGATGACGACCGTGCACAGCTACACCGGCGATCAGCCGACGCTCGACACCATGCACAAGGATCTGTACCGCGCCCGCGCCGCAGCCCTGTCGATGATCCCGACCTCGACCGGCGCGGCCAAGGCCGTGGGCCTTGTGCTACCCGAGCTGAACGGCAAGCTGGACGGGGTGGCGATCCGGGTGCCGACACCCAACGTGTCCTGCGTCGATCTGGTGTTCGAGGCCGGGCGCGACACCTCGGCCGAGGAAATCAACGCCGCGATGCACGCCGCCGCGACCAAGGGCCCGCTGAAAGGCATCCTAGGCGTCACCGACGACAAGCTGGTTTCGGTCGATTTCAACGGCAATCCGCTCAGTTCGATCTTTGCCACCGATCAGACCAAGGTGATGGGGGGGAACCTCTGCCGCATCCTGTCGTGGTACGACAACGAATGGGGCTTTTCCAACCGGATGAGCGATACCGCCGTTACGATGGGCAGCTTCCTTTAGAAAACAGTGCCCCGTCGCATCCGGCCCGTCGCATCCGGATAGCCGTGAGCCATCGCGCCACGAAACTGCGTGCTGTCAGCCCGTTTAGCGGTGGTTGAATTTTTCATCCAGTGCCAGATTGACAGCGGGGGTCACGAATTTCGAGACATCGCCGCCCAGACGGGCGATTTCCTTGACCAGCTTGCTGGCGATCGCCTGGTGGCGGGCCTCGGCCATCAAAAAGACGGTTTCGACCGAACTGTCCATCGCCCGGTTCATCCCGACCATCTGGAATTCATATTCGAAATCGGCCACCGCGCGCAATCCGCGCACGATCAGCCCGGCGCCGACATCGTGGGCGCAGTCGATCAACAGGTTTTCAAAAGGATGGACCACGATTTCGCAGCCCGTTTCGCGCGACAGGTCGGCGCATTCGCTCTCGATCATAGCGACCCGTTTTTCCAGCGAAAACAGTGGGCCCTTGTCCCGGTTGATCGCCACCCCGATGACCAGCCTGTCAACCAGAACGGTCGCCCGTTGAATGATGTCCAGATGGCCAATGGTAATCGGGTCAAACGTCCCCGGATACAACCCCACGCGCATGGAACGTCCCCTGTCAGTCAGCAATTCATGGGGTGCACGCAACAATATTACGCTGCCGAATGCAAGTTGTTTTGCCGCAGCGCAGCAAGAAAGCCGTCAGGTGGCCCATGACAGGCCCGTCACAGGCCCATGATCATCCCTTCCAAGGCCTCTTTTTCCATCGACAGTTCCGACAGCCGCGCCTTGACGACGTCGCCCAGGGTGATCAGGCCGACCATGTTGTCCTTGTCATCGACCACCGGCATGTGGCGAAAGCGGCCTTCGGTCATCTGTCGCAGGATATCGTCGGCGCGGTCGTGACGCACACAGGTCACGGGATCGGGCGTCATCAGCTCTTCGACCTTCTTGCCGAGGCACAATTCGCCGTCGCGCGCCAGATTGCAGACGATATCGCGCTCGGAGAGAATCCCGAGCGGATTCTCGCCGTCCGCCGTCACCGCCACGGAGCCGATGCGGTGTTTCTCGAGGATCCTGGCGGCTTCGGAAACCGTCTGCCCGGGAGAGATTGTGACGACGCTGTCATCATGCTTTGATTTCAATATCTGGTGAACCTGCATGTTATTGGACCTCCTTTTTTCTACGCGTGTCTCTTCAGGGTCGCCCTCGCGCGACACTCTGTCAAGCCTGCGCTTCCAGCCGGGTCACCTCTCGCCGCACCCGCTGGCGCAGCAGATCGGCAAAGCGGTTCAGGCGTTCGATGCGGCGGTCATCCAGATGGCGCACCAGGTAAAAGCTGCGCGTCAGGGCAATTCTGTCCGTCAGGATGCGGCAGACCTCGGGTGCCGAGGGCAGCGCGAAATCATGGACAATCGCCACCCCCGCCCCCTGGCGAACGAAGTTCAACTGGACCGAGAAGCTGTTGGACGCCAGCGTCACGTGATCAACCCCCATTTCATGCAGATAGTCCAGTTCCTTGTCGAAAATCATGTCAGGGATGTAGCCGACCACGCGATGATCCTTCAGGTCGGAAACCGCGCGGATCGGTTTGTTTTCCTTCAAGTAATCGCGCGACGCTGCAAGGTGAAGGTGATAGTCCGACAGCTTCTGCACCATCAGCCGGCCGGCGGTGGGTCGCGATACGGTGACGGCCATGTCGGCCTCGCGCTTTGACAGGTTGAATACCCGCGGCAGGGCGACGATCTGGACTTCCAGCCCCGGGTTTTCGTCGCAGATTTTGGCACAGACCTGCGGCAACAGATAGTTGGCGCTGCCATCGGGGGCGCCGATGCGCACCGATCCCGTCAGCCGCCCCGCCTGGCCGCGCGCCTCCTCCACCGCCTCGCCCATCGCCGCCTCGGCGCGGCTGGCATGGGTCAGCATGCGCTGGCCCTCCTCACTCAGCCGATAGCCCTGAGGCGAGCGCACAAACAGCGCCGCCCCCAGCGTTTCCTCGAGCCGCGCCACCCGTCGGCCCACGGTCGCGGGGTCCATCCGCAGCGTCTTGCCGGCCCGCGACAGGCTTTCGCCACGCGCCACCGCAAGAAATACCCGCATGTCATCCCACCGCACCGCCATCGCAGCCTCTCCCCGTGCGTCTTTGCAATTTTGCAAAACACTTTTGGGAAACTGTCTCTTTTCCTGACAAAATTGCAAGCCTATCTTGGACCGCGACTCATCATGCTCAGGGAGAGAGAACACAATGACCGAACTTACCCATTACATCGATGGCAAACACGTCGAAGGCAGATCCGGGCGATTTGCCGACGTGATGAACCCTGCCACCGGCGAAGTTCAGGCCAAGGTGCCGCTGGCCTCGGTCCAAGAGGTGGATGCCGCCGTGACCTCGGCCGCCGCCGCACAGCCCGCGTGGGCCGCCACCAACCCGCAGCGCCGTGGCCGGGTCCTGATGCGCTTCGTGCAGCTTCTGGAACGCGACATTGACAAACTGGCCGAGGCCCTGTCGCGTGAGCATGGCAAGACCCTGCCGGATGCGCGCGGCGACGTGCAGCGCGGGCTTGAGGTGATGGAATATTGCATCGGCGCGCCGCAGATGCTGAAGGGCGAGTTCACCGACAACGCCGGCCCCGGCATCGACATGTATTCGATGCGTCAGCCGCTGGGGGTGGTTGCCGGAATTTCCCCGTTCAACTTTCCGGCGATGATCCCGATGTGGGAATTTGGCCCGGCGATTGCCAGCGGCAATGCAATGATCCTCAAACCCAGCGAGCGTGATCCCTCGGTGCCCCTGATGCTGGGCGCGTTGATGAGTGAGGCGGGTCTGCCCGACGGAATTCTGCAGGTGGTGAACGGCGACAAGGAGGCGGTGGACGCGATCCTCGACAACGACACCATCCAGGCGGTCGGCTTTGTCGGTTCGACCCCGATAGCGCAGTATATCTACAGCCGCGCCACCGCCAACGGCAAACGCGCGCAATGCTTCGGCGGCGCCAAGAACCACATGATCGTGATGCCCGACGCCGACATGGATCAGGCGGCGGATGCGCTGGTGGGGGCCGGGTTCGGCGCCGCGGGCGAACGTTGCATGGCGATTTCGGTAGCGGTTCCGGTGGGCGAGGAAACCGCCGACAAGCTGATCGCAAAACTGGTGCCACGCATCGAAAAGCTGAAAGTCGCCCCCTACACGGCGGGTGACGATGTCGATTACGGCCCGGTGATTACGCCGCAAGCGCGCGAGCGCATCCTCAGCCTGATCAATTCAGGCGTTGAGCAGGGCGCCAAACTGGTGGTCGACAACCGCGACTTCACCTTGCAAGGCTACGAGAAGGGAAATTTCGTCGGACCTCATCTGTTTGATAATGTCACCCCCGATATGGACATCTACAAAGAGGAAATCTTTGGCCCGGTGCTATCTTGCGTGCGCACCAAGTCCTACGAGGACGCCCTGAAGCTGACGATGGACAACGAATACGGCAACGGAGCGGCGCTGTTCACCCGCGATGGCGATACGGCGCGCGATTTTGCCCATCGCGTCAATGTCGGCATGGTCGGCATCAACGTGCCGATCCCGGTGCCGCTGGCCTATCACACCTTCGGCGGCTGGAAGAAATCGGGCTTTGGCGATCTTAATCAGGATGGCCCCGACGGGTTCCGGTTTTACACCCGCACCAAGACCGTCACCTCACGTTGGCCGTCGGGCCTGAAGGAAGGCGGCGAGTTCCACTTCAAGGCGATGGACTGACACCACCGCAAGACTGCAAAGGGGCCCAGCGGGGCCCCTTTTTCTTGCGCCACGCGGCTCTCTCTGCTTTTCTGGCAAAAACGGGGACCGAGCCATGCAAAAACCTGAGTTCACCATCGGGATTGAGGAAGAATATCTTCTGGTCGATCTTGAAACCCAGGAACTTGCGCGCGCTCCCGACGGCTTGATGGCGGCCTGCGCCGCCGATCTGCAGGACCAGGTCAGCCCCGAATTCCTGCAATGCCAGATCGAGATTGGCACACGTGTGTGCCGTGATATCAGCGAAGCACGCGATGATCTGCGACGCCTGCGCGCCAGCGTCGCCGAACATGCCGCCGGCTTTGGGCTGGCGCCGATCGCTGCATCGTGCCACCCGTTTGGCGACTGGAAGGACCAGCACCACACCGACAAGGACCGCTACAATGCCCTGCGTCAGGATCTGGCGGGAGTGGTGCGCCGGATGCTGATTTGCGGCATGCATGTGCATGTAGGCATTGACGCCCCCGAACAGCGCATCGACATCATGAACCAGCTCAGCTATTTCCTGCCCCATCTGCTGGCGCTCTCGACCTCCTCGCCGTTCTGGCAGGGCGATGACACCGGGCTCGCGTCCTATCGGCTCACGGTGTTTGACAATCTACCGCGCACAGGTCTTCCGCCCCGTCCCGAAAGCTGGTCGGAGTATCAGCGCGAGGTGGAAGTGCTGATCGATCTCGGGCTGATCGAGGACGGCTCCAAGATCTGGTGGGATCTGCGCCCCTCGTCCCACTTCCCGACGCTTGAAACCCGCATCATGGATGTCTCTCCGCGCATGGAGCATGCGTTGTCGCTGGCGGCCCTGATCCAGTGCCTTACGCGCATGCTGTGGCGGCTGTCGAAAAACAACCAGCGCTGGCGGCTGTACGACCGTTTTCTGATCGGCGAAAACCGCTGGCGGGCGCAGCGCTATGGCGCCACCGACGGGCTGATCGATTTCGGAAAGCGCGCCCTGGTGCAGATGGATCAGCTTGTCGAGGAACTGATCGCGCTGGTGGCCGAGGATGCCGATGCGTTAAACTGCGTGGCCGAAATCGAGGGGCTGCGCGATATCATCGCCGACGGCACCAGCGCCGAGCGGCAACGCGCCGTCTACGTTGACGCCATCGAGGCGGACCTGCCCAGTCCCGAAGCCCTGCGCGAGGTGGTGCGCCATCTGGTGGGGGAGTATCTGGTCGACCTGTAGACCGCGAAAAACAGGCGCTTGTGGCAAAGGGCGGGTGTTTCGCCTTGTGTTGGCCAGCCTGCCTGACTGATCTGCGGCGCGCGACTGCGCCGGATCCGAGCGCCGCCCTGCCCTACCGCGCGATCGCATCAGGTTCCCCTTGCAAAATTCCTGCAAGAATTGGAAATTAAACAGGCGTTCAATTCCAGCCCCCAGACCCCGAGGAGCCCCAGATGGATTTTGCCCTGAGCGAAGAACAAAGCGCCATTTTCGACATGGCGCAGGCCTTTGGACAAGAACATATCGCCCCAAATGCCCGCGCCTGGGAGGCCGCCGGTGAGATCCCGCGCGCCCTGTGGCCCGATTTGGCTGCCCTTGGTTTCGGCGGGCTCTATGTGAGCGAGGAAAATGGCGGCTCCGGGCTGACGCGGCTTGATGCCACGCTGGTTTTCGAAGCCCTTTCCATGGCCTGCCCCACCACGGCCGCCTTTCTTTCGATCCACAACATGTGCGCGGCGATGCTCGACAAATTCGCAAGCCCCGAGCTGCGCGACCGTTTCCTGCCCGGTGCGCTGACGATGGACAGCTTCTTTTCCTACTGCCTGACCGAGCCGGCCTCGGGCTCGGACGCCGCCGCCTTGAAAACCCGCGCCGAAAAATCCGCGCGCGGCTACGCCTTGACCGGCACCAAGGCGTTCATTTCGGGGGGCGGCTATTCCGACGCCTATATCGTGATGGCGCGCTCGGGCGGCGAAGGTCCGCGCGGCATTTCGGCCTTTGTGGTCGAGGACGGCACGCCGGGCCTAAGCTTTGGCGGGCTCGAGGACAAAATGGGCTGGCGC
>Ga0114931_10008640_pt1 | contig 12299 bp, 12 predicted proteins | sample 2SBtaG_FD_89579 | JGI IMG/M metagenome (GOLD analysis project Ga0114931, IMG submission 89579) | Deep subsurface microbial communities from Kolumbo volcano to uncover new lineages of life (NeLLi) - 2SBTROV14_V59a metaG | ecosystem: Environmental > Aquatic > Marine > Volcanic | place: Kolumbo...
GCCCTTCACGGTGCAGCGCGAAGCTCGCTCCCGCGACGCCCAGCTCGAGGCCGGTCACGTCAGCCGCCTTGATTCTGGCCACAGCCGGATCGCGCCACGCATCCGACGGCGTCAACTTCTTGAGCGACTCGACGTCAACCTCCGCCACCCACGGCTGATCCGCGAGCTTGACGTAGCGGCGCTTCTTCTCGAGGTCTGAGAAACCGCCGACCTCGAGCGAATAGGACTTGGTGATCGTTTCGAACGCCGGCTCGGCGGGCTCGCTGGCCGGCGGGCCTTCCGGCTTGATCTGTTTCTTCTGCTCGGTCGTGACGGCGATCGACATGAACGGCGCATCGAACCCGAACATGCTCATCGACGCCGGCGCGTCATCGACATAATCGGCCACGCGCAGCGCCGCGAAATCGTTCACCCATTTGGTGATCGCGTCTTTGGCGCCGAACGCTTTGTAAGGAGAATTGACCACCCACACGCCGTCCGAGCCGCGCGTCAGATCGTACTTCTTCGACTCGTAGCTCACCGACAGATTCTTGGCGTCCTGGCGGGCCAGCTTGCGATACAGGCCCTTCGTGCGAAACTCGCTCGCCTTCTTCGTAAGTTCGGTCGAAAAATCGCGAGACGCGACCTTGATCGTATTCTCGCCCGGGACGCGCACGTACGTGTTCGTGCTGAGCGGGGCCTTCTTGCCGATCTCGACCGTGTATTCCTTGCCGTCCTTGTCCGCGATCGTCAGCTTGGCGCGCGGCGCGTCGAGCCCCGCGTCGGCCTCGCTGATCCCGCTCGCACCCACCTCGAGCGTTTGCTCGTAGCGCAAATCCGTCGCCAGCCGAGCGACATTGTCCACCAGATAGCCTTCGACCTCCGCCGACACCGGCTCCACCATCCGCCAAGCCGGGGCGGCCGGGGTCGAATCGTCTTTCTTTTCCGCCCGCTCGAACACGAGCCGCGGCTTGCCGGGTCGCTCGAACACGACTCGTCGCACATCCGTCGCGGCCTTCGGTCTGGGGTCGAGTACGTACCTGGTGGTTGTAGCGGCGACGGACTTGTCGGCGGATTTGCTCGCTGTCTTGGCGGGCATCAGCCAGACCGCCGCACCGCCGACGAGCACGAGTCCGAGCAGGATTGCCGTGGTCTTGAAGTTCATCCGCGCTTACCTCCGCCGCATCAGAAAGACGCCGACACCCGCCAGCAGCGCGACGCCGGGCCAGATCCCCACGAGAAACACATTGCAGAAGCCGGCCATGGCGCCTTCTTTGAGCTTGTCGAGCCGCGGCACATCGCTCTTGCGCGGTCCGACGGCGATGCGGTCGGCGTTGCCGGTCAGCCAGTGCAGCGCGTTGAGAAACAGGTCTGCGTTGGCCGGAAACGACGAGGCCAGTACGACGCGATTGCCGACCTGCATCAGTGAGGCCTGATTCAGCACGCCGTCCGACACAATCTGCTGACTGCCGAACACGACCAGTTTCTTCCCGTCTTTCTTTGTTCCCGCCAGAGCGATGGGGAACGGGGCGGCGATGTCGCCCTCATAGAGGCGCGTCCCGGCGTTTTCGACGTTTTGCATGTCTTCCTGGAAGCGGTTGATGTCGCTGAACGCCCAGATGTTTTCTGAATTGTTCGTTTCGGCGATCGGTTCGAGCGTCACGTCCGCGGGCTTGCCGTCGCCTTCGACCATCAGCAGCGGCGCGACCGCGATCATCCCGCCGGGCAGCGATTGCTCCGGCTTGCTGATCGCTTGATCGGTAAATCGAAATGCGCCGTTCGCCCCGCTGGTCAGCAGCGTCGCCTGTCGCGACGCGGGGATCCACGCATCGCCGTTCCCGCGCGGATTAACCTGAAACTGCATCGCAATGTGCGAACTGCGTACGTCAATTCCCCACTCGTTCTTCAGGTAGTCCGCGTACGCGTACGGCGTCGGAAACGGCATCGGGCCGCGCGGCAAGTCAAAACTGGTCAGAAAGATCGCCATTCCCGATTCGTTCACCGCCGCGATGACACTCGCTTTCTGTTCCTCGCTGATCGGCGGCGTGCGGGCCGGCTGCATCGGATTCGGCTGGGCCGGCGCGGTCGGCGGAAAAACGACAAATATCTTTCGCGTCGCGCCTTCGACCTCGGGCGGGGCAGGCTGCTTCTGGACGTCCCACTCGGCCGTCTCAAAGTTCTGATCGCCCATCATTCCGTTAATCACGCCGAACGGGGCCTGCGGCATCTGCCGCGTCATCGGATTCATTTGTGAAAAATCAGGCTTGAGCAGCGCCTGCCCGCCGAAGCGAACAAATACGACGGCGGTCTTGTCCTTCTGCGTCAGCTTGAGAATCGTCGACGAGATCGCCGCCTCGCCGGAGAAATCGCGCGGATCGCCGTCGGGCGGCGCGGGTGCGTTCGCGTCGCGCCGAAACGTCCAGACGTCGTCCTCGCTGACGACCATTGCCTCGTCCGGCGATTCGATCACGATCGTCTGACCGCGATTCAACTGGTCGTAGAGATCCTCGAGTTTGACGGTTTTCAGATTCTCCATGCGGCCGAGCGCGGCGTCGATCGGATCGATCATCAACTGATAGCGGGTCGAAGCGGTCCGTGCGTACTGCCCGGCGGCGGGGGAAAGTTGCGACAGTTTCGCGATCTGCTGCGAGAACCAGGTCTTGAACCGCGACAGTTGGTCCTTGGTTTTCGTCAGATGGTCGCGGACGAGCTCTACAGCTTTCCCGTAGCGCGGGATGTCGTCGTTCTGCAGTTGCGTGACATCATCGAGGGTGGTCTGCGCGTCCTGGAGCATGTTCTGCATCGAGCGCTGGATCAACGCGATTTCCGGAACGTTGCGCAGTTTGTCATCCGCGGCCAGCGGGGTGAGTTCGGTCAACTCCTGCTGCATCCGCTCGTTCAGGTCCGCGTTGAGTTGCGGGAAGGACTCGAGCGCCGCGGCGTGCGGCTTGGCCTCTTCGGCATATGCGGGTTTCTCCGCCAGCCGCTTGAGCAGCGCCGTCACGCCGGCTTTGTCGGCGCTCGGGTCGATCATGTTTACGCTGACCTTGCCGCGCCCGGCTGTTTCGTAGAGATCGAGCAGGTCGGCGACGGCGGTCTTGTGTTTTTCCGCGTACTTGCGGATTTCCTTGAGCGCGGTGGTGTACAACCCGGTGATCGTGATGTCCTGGTCCAGCCCGCTCACCAACTTCGTGGTGCGCGAGCTGAGGCTGTTTTCGCCGCTGCTGGTCAGGTCGACCCGTCCGCCGAAACGTCCCGCCGCCCAGATGCCGATACTGAGCAGTGCGACCGCCAGCACCGCCGTCAGTACCACGTTTACGCCGTAAAGAAGTCGGCGTTGTCCCGCCTGTGCCGCACCTGCTAGCGCCATCTTCGTGACTCCACAACTTTGATCGCGAGAAAAACGAACAGCACCGCGGTTCCGACCAGGAACACGACACTCTCTGTGGTCACCAATCCGCGGTTGAACTGATCGAGGTGCCGCATCACGTTGACCCGTTGCAGAACGCTTCGCAATCCGCCATGGACGCGCCCGACGATGAAACCCGCGAACCAGACGAACAGCATCAGCGGCACGCACCCGACAATCCAGGCGACGATCTGGTTGCTCGTCAGGCTGCTTGTGAAAATGCCGACGCCGAGAAACGCCACACCGAGCAGGAACAAACCCAGATACGACGAAAGCGACGCGCCCACGTCGGGATTACCGAACATCGCCATCATCACCAGATACACCAGCGTCGCGCCCAGCATGATCGCATAGAAAACGACCGCCGCCGCGAACTTGCCGAGCACAAGCTCGGAGTCGGACACCGGCGCGGTCATCAGCGACTCGATCGTCCCGTTGCGGTACTCCTCGCTGATCGCCCGCATCGTGATCGCCGGGATGATGATCGTCAGCACATAAGGCGTGAAGTCGAATACCGCACGCAGCGTCGCCGGCTTGCCGGGGCCGAAACTGTCGGTCACCAGCACGATGATCCCGGTCAACAACAGGAATCCCGCGATGACGATGTACCCGATCGGCGAAAAAAACAGCGACAACAACTCGCGTTGCATGATCGCGACGGTGTTTCTCATGTGCTTACCTCGTCGTACTCGCCTGACCGATGCGCGTCGGCTTAGGAAGCGTGCTCGCCCGCGCCGGCGACAATCTTCACAAAGAAGTCCTCGAGCGAGGCAACCTCGCCGCGCAGCTCGCGGATCGGCCAGCCGTTTTCGGTCGACAGTTTGTAAATCGACTCGCGCAGATCGTCCTTCGTCGACACGGTCACGCGCGTCCAGCCATTGTTCGCGACCGCTTCCACGCCTTCCACGCCCGACAGCTTGCGAATCCCGCCGGCAATGTCTTTCTCCGCGCCCTTCAACTCGGCAATCAGCCGCGACGAACGCGTCACCCGCTGCCGCAGTTCGTCAGGCGTACCCGACGCGACGATGCGGCCCTTGTTGATAATCACCAGCCGCTGGCAGGTCGCCTCGACCTCCGGCAGGATGTGGCTCGAGAGCATGACGGTGTGTTCGGCGGCCAGGTCGCGGATCAGTGTACGCGTCTCGCGAATCTGCGTCGGGTCCAGACCGACCGTCGGCTCGTCGAGGATCAACACTTTCGGATTGTGCAGCAGCGCGTCGGCAAGCCCGACACGCTGGCGGTACCCTTTGGAAAGCTGCCCAATCGGGCGACTGATCACGTCCTTGATCCAGCACCGCTCGGCGACGCGGTCGATTGTGCTCTGTCGCTTCGATGCATCGATCCCGCGCAGCTTGGATCGAAACTGGAGATACTCGCGCACCCGCATTTCGAGGTACAAAGGAACCGACTCGGGCAGATAGCCGACGTTCTCACGCACGCGCATTGACTGGCTGAACACGTCGAAGCCGGCGACGCTCGCTGTCCCGCTCGTGGCCGGGTGAAAGCACGTCAGCACGCGAATTGTGGTGGTCTTGCCGGCCCCGTTCGGACCGAGAAACCCGACGATCTCGCCCTCGCCGACGCTGAACGACACGCCGTTCACCGCACAGACGCTGCCGTACTGCTTGGTCAGGTTCTTGACTTCGATCATAGGCCTGCGCCCTCCCGCAACGAGAGTTTTGGACCGCGAATTGCGAGCCGGCCGGTCACATTATTTGTCGGGGGGTGGTGTCGCCCGCCGGCGCCGTCCGTCACCCATACTCCCCGGCGATCCCACCCGCCGCGAATAGGCAACCCGCAAGCGATCGGATTCTAGGCACAACGCGCCCACTGTCAAGCAACGCCGCCGCCGAACCGCTCAGCGAGCATCGTTGCGCGCTTTGTGAACGGCCCGCGTCAGCACCGCGTGGATATCGTCGGGCCGCGGAAGGTACGTCCAGGCCAACGCGCCCGGCGTACGACCCTCGGCCGTCATGCGGATCGTCCCGAGCCTCAACACGCTTTGCATGGCCGATCGCTCCAGCTCGATTCGCGTGATGCACGCCAGCGCGCATTCCGAGATCCGCACGTTGAACACGCCGCTGAAGCGTATCGCGCGGCGATTCGTCAGCACGTACAGGCGGCTGACCCACTGCAGCGACGCCAAACCGAGACGCACCAGCGCCGCCACGATCGCACCGGCGGCCACGAGCGTCGCAGGCCCCTCGAACTCATCCGAGAGCAGCATCGCGATGCCTGAGATGAGCAACATCATCGCGACGAATCGCACCGAAAGCGCCGCGACGTACCAAGGCGACGGGCGGAACGAGTGCTCGATGATTTCGTTGTCATCGAGAATCGACAGAGACGCGGCCGGGACGTCTTCCACGGAGACGACTGGGTTCAGTTCCGCAAAAGCGGGCGCGGCTGTGTCGCTGCTGTTCATGGCATCAGCTCTTGCCTCAGAACGCCGATGTGCGGGAAATTCCGGTAATGATCGTCGAAATCGAGCCCGTACCCGACGACGAACAAGTCCTCCACGTCGAACCCGACAAAATCGGCCGTGACATCGGGTGGGGCCTTCGACGGTTTGCGCAGCAGCACCGCCGTACGCAGACTCGCCGGCCTGCGCTCGAGAATCTTCTCGTGTACACGCCGCAACGTCTTACCGCTGTCGAGGATGTCGTCGACGACGAGTACGTGTCGGCCGGTGACGTCCCCGGTGAGATCGATCAGGGTTCGCGGCTCGCCGGCCTGGACGCTGCGGCCCGGATACGCGGAAATCTGCACGAGCGCGATCTTCATCTTGAGCGGGAGTTCGCGAATCAGGTCCGCCAGGAAAATGATCGACCCCGCCAGTACGGGCACGATTGTCAGCCCCGCGTTCGCGCCGTTGTAGACCTTCGCGATCTCGACCCCCATCTCGCGCACACGTTCCTGCAATCGGTCGTGGTGGAGCAGCACGTGGTCGATATCGCCTTCCATCGCCGCATTATAGGTCAAGCCGCGCGCTCGGCCACCCGCACGCGCCGCGCGGATTCGGTGACGCCGGTTCTTCAGCCGGTGCGAATGATCGGGCCGAGAGACGATCCGCGCCCGACAGCGAGAATCTTTCAGCTCCGGCATTGCCTTCCTCTGCTCACTTCCCTCACGGCCCAGGCAGCAGTCCGCCGCAAAAGTGTGGCATAGCCGCCCTCGGCTGTGTTTCCGCGGTTACAGGGGCGATTCTTGGCGCCCAAGCTACTTTCGCGGCGGACTGCTAGTCCCGCAATCGGTGGATCACCGCCCGCTTGACCACGCGACGTGCCAGCGTCCGCGACACGCCGCGCCGCTGCTGCGACTGCGATCGGGCGCTGACGCGGCCGAATCGATCGCTTCGCCCGCCGGCCACTGACGTGGCGGTGCTGCCGTGGCGACGCGTGCTCACGCCGCCGCCCGCGAACGCCGAACGTTTGAACGGTCCGAAGCTGAGCGACGATCCGCGGCTGGTGGACACGCTTCCGTCGCGGCCGATGCCGAGGTTGAAGTTGGTCGCCAACGCCGGTCCGAAGCGCGGCGCGACCGCGTTGCTGACGCTGAGCGTCACGCCGTTGCGATCCGCCCCGACCGCCACCCCGCGGGCGAGATTCAACCGGCCGCTGCGCGTGTCCGTTCGAGCGAAACCAACCCGCCCGTCGTAGCGCGCCGTGGCGCTGCTGCGGCCGTTGCGGCGAAAACTGTTACTCCCGGCGGAAGCGCTGGTCGCGGCGTCAGAGGCGAAGACCAGACCGCTGAAGCTCAGAGCGGTCAACATTGCTGAGAATCGTGCCGTGCGTTTCACTTTGGTGCTCCGTGTGTTTGAAAACCCTTGTTTCCGTCAGCCGGTTCCGTTCGGCTCTGTCTAACGGACGGGCAGCGCGGGCGGATTATTCACACGGAAGTCGTATTTTTTCCCCAACGGATGCCGAGCGCCGCGTAGCGGCCGAGCTCCGCCTCGGCCGCCCGAGAATACGGCGTGAGTGCGCAGCGCTGCGTCCCGGACGCGCCTCGTATTGTTCATCGTCGCGAATCACATGCTCCGATTCCGACTGGATTAGAATACTCCCAAGACCGACGTCGAGATTCCGACATCGTTTCACAAAGAGTGCCGCGACGCGCGGCCGCTCCAGCCATTTGCGGTGCAAGAGGTCAGGTAGCTGCTGCGATCGCCGCTCTGACAGCTTCCGCGGCTCCCTGCGCGCGTTCGAATGTAGCGGCTGGTGGATAAACCGAAGCAGCACCACCAACATCTTCCGGGCTGTATCGTACGCTTCCGGTCTGCTTCGAGACTGTGTTGACGTGTTGGGGATCTGCTCCCGTCTTCTTGAGCAGTTCGACGAGTTTAGCTTGAGCATCCTCGTCTTCCGGACGCACCGGCCAGTCGGCGTCGTAGTCGATGAGGTCAACGCGCATAGCGCTGAAGACGGCAAGCACGAATGTAGAACAGGTCAAACCGTGCCGTTGCGGACCGAACAGGTACTTGCCCCGTTCGACATCGAAGCAGTGGTTTGGATGGCTGAATGCGTACGGAATACCTCGACGCCGATTGACCTTGGCGACGCGCCGGCAGAATGCAGCAACTGACTTGCTGCGGCTGGTTGGAAGCGCAGGATCGATCCAAACCCGAAATACGCTCGCGTGCAGATTCTGGTCCTTGAGTTTCATATGAAAAGCGAGATGCATGATCCGAGTCATTTGCTGCTGACGATAGACCACACCGATGTGACCGGCGAGCTCCGTGGCGTGCAGTGCGACTGCGACGTGCGTGTCTTGGTGGATCGGGAAGTGACTGAGCGAATTAATCCGAGCCATCGCGCGACACCTATTCGAGCCCGTCGAGCAGACCCGGGGTGTCGTCGCCCCGCTCAACCAACGCGCGGCGCGTTCTCTCGAAGAACGCCGCTCGTTCCGGCAACTCATGCGAGGCCGCAGCCGTGATCGACAACAGCCCTATGAGCAAGTCGGTAGACCATTCGTCAACACGTACCGCTGCGAGCGCTCGATTGCACTCCCGGAATCGATCAGCGAGTAGCGCCGTGTCAACGGCGTCGAAGATCGCATCCAGAGCGCCTTCTGTGTCGTCGTTCTTCAACGCAGCAGCGAACTGCTGAGTGAGCGACGGCGTCCGAGGAGCGACGGGCCGATTTGGAGGTTGGGGATTCTCAACCTCGGTCTTGAGCGTGAAGACACGACAGTCAGACGTCAGCCGCTTCGTTCCGCGCGGTGTGCGCCTGAATTCGGCCCAGCTTCGCTCGGGCGTCGCGAGATCACAAGTCACAACGACGCAGGCGTCGCCTTGAATCGTGATACTCTCATGTATGGAGTTAGAGCGAACCCCGTACACGACCGCCGGAGGTTCGTCAACGACACCAAGCGCGCAATCGGCCCGGTCAAACCCACTCAGCGGCGTCGCGTAACCGGACGCCGTATCTTCTTCCGCAAACGAAGAACCGTCACTCACTAGCGTGGCTCTCGCCATCGGTCTCCCTAAACCCCCATTCACGCTTGGCATCGTCTGAAATCAACTCACGAAAGCAGCGTTGCAGCTCGTCGTGAACTTCGTCGAGCCGGGAAAACGGGTCGTCCTCGGGTTGGATTCGACTGCCGGCGGCGGTCAGGAGAAGTTGGCCGTCAGCCTTGTTCCTGACAGCGTTTCGCAGGTCGACTCTCAGATCGATGGTGGAGGACGCGCACCAAGCTGTCGTAAACTGTTGCACTCTGGCCGCGTCCTTGAATAGACCCACTTGAGCGATTTCGGAGAAGAACTTCTTAATGAAACGAGCCCCAACGTCTTTCGTCGGAATGAAGTTGACATAGACTATGTTGACGACCGCGACCGGCGCGATGGATCCCGGCATCGCTTTGAACAGCTCGCTCAGTGATTCTCGAAGAAGATCGTAGCGCGGGTACTCGCTGGATTCGTGAGTCCGCTCCCATTTTGCGGCGAGCAGTTGGCGCTGCAGTGTCAGTCGGATGCCTTCGTCATGCCCGGTCAGACTGAACGCATTCGGAAAGTTGGGGCCGGCTACGAGCATGGGGTGCTCAATGCCCGGCGGCACCTCGATCTGGCTGGGCATATCAAGGCTGTCGAACTTCGTAAGCTTGTCGAGGACCGCCTGTGCAGCGCGAAAATCAACTTCAAGTGCTCTGTCAAAGCTGAAACGCACAGCGGCCTCAACGAGTGGGAGCTTGTCGAACTCAAGGCTCGTCGTTGTGGCCATGGAGGGGATACCCTGACAGTGGTACAAGATCCGTTGCGTCCAAAAGAGATTATTCGGTTTCGCTGACCGAACGTCAACCCACGTGATACGGCAACCGAGTAAGCTTAGCTGGACCGATGGGTCCATGATGTCGACAAGCCCACTCGCCACCGACGGCAGCGCAAAATCTGCCCCGACGATTCCCGAGTCAACCCCCGCTCCCGCGATCCCCCGCAAATCCGCACTCCGCGGATGGTTCATTTAGGCTTCGGCCTGGTCGGTCATTCTCTCTTTTCGCCCAACGAAGAACGCAAAACGCCGGCGGCTATCCCGCGCCGAGAACGCCCCAACGCCACACGAAACCGAACCGTCCGCGCCAGCCGTCGCCAAGTCACACGGTGACGTCCTTCGTCCAAGCGCCGCGCCCGGACCGCCACATCGAAGAAAAAGAGCGCCCGGCAAAGCCGGACGCCCTTTCGCACAACACATGCTTGGGAGGAGTTTGGATTCGGGGACAGATCGGGGCTCAGCGCGAATCCCGGTTTCAATACCCCCGCACGTCGGTCGCGATCACGCGGGCGCGGCTGCGGCCGAATCTGCGCGCCCGGCTTTCGGCGTGGACGTTGGTGCGGGCCGCTCGAAATCTGCGGCTCACGCTGAGGCCGACGCCATTCGCCGAGGCGCGGGCGCGGAAACCGGCGTCGCTGATAGCGCGAACCCGGCTGCGGGACACGCCGTAGCGGCTGTCGGCCAGCGAATCGCTGACGCTCGAGGCTCGGCCGCCGAAGCGACCGCGGCTGATGGCGCGGCTGTCGCTGAGCGAGACGCCGTGGTGGCTCAGCGAGATCGACGAGGATCGGCTGCGGGCACTGCCGAAAAAGGTGCCGCGTGCGATCGCGTCGCTGTTGCTGATCGCGACGCCTCCTATGGTTGCGGCGATGCTCTCGCTGTCGGCGGTCGCGCGTCCGCCGAAGCGGCCGCGGGCGTCGGCGTTCGAGTTGCTGATCGCCAGCCCATGATCGGCCATGGCGACCGAGCGGCTGTTGGCGTAACTGCGGCGCCCACCCCTTGCGCGACTGTTCGAGATCGCTCGTCCCCCGCGGGTGGCGGCGGCGATGGCGAGCGAGTCGGCGTTGCCGCGTGAGGTCGCCGTCGCGCTGCTCCGCCCGCCGTTGGTCGCGATCGAAATCGCGGTGGCGCTGCCCGCATGTGCGACGGAAACGGCGGTCAAAGTGAATCCGGCCAAGAGTCCGAAAAAGCGTTTCATGGCTGATCTCCTTGGTTGCGGCGATGTTCGCCTGTTTCCTTTGTCAAACCGAGTGGATGGACGCGGCGGCGGGCGGAGTTATTCAGTCGAACGGGAGGGAAAATCGATGCGAAAGCGGCTATTCTGCTCGGCGGGAAATTTTTCTGGATTTTGTTGAATAAGATGAATCGCTCATCCGTCGAATCGCCGGAGAACCGCCTGCTCGAGTCAGCCGCCCGCGGCGATGGAGAGGCGCGGCGCACGCTGTTCGAGCGCTATCGCGAGGCGGCCTATCGGGTCGCGCTGCGAGTTACGGGGCGCAACGAGGACGCGTTGGACGTGGTACAGGACGCATTCATCAAGGCTTTCGATTCGCTGGGCGGATTTCAGCGCGAAGCGGCGTTCAAGACCTGGCTGTTGCGGATCGTGACGAATCGCTCGCTCGACCTGCTGCGGTCGCGAAAGGTAAGACTCGCCGTCTCGCTCGATCGCGATGAAGAGGGGGACGGGCCGCGGATTCAGCCCGCCGGTGACTCGGCCGCCCCTGGCGCAGGTCTCGAGCGCGGCGAACTGGCAGAGCGTTTGCGGAACGCGATTGACGCGCTGCCTCCCGATCAGCGAGCCGTGTTCGCGATGTACGCGGACGGGGAGGCGACCTACGGCGAGATCGCCGAGGCGCTCGGCGTTCCGATCGGAACGGTGATGAGCCGCTTGTATCACGCTCGGCGAAAACTGCACGAGATGTTGAAGGATTTGGCGCCGCCGGACGTCACTGGGGTGCGAAAATGAGCGAGACCACACCCAACCTGGATGCATTGCTCGATCGGCTGGCCGCGGGCGAACTCGATGCGTTCGAGCCCGACGAGATTGAAGCGCTCGAGCGGCATTTGAATGAGCACAGCGGCGCAGCGGAGCGTATGATCAACGTCAAGCCACCGGCCGCGGGCGAGCTTGCTTTCGATGAACCGATGCCTGATGAGTCGGCTTGGGGCGCGGTCTGGGATGGGATCGACGCCGGCGTTAAGTCGGCGAGGCGCTCGACGATTCGACGCTCACGCTGGAGCAATCTGTTCCGCGTGAGCGGCGCGCTCGCGGCGTGTGCGCTGGCGATGGTCGCCTGGAAGATCACGCGACCGGACGCGAGCGCGGGTTGGTCGATGGAGCTGGCCGGAAACGTCGAGATCGAGGATCTCGAGGTGTTCGGCGACGAGACCGGGTTCGTCTCTTACGCCGACGATGACAGCGGTGCGGCGTTCGTGTGGGTGATGGAAGACGCAGAGGGAGCCTGAATCATGGGCGAGCGAGTATTGTGCCGGCGACGACGCGGGGCGCTGATTGTTCTCGCGGCGGCGCTGTCAAGTGCGGCCTCGGCGGTCGCCGCGGAAAAAGCGGCGGTGATGGTCTGGGCGATTCAGGCGACAAAGAGCAACGACAAGATTTCGCCGGAGCTCAAGCCGATCGCGAAGCA
>Ga0114931_10008641_pt1 | contig 12298 bp, 9 predicted proteins | sample 2SBtaG_FD_89579 | JGI IMG/M metagenome (GOLD analysis project Ga0114931, IMG submission 89579) | Deep subsurface microbial communities from Kolumbo volcano to uncover new lineages of life (NeLLi) - 2SBTROV14_V59a metaG | ecosystem: Environmental > Aquatic > Marine > Volcanic | place: Kolumbo...
ATTTTTCATAATATGATTAGCTATTAAAAAAATAAAAGCGCCGAATTAAGGGCGTTACTTGAAGTAACACCCTTAATTTTCCAGGTTCATATTATTGTTTTTAATTTTTGTCGGGTCAAGTAAGGATTTCCAAAAGGCAAAAAAAAGATTGTTAGCGCATGCGTGCGACATGGATTATTCCGCAGGCCTTCGGTTAGCGGAATGGGAATAAAAGCAGCATCAAACACTCACCGGAGGCAAGCAGGTTATTGTTAAAATTCGTATCTTACCAAAAATTAAAATTATGACAGTTGTTATCAAAAGAAATTCGGATAAAGCAAGTATGCAAAAACTACTTGGAACATTAACTACAGAGTGCAAGTTTGATGCTCAAAAATTTTGTGGAACTTTGAATTTGAAACGACCCCCACTTGAAATCCAAAAGAAAATGAGAGATGAGTGGCAATAGTCTATTGATTGATACCAATATTGCTCTTTATCTTTTGGATGGAGATGAAACAATTGCAGAACTCCTCAGTGGACAAGAAGTCTATATTTCATTTATCTCAGAATTGGAACTTTTGGGTTATCAAGAATTAAATGAAAAAGAACTCCTGTTAATCGAAGAATTTCTTGGCAATTGCATTATTGTTGAATTGAACCAAGCAATAAAAGATATAGCGATAGAATTAAAACGCAATCACAAAATAAAACTTCCCGATGCAATAATCGGAGCCACTTCGATATACATGAATATTCCATTAGTTTCTGCCGATAAAGGATTTGAAAAAATCTCCACACTCCAGTTCATCAAATACGAAATTTAAAAGGCTGGAAAGAACAATTGCTACCTGTCAATATTCGTCGCCTTCCTCCGACGAACGAAATGGAAACAAAAGTAGCATCAAACAATCGCCGGAGGTAGTCCACTCGTATCATTTTAATAATCAAGGGTTTCACACAACGACACGAGGACACAACGCAAGGAGTGCAATATTTTTGAAGATTTTAATGCATTGTGTCGTTGTGTGAAACCATCCTCTATTAAGAAGTTACGTCCACTCGTTAAATTTTTCCATTTTATACAAGCTATCCTGCTCGTCTCAGATGGGCATTGCGATACTCGAAATTATCGTTTTCCCGCCCTTGCTGAATTGGTTTTCAGCAAGGGCTTTTGGTTGAAAAAAATTGTTTCACACAACGGTACAACGAGTACAAAAACTCAAATTCAATTCGCAAAAATCATCCGCTTCGAATCGAGTATTGCCCCGTCAACGACGAGGCTGTAAATGAAAGTCCCCGTGACGCCATAGCCGTGGCGGTACAACTCTTCATTCAGCCCTTGATTCAGGGCGGTTGGAATGCGCATCACCTCTCGACCTTGCAGGTCGGAGATTACGATAAAAGCAGATTCGTGGGGCAAAGGGGCATTGACAAAATAGCTGATGAGGGTGGCTTCGTCGAAGGGATTCGGGCGATTTTGCAACAAAGTAGCGACCTTTTTGGCAGCTTCCGGCTTTAGCTCATTGACCCCCGTCGGGAGGCTCAATTCGAATTTTTCTTTGGTAAAAAGGCTTTCGATGCCATTGGCGTCAACCGCAGCAACGCTGTAACGCGAAAGCCCCGACGAGTTGGGAATCGTCGCTGTTTTGGTGCCAACGACGGTGTAAATGGTATCAAAATCTGTCAAGCCGGAGCGTTCGAAAATGCGGTAGTGATTGAAATCGAAAGGGTCGGTTATTTCAACCAAAATGGAGTCGTCCCCTGCTCTAAAGGCATCAAAATCAGGAGTTTGCGGTCCTATGGCCGCAAGGCTGGCCGCCACTCCGTTAATGACGGCATTGCGGGCGAGGTAGTTGAAATCGACAAAAAAACTATCGATGACCATGTCGTCATCTGTATCCGCGCCCAAAACGTCGCGGGAGGTGTGTTGACGGTCCATGTAGTTGGGGTCGCCAACTCCGGCGTCGCCATGTTCGTTGGCAGAAGTGAAGCGCATGGCGGCAAAGCCATTTTGCCGGAAAGGAATGTGGTCGCCTCCCCGCCCACTTCGGTCTTCTGCGGACATGATGCTCAACAACATCGGCACGGAAACGAGGTCTTGCAACTCTTCCTGATATTCCAGCTTGATGAATCGAGACAATTGTTTGGGTTTCCCACTCGCCGAGAACAAACGAACCTGCGTGCTGTCTATGTCGTTTTCGCCGGGGCAGGAAGGAGGGGAGGAGGTCTTCCCGCAAATGATACCCCCGACAATATCATTGTTCAGTACTGCTTTGACGGCAATGTTGGTCTGCGACGCATAAAACGCAAATGCTCCCGCCCCAAATAGCCCCTGTTCTTCGCCCGTCGTTACCATAAAAACGATGCTGTGGGAAAAGGAAAATTGGCTCATCACGCGGGCTAATTCGAGGACCAAGGCCGAACCGCTGCCATTGTCGTCCATTCCGTGGGCGGTGCAGTTGGCATCGCAAAGCCCTTCGCAACGGCTGTCCAAATGCCCTTCAATGATGATAATCGAGGGGTCGGTAGCGTCCGTTCCCGGCAGGATGGCACAGGTGTTTCGGTGTTGCCCCATGCCGCATATGTTTTGGTCAAATTGTAGGAAAAAGGGAAGCAGGCGGTTTTCGTTGTCGGCGCTGATTTTTTGAAATTTTGAAAAAGCCCACCGCCGGGCAGCCCCGATGCCGTTCGTCGCAGAGGAAGTATCCGAGCCGGTATTCCGGGTTTCAAAAACATTCATCTGCATTAAATAGGATTTCAGTGAATCGGGGTTCACCTGTGCGTTGATCATCGCTTTCAAGTCGTCCGGTTGATTGATTACAGTACTCGCTGCATAGTCGGCCGGGTTGTAGTTTCCCAACATGATCTCTTCTGCAAGTGGGTTGGTCGGAAAGATGTTGTTTTGTCCAAAAGCTACTTGTGTGAGAAAAAACAAAACGAAAAGGAAGGTAAATGTTTTCATGCTGATTAGATTTTGTGAAAGATGAAATTGTGAAATTAGTCATTGGTCAGGTGGGGTCATTGGTCAATAGTCATTGAAAAACAAAAACCATTGGCAGCTACTAAGTTAGCAGGTAATCTTGGATAAACAAAATGGGTAATCCAAAAGTGAAAGATTTTCAAAATCTTTCACTTTTAAGTTCATGCCGGTTGAAATAGGCCAAAGCCATGCGGATTTTGTCATAGCTCACTTCTTCCTTCAGCGAATCAAAAATTTCTTTCATTTTGTAAGGTTGCTCGAGACTCGGCAACACATCGAGGACTTTTTTCACTTCTTCTTTGCTGACAAATTTACCCAATTGAATATTTTCGCCGCGCTCGTAGAGGTAGGCAAAATGGGAAAAAATGGTGATGGGACTCAATTCCCGTTGCTCGGCAATTTGTGCAACCGTCAAGCCTTGCTTGTACAATTGCAGCGTTTGCAAGTAAGTGGCACCTTTGACGGGAATGCCTTCCTCTTTTTTCTTCAAAATGAAATCCTGAATGGCATCGAGAAAAATGCGGCCATATTCGCGCAATTTCACCTCTCCAATGCCGCTGATTTGGTTCATGGCTTCCATATTGGCAGGTCGTTCGGCAGCCATTTCTTCCAGCGTGGCATCGGAAAAAACGATGTAGGGCGGCAGGCTGTTCTTGCGGGCGATATCGAGGCGCAATTGGCGCAGATGTTCGAACAGTTCGTCCCGGACGCGGCGGCGTGCGCTTTGTTTTCGTTGGAGGGCTTCGCTTTGCGCCAATTCTGCTTGCCGTCGTTTTCGAATCGTTTCAGCATTCACGAGTTCCACCTTTTTGCCGTCGAAAAGCACGGCACGGCTGGCTTGCGTTAGTTTTACTTTGTTGTAGTCTTCAAAAGCGATTTCAATAAAACCTTTATTGAGCAACTGTTCGAGGTAGCTTTGCCACTCTTTATAGCTGTATTTTTTGCCCAGGCTGTAGGTTTTGATGCGGTGATAGCCCCAACGAAACAGGTCTTTTCGCTTCGAGCCGCGAAGCACATCTATGAGCATCCCCGTCGCTACATTTTCCTTCAAACGGGCGATGGCAGAAAGCGCCATTTGGGCAATGACAGTGCCGTCTATTTTGTCGGGCGGGTTGTGGCAGATGTCGCAATTACCGCAGTCCTGCTTTAAGTTTTCACCAAAATAATTGAGCAAAACCTTTCGCCGGCAAGTGACGCAGGTGGCGTATTGGTACATCCGGTTGAGCTTCGCAAGTTTGATTTCTTTGTATTCGCTTTCATTTTTTTCCAACATTTCCCGCAAGGTGATGACATCGCCAAAGCTGTAAAAAAGCAAAGTCTCGGCTTTCACCCCGTCGCGCCCAGAACGACCGATTTCCTGATAGAAACTTTCTATGTTTTTGGGTAGATTGTAGTGCATTATCCATCGCACGTTCGATTTGTCTATGCCCATGCCGAAAGCAACGGTAGCGCAGATGACCGGCTGTACGTCATTGATAAAATTTTCTTGCACTTTTGAGCGTTCCGCAGCCTGCATTCCGGCATGATAGAAAGCCGCCTCAATGCCGTTGTCCAACAAGGTGGCGCACACCTTTTCAGTGCTGTTCCGGCTTAGGCAATAGATGATGCCCGCCTGATTGGGGCGTTCTTTGATAAAAGCAATTATTTGCTCCAATCGCTTCCGTCCGGGGCGCACTTCCAAGCTCAAATTAGGGCGGTCGAAGGAGGCGACGAAAATCGCCGGGTCGTTCAACTCCAATTGTTTTACAATGTCCGTTCGGGTCGCTTTATCCGCCGTAGCGGTTAATGCGAGGGTAGGGATGTTTGGGAATTCTTTTTTCAAAAATTTCAGGCGAGTGTATTCCGGCCGGAAATCGTGCCCCCAGGAAGATATGCAGTGCGCTTCATCGATAGCCAATAAATTCACGTTCACTTTTCGCAGTATCGGCAAAAATTCCTGCGAACAGATTTTCTCCGGGGACACATAGACCAAATCCAGCCTCCCGTAAAAAAGGTCGTCTTCTACTTTGCGCTGTTCCCGATAGGCGAGGGAACTATTCAAAAAAGCAGCCCGGATGCCATTTGCCCGCAGGGCTTCCACCTGGTCTTTCATCAGCGAAATGAGGGGAGAACCGACCATGCAGGTACCGGGGGTGGTTATGGCGGGAATTTGGTAGCAAACAGACTTGCCGCCGCCCGTTGGCATCAACACCAGAGCATCTCTTTTATTGAAAACCGCCTGAATAATCTCCTCCTGCATGGGGCGAAAGGAGTCGTAACCGAAGTGTTTTTGGAGGGCGTTTAAAGCAGTCATTGGTCATAATGGTCATTCGGTCAAATACGAACTTAAATGTGAAAGATTTTCAAAATCTTTCACATTTGGATTTTCCAGGATTACGCGGCATCTTTCTTTTCCACTTTCAGTCGTTTTTGCGACTTCAGATACGCGTTCGGGTCGTGGAAAAGTGCCCCCTCCGGCAACCACTCCCACAGGGGACCGAGGTCGTTTTTGATTCGTTGCAAAAAGAAGGCAGGCAGTTCGGTGGTTTCGCCGTCAAAATAAGCGCGGAAAGAAGAATCTTGCCGCAGATGACGGCGGATTTCCTTGTAATATTTGAGCCTTCCATGACCGGCATTGGATACCGCCCGCAGGAAATTCACCAACCTGGGGCTTGTTCCTCTATTAGCCCGAAGTCGCTTGATTATTGCAGGCCACGAAAAAGTATAAGCCGTCAGGTCAATTACATGGTCGTAAAACTCCGGCCAGCTATAATTTTTGGGTTTCAGGTTCATGCAGTGGAAACTGTTCAGAAAGTGGAAGGGGAAGGGCAACACGCGATTTTCCCGCTGATATTCGAGATTGAGGGGCGCAGCCTGCCCGTAGGAGGTCAGCAGGGAATAGCCCGGAAAAGCGCCGGGCGACATGTCAATAAATTTTTTCGAAAGCTCAAAAGGCAGCGGACCGGCATCATTATCAAGGCCAAGCACAAAATTGGTTTGAACGTAAGGAATGTAATCCAAAACCATATTGACGTGTTCCGCCACTCTGTTTAGTTTTTCCAGCCCTTCTTTTTTGCCGGTTCGGGACTTGTTGCCCAAATCAAACCAGGATTCTATCCCCGGCAACATCCCCCAAAATCCATTGTTTTTCAAGCGTTGCAAATGGGGTTCGGACAATAGCGACAAACTGCTTTCGGCAATAAAAGTAATGCTGTCGGGCGGGATAGACTCTTCGATGGCAGTCATGTATTCGTCAAATTTGATCCCAAAATTCGGGTCGTGCCAAACCACCCAGGGACGTTTGAATTGGGTCCGTAGAAATTGCAAATCTTCTTTGATGAGGTCGAAGCTAAGCAGTTGGTAAGGAACGGTGGAGTCTATGCAAAAGCTACAAGTATAAGGACAACCCATGCTGCCAATCATCGGAACGATTTTGATGAAAGGGGCCTTGTCGAGGGTTTGTTTTATGAAGCGCCATCGTTCCCGCACGCCCGGCAGTGATTCAGGTTGTTTGTTCGCTGAAACATGCTGCCCGACCGGACGATGTTGCGAACAATCCTGCAACACATCCCGTAGAAGTTCTTTTTTGGTAAAGCCAAAAACGTAATCGAAATACTTCAGCGCATCCTGCGGATAGCAACGCGCGTGGGGTCCGCCCAACACCGTAATGGCGCCATTTGCCCGAAGTCGGTTGCTCAAAGCATAGGCAAGCAACGCGGTGTGGGAAAAGGATGAAATGAACACCATGTCCGCGTCTTTGGGAATCTCTTTTTCAAAATCCTCGAAGCCGGTATAAGGCAAAAAACAGACCTCGTGCCCTTCTTGTTCGCACCAGGTGGCGATGACCTGTGGCATCAGGTTGGCAAAATTGGCATTCATAATGCGGGTCCAGACAGCTTTGCTAGGGGTTTTGTTTATCAAATCAATTACACAAACACGTAGTTTTTTCATATAAAAAAAGATTGGCGCTTTAACGGAATGGGGTGTTCCCGTCAATTGTTTTTTTTGAAAAAAGTTACTTCATTCGCTAAGGAACGCAGAATTGGCTGGTTTCCCAAATTTGTAGGCTGGAATGGAACTAAAATCATGGTGATTTTCAAATAGCACACTTTATTACCTCACCGTTCCTTAGAGACTACTTCACTTCAGTTTTCCGAAATGTCAATGGCTAACCATTTTTCAAGTGTGCTGACCAGTTTTTGCTTTTCTGCTTCCGTCATGTTGGCAATTCTCGCTTGACCGTGTCCTTTCCCTTTCAAAACGATCCACAGTGAATTTACTTTGTCCGAAGGAGGCACCATCGTCGCCGACCAAGTGTCATTTCCTCCGTAAATGTAAATAAAATTATTGCCCTTCACCTTAAGCCAACTAGCCACCTCATTCGCAAGGGTACCATCAAAAGTCGTTTGCATATGGCCAGGAACGAAAGCAGCGCTGGGATTTTGATTTGCCGGAAGGACTTTTAAAAGGCCTTTGAATGGCTCCGTTTCGTAGCCGTAATAGCCCATTTCGGTAGCAAATTGATAGTAACTGGAACTGTAATAATCAATATCCTTGTCGGAAAAAAAAGAGATGCCTACCACCTCCATCAGATGGTCCAAGTCTTCTTCGAGTTTAGCGGATTTGCTTGGAATTTCCGAACAATCGTGCCCCATTTGCCAAAAAGAAAAGGAATATTCCAGAACGGCGTACTCAAATGCTTCTTCAAGGGTCAGGTAGGAAAACTGCAAATTAGCTCCTTTGCCGTACCAACGAAGCAAAGGCAAGACTTTCTCCCTGTTTTTCAACAATCGAATTTGATAATCCAAAATGGCCTGACGGCACTCCTTCGAACCCACCTTTTTCAAAAATTCATAGATTCGCTTATCTTCCTTTTCGTAATTCACCGGCGCAACATAAGGAACCGAAACGTCCACATCTTCCGGGTAAAAATAGCGGTAAAAAATGGTGGAAGTGCCGCCTTTGCTAATGCCCGTACTGACCCATTTGCCTCCGTAAATTTTTTTGAACAAGGTGTCAATTTTGTGCAAATCAGCCGCCATCTGTTCGAAATTCAAATAGCGATAATCCATCGAATCGGGCAGGGAAGTTCCAAAAAAGCGATGCTCAACGTCCAATTGGTTGGCATTCAGCAGGTTCGTCAATTCGTAGATTCGATTATGCGGACGGTGGTAGCCATCTGTAGCGATGACCATAGGACGGTCGAAGCCGTTGTGAGATAAAAAAGCTCTTTGGTAGAAATAGCCCTTTTCGGGATGTTTATGGTCAAGGGCTTGTTTGATTTGCAATTCATAGCCCGCTTCGAAGCCATCCGGTGGGGTGTCCATTTTTTTGAAAATGAGGTCCGGCAGTTCGAAAAGTTGGGTTTCCAGCAATTCCTGTGCCTGGGAATTAAGGCTTGTGAGAAGGAAAAAAAACAGGAGGTGAAATGTTGTCTTTTGCATCTTCAAAAATTTGTTTGAGGTGCAAAAGTAAGTTTTCGGAACGATAAATTATAAATTGCGCTAAAAAGGCATCAGGTGACATCGTTGAGGTAGGAGAATGTGTTATCTGATACCGTTCTCAGGAGGATGTTTTCACCCCGCGGCAAGGTGTTGTCTGATGCCGTTTCCAAGAGGATGTTTTCGCCATTCGGCAAGGTGTTATCGGATGATACTGTTCGCAAGCCGGACCTTTCGCCACACGACAAGGTATTATCCGATACCGATTGGGAGATGACATCTTTTGTTTCCCAAAGATGTTGTCTCCTTCTTTTCCCGAAAGGCGGAATTTTTTCTTTCATCTTTACTCAGTTTTAAAAAACCGTTCGGCGCTTCTTCTATTTTCGCTTCCTTTGAGGTTTAGCCAGTAAATTCCGGAAGGAATTGCCGGCAGTTCTACGGCTTCGACATTCATGCCCTTTTGCAAAGAAAGCCGTTGAGAATAGACGATTATTCCGCTTGTATTGATAATTTCCATTAAAACATCTTCTCCATTATTTTCCCAATTGACCTCCAAAGTCAGGTGGTTTTTACAAGGGTTGGGGTACAGATTGAATTGGGAAACGAGGATTTTATCCACCTCTTCGGTCGCGTTCAACACATCACTGCAATCAGCAAAACCGCCATCGAAATTGCCGGCGTAGGCATCGCCCGCAGCACCCAAAATGGCCAGGGTATTCCCTACATTGGCCTTCTTCGAATTCGGAGGCATGAATGGGTCGGTTTCGTGATCTACCAAATAGACTGCCCCCGTACATCCCTTCTCGTTCTGAAAGGAAAATAAGGGAATCTCGATGCCTTCGGTATAGTCCGGGGCAGCAGCCCCCTGATTTACTAATCCGAAGGAAATGTAGTCGAATTCCGGGGCTTCTTCGGGGGAATCGCTTCTGGAATTGGCTTCCCAAATCATAGTGGGTTGGTAGTTGACAATATTCACCGGTTCAAATTGGTTGCTTGGAACTTTTATGGTTATCTGACCGGTCCCCGTGATGTTTTTTGGAGCGACATAAGTGGCTTCCGGGAGAAGAGAGACCACCCAATGCTGTTGTTCCCTTTCATAGGCAATCTTGAATTTTACCTGTGCAAAGGCGAGGTGGCTTTGAACAATTGCCACCACCAGCAAGAGAGTGAGTTTGCTTAATTTTTTCATAGTTTTTGAATTTGATTTTTACAATTTTCTAAAAAACTCATTTTTCCTTATTTATGGAGAGGAGTATTTGATTTTATGATTAAATTATTTTAGTTGTCACGGGATTTCTTAAAACAATGACCAATGACGTCAAATGCCCCTTTTTACGGAAGTTGTTCGGTAATAAAGAAGTTGACAAAGAAATTGACATTCAGCGGGTGTTGCAACACATTGAAGAAAATCAATTGGTCGATGTCGTTATTCAAGCCCTGGTATTTTACCTCGCCATCCATGTTTGTATCGCTCGAAAAATAGCCTTCGCGGATGTGATTAAAGCTGGCGTTGGTATTTTCAGGGTCGAGAAAAACATCGAAGAAAATGTAGTCCGTATCTGGTATGGAAACCCCACTTCCTTGGTAAACAAGATAATGGTTGGAATCGGGATTTCCGCCCCACATGACGTGGACATTCGCTCCATTTGGTTGCTTTTGGGCATGGTCACCAAAGGTTGCTGTTGCCAAATCCGTAAAGTCTATGGCCACCGGATTGGAAGCGTTTCTGGTAATGGTAATTGGAGTAGCCGTCATTACGCCCAGGTGATTTCTATGCCGGATGGCAATATAATAGTTTCCTTCTGCCGCTTTAAAAATGACTGGACTAATACCATCCACATCCACGATGTCGCCATCTCTTTGCAAGAGGGCCGACCGGGTCGAAAGAACCTTTCCCGGACCGTTTTGGTCTCTCAATTCGAGGAAAATCCAATCTACGATGGCATCTGGCCCCGTAACCTGGAAAACCGAAGAATCCACCGTTTCACCGCCGCCGTTTCCTGCGTGGATGAAGGGGAAGGTACCCGGGGTTGGTTGCAGATTAGAATAGGGTTCCGTTGTTGGCAGATAGCCCAATTCTCTGAGTTTGTCGTGCATCATGCCGGTTGATTTTTGATAATTAGCCTGAAGGAAAACTTTAACTTTGGCAAATACATATTGGTCGGGGTCGCGGTAGTCGGGTATTCCATCTGCATCGGTATCGTCGTTGGTGAGGATGCCGTCATTATTTGCATCTTCATTAATCGTGAGGATGCCGTCCCCGTCGTCGTCCGGGTTGCGTGGGTCGCTTTCTCCGGGGTCAAGCAATCCGTTGAGATTGGCATCTTCAAAGCCGTCGGAAAGGCTGTCGTCATCGCTATCGGGGTTTAGCGGGTCGGTTTCGTCGCCATCCACCAAGCCATTTTGGTTGGCGTCTTCGATTCCATCCAAAAGCAAGTCGCCGTCGGTATCTTCGTCAAGCGGGTCGGTGTCAATACCTACGTCATAGTTGGCATCGCCGCCGGTTTCCACATTGTCGGGAAGACCGTCGCCGTCGCTGTCGCTGTTGGGGTCGTAGGGGTCAATGTCATCTATATCAGCAACTCCGTCGTTGTCGTCGTCGGGGTCCACATCATTGGACAAAGTATCCCCGTCGAAATCGCAATGACCGATACTTGGGTCGGGAACGCAGGGGTCGTTGTTGTCGGGGTCGAACAAGGGGTCGTCAGGTGGAACATTAGTAACGAAGCCATCTCCGTCTGGGTCTCCTCCCGAACAAGCAAAGGAGAACGCATCGGGGTCGCAGGGGTCTAGCGGATTGCTGTCAGCGGCTGCATCGTAGCTACCGTCGCCACCCGTCTCGTCATTGTCTGAAATGCCATCTGCGTCGCTGTCGCTATTCGGGTCGAATGGATTGACGTCGGACTCGTCGGCTACGCCGTCGGCATCATCGTCCGGGTCAATGCTATTAATTAAGGCATCCCCGTCGAAGTCGCAATTTGGGAAGGTGGCGTCGGGGTCGCAATGGTCAAGAGGGTCGCTTTCGCTTGCATTGAGAATGCCGTTTTGGTTGGCGTCTTCCTGCCCGTCGGTTAGACCGTCGGCATCGGAATCGGGATTGAGGGGATCGGTCTCTCCGGCGTCGAGAGTTCCATTTTGATTGGCGTCTTCTACGCCATCGGAAATAAGGTCGTCGTCGGTATCTGCATCCAAAGGATTGGTGTCGGTGGCAGGGTTGTATTGCCCGTCCCCGCCGGTTTCTACATTGTCAGAGATGCCGTCGCCGTCGCTGTCGCTGTTTGGATTGTAAGGATCCACATCATCGGTATCTTTCACCCCGTCGTTGTCGTCGTCCAAGTCGGCGCTGTTGATTGAACCATCTTGGTCAAAATCACAAACGGCCACCGTAACATCGGGAACACAGGGATTTTGGTCATCCGGGTCGAAAGCAGGGTCATCGGCAGGTAAATTGGAAAAGAAGCCGTCGTTGTCATTATCGGTACCGGTGCAGGCTGGTGTATTCGCATTGGGGTCGCAGGGATTCAAGGGGTCGCTGTCAATGTCGGGATTATAGATTCCATCTCCGCCGGTTTCGGTATTGTCGGAAAACCCATCGTTGTCGCTGTCGCTTTCGGGATTGTAAGGATCCACATCATCCGCATCGCCAACGCCGTCGTTGTCATCGTCAAAATCTATTTCATTGACAACGCCATCATTGTCAAAATCGCAGGCCCCGGCGGTGAAATCCGGCACGCATGGATTGGCGTCGTCGGGGTCGAAGAGTGGGTCGTTGGGTGGATAATCGCTGAAAAAGCCATCTCCATCTGCATCCGTTGGCAGACAACCGGCGAAGTTGGTGAAGGGGTCGCATTGATTGCGAGGGTCGCTTTCTCCAAGGTCAACGATTCCGTTTTGGTTCGCATCTTCCGCCCCATCG
>Ga0114931_10008642_pt1 | contig 12296 bp, 10 predicted proteins | sample 2SBtaG_FD_89579 | JGI IMG/M metagenome (GOLD analysis project Ga0114931, IMG submission 89579) | Deep subsurface microbial communities from Kolumbo volcano to uncover new lineages of life (NeLLi) - 2SBTROV14_V59a metaG | ecosystem: Environmental > Aquatic > Marine > Volcanic | place: Kolumbo...
CGCGGCCGAGTCGAAGGAGCCCGCCGCGAACGACCATCAGACCGCTCATCCTGAGCGGAGCCCCGGCGTCCTTCGACAAGCTCAGGACGAACGGACCGCGGCCGAGTCGAAGGAGCCCGCCGCTCCGGCGGAGTACACGCTCCGCGTGCACCGGGATGACAACGCCCCGCCCCAGGCCTACGACGTTCTGGTCGAGGCCCGCGACGGCAGCGGCAAGTCGCTGGGGCTACCCCGGCTCCTGGTCACGATGCCGGCCAACCAGTCCGAGGTGCTGAAGCTCAACTTCGACCCGGCCTACGGCCAGGCGGCTTCGTTCGTGGTCCTCGACGTCAGCCCGTTCCCGCGCGACTGCCGCGGCGCCGACTGCGTCTTCACCCTCGCGCCGATGCGCTAGCCGCGCGAGCGGCGGCGGGTCACCGCGAGCAGACCGAGGAGCATCAGGCTGGCGCTACCTCCCGAGCTGCCGCGGCCCGTCGAACAACCGACGCCGTCGGGCTGCGGCTCCGCCATCGGATCGCTCGGATCGGTCGTGCCCGGATCGGTCGTGCCCGGATCGGTCGTGCCCGGATCGGCCGGGTCGGAGTCGTCGACGCCGTCGATCAGCGCGTCGTGCATGATCAGGTAGATGTCCGGGTCGTAGAAGAAGCGGAAGTGGCCGATGTAGCCGTCGCACAGCTCGATGTTGTGGGCGCCGGGAATGATCGACGTGGTGAACGGCTGGATGTACTCGTCGGTGCAGCTGTAGATCGACGTCACCGCGACGTCGTCGGGCAGGGGCGCGTCGTTGACCGCGTGCAGAAAGGCGCTGCCCGGGGTCAGGTCGTCGAGCGCGGTCCAGCCGGCGATGCTGGCGGCCAGCGGCGCCTTGTCCACGCCGTGCTGCGGCGAGATGAAGGTGACCAGCCGCGACACGTGCTGGTCGCCGCCGAGTGACTGGATGTAGTAGCGGGCGATCAGCCCGCCCGTGCACTCGGCCAGGATGTCGATCTTGTCCTGGCCGCTATCGGCCTGCACCTGCTCGACCACGTCGGCGAGGCGTTCGGCGTTGTCGAACAGATCGCCGCTGAGCAGATCGGGCGGCTCGTAGACCACCGGGTTGAAGCCGTCGCGCTGCAGCCGCAGGACGATCGGATCGAACCACTCGGCCGGGATCGTCACCCCGGTGATGAGCAGGACGGTCCGCTTGTGAACCAGCGGCGGCGGCCCGGGCTCGATGTTGTCGACCGCGTCGGCCCGCTCGGTGGCGTACTTGGCGAGGAAGTAGTCGCCCCAGTAGTGGGGATCGGTGATGTCGCCCGGGGGCAGCACGCAGCTCGACACCGTCAGGGTGGCCAGAATCAGGAGGGATTTGTTCAGCATGGGGTTCTCCGATTTATTGATTGAATATTCATTCAACAACTACAGATCGACGAATATCAGCTCGGTTCGCCGCTCGTCAACGCTGTTTTGCAAGGTGTTGACAACCACCAATAATTACTTGAATAATCATTCATAAATGGTGCCGAAAGCGAAACGAGGCCGTCCGGCCCAACCGGACCGGCGCGAGTCGATCCTGGACGCGGCCCTGGACTGCTTCGTCGAGCGCGGCTTCCACGGCACCGCCATCCCGCAGATCGCGGCAAAGGCCGGCATCGCCGCCGGCACCATCTACCACTACTTCGACAGCAAGGAGGCGCTGGTCAACGCCCTCTACCGCACCTGGAAGTCGGCGGTCGCCCAGCGCGTCTTCACCGCCTTCCCCCAGGGCGCGCCGGTGCGCGAGCAGTTCGAGGTGATGTGGAACGAGATGGTCGCGTTTTCCACCGACAACCCGACCGCGTTCGCCTTCATCGAGCTGCACAACCACTCGTCGTATCTCGACGCCGAGAGCCTGGCGATCGATCGCACGCTCAAGGATTTCGCCCGGCAGATGATCCTACAGGCGCAGTCCGGCGGCGTGGTCAAACCGCTCGACGCGTCGCTGCTGATGGAGCTGGTGTTCGGCGCCTTCGTCGTCATGATGCGCGCCCACTGGGAAGGCCGCATCCAGCTCGACGCCGAGGCCACGCGCGGCGCCGCCCAGGCCTGCTGGGAGATGATCGCCGCCTGAGCCTCAGGCGCGCAGGTCGGTGACCCGCTGCAGGGTCCCCAGCGCTTCCTCGACCGCGGCCCAGCGCGCCGACATCTCGTCGCCAAAGCGCAGCGAGGTGCCGGCGCCGCTCTCGATCTCGCGCATGGCGCGGCGCAGCTCCAGCTCGCGCCGGCGCAGCAGCGTCATCCGATCCGACAGCCGCTGCACCGTGTCGACGCAGAGCGCGGTGCTCGAGCCCTGCGATCGCACCAGCTCGGCGATCTCGCGCGCGCCGGCGTCGAGATCCAGCGCCGCGCCGCGCATCCGATCGGCCATCGACGTCTGCCCGCGCACCGCGGTGGCGAACGAGGTCGACCGCTCGCTGACCTGGGCGGCGCTGTCGACCACCTGCTGGGCGACGTTCGACTGCTGGCGCAGTGTTCGGGTCATGTGCTGCACCTTCTTCTGCGCCGCCTTGGCACTCTGGCGAATCGCGTCGAGCGCGTCACCGGCCGAAATCGCCACCTGGAAGCCCTCTCCGACCGCGGCGACGCCGTCGACCATGGCCGAGCTCGCCCGCGCCGACTCGTCCTGCACGCCGCGGATCTGCTCGCTGATCTCCTTGGTCGACGCCGCCGTGCGCTGCGCCAGCGCTTTGATCTCGTTGGCCACCACCGCGAAGCTGCGCCCGTGCTCGCCGGCCTGGGCGGCGATGATCGACGCGTTGAGCGCCAGGAGGTTGGTCTTCTCGGTGATCTCGTGGATCACCTTGACCACGTGGCCGATGCCGGCAACGCGCTCGCCCAGCGCTTCGATCCGCTCGCGGGCGGTGTCGGTCAGCCCGCGGATGCGCTCGATCTCGTCCAGGGTCCGGTGCACCGCCCGGTAGCCGCGCTCGGCCTGCGTCGACACCTCGGCCGATAGCTCCGCGGTCTGGGTGGCGGCGTCTTTGATCCGCTGGATGACGTCGTCCATGGTCGAAGACACGCCCACGGCCTCGGCCGCGGCGCCGACCAGGTCGTCGATCTTGTGCGCGGTCATGCGGTCGTCGTCGGCCGCGGCCTGAACCATCGCCTGGGCGATGTCGAATCGCCGCTCGAGCTCGACCAGCGCCGCCTCGAGCGCGCGCTCGCGGGCCGCCAGCTCCTCGGTGGCGTGCTGCGCCGCCTGCACCTCCACGGCGTCGGCCTCGGCGTCGGCCCCGGCGGCCCCGGCGCGAACGGCCAGGCGCTGCAGCTCACCGGACAGGCGCGACTGCAGGTCGGCGTGGCCACTCACCGCCGAGCGCGCGTCGCCGCTGGCCTTGTCCAGCGTGCGCAGCGCGACGTTGACCAGCGCCAGCATCTCGGCGGTCTGCTGGGCCGCGTGCCGGCGCAGCTCGTCGTTCTCCCGCCGCAGCTTGCGCGCGCGCCGCTCGGTCGCCGCCAGGCGGGCGCGAAAGAACAGACCGATGACCAGGGCGCCCACGACCACGCCCAGGAACACGCCGATGCCCAGAGTCTGGCTGTCCAATTGCCCCCATCGAAACGGCCGCGGGGCCGCTTTCGCATTTAATCTCAACATGATGCAGTCGCCGAGTCAATTCTTGCAGCGACTGGGCCCGGGCCGCGAACCGGCGCACGGGTCGGTTTGATCGCCCCCGATCCGTCGGATATAACGCCGTTCATGCGCGCCAAATGGGTGGCCCTTGCCTGGCTCTGCGTGTCGACGCTGGCCAGCGGCTGTAACTGCGGGATGCCCGATGGCGACTACTGGGGGTTCGTCACCGATCATCCGGACCCGACCCACTTGCGCCTGTGCAATTCCGGCGAGCCGCAGTACATCGACCCGGCCCTGACGACCAGCACCACCGGCCTGCCGCTGATCTACTCCATGTGGGACGGGCTGACCCGCCACGACATGAACGGTCAGCCCGAGCCGTCGGTGGCCACCAGCTGGGACATCTCGCCGGACCTGCGGACCTTCACCTTCCACCTGCGCCACGACGCCCGCTGGTCCAACGGTCGGCCGCTCACCGCCGACGACTTCGTCTACGGAATCATCCGCATCCTCCAATGGTCGTCGGCGTCGGCCAATACCGACCCGCACTGGAAGCTGAAGAACGGCGAGGAATTTACCGGCAACAAGATCCGCGTGATGCTGCGCGACACCGGGCCGTTCCACGCCGGCGACATCGTCGAGGTCACCGCCGCCGGCAAGGACGACAAGGGCAAGGACGTCGAGTACGGCTCGGACGAGCTCGAGTACTCCAACAACTTCCAGTCGAGCAAGACCCTCGAGCTGCGCGACTTTCCCGGCTTCTGGGACGGCTGGTGCGCCGAGGGCGCCGCCTGCCGGATGAAGGAGCCGTACCGATCGATCCCGCCGCACACCACGGTCAACCTGGTCGACAAGAAGGACGATGCCAAAGGCAAGACCTGGGCCTACCTCTACTGGCAGGAGGACCAGGGCATCTACGGCTGGGTGCCGATGGCCGACCTCGACCTCCACCCGCACGCCGACTTCGTCTACAACGTCCGCGCGGTGGCGGCCAACCGGGTGCCGGGCAAGGAGATCACGGTCGAGGAGCTGGAGAACGTGGACAACGTATCGCTGCGCTCCGGCCAGGTCGCCGCCGGCGACGCGATGATGCTGCCCCGGGCGGTCGGCGTCCGCGCCCCGGACCCGCATACGCTGGTGCTCGAGACCGCCCAGCCGCTGCCGTACATGATCGCGCAGACGCCGCAGCGCGCCTACCGGCCGTCGCCGCGCGAGGCGGTGTCGCGCTGGCCGCAGAAATGGAGCCAGCCGGAGCACATCATCACCTCCGGGGCGTTCACCATGACCTCCTGGCGCATCCGCAACGACATCGAGCTGGTCAAGTCGCCGACCTACTGGGACGCCAAGAACGTCAAGCTCGACCGGATCACCCTCTTCAGCATGAACGACCAGGCCGCGTCGGCGAACTACTACTTCCAGGGCGGCTGCGACGCCGTGGTCGACGCGGCCATCCCCAACTCGTACATTCCGCTCCTCGACGGCAGCATGCGCGACGGGCGCAAGTACAAGGACTTCCGCGAGGCGCCCTACCTGGGCATCTACTTCTATCTCATCAATACCAAGAAGATCACCAACGTCCACTTCCGCCGGGCGCTGACCCTGGCGATCGACCGGTCCGTGTTCCCCCATCTCCTCCACGGCGGCCAGATCCCCAGCGCGCAGCTGATGCCGGGACGGCGAATCGCAGACCTGTCCGACGCCGACCTGAAGGCGTGCGGCGTGACCCGCGACCACCCGGGCGTCGCCTCGGTGATGATCTCGGGCAAGCTCTGCTACGTGCCGCCGCCCGGTCTCGACTTCGACCTGAAGAAAGCCAGGGAGGAGCTGGCGCTGGCGCGCAAGGAGATGGGCAAGAACTACATGCAGTCGTTCTCGCTCAAGTTCAACTCCGGCGTCGAGCAGCACAAGGTGATCGCCGAGTACATCCAGCAGCAGTGGAAGAAGAACCTGGGCCTCGACGTCACCCTCGAGGTGCAGGAGTGGAAGACCTTCCTGTCCGACACCCGCTACGGCCACTACGAGGTGGCGCGCATGGGCTGGATCCTCAACTTCCCCGACGCCGAGGCCGAGATCCTGCCGGCGTTTCGCAAGGACTCGCCCGACAACCGGTCCAAGTACAACAGCCCCGAGTTCGAACGGCTGATGGACGAAGCCGAGAAGACCTTCGACCGCAACAAGCGGCTCGAGCTCATCTACGAGGCCGAGAAGACGGTCGTCAACGACGCCCCGCTCATCCCGCTCTACGTCTACACGCAGAAGCAGCTCAACAAGCCGTACATCCGCGACATGGCCATCAACTTGCCCAACCAGGTGCCGTACGAACGGGTCTGGATCGACCCGGACTGGAAGCAGCACCTTTCCGCGGCCAAGCCGACCGAGGGCGGTAACTGATGCTGCGACTGATCCTGATGCGCCTCGTCGCCGGCGTGGGTGTCATCGTCTCCGTGGCGACGTTCGCCTTCTTCATGCTGCACGCGGCACCCGGCGGACCGTTCGACGCCGAGCGCTCGCTCAAGCCCGAGGTCAAGGCCAACATCGAGAAGCGCTACCACCTCGACCTGCCGGTCACCGAGCAGTACGCGATCTACATGAAGGGGCTGGTCCAGGGTGACCTGGGCTACTCGATGAAGCGCACCGACTCGGTGCGAACCATCATCGGCGAGGCGTTTCCGTTCAGCGTCAAGCTGGGCCTGCTGGCACTGGGCTTCTCCATCCTGTTCGGCGTCATCTTCGGCGTCGTCGCCGCGGCCAAGCAGAACACCTGGACCGACCACGCGGCGATGTCATTCGCCCTGTTCGGCATCTCGGTGCCGTCGTTCGTACTGGGGCCGATCCTCATCCTCGTCTTCTCGATCTGGCTGGGCTGGTTACCACCGGCCCGGTTCGAGGGCTTCTCCACCATGATCTTACCGGCGGCGACGCTGGGCCTGATCTACATGGGCGTGGTCGCCAGGCTGTCGCGCACGGGAATGCTCGAGACCATGCGCCAGGATTACATCCGCACCGCCCGGGCCAAGGGTCTGTCCGAGCGAGTGGTGGTGTGGAAACACGGCCTGCGCCTCGGCCTGATGCCGGTGGTCACGTACATGGGCCCGGCGCTGGCGGCGCTGATCACCGGCTCGTTCGTGGTCGAGAAGATCTTCCAGATCCCCGGCCTCGGTTTCTACTTCGTCGCCTCGATCACCGACCGCGACTACCCGGTGCTGACCGGGGTCCTGGTCTTCTATTCGATCTTCCTCGTGCTCATGAACCTCGCGGTCGACATCGCCTACGGCTTCCTCGACCCGCGCATCCGGGACAAACGCTGATGGCCTCTCTCACCACCGCGGCGACCGCCGAAGCTGTCGAGTCAAAGGCCAACTCGCTGTGGGCCGACGCCTGGCGCCGGCTCAAGAAAAACCGCATGGCCGTCATCTGCGGCTGGCTGTTCATCATCGTCTTCGTCTTCTCGTTCCTCGGGCCGTTCTTCATGAAGTGGATCACCGGTCTGGACGCGGTGACGCAGCAGCGCGATGCGCTGTCGCAGGCGCCCAGCCTGCACCATCTGATGGGCACCGACGTGCTCGGCCGCGACATGCTGGTCCGGACCATGGACGGCGGTCGCATCGCCATCCTCGTCGGCCTGATCGCCACGCTGATCGCCATCGTCATCGGCGTCAGCTACGGCGCCATCGCCGCCTACGCCGGCGGCAAGACCGACAACATCATGATGCGCATCGTCGACGTGCTGTACGGCTTCCCCACCGTCGTCTTCGTCATCGTCATCACCGCCACCTTCGAGCTCAAGAGCATCTTCTGGCTGTTCGCGCTGATCGGCGCCATCTCGTGGCTCAACATGGCGCGCATCGTCCGCGGTCAGGTGCTCAGCCTGCGCAACCGCGAGTTCGTCGAGGCGGCCCGCGCCCTGGGTGCGTCGCCCAAGCGGATCGTCTTCCGCCACATCGTGCCCAACACCCTGGGCCCGGTGATCGTCTACACCACCCTGTCGATTCCCAGCGTCATGCTGACCGAGGCGTTCCTGTCGTTCATCGGCCTGGGCGTGCAGGCGCCGCAGGCGTCGTGGGGCACCCTGGTGACCGACGGGATCAGCCAGATCCTGGTCGCGCCGTGGACCCTCATCGGCCCCGGCCTGGTGATGGGTGTCACCATCTTCGCCCTCAACTTCCTGGGCGATGGTCTGCGCGACGCGCTCGATCCGCAAATGCGCAAGGACTGACGCGGTATACTCGCCCGAGGCTCAGGAATCTGTGGTTCTCCGGCGGGGCAGAGCCGCTGAAGCGCGCCGCGGGGGCCGCCCGCAAATGGCCCGATTCCTGCTTTGCCGACCTGCCGTATGCGTCTTTCGCCCGCCATCATCGCCGCCGCCGCGCTCGCGCTGAGCGCCTGCAGCGGTCCATCCCCGTCGGGATGGGAGCCGGCGTTCGACGCCAGCGAGATCGGCTGGTTCCTCAACGTCTGGGGGCCGGCCCCGGATGACCTGTACGCCGTCGGCGGCACCCCGGACAAAGGGGTGATGATGCACTTCGACGGCACCGACTGGACCGCGGTCGACCTGGGCCTGAACGTGCCGCTGCTCGACTGGTGCTACGGCTTCGGCCCCGACGACATCACCGCGGTCGGCTTCGGCGGCACCGTCATCCACTGGGACGGCCAGAGCTGGACCCGGCAGGCGACGGCGACCGATCAGGATCTGTGGGGCGTGTGGGGCTCGTCGCCGAGCTCGCTGTGGGCGGTCGGCGGCAAGGGGCGCGCGGCCGGGCAGGCGACGCTGCTCCACTACGACGGCCAGAGCTGGCAGCCGGTCACCCTGCCGGATCTGGTGCGGCCCAACGTCTACGCCCTGTACAAGATCTGGGGCACCGGCGCGGACAACGTCTACACCGTCGGCCAGCGCGGCGTCGTGTTGCACTACGACGGCCAGGCGTGGAGCGAGGAGCTGGTCGGCGCCAGCGACGATCTGATCTCGCTGTGGGGCACCGGTCCGGACGACATCGTCGCGGTTGGCGGCCGCGCGCGCGCCATCGTCAGCCGCTGGGACGGCACCACCTGGCATACCGATTCGCTGGGCGAGCTGGCCGGCCTCAACGGCGTGTGGACCGACACCCCCGGGCGCGCCTACGCCGTCGGCGCCGTCGGCACGCTGATCGAGCTCGACACCGGGACTCTCGAATACGATCGGACCTACGCGGACACCGATCTCGACTTTCATTCGATCTTCAGCCCCGACGGCCTTCACCTGGTGGCCGTCGGCGGCAATCTGCTGGCGGCGGCCGGGCCGTACGTCGGCATCGCCTACGAGCGCGAGGCGCAGTAGGAGGATGACGTGAGCAAGCCATGGAATCGCGGGATGGGGCTCCTCTTGGCGGCGGTCGTCGCCGGGGGCGCGGGTTGCGGCGACAACGAGAAACCTCCGGGCATCGCCGACGGCATCTTCGCCAACCTGGGTGAGCCGCTGCCGTCGGCCACGGCCGAACAGAAGGAGCTGTTCTACCGCGGCCTCGACGTCGGCAAGGAGCGCTTCTCCGCCGACAACGGCCTCGGCCCCGTGTTCAACGTGACCTTCTGCCTCAGCTGCCACGAGCGCCCGGTCTTCGGCGGCAGCTCGGCGCGCTACCGCAACTTCAACCTGGTCGGCAGCGTGCTGCCCGACGGCTCGTTCGTCGGTACCGGCACCAACGGCGTCCAGGACCTTTACAGCATCGGCGAAGAGACCCGCGTGCCGACCGACCCGTCGACCACGGTCATCGCCACGCGCAACGCCATCCCGTTCTTCGGCGCCGGCCTGCTGGCGGCGATCCCCGACGAGGAGATTCTTTCGCGCGCCGACCCCGCCGACCTCGACGGCGACGGCATCAGCGGCCGGGCCAACTACGACCGCGGCTTCGTCGGCCGCTTCGGCCGCAAGTCGCAGACGGTGGCGCTGGAGTCGTTCATCCGCGGTCCGCTGTTCAACCACCTGGGCGTCACCACCAACCCGCTGTCGCCCGAGCGCCGGGCCGAGCTGCCGGTCTCCAGCGGCGGCCTCGACACTGCGTCGGCGCACATCACCCCGCCCCGCCCGCCGCACGGCGGCGTCGGCACCGTGGTCCTGCCCCAGGTCGGCGCCCCCGACGAGCCGACCGTCGACGACGACGGCATCCCCGACCCGGAGATGAGCGAGGACGAGCTGTTCGATCTGATCTCGTTCACCATGCTGACGGCGGCGCCGCAGCCGGACCCGCCGACCGCCGACAGCGAGGCGGGGCGCCAGCTGTTCGCGCAGATGAGCTGCACCGGCTGCCACGTACCGGCGCTGCGCGGGCCCAAGGGACTGATCCCGGCCTACAGCGATCTCCTGCTCCACGACATGGGGCCCGATCTGGCCGACGGCGTCATCCAGGGCGAGGCCAGCGGCTCGGAGTTACGCACCCAGCCGCTGTGGGGCGTGGCGGCGGTGTCGCCGTACCTCCACGACGGCCGCGCCGACACCCTCGACGAGGCGATCCGCTGGCACGGCGGCGAGGCGCAGCGGTCGCGGGATGCGTACGCGGCGCTGTCGTCCTCGGAGCAGGCGCAGGTAGTCGCCTTCCTGATGTCGCTGGGAGGACGCAGCCAGCGCACCCCGGGCCTCTTGCCGCCCAACGCGCCGCTGCCGGCGGCCGGTGAGTTCGGCGGCCCGATGCCGGGGCTGTCCGACAGCGACCTGGTCCGCTTCCAGCGCGGCCGCGAACTGTTCGACCGCGACTTCGGCATGGCCGCCGGCGTCGGTCCGCTGTTCAACGGCGACGCCTGCCGCGCGTGTCACTTCGATCCGCTCATCGGCGGCTCCGGGCCGGCCGGCGTGTCGGCGATCCGCCACGGCATCGTCGACGAGCAGAACAACACCTTCACGGCGCCGTCGATCGGCACCATCGCCCACCGCGAGACCACCGCGGTCGACGGCCGGGCGCCGTCCGACCCCAACGCCAACTTCTTCGAGGCGCGGCAGACGCCGCCGCTGTTCGGCCTGGGCCTGGTCGACCGGATTCCCGAGTCCGCGATCCTGGCCCGCGCCGATCCCGACGACACCGACGGCGACGGCATCAGCGGCCGGGCCAACGTGCTGGGTGACGGCCGCGTCGGCCGACTGGGCTGGAAGGCCAACGTGCCGTCGCTGGCCGAGTTCGCCCGCGACGGCCTGACCAACGAGATGGGCATCACCCTGCCGGACCAGCCCAACCTGACCTTCGGCCTCGCCACCGACGGCGACGACGTGACCGATCCGGAGATCTCGGCGCCCGAGGTCGAGGACCTGGTCTACTTCATGGAGCAGCTGGCGCCGCCGCCGCGCCACCGGGTCTCACCCGACGACGAGGACGCGGGCGAGGTGGTGTTCTCGCAGATCGGCTGCAACAAGTGCCACGTGCCCGAGCTGCGCACCGCCGACAACACCCCGGTGCCGCTGTACAGCGACCTGTTGGTCCACGACGTCGCGCCGCCGTACCGCTACGGCATCGCCGACGGCGCCGCCGAGATGCGCGAGATCCGCACCGCGCCGCTGTGGGGCCTGTCGAGCTCGGCGCCGTACCTGCACGACGGCTCGGCGGCGACAGTGGAAGAGGCGATCGTCGCCCACGGCGCCGAGGGCGACGCCTCGCGACAGGCCTACCTGGACCTGCCGCGCGACAAGCAGCGGCAGCTGATCAAGTTCCTCGACTCGCTGTGATCCGCGCGACCGCGCTGCTCGTCGCCTGCGGCCTGCTCGCCGCCTGCCCGGACGGCAACACCGTCCGCGTCACCGTCGAGCGCGCCGACGCGATCGTCCTCGCGGTCGACGCCGAGGTCGCGCGCACCGCCGACGAGCGCCGCACGGGTCTTCGCGGCCACGCGCCCCTGGCCGACGGCGAGGGCCTGCTGATCGAGATGCCCCAGCCCCTCGACATCTGCATCGTCAACGACGGCGTCGACTTCGCCATCGACGCCATCTACGCCGCCGCCGACGGCACCGTCATCGCCATCGAACGCAACATCCCCGCCGGCGACCCCACCGCCCGCTGCCAGTCGGCGGTGCGCTGGGTGCTGGAGGTCAACGCCGGCGCCGCCGCCCCGGTCTCCACCGGCGACCACCTCACGCCCGGGTAGGCCGGCTCGCGCGGACCCGAGGCGCGGCTCAGCGACTGCTGCTGTTGTCGTCGTACGGGACGTTGCAGGCGTACACCGCCGCGCAGCTGGAGCCCGCGTCCTGCACGCAGTCGGCGTGACGGCGAACGTACTCCTTGCCCTGCGTGTCGCGCTCGAGCGCGGCGCAGGCGGAGACACACTCCTGCTCGTCGAAGCGGAAGTCGGCCCTGGTCGGCGCCTTCTCGGCGCACTCGGCCTCGCGCTCGCACACGGTCTTGCAGCGCTCGCTGCGCGGCTCGGTGCACGCGGAGGCGAAAAGAAGGATGGCGCCGACGAGAACAAATCTCATCGGCGCCTATCCTACCCGGGGCGACCGCGAGCGGCTACCCCGGGGCGTCCCCGTGCGAGCGGTCTCTACGCCCAGTACCAACGCGGGAACCGAGGAGCCGATCTAACCAAGGTCGGCGCTCTAGGTTCTAGGAGTCTGGTGTTAAACGGGACCGAGCGGCGGTTTCGAGGCCCGCCGCCAGCACGGCACGAGGAGGAAGTGGGCTGTGGCCCATGCCTGACGAGTAACGCGGCTGGCGGTGATGCATCGGCAGCGCGGCGACGGGACGTTTGACACCAG
>Ga0114931_10008643_pt1 | contig 12295 bp, 15 predicted proteins | sample 2SBtaG_FD_89579 | JGI IMG/M metagenome (GOLD analysis project Ga0114931, IMG submission 89579) | Deep subsurface microbial communities from Kolumbo volcano to uncover new lineages of life (NeLLi) - 2SBTROV14_V59a metaG | ecosystem: Environmental > Aquatic > Marine > Volcanic | place: Kolumbo...
CACGGTTCGATTTTGTAATTTTGAAAATAGGGAAATTTTTCTGATTTTTATTTTCTTTATTTTTTGATGAATTTGATTATTTCCTGTCCAATTCACACATTTCTCTACCTCATGATCCCATTAATGGTATTGAACTCGTAGTAGTTGTACTTTTTCAAAAAATTGAAATAGTAGCATGCTCTCATGTTAATACCTCATGACTAATACCGTGAACACTCCAGCCGAATTTGACAAATTTATACGACAATTTCCATTAGAGGAGCGAATCTCAAAATTAGAAGAAATCTTCAAAACTTCTGATGATGAATCTGAGCGTTGGGATGCCGTTTGGTTGGCAGGTGAGATTCCTGTAGAGGTCGGTCTTAAAGGCCCATTATTTGAAAAAATGACTGATTTGTTTGCATGGGTATTGAAAAATGATCCTAATGATGTTGTCAGACATGAGGTATGTTATCAAATTGCTGCAAGAAACATGACAAGAATCATACCGGAACTGGCGCATGCTGCAAATTATGATGCTAGTCCACTTGTTAGACATGAAGCTACTGAATGCTTGATGATAATTCGAGCTGTAGACCAAATGGATGCAATTGAAAAGTCCATGGAGGATGAAAACGAGAGTGTTAGAAATACTGCACGTTTAGTTTTGAAAAGAATGAGGCGCTACAAATCAAAATTTAATGCAGAATCTGAATGGGTTTCAATTTAAATTATTTTTAGATGTTTATACAATGCATAAATCATGAACATATTTGCAATAAACCATACTACAGTAACTGGATGCGCATCAGAATATTCTCCAAATATCTCTAAATGATAATACCATACATCCCCTGCAGCATTAATCAATAAGCCTAATACAAGTAAGAGCCAAACAATGCCTAATACCCCCTCCCTAAAAGTTAATGCGCCAATAATGGCAAATGCAAGAGTGATTGATGCAGCTGCCACAAAAATGAAGCCATAATAAAAGTCAAAACCTAATTCCGCATCTGTAACGGTTACCGACAAAATTATGTATATGATCGATGCAATGATTGGTATTGTTGTAATCACAATTACCTGAAATTTTGTAAACCTTGAATTGAAATATCTAATGTTTAGAAACAAATGAATCATTGTAAATGGATATACGGCAAAAAAGAAAATATCTGCAATTGATGGATATGGATCAATTCCAAATATTTCTTCCATGGAATAGTACAACACTTCAGCTATCACATATGCCAAAAACCCTAATCCTAATGCAAAATATGATTTTGCTAAAACTCCTGTCTCGTTATGTTTGGATACCATAAATGCTGAAATTGAAACTCCTGCTGCAAGTCCTACAGATATGGTGGATGCAATACTTCCTACATTTTCTTCTGACACGGTGTTCATTGTAACAAACGCTCCAATCCCTATGGCTAGAATCACAATGATGATGATTGGGTTAATTGGATGAGTAATTTTATCTGGTACTATATCTGGCGTTTTCATTTAACACTCAATTTTTGATATTTTTGAAAGATAAATGTAGTGTGCGGTTGTGGGCATAAATTCATCTTAAATGACTTTATTTTTCATATCAAATCTATGATTTACCCGTCTGGATAATTTTTGATTTGAAACTGTTTAAATCTGGATGAATAATCCCAAATGTGGTATTTGTATGCTTTTCATACTCAAATCATAAAAATGTTAATAAGTTAGGAAAATTATATGATTGCAGTGCCTGGCATTGATCAATTATTTGCAAAGTCTTTGATTGAAATTATTAGTTCAGATCTTGGTCCAAAAACTCTCAAAAAAATCGAAAATAGATTATTTGAAAAATTTGGACTCACATTAACACAATCTGTTGAACAATTTGATTCTCTAGATCTCGTTCTTCGAGAATTTTTTGGAAAAGGTGCAGATGCATTAGAAAGAAAATTCTTTGAAAAAATATTAAAAGTAAAAACCAAAAAATCTAACGATGAATGGTTTACTCTGTCTGATTCATATGCAAATTCCATTATTCTTAAAACATATGGTGATTTGGAGAAGAGACGTATTCTTGAAACTGTTTCTGATACTCCAAAAATCATCAATGATATCCTAAAAGATTGTGACCTTCCACGAACATCTGGTTATAGAAAAATTAACAGTATGATTGATGATGGCTTGCTATTCAAATCTGATCATATTGTAGTTGAGAATAAAAAAATTAACAAGTATGTGTGTGTGTTTAGTAATCTAAAAATTAACATAGAAAAAAATAAAATGAGTATTGATGTCCAATTTACCGATTTTGAACGTCAAAGCAGCCCTCTTCTTCAAACCATACTTCAGTAAATTTTAATATTTTATTTATATACAAAATTCGTTTTTATATTTTTCATTAATTAATAAAAGAATACCTTATTACTTAGTGGATCAATACCAAATATGGGATTGACAATCAAAACATCTGTCATTGTAGATGATGATCCACATATCACTGAGTTATTTTCAGAAATTCTTGGTATTCATGGATTGAAGATTTTAGATGTTGGTCATGATGGACTCCAGGCAATTGAACTGTATGTGAAACACAAACCTGATATTTTGTTTTTGGATGTTGAAATGCCAAAATTAAATGGAATTGAGGCTTTAAAAGAAATCATGAAGATTGATCCTACTGCAAACGTGGTAATTGTCACTGGAAATACTTCATCTGATTGTGAAAAAATATTAGAAGAAAATGGGGCCTCTGCAATAGTCTTTAAACCATTTGACATTCAAAAAATAAAACAAGTAATCACACATTTGAATACGCCCTTAACAACATAAAATAAAAACACACCCGTTCCTCAATTGTATTTTTTTATTCCAATCTGAAAACTTTATTTTGTATCAAGAATTTCACTTATTTTACCCCCCAACTTTTTTTGTTATGTGGAATAATTTTTAAAAATGGAGCTTCATTTTCCTTCCATGGTTCCTTTCTAACCCATTCAAATTTCTGGAAAAAAACGTCATAGAATTTTTTAAATTCTGCACCGTTTTCAATTATTTTTGTTTTTCCTTGAATACAAACAGCTTTATGGTTTCCTGATTTGTAAATGTCTATCACTATTGCTGTTCTGGGATTTACTTTGATATTTTCAAACGTTCTTGTGTCATAATCTGTTGCAATAATTATTGAATTATCATAATATGCAAAAGATACTGGTTTCACATGTGGTATGTCGTTATGTGACGTAGCAATTCTTGCTTCTTCTAGAGATTCTAAGAATTTTATTTCTGATTTATTGAATTCTATCAATTGAATATTCGTTCCCTTATTTCAGGAATATGTTTGTATACCATGTCTCTGATTTTCATCTGATCTTCTGGTGTTGGAGCTTCTTTTTGTGCACTAAGAATAGCTCCTCCCATTCCAAGAGCCATCCCCATTACAATTCCATATATGAACTCTTGAGGATTTTCAACTTTTAGTGTTTCTTTGTTTTCTTTGATTTCTTCTAGATATGATGGAACAGTTGAAACTGCCCCATTAATCGCCTGAAGTATCAAGTCTTCTAATTGGTCTTCACTCATATGATACCTCTTTTGGAATTATTAATAAATTTGTGCCTAAGATTTTTAATCCAGACTCTTTGAAATGTAATGTGTTCTCATTTTTTACTACAAGTGAAGCAAACGCTGCTCTACCAGATGTGATAAAAAAATTTGAATATGCATTATCCAAAAAAAATGAAGTCACAAAAATAGAGCAACAATTACAAATGAGTATATCCACTACCAATACTTTTGAAGAATACATCACCCTAAAACAACAATTGAATTCAGCAATTACAAAATTCTATGAATCTGTTGAAATCTTAGAAAATACTGGAGTTGCTGTGAAAAGTATTGAACAAGGCCTACTTGATTTTCCTTCAAAGCGATTTGATGAGGAAGTGTGGCTATGTTGGAAATATGGTGAGACTGAAATAAAATTCTGGCATGAAAAGGATTCTGGTTTTATGGGAAGAAAACCTATAGACGTAAGTGACGAATCACTAATCTGATTGATATTTCATTTAAAGATCAAATTTCTCTTGATTTTTTAATAAAATTTTTGACGTCTATGGTCTTGAGTGGCTTTGATGACTCCCACAGAAACGAACATAAAGTGAAAATATTATCTACCATCTCATTTGAATCAGTACATAAAGAAAAATCAGAATCTGAATTGGAATGTTGAGATGATGCAGCATGATCTGACATGATCATTTTTTTGTCCTTTTGAACTATTATTCTTCCCTTTGATGGAAGCTTACCGATTCTAGTCTCAGTTGCATTGAATCTTTTAACAAATGGTGCTAATTTTGGGTCATTCATGTCTACCAACAATCTGACTTTGCCGCCTTTCTTCTCACAAATACTAATCTTTTCAGGAATTGTACTATGATACATTCTTGAAACATCATCTAATGTAGTTGCAATGTAAATTGTATTGATAGCATTTTCTATCATTTGTGCAATATCTGCATAGATATTTTGTCGTCCTTGAACTACCCTGAATGTTGGAACTGTATTGATTTGATTAGTTGTAATCTCGTCATTAATTTTATCTATGATTGCCTCTCCTAATTTTTTTATTTTATTTACTTCGTCTTCTTTTTTGCTTAATGCAATTTTTAATGCATCATGAGGATCTGATGCAATACATAATTTGGGACTAGATAGTGTTGTGGAAATTATGTTTCTGCTAACTAGTCTATCTACCGTTCTATACATTCTTGCTCTGTCAATATCCAGTTCTTTTGCAAGTGCACTTGCAGTAATTGGACCGGCTCTTAACAAATTAAGATAAACTTTGGCTTCTAAATCATCAAGATCTAAAATCTCTTCAAGCTCTGTTGCAATTCTACTTACTTGATCTTGATATGACATCTTTTTCCTCTCACTCCCTCTAGCATGGGGTGATTTTGTTTGATAGCATTTAGTATTTTCGCAGAACTTCTTAGTTTCTCAAAATGTATAATTCCCATACCCGATATTTTAAGATCAAAATAACACTAAAGTTTCTGTTTGTGCAATATTACACACAAAATAAATTATTTGTTGTTTTTAAAACACAACAAAATTATGCTCTGTTTCTAAACAACCCTGCTTTCTAGCTAACAATATTCTCAAAATTGTCCTAAATGAAATCTAAACTATGTTGAATGCAATTACTGAAATTACTATCATCGCAACAACATGTTTTGTTCCTGCAACATAGGAACCTGACCCAATCTTCCCTGCGGCCAATCCTCCAAATACTGATTCGATTATTGCCATGTTAAATAATCCTGATTCTAATTTTTCAATGTCCATACTTGCTAGTGAACCAAACAATCCTTGAGTTCCGCCACCGGATGCCAATAATCCTTCTTGGACTTTTTCTATTTCTGTAAAAAAACTTGTCGTCAACAAAACTGCTACAGCTAAAAACACTCCAAACGAGATGTATATTGTATAAGTGTATGGCTGTAATGCTGATTTTCTGCTTTTTTCAATATTTTGCATCTCAGATACATGTTTCTGAATCATTTCTAGATTTTCAGTCACATCTCCTCCAATTTTCATTGCCATTTCAAGTAATACTGTGACACGTCTTGCAACTCTGGTACCTGTTCTTTCTGCAAAATTCTCAAACGCTGTCTCTATTGGAGTTCCCCAACTAATGTTTGCTCTTAGATTTTTTAACTCTGGGGTTAACGCTCCAAGATTTCTATCCCCTGCTTGCTCTATTGCTTTAATCAAATTAGCGCCGCTTTGAACGGAACTTAACAATGCGAGTAAAAATACCGGTAGATTCCTATCTATACTGTCTCGTCTTTGCACTTCTTTTAATTGATGAATGGTTAATGGAATAATTCCAACTAAAATACCAAAAATTAATCCCACATCCCTAATGGTTGTAGAATTTGAAAATTCTGAAAGGTAAAAACTAATTGATAGAACACTGACTGATGCAATTATTGAATACATCACAGTCTTCAGAATTTCATTTTTTAATATTGATTGTTTGGGTTCTAATTTTGTTACTCTTCTTTTTTGTTTTCTTTTAGTTTTTCTTTCAACTCGTTCCATATTTCTTACCTCTTTGGCACCATTGTATCCATCATCACTAACATCAATACCCCACTTAGTGGGATGACTGCAAAAGTTAGAATATTCATTAATGTTAACAAGTCAAATCCTGCTAGACTTGGACTCATAATTCCCATAATTGATAACATGATTACTGCTAGTAATGGAAATACGATAAGTAGAATTGTATAAATTTCTGCAACACTACCTAGTGACTCCGTAGTTTTTTGCATTAACATCTTTTTTTCTTCTAGTTGAACTTTTGCAGTTGCATTGAAATATTCTTTGAGGTCTCCTCCTGACTGAACTGTTACTACTGCCCCTTCTAGTAATTCAGAATATGGCCCTGTTGGTGTTCTATGAATCAAATCTTTGATTGCACTGATTAAATCCATTCCTAAAATATCGATATTTCTTACAATAAATCTTGCATCTTTTACAATGTCTTCCTCTGTTTCTTCTTTAGCGATTGCCTTGAAAATCCCCTCAAGAGTAAGGCCACTTGTTGCTAGTGTTGACATGTATCCGATAAAATGAGGAATTTCTTCTACAAGCTTTGATGATCTATTTGTAACTCTGATTTTGGGAATCATCTGTAAAATCCCAAATGTTATGCCGAATAACACTAGTCCTGATAATATTGGAAGCAAAAGACCTATACTTGCAGGCTGAATTTTGATGAATTGAGATGCAATAAATCCCATTATTGCTCCTGATGCTCCTGCAATGATACTAAAGAAGACCATACTTGAAACATATACCTCAAAAGGTATTGGCATCATTGCCTGTTTAATTGATTTATCTAGTGATTTTAATTTAGGATACAGAAATTTTACATGCTCATTTAGTAGTTTGTAACTGTATATGTGAATTTGTCCCACTGATTCTTCTTCTATTTTCTTTTTTTGTTTACTTCCAAGAAAATTCATAATTATACCTCTAATCTTTTTCTTTCATAGAATCGTTCAGGATCTGCATAATAATCCATTACATTAGCTGTAACTTCTTTATGATCACGAATATCATTTTTCACCATCCATTCTAATGCTAATCTTCTTTTTGTCAATTCATAATTGATCTTTTCTTCTGAGTCTCCGTCTCTTTCTTTTAATTTTCTAAATATGACACTATTTTCCATGTAATCATGAGTATCTGTTTTTGGATTCCATTTGAAAATTTCATGTGTTCTAATTTCTTCTGTGGTTTCATGTACTCCATCGATTTCTGAAACCTGAATAATTCTTCTAGCTGATTTGTTTCCTACCCTAATTTTTAATTGAAGCGTAATTAAATCAAGACTATTTGCAATCAATGCTTTTGGAACATCCATTGGTGATGATGTTAATCTTGTAAGTGTTGCATCTACTGAATCTGCATGTATGGATGAGAATCCCCCGTGACCTGTAGCCATTGCTTGAAATAATGTATATGCCTCTCTTCCTCTTGTTTCACCAACAATAATGATATCTGGTCTTTGTCTTAAAGCAGCTCTCAGAAGATCAAATTGATTAATTTCTCCAATTTGAGTATCAGTAAAATTTTGTCTAGAAACTGCTGGAATCCAATTTTCATGAGGTAGGTTTAGTTCTTGAGTATCTTCAATACTGACTACTTTTTCCCCTGGTTTGATAAATGAGGCTAATGCATTAAGTGCAGTAGTTTTGCCGCTGGCAGTTCCTCCTGAAATGAGCATGGTTGCCTTTTTTTCTGCTAAATACCACATGTAGGCTGCAATATCTATTGAAATTGTACCGAATTTTATTAAATCAATAATTGTGATGGGGTCTGCTCGAAATCTTCTAATTGTGAATGTACTTCCTCTCTTTGTAATTTCATGACCTAGTGTGAGATTGATTCTACTGCCATTTGGAAGTGATGCATCGATAATCGGATCTGCCATGGATACATGTTTGCCACAAATATATGCCATTTTTCTAGAAAAGTTATTTAATTCTGAGTCGCTTTCAAATATGATATTTGTTGGCATGGATTCGTGTTCTCTGTGCCAAATGTATATTGGAATATTTGTTCCATCACAACTAATCTCTTCAATCATATGATCTCTCATTAATGGTTCTATTTTTCCAAGATGAACAAAATCTCTAATTGCGAAATAATTTATTTTTGCAATATTTTTTTTTGGAATATTTAATCTGTATTTTTTAATCATTGATGCTATTTTCTTTTTTAGTCTGCGTTCAGCATCTTCTTTTGATTTGATGTCTTGTAGTGATACTGTCAACTCCGTGATTAGTAATTTTTTAATTATTTCGAATGCTCTTTGATCTTTTTGTGATAGAACTGGTTCGATTACTTGATATCTTAACCCTCCTTTAGCTGTAGAATCTTTGATTATCCCTGCATGAATTTCATTATTGTCCCATTCTAATTTTGACAGTGTCATGAATTGAGGAACATTCATTCCATCTTCATTATTTGAAATTTTTTCAATTTTTTTTGAATTAAATTTTGGAATTATCTTGTTTTTTGTTTGAAATTTTTGTAACACCGATATATTTTCCTTGAATATTTTAAGCCTCAATTTCAGGTTTCATACGTCTGTAATGTGTTTTAACACATGTTCGTCCATATGAACAGCATTTTCCTTTTACTGTTCTCATGGGTAATAAAACAACCATGGTAGATGAAATATTCATATCTTATGAGGTGACATGTTATATTTAGAAGAAAAAATTCCACTAATGAATCGGGATTAGAATCCAAATCTGGGCATAAAATTAGCGGATTTGATAATATTTCTTCTATTTTTAAAGGAAACTCCAATAATGCTGAAATTGAATCTAAATCTGCCTTTGAGTCAGCTTCTGAAGACTCTTTATTGGTGCCTGAATCTGATTTGCCTAGACCTTCTACTAGCAAAGTAGTTCAATTAATTCAAGAAGTTCAAAAACTAAAAGATAGAACGATTATCCCCTTTATTGATTATAATGAAGGAAGAATTTTTTATCCAATTTTATCTAAAATTGGAGAAATTCAAGATTATGTTCCATATTTAGACGGATTAGTTTGTGATGGGATTTTAGAGAAGAGAATTTATGAGAAATTAATTGTATGTCCAATTCATTTAGATACTTTTTCATCTAGTGTGAGGCTGTACTGTCCAAAATGCCATTAAATGAATGTTGAAAAACTAAATCTCTTTGAACATAAAAAATGTGGATATATTACAGAAAGTAGTAATTTTGATTTTAAGGAACATGATAACTTTCATTGTCCTTCTTGTAAGAAACATATTAAAAATTTTGAAAAAGAAATACGTGTACCTGCAATGTGGTATCAATGCGAAGATTGTTCCGAGAAATTTGATAACGCAGTAATTAAATTACATTGTAGGAAACATGAACATGATTTTGATACAAATGCAGGACAATTTGTGGCAACATATTGTTATAAATTAAAAAATTCTCAAACTACCATAAACTCTGATACTAATGAAATTAAAGATGAATTATCAAAATTGTTACAAGGGTTTAACTTTGACGCAAAGCTAAATGCAACTATTGCAGGGAAAAGTAATAATTTCCATGAAGTTCCTATTTATGGAAAAAATAAAATTACTGACGAATCGCTCTTAATTTTTATAAAAAACCAATCTGATGGAATTGATCAATCTGATATGAACTCCATTCTTGTTCCAAAATTAGACATTGAACCAACTCACACATTACTTGTGACCCTTTCAGGAATAAATGAAGGTGTGGACACTCTGGCAAATCATTATGGGATCCATTTAGTCTCTGAACCTGATTTCTCTCAAATAATTTCAAGAGTCGAAAAATTTGTTTCTGGATGGCATTCTAAAAATGGTGTAAAAAAGTGAAAATTGCCTATTCAAAACCATTTCTAAAAAACCGTCGTGCTGTTAGTCAGGTGATGGGAAGTGTTGTGATCATGGGAATTGTGAGTTCCATTGGTTCGGTAATACTGTTTAATGGAATGGATAGTATTAGCGCATTTACCTATGACCTTTCTTTTCATGAAGCATCCAAAAACCAAATTCATCGTGAAGATATAGTATTTGAACATGTGCGATTTGAACCTAATACTGATAATTTAGAAATTGATTTGGCAAATATTGGTACTGTTGAATCAACAATAGCAAGTATCACAATTCTGAATATTGATAATCAGGAAATCATCACAAATTGGGTAAATGTTGATCAGACCATTCAACTTAAGGATAACAAACAAATTATTTTGGATGTTTTAGATGATTCTGAAATTATTCTAGTTCAGGGTTCTGGAACGTGGAATGATGCAGCATATGTAAATTCTGAATATAAAATATCGCTCACAACTACTAGAGGAAATTTCTTCACAACAGTTGCTAGTCCATTTAACACTTAGATGATAATGAAATCAAAAACCATGTCTAATCATATTGTATTTCTGAAAAAACACGCTTTATTCAAAAATCGAAGAGGTGTTACAGATATTATAAGTACTATGATGTTGATGGCAGTAACTGTTACTGGTGCTAGCACTCTGACATATTTTATGAATGATGCATTTCTTTCAGGTAATTTGGGTACTACTTCAACACTTGAGGCGTCATCATTGAATATTCTTCTTCTAGCATATGATACTAGAGATTCTACATCCCTTCTTACATTGACTAATGTTGATAACAAATATGATTCTAAACTGTGTAGGTCAAGTTGTAGTGGGAATTCTAATGACATTCCTTCCAATGGTGGAACTGAATTTATCACATTACAAATTCAAAACAACAATCTAAATTCAATATTTCTAGAAGATATCTCCATAAATGGAATGACACATTCCTGGGATATTTCTACATCTGGTGTTATGCTAGATACTACAGTTTCTCTCACTAGTGGTCAGTACCCTGCTGATGGGATGTTCTCGATTTTGCCTGTAGGCAACATGCCTATTATTCAAAATGAGAATGTGGAGATTCAAAGTGGGCAAACAGTAAATATTCTTGTAAAATTAGATTCTGTTGATCCTGATATTCAACTCAATAAAGGAATACGTGTATTGTTGGATTCTGGTCAAATCCAACCTGTGGAATTTTTACTTGAAAGTGGTGGTGCGCAATAAAATCTCGTTTACATAATTTTACTCCTAAAAATAGACGAGCTCTCTCATCTGTGGTTGGGGCATTGTTCTTTACTGTGTTGATGGTTGCAGGTTTTTCAGTTTTGAGTTTAGCCCTTGATGCTCAAACAGATATTGTTACAACTCAAAGACTTGTTTCAGATGTTGAACTAAAAAAACAGCAAGAAAGATTTGGAATTTCAGTGTCAACTGATTCCAACAATAAATTAGATATTTCTGTGAGCAACTTTGGTCAAAACCCCGTTGAAATATCTAGTTTTTGGATAATAAACAAAACTTTGTCAACACAACCTGCTACTAGGTATTCTGTGAATTATGATGATTCTTTTGTTACTAGCAGTACTCCTTCATCTATTCTTGGCTCTCAATTGTTGTATATGATTCCAGATTCATATGATATCAAAGTGATGTCTTCTTTGGGAACTATTGAGATTGCAGAATTAGTAGTTGGTACTGGAGGTTCATCTGTAAATGACTTGCGTTCAGTTCTTGTAACTGATCCTCCTGACGTAATTTTGGGTCAAAATGTTACAATTGGAATGCTTGTTACAAATACTGGACAATTAAGAATTGATGGTGTTACCCCTTCTGCAATTTCTGCAAATCCGCCTAGTGCTGTCATCGCATCATCTCCTCCAAATCTTTCATCCGTTGATTTGATTCCTGGCGAATCGTTTCTGTTTTTATGGGATTTTACTATTGATGGGATAGTTGATTCAAACGTGGATTTTTCAACTTTTGCTACAGGTTTAGACGCAAATAACAATTTAGTTCAAAGTAATACTGCGTTTGATTCAAGTGTTTTACGAGATGCTAGTGGTGGAACTGGTTCTGAACCTCCAATTGTTTTAACACAAGATCTTTTATCTAGGCCAGAAATTTTTATGGTGATTCCTTCTCCAATGGGCGATAGCCCTATTGTTGCTGATAAATCTCTATGGGGCGCTAACGTTGTAAATCCTACTGGACAAGACATGTTTGTCAACAAAGTCGTAATAACTCTGTTGAGTCCTAGGGCAAATACTAATGATATTATGTTTGGTATTTCTGGAACCCATCAATGTGCTCCTGCCACTATTTCTCCAACTCCTGCCAATTGGTCATGTCCTGAAATTAATCA
>Ga0114931_10008644_pt1 | contig 12295 bp, 13 predicted proteins | sample 2SBtaG_FD_89579 | JGI IMG/M metagenome (GOLD analysis project Ga0114931, IMG submission 89579) | Deep subsurface microbial communities from Kolumbo volcano to uncover new lineages of life (NeLLi) - 2SBTROV14_V59a metaG | ecosystem: Environmental > Aquatic > Marine > Volcanic | place: Kolumbo...
CCGTGGCGGCGCCGGCGTTGTCGACGGCGCTTACCGGCAGCGCGGTTGAGATACCCCCCGGCCGGCACTCGATGCCGACCGCCGACGAGTTCGCGCATGAGTTCGATGACGAGTTCGGTGCCGAGCCCGCCTGTTATGAGGACCCCCTGGAGGGGTTCAACCGCCGAACCCTCGCTTTCAATCAGGAGGTGGACCATTGGCTGCTCAACCCGATCGGCAAGGTCTATCGGTTCATCTTGCCGAGCCAGGCGCGCCGTTCGGTCCGTCAGGCCCTCGCCAACGTCAACACTCCGGTGATCTTGGCCAACGATCTGCTGCAGCGTGAGTGGGCGGACGCGGGCGTGACGGTGACGCGGTTTGGCATCAACTCAACGCTCGGTGTCGCCGGTCTCTTCGACCCGGCGGAGTCGTTCGGCTTCGCGCGGCATACCTCGGATTTCGGTCAGACGATGGCGCTCGAGGGGGTGCCGGCGGGTGCGTATATCGTGCTGCCCCTGCTCGGCCCAACCACGGTGCGCGACGGAATCGGCGGTGTGATCGATATGTTGTTCCGGCCGACGACGTACGTGCTCGGGCCGGTGGACCAGATCTTCTACACGACGATTTACGGGGGTAGTTACGGTTTGGCGGAGTATTCGGCAGTGTCCGAGCAGGTGGCTGCCCTCGAGGCGTCCTCCGTCGACTACTACGCTGCGCTGCGCAGTGCTTTTTACCAGAGTCGCACAGCGGAGATCTGGGACGGTCGCGAAGACCATGACTCGCTGGCCAGTCTGGCGAGCGAGTGGGGCGAGTCGCCGGCCGACTGGGATATCCTGGCCTTCTGGACTTCTCGGCCTACGGACGGCTCCGTCACGCCGGTGCGCGGCGGCTGAGGTCGTTCGCCTGAGTGTGCTCAGGCGCTGCTGTCGGCGGTTGTTGCCAGCTTCTGGATCCGCGCCTCGACACTGGTCACCAAGGCGTCGAACCCCTCGCGTTTGAGCACGGACGCGTACTCCGATCGGCGCAGAGCAATCTCGCTCACGGTTCCCTTCAGGTAGACGTCGATCACCTTGCAAGTAGCGCCGGTCTCGCGCACTCGGTACGACAGGGCGACCGGGTCCTTGGTCGGCTCGGTCACTCTGGTGAGAACCAGAACCGTCCCCTTGGCTCCTGGATCTTCGCCGATGATCTCGAAGTGCTGGTTCGCGAAGTGGTCGAAGCGCGACGCGTAGTTGGCGGTCATGTACGCGGCGAACAACTCGTACCACTTGGCCCGGCTCTCCTCGTCGAGATCGAGAAAGCCGCGGCCTACGACCTGGCGCGCCATGTACTCCAAGTCGAAGGTCGCCTGGAGGGTTGGTGCGAGGAGTGCAAAGCGCTGGGCGTAGTCGAGATTGTCCGATTTCCGCAGGACGTTTAGCAACGCGGCATTCAGGTCGACGATCAAACGAGTGGTTTCAGTCGTCGATGGCGCCTCGCCTGGTCCGCCGGCAGCGCTGGCGTTGGCCGCACCGCTCGCTGTGGTGTCGCTCGCTGTAGTGTCGCCCGCCGGCTCGGTGTGTGCTGCCGTCTGCGCCTCTGCCGGCGGCTCCGCGTGCTGCTCGGTGTGCGCTGCCGTCTGCGCCTCTGCCGGCGGCTCCGCGTGCTGCTCGGTGTGCGCTGCCGTCTGCGCCTCGACCTGTGCCTCGACCGGTGCTGCCTGGCGAGCGGCGTTGTCGTCGGCCGGAGCGGCTCGGTCGGTGCCTGCCAAACTGGTGGCGGCGATGGCGGCGAGGAGGGGCACGGACAATAGGGGGCGGAGGTTCTTCATTCGGCGACTATTTCACGGACCGGCCGCGAAGGCACGAATTCTCAGCTATACGAATCGCTGCGTGGTGTCGACCGGAGGAGCGAACGCCGCGCTGTTGGGGCTGCGGTTTCGTTGCTTTCCCGCCCGCGGCTCACGAAGGTGCGCGGACGCGTGTCACTCCAATCGCCGCCATGGGCACTATCAAGAGCAGGGTGCGCAGGGCATTGGAGTATCCCCCCAGTGCGTCGGCGAGTACGCCTAGGGTGAAGGGTCCGAGCCCGCCTCCGATCCCCGTTACGAGGTTGAGGGCTCCGAATACGGTTCCGTAGGACTGCACCCCGAACAGCTCCACGGTGAGTAGACCTTGCAGCATGAACACGGCGCCGATGGTGAGGCCGAAGAGGAGGGAAGTGATCAGCAGCGGCACGGGCTGCACAGCGAAGCTGAGGGCGAGGATTGCCAGCCCCTGGAGCGCGAACAGCGTGCCGGCGACGCGTCTCTTGTCGATTCGGTCGGCGAGCCGACCGGCGATCAGACGTCCGACGATGCTGCCGAGGGGGATGGTGGCGGCGCCGATCGCTGCCTGCGCCGTCGGCATGTGTTCGCGCAAGAGGTGCAGGTGGTGTACGGCGACGCCGGTCTGGCATAGTAGGATCCCCGCGAAGGATCCCGACATCACGACGAAGGTCCGCGTGCGGATTGCGTCGCGGGCGCGCCACGCGCGTTCGCTCGCGCCGGTACTCCGCGTGCTTCTGTGTTCCGGCGCAGCGCGGCCGCCGTCGGGCTGCAGTCCGAGCGGTGTGGGATCGTCGCGGACGACGAAGATCACCACCGGAAGTGCGACGGCGAGGACCAGGAGGGCGAGTGCGGGTGCCGCCGTGCCGATTCCGCGGCTACCGATCAACCCGGTGGCGAAGGGGACGAGGAAGAGCCCACCGACGGAAACGCCGGTCTGGGCAAAGCTCATGGCACTCGAGCGTTGCCAGACGAACCAGCGGTTGACCAGGCCGGAGAGCGGGATTGCCGCGCTCATGGCGAAGCTGACCGCAAGCATGCTGTAGACGAGGTAGAGTTCGCCGGGGCTGTCGACTCGCCCGAGCCAGAGCAGGGCGGTCGCCATACAGAGCGCACCGGCAGTCAGCATGCGGCGCGATCCCCAGCGATCGACAGCGCGTCCGACGAGAACTCCGGCAGCGCCCGCCACCATGAAGAAGACGGTCGAAGCCCCGGAAACCGATGCTTTGGACCAGCCTTTCTCCTGGATCAGGCCGTCCAGGAAAACGGTCTGCCCGTAGAACCCGATCCCGACGGAGACGAAACCGAGAATGAACGTGGCCGCGACGATGAACCAGACGTAGAATACCTTCGGTCGTATCCGGTGAATGGCTGGATGCGGCTCGAGGGGAAGAGGGTTCATCCGGCCCCGTGTAGCACGGGCTGAGCAGCTTCGCTTCCGGCCTACCGCCGGTCGTTGGCAATGCGCCGTTCGATGAGCGTCAGGTCTTGCTGTTGCCAACCAGGCGCTCGTCGGCGATGAGGTGTGCCAGGTCGAGTGCGCTGATGATACCGAGCACTTGCTCACCTTCGGTGACCAATAGCCGATGGACGTGGCGATCGACCATCATCCTGGCCACTTCCGAAATGGGCGTGTCCGGTCCGACGACGACCACGGATTCGGCCATGATGTCCTTGACGGCGAGGTGCGGCGCCTGGTGCTCGAGCGCCGCGGATGATGCGGACTGCCGCCCCAAAAGCTCGGCCAGCGATCGCTGGATCGTAAAGTATCGAACGATGTCGGATCGCGAAACGATTCCGAGAAGCTCACCGTTCTCGATGACGGGAACGCCGCCGATATGGCGCCCGATCAGCGTGTCCTCGAGATTCGATAGCGGCGTTCCCGGTAGCACCGACACTACGTCGGTTTCCATCACGTCCCGCGCAACGATCATCATGGCCGTGGCATACCAAGTCCGCCCGCGAAAGAGCAACCGGACCCTGTGCCACGTTGGTGGATTCTATTTGAGGCTCAGCACGTAGTCGGTGAGTTTTTTCAACTCTGCGTCGGTCAGCTTCATCCGCGGCATCTTGGCTTCCGGAAACTTGGACTTGGGATCTTTGAGGTACTCGGTCAACCACGCTGCATCGCGTTTGGATCCGACTCCGTCGAGAGGCCCACCCATGGCCGCCATCGAGCCACCGACGCCGCCAACGCTGTGGCACGGCTTGCATTTTGCGTTGTAGACGGCGGGCGCGTCGGCGCGCGATCCCGCCGGGGCGATCATGGCCAGCGCCACAGTGGCAATAAGCGTTATGAGAGTTCGAGTGTTCATGACATTCCTCCGTCTTGGTGGGGTATAGCATGCGCGGGCGTCAATACTGCTTGTTAACACAAGTACCGGTGCTGGTGAAGCGTCGCCGAGGGCGCTTCACCGGTTGGGTGCATCGGGCGGTGCCAGGGAACGATCGCGCGGCCGATCGCTCTAGTCGTTTTCGCGAGCCGCGATTTCGCGCCGGGCGACGAGCGCCCGTTCGTATTGGCGGACGTCCCCCAAACAGCATGTTCCGGACGGATTCTTGACGTCGCATGCACACTCGCCAGCTCGCACGGCGGCGCTCACGGCTGCGAAGGCGGACGATGCTCCGGTTGCGGCGACTTGCTCGGCGATCGACCGGCGCGTGTGCGAAAAACAGTAGCACAGTGGTACGTCGATCCCCGGATCCTTCCAATATACGGGTACGCGGATGTCCTTTTGCTCGAGAACGATACCGCCATCGGCGAAGTAGACCGCCTCGCAGCTGTTGCTCGGACACAGCGAGAACTCGGAGTGCGCGAGTGCGGCGGCCGGGGTTTCCAGGCGAGCCATGCCCGCTACCGTCTGGCGCGCAACGCTCTTGCCCCGCTCGCCGCAGCGTGGACAACAATCGGGTTTCTCGGCTGAGGAGGTGTCGGATCGGGGTTCCGAGTTACAGCAGGATGCCATTGTCGCTACTCGCTGCGCCGCGCGAGTTGCGCCCGGTAACCGGCCTCCTCGACCGCTTCGATCAGGTGCTCGCCGGACGGTGGCGCATCGGGGTCGGTTGTGACGATCGCGTCACCTTCGGCGTAGCGCACCGTCGCCGAGACGACGCCCGGCACTCGGGCGATGCTCCGCTCGATGCCGGCGGCACAGGTCTCACACGTCATGCCGTCGATCTGGAGACGGAGCACGTTGCCGCTGCCGCTTCCGGCAACGGCCGCTGGCGCGGCGCCGAGCCGTAGCAGCGATCCGCCGTAGGCCGGGAAGAAGGCGAGGAGCGCGACACCGAGCGCAGCCAGCCACAGTACGGCGCGAGTGCGTCGAACGCGTGCCCGATCGCGAACTTCGCAGGCCGCCTTGCGAAAGTAGGCCGTGTAGAAAGCCGTGCCGAGTAGCACTGCGGTCGCCAACAGGAACAGCGGCCGCAGCGGCTCGAAGAACGCCGCGAATCCGGCCGCCGACAAACCGACCGCGGCAAGAACAAGTGGGCCCAGGCAGCAGACCGATGCAAGTGCCGCCGCGACCGCTGCGCCACCGACCCAGCGACTGGCGCCGTCGGGACGCGGCGCGTTCCCGATACCTCTCTCATCGCTCGTTTCGTTCATGGACGATGCCTACACCCTGCACCCCGGTGTAAGGTCAACCGGGCTGCGGCCCAACTCGACCGCCGAGGCGTCGGGTTCAGCGTTTCGTCCGGATCGCCGTGCAGCGACCACCACCCTCAGCCTTGCCGGGGTCGAGCCTCCGCCGGCGACCGATGCGAGGTTCCCATTACGCCGGCCGGCTCCGTTTTGTCGGCTTCGACGCGACGGAGAGGGTATCGATGACCTCGCAGTGGCCGCCTTTTTCCTGCTCGCGGCACAGGCGCAGCGACTTTTCGAGCACTCCCGCGACTCGCTTCAGATCGGCGAGACGGCCAGCCACGTCCGCCAGCCGATCTTCGATGAGCCGTTGCACATCCGGGCAGGGCTCGGTGGCGCCGTCGCGGAGGCCGAGAAGCGTGGCGATGTCGTCGAGAACGAATCCGGAGGCCTGCGCCGCACGGATGAAGCGGAGGCGCTCGAGTTGGTGCTCGCTGTAGCTCCGGTAGTTCCCCGAGCCGACGCGAGCGGATGGGTGAAGTAACCCACGGCGCTCGTAGTAGCGCACGGTGGTGGTGGGAACTCCCGCCCGCTTGGCGAGCTCGCCGATCCTGTAACTCGCCATCTCCGAAACGATACCGGGAGAGCGCGGCCGAGTCCAAGGCGCTTTCAGCGGGCGCTTTCGGCGGGCGCGGGGTCGCCCGCCCGCACGCGCGGGGTTACCCCGCCGTTCGTCTTGTGTCTCACGCTGGGAGTTTGATATGTGCCTCGGCGCGGGGTGGTGATAGGTCGTGCCGGATCGGCGGTGCGGCTCATACGCTCGGGATTCGCGAGGTGTAGAGTGTTTGCGGGATGGGCGCGCGTCGGATTGTCTAGGCTGGTTTCATTGTCCTTGTGTGGTCTCGTCGCCTGTTCGAGCGGCGGCGGCGGGGCGGCGACGCCGTCGCCGACATCGACATCGACTTCGACGCCGGCATCGGCCGTCACGCCGACGGTGACGCCGCGCCCGCAGGTGCCTGGCGACGGGCTCGTTTTCGAGATCACTGACGCGGTCATCGATCCCGAGGTCGGCGTTCTGACAGTCACCTTTTACCTCACCGACGAAGACAGCGTGCCGGTCGCGCCGGTTCTCGAATCGACCGATCGCGAGGACGAGGCGCGGGTTCGGTTCACGCTCGCCCATATCGAGGACTTCTCGGGCGGCGCCGCGCCGCGCATCGGCTTCACCAAGTACGTCAACGACGTCAATCCTTCCCATCCTGGCTACGACAGCGACGGAGTCCTTACCGTGGTCGACCGAGATCGCGGCATCTACACCTACGAGTTCGCGACGTCGTTGCCGGACGGATTCGATACCGCCGCCACCTATACGGTGGCTGCGCAGGGCGACCGCAGTGTCGCTGGCCGCGGCTTTGGTGCGAATCCTGTGTTCGATTTCGTTCCCGCCGGTGGCGATCCCGAGATCCGCGCGGGGTCCACGACAGCTCGCTGCAACACCTGCCACGACCCACTTCGGTTTCACGGCAATCGCACCGAGTTTCGGCTCTGCACCACCTGCCACACGCGTGACTTCGTCGGCAGATCGGGCGAAAGCATGGCGATGGGGCCGCTGATCCACCGCGTCCACAGGGGACGGGATCTGCCGAGTGGCAACGACCCGGAGGGAACGGCTTTCCCGCGCGACATCCGCGAGTGCGAGACCTGCCACGCGGACGGCGTGACCGCGGAGCTGCACGAGCAGGCGCCGTCGGCTCTCGATTGCACGGGCTGCCACGACGATGTCAATCCGTCGCTGGAGGAGACGGCCGCCGGTCCGCCGGGGACCAATCACCTCGGTGGGCAGGGGTTCGAAGACGGCGAGTGCACATTTTGTCACGAGGCGGAGTCGGATACGGAATTCGACCTGTCGGTGATGGGCGCCCATACGGTTCCCGAGCAGTCGGTGCAACTCGCCGGATTGAACGTGGAGATACTCGACGTTACGAACCACGCCGCGGGCGACAGGCCGACGGTGATGATGCGGGTCGACGAGGACGACGGAACGGTCATCGGCGATCTCGAGGAGCTCGGCAGTTTCTCGATGACCTTCGGCGGCCCGACCGTGGACTACGCGGAAACCTTTCGCGCATCGGTGATCGGTCGCGGCGCCAGCGGTCAGCTCAGCGGGCCGGACGCGTCGGGTGTGTATCGTTATACTCCCGACGAGGCACTGCCGGACGACGCTACTGGAACCTGGTCCGTCGGGATCGAGGCGCGGCGCACCGTCGAAATCTCCGGTCGTTCCGTGACCGAGGCGGCGGTCAATCCGGTGGTGGACTTCGCCGTTGACGACGGCCCCGTCGTGCCGCGGCGCAGGATTGTCGACGATGCGAAGTGCGGATCGTGTCACGGCGAGTTTTCGCGCGGCTTCAATATCCACGGCAGCCTGCGCAATCGGGTCGACTACTGCGTCGTCTGCCACAATGCGAACGCGACCGACGCGGCGCGGCGCAGCCGGGATCCGGACGCCGTTGCCATCGGCGACGACAACCAGACGATCGACTTCAAGGTGATGATCCACAAGATCCACACCGGCGAGGATCTGTCCGACGTCCCGTACCTGATCTACGGGTTTGGTCAGGATGGATTCAGCGTGAACGACTTCTCTGACGTCCTCTTCCCCGGCGATCGCAGAAACTGCGCGACCTGCCACGTAGACGGTACCTATATGCTGCCGCCGTTTCCCGGCGCCGCTCTCGCTACCAGGATGACCAGTCTCGATCCGGCTAGCGGAGAGGAGGTCGAAGAAGGAGTGGTGCCGCCGATCACTTCGGTGTGTACGTCCTGCCACGATGGCGAGGGGGCGCGCGCGCACGCGGCTACCCAGACCAGCCCGGACGGCGAAGAAAGCTGCACCGTGTGTCACTCCGAAGGCCGATCGGTCGCTGTTTCCGAGGCGCACGCGCGCTGATCGCCACGATGTGGGCGCGGGTGGGGGAGCGATCGAGATGAGGCGGGCTCGGCTTGCGTGGTGCGCGATCGCTCTGGTGCTGGGCGCGGCTCGCGCCGGCGCCGCGGATCTGGACGCGACGTTGAAGTACCTGAGTCAGGTGCGCGATGGCGACCTCACTCGCCAGACCGAGTTCCCGAACCAGCTCTACGGCCACCTCGGCGCATACGCCCTGCCGTACGAGTCGGAGATCGAGGGTTTCTTCCGGGCGGGGTACGACTTTGGTCTGGGGCGCGGCGGCGGCGATCTCTATCTCGCCTCGGCGCGAGTTCCCGGCGCCGTCGAGGGATTGGACCTCACGGTGGGGCGCCAGTGGTTGAACGAGTCCCTCGGTGGCGCCCTGGTGGCGGACGGCGGGACGCTGCGCGTCGGTGGCGATGGGCCCTTGCAGGCGACCGTGTTCGGCGGTGTGCCGAGATATTTCGAGCCGACGTATGGGGTCGAGAAACAGTCTCAGAACGAATCGGTCTTCGGCGGCTCGATCGAAGACGACGATTTCGGTGACGGTCGGCTGGAGGTGGGCTATTTCCAGCAGTACCGCAAGGGCAAGACCCTGCGCCAACTGGTGAGCGCGAACGTCACCCAGGAGTACGCGAACGTCGTTGGCCGTCCGAACTTTTACGGATCGTTCGCCTTCGATGCGAGCCAGGCCAGCGTCGACTTCGGCAACGTCGGCGTCAACCTCGTCTTCGACGAGATGAATCTTCGCTTCAATCTGGAGGGCAACTACTACCAGCCTCAGGATCGCGGCCGAAGCCGTCCGGAGATCGACATCAACCGCCGCGAAGACGGCATCTTCGAGCTCTTCTCGGTCAGTGAAATGTGGCAGGTGCGGACGGGGCTGCGCTACCAGGTGAACCCCGAGATCTCTGCATACGCCGACTACTCGTTTCAGGACTATGCGAGCGTCGTCGGCGAACGCGAGGTCGGTCACGTGGCGTCCGTCGGCGCCGTCTGGCTTCCCGAGAACGACGGCCTCGAGCTGGTGCGTGCGGAGTACTACGTCGCCGACAGCGGCGGCGGCAACGTCAACGGAGGAAAGGTGCTCTACGAGAATCGTGTGTACGAGCAATTGACGTTGCGCGCCAAGCTCGACCTCGCCTATTACGACAAGGCGACGAACCAGAACGGCATTGCCTTCAGCAGCTTGCTCGGGGTTGCCTACGAGGTTGCCGAGGGGGTCACCTGCGGGATGAGCTTGGAGGCCCTTCACAATCGCCGCTTCGACGCCGACATTCGGGTTGGCTTCGGAGTCATCTACGAGTTCGGCCGGCGGACACTGCGGCGCCGGGCGGTGGGGAGGACGCAATCGTGAAGCGATTCTACGCCCTCGCGATTCTGTGCCTGGTCTCGATCGCGGCGTTTTCGGCTTGCCGCAAGTTTCTCCCCGAGAATCGGTACTTGACCCGTCAGGATTCTCCGCGTCGCGACCGCTCGAGTACCGCGGACGCGCTCGCCAAGTTCGACCATCGCGCGCACGGCGCGGTATTCGCCGAGCAGTCCGTGCAATGTGTCGACTGCCATGCCTTCGACCTGAAGCTCAACGTCGGTGACGGAGATCTTGCCGACGCCCTGTCGGCGCACGGGCTGCACCGCGGCTCGGAGGCGTGTCACACTTGCCACGGCCCACCGCAGCGAACGGTTGCGACCGCGCCGGACCGCTGCACGACCTGTCACGACAATCTGGGTCCGATCATGCCGGACAACCACAACGGCGCCTGGCAGCGAGTGCATGGAAGTATCGCCAGCGGTGAGGGGCAGTCGTGCGCCAGCTGCCACAACCAGACGTTCTGTGTCAACTGCCACCAGCGGCGCGACGAGATCCAGACGCAGGTGCACGAGCGCAATTTCCGCTTCTTTCACTCGGTCGAGGCGCGCGCGAATCCGCGCAAGTGCGGTGTGTGTCACCGCGTCGACTTTTGCTCGAACTGCCACGAGCGGTCTCGGGCGAAAGGGGGATAGGATGATGCGACTGGCTTGGCTGCTGGTGTTGGTATTCGCCACGATCGGCTGTGGCAACGACGGTCCCGTCCGCGGTGACGATTTCGGGAATATCCTCAACTCGCCCGAGGGTCTGGTCCTGGTCGTGGAAGAACACCCGACGGGGTGGCGGCGTCCGGACTGTTTCTCCTGCCACCCCGCGCGCAATATGCACACGATCAATCGCACGGGACTGAAGGATCTCGATCTCGCCGAGATTCGCGTCATCGTCCGCAATCAAGGGGAAGCGAGCTGTGCCCAGTGCCACGGCGACAACGGTGTAGGCGAATGAGGCTCGCCGTCCCCCTGGTCGCTGTCGCGCTGCTCATCGGTGTCGCGCGCGGCGCCTACGCTTTCAGTCCGCACTCGATGACCAACGACAAGGGCGAAGCGGATCTCTCCAAGTGCGGGATCTGTCACAATCCGGATTTTTCTCTGCAGCGGAGTAAGTCGCAGACCTGCACGATCTGTCACGCACTCTCGACACACAGCGGCTCGCGCGAGCATGTGAGTGCCGACCCCGCGATCGTCGGCGCGCTTCTCGGCGACGGGCCGAACGCCCTGCCGACGGACGAGAAGGGTGGGATTTACTGTGGCACCTGCCATCTGTTTCACGACCCTGCGCTCGCGATCACCCCCGAAAGGGCGCTCGACGAGGCGTGGCGCCGTTCCGACGCCGGCCTGGGTGGAGCCGTCGGCAAGGTCCTTCTCGAGAAGGGCTCGGCGATCGCCGTGGCGCATGGTGTGGGAGGGGAATGGGGCGAGATCAGCGACGGCACGCGCATGCTTCGTCTCGGCGTCGCCGACGACGCCCTGTGCGTGCGCTGTCACGCGGGGTGGAAGTGATGCGACGCGTGGCGGGGGTGCTCTGCTGCGTGGCGATGGTCACGGCCGCGGCCTGCGACGGCGGTAGCCCGAAATTCGCGGGCGACCCTCCCTCGGCCGCGGTGGCCTACGGCTCGTGCACGTTCTGCCATGGCGATCTCTCGCAGAACATGTTCGACACCGGCGGGCACGGCAGTGTGACGATGCGCTGCGAGACCTGTCACGACGACTTGCTCCCGAACGACCCGGGTCCGGGCCATCGTGCGGTTCCGGTATGCGCCGACTGCCACGACAGCCAGCAAACGCACGCCGACCCCGACCTCAACCGTGCCACCGAGTGCGTCGTCTGTCACACGCCGCACGGCAGCGACAATCTCTTTTTGATCAACGAGGTCATCCTGACTCCGTTCGGAGAAGATCGCGACGTGATCTTCGACAATCTCGACGGTCTCGCCGACGGCAGTTTCGCCTCGGTGAGCGACCCCGGTAGCGTCCTGTGCGAAACCTGTCATACGGAGACGCGGTACTATCGAAGCGACGGGAGCGGCGGCGCGCACTTTCCGTTCTCCTGTTTCACGTGCCACTTGCACGCGGACGGCTTCGCGCCGAGGTAGGGGGTACGGCGGCATGCTGATTCGACGAAAGGAAACGGATGGAACCTCTCGCGGGTAGCACGGGTGCGATCGTCCTCGGCGTCGCGGCCTTGGTCTTTTTGTTCGGCCTCGCCTTTCATCGCGAGGTGCCGCGCAGAAATACCGCCTTGTGGGCGTTCCTGATCGGCATCCCCGTGCTTCCGGTGATCGCTCTGGTCTTTGGGTTGAGCGCGACGATGGACGAAGCCAAGGAAGTTAGCTTCTGTGGCCTGCAGTGCCACGTCATGGCACCGTTCTACGAGGACTTGATGAACCCGAAGAGCCAGCTGCTCGCCGCCGTGCACAATCAGAATCGTTACATTCGCACCGACCAGTGCTATGTGTGCCACACCGGATACTCGATGTTTGGCCCGCTGAAGGCGAAGCTCGCCGGGGTTCGGCACTTGTGGAAGTACGAGACCGGGACGTACGAGCTGCCGATCAAAATCGTGGGAACCTATAAGGTTGCCAACTGCCTGGATTGTCACAAAGGCGCGCGCAAG
>Ga0114931_10008645_pt1 | contig 12294 bp, 14 predicted proteins | sample 2SBtaG_FD_89579 | JGI IMG/M metagenome (GOLD analysis project Ga0114931, IMG submission 89579) | Deep subsurface microbial communities from Kolumbo volcano to uncover new lineages of life (NeLLi) - 2SBTROV14_V59a metaG | ecosystem: Environmental > Aquatic > Marine > Volcanic | place: Kolumbo...
ACAAGCTTTTGTGACGTCAGCTACAATTGGAAAGAGATCAAGAGCCACTGAACCAACCTCTCGTGGTGCAGATCCAGTATCAATAGCTAGGTATCCTCCTGGTGTGGTGATTCGAAGAATCTCAGCAAATACCTCAGATAGATGATCTATATACTCATCATAGTTCCACCATCCGAATTCAGCCACTCCATTCTTGATGTACAGCTCATCATCATATACCGGTGGTGAGGTAAAAGTGAGTCCTATGATATCATCTGGGATATGTTGAACAAGCCACTCTGGTGATGATCCTACGTGTACCTTATTCAGCAACTTGGAGAAATCCACACGGTACTCTGGATTTTCAGAATAAGAATTTTTCAATTCGGAAGTACATTGAACGTCAATAAGGAGAAGATGAGACCTGCAAGGAAACCGGCTAAGACATCACCTAAGTAGTGGTGCAATACAGCCACTCGGGACAGACTTACAAATACTCCCCAGAGGAGAAAAACTAACCAGAAGTTAGTGGTCAAAATTGAGACCGCCACAATCACTCCTGCTCTCGTCGCATGTCCAGATGGAAAACTGAAGTTATCATAATAGTGACTTACTTCCTTAGGGGTAGGACTCTCTGGTCGTTTTCTTGCAACCACTGGTTTCACTGTCATCATTATGAGAGTAATTGCAATTACCTGCAAAGTCTGTACTAGGATGCCCCACCACCCTATGAAGAGAAGAAACTGAAGTAGAACAATCACAGGATAACCGATCTGTGAGCCGCTGAATTCAAGCATCTTCCACCACTTTGATTCACTGTGCCCTCCAAGCAAAGAATGTATGCCCAGACTGAGCTGATAATCAATCCTACCAAGGCTGCCCATCGATGACTGTCAGTCCTATGAAGTAAACTAAGGTTTTAAGTTATTCAATATTCAACTACTCTTATGGCAGGTAACATCGTGCATCTTACAGATGATAACTTCCAAGATATCATCAACGGAAATCAGACCGTAATCATCGACTCATGGGCAGAATGGTGCGCTCCCTGTAAAGCAATTGCACCTCTTTATGAGAAGCTTGCAGGGAAGTATGGTGATAAAATGACATTTGCAAAATTTAATACCGATGAGAATATAGGAACGATGCGTGCTCTAAAGATCATGAATATCCCAACATTTGTGATTTTCAAAAATGGAGATATCGTCAAGAAGTGGTCTGGTGCTGATGCAAAGAGGCTTACCTCAACTGTTGAAGAGCTGGTAAAGAACTAATTTCTCCAAGTAAATCAAGAAGTAAAAACTCATAAAATTATATCTCATGTATTCTCTGTGCATATCTCCATTTTGAAATTTAGTGCAATAGTATATACTTAGTACATTTCAATAATATGGATTGGTACAAATCAACAGTATGCTTATACGTATCAATAATTCTAACTTAGTACATAACAATCGCATGCCCTTGGCACGTCAGCTACTAACTATTCAGATATTTGACTGCTAATCCACTTAGGAGAGCAGATCCCATTGGTAGGCAATCTTCGTCGATGTCAAAGTAGTTGGAATGGTTGGAAGCGAGCATTCCTCTCTCCTTATTTCCACCTCCTAACCAGAACATCATCGCTGGGATCTTACCATCAAGACCAAATTCGAAGAAGTCTTCTGCTCCCATGGTTGGAAACTCTTGCTCGATGAGACCAGCCTTCCCGTACATCTCACCATAGAGCTCTCGGAGCATATCTGTGAGAACCCTGTCATTGATTCCTACTCCGTATCCGGGAATGATCTCGGTCTTTGCTTTAGCACCATATGTCTTTGCAATATCTGAGAAGAGTTTTGGAAGCTTTTCATACATCTGCTTTCTCAGATCCCGATTGAAGGTTCGTAGTGTTCCATCCATTCTCACCCTCTCTGAGATAATGTTCTGCCTGTCACCTCCAACGATCTTCCCGAATGTCATGACAACTGGCTCAAATGTGTTGACAAATCTTGATAAGTAGCCCTGAACTTGAATCACAATCTGAGCAGCAACGAAAACTGGATCAATAGCTTCGTGCGGTGCACTCCCGTGACCTCCCTTCCCGATAACCTCAACATAAATTTCGTCTGCACCTGCAGACAAAGGACCATCCTTTACTCCTATTGTATTTACTAACATATCCTCTCCAGCTGTGACATGCAGTGCAATAGCTGCATCAACCTCAGGATTCTCTGGATCTCCAACTGCACCATCTTTGACCATTGGTGTGGCACCTCCAGGTCCTTCCTCTGCTGGTTGAAATACTAATCTTGCAGTCCCCTTGAACTTGTCCCTCATTTCGCTAAGAATTTTTGCAGTACCCAGAAGGCATGCAATGTGCGTATCATGACCACAAGCATGCATCATTCCTTGATTCTGTGATTTGTAAGGGACATCATTGTCCTCCTGTAGAGGAAGTGCATCGATATCTCCTCGAATCAGAATGGTCTTTCCATCACCATTCCCCTTGATATCACAGATTATGCCAGTTTCGGCCGCTGTACGGAAGTCAAGTCCAATCTTTTTTAGTTCCTCTTTTATGTACGCAGATGTCTTAAATTCTTTGAATCCTGGTTCAGGATTCATGTGGGCCCATCTTCTGTGTCTAATAATCTCTTCCTTCAGAGATTCCGCTTTCTCCTTTATGGCACTCATTGTCACTTCTGTGAGGTTATCTAAAATAAATCCTCCTTTTCACCTAGTAAATTAGAGATTGAAACGATTCAGAATTGTTGATTCGTCCATCCGCGAAAATCTCCTCATGTTACCTTACGTTACCTTTAATATTCTTTCTTCTCCTCGTCACTCTGTAGCGTGTATGATCGGTAACGTGACACGCAAAGGTGAATAAGATGAACAACTTATACAGCAATGTAAGGGAATTCTGGAGAAAAAGAAACACGCTTGAATTTAAGCACGCACAACGAGCAAGATACATCAATTGGAGAAGGGAAGACACTTTTACTCGAGTAGACAGACCTCTGAGAATTGACAGAGCAAGGACACTCGGATACAAGGCAAAACCTGGTTACGTTGTTGTGAGAACTAAAGTCAGAAGGGGTGGAAGAAGGATGTCCAGACCAAACAGAGGAAGGACGAAGGGTAAGAATCTCGCAGTCGATAAGACATCTGGGAGGAATCTCAGGTGGATCGCAGAGACCAGAACAGCAAAGAAACATCCAAACATGGAAGTCCTTGGAAGCTACTGGGTCGGTCAAGATGGAAAGTCCAAGTGGTTCGAGATTATCCTTGTTGATCCTGTACACCCAGCCATTCTCTCTGATAAGAGGATCAACTGGATTAATAGAAAGATCCAGAAAGGTAGAACCTTCAGAGGTCTGACTGGAGCCGGGAAGAAGGCCCGAGGTCTCTATAACAGGGGTTTCGGTGCAGAGAAGGCACGTCCAAGTAGAATGGCTAATGGCAGACGGAACAAGTAGATACCGCCAGAATTTTTAAGCTTCGAATATTCAATAAATATAGATGTACAAACTTTCCCGAATTTCTATCTCAGTTCTATCATACCAGACAGAGATTTCAGAGAAGGTCAGTGATATTCTCAGAAAGTTCATACCCGAGGATATGGATGTCTACATCTCTGTCACAAAAATGCGGGGACAGTACAGGGATCGCATCCGTATGCATCAGATTGAAGTAACTTCCAAACGTCTCACCAAACACCTGCTGAAGCATTTCTTGGCGATAATCGGTAGTGAGAACGTGAGGTCTATAACAAACTCATTGGACAATTACTACAACCCAGATAGTAAGTCCATATATCTTCGTCTGGACAAATTTAAAGCAGCAGACTCAATATACAAGATCTCCCGTGGATCAGATGTGATAAAAGTAGAAATCAAATTTGATATCTACAAATCTATGGAGATTTCCGATCTCTGGAATGATATCCTCCAGAAAGTAGGTGTGCCAGATGCCTAGAGTATTCAGCTTTACACCATACATTACTGAGTTCAAGCAATCATCCCTAGCTGAAGATCAGGATCTGCATATAGGGAAAGAAGGAGACTACTCATCCCTCTCTCTCTACGAGAAGAAGGACGTCACATCTAAATCTTTTACAAATATCATCGCCAAACAAAGGCAGAAGGTTGATTTCCTATCGGTCCATCCTGAGTCAAATACACTCGCAAGCCGTTGTGTGGGTGACAGGAGAGTTGATGCAGTAGGTATCAATATAAAATCCAATCCTCGGCTATTTGGAAGAAGATTCTTGAAACGATGTGAGCGAGAAGGAACGATTATAGAAATTGACATAACTCCCCTGCTCTCTCAGATAGAGGCGAAGGAACTTCGAAAATTCTACAGATGTACCCGTGACATTATCCATACTGGAGTGCCTGTCCTTCTCATACAGAAAATTCAGAAAATCACAGAAGCACGGAAATACAGGGATCTGCAGACTATAGCTGAAATTCATGGAATAGCCCGTAAAAACACAAGTATCGAATATATCATCGAACGCTTGTCTGTCAACAAAGCAAAGCGAGAAGGTCGAATTCTCTCTGATAATGTGGAAGTGATATCATGAAGTTGCATCCTCTGAGGTACTCTCTTGTAAAAATATCGCCTGTCGGTACACCGATCCCACTTCTGATCAGCCAGATCAGAAAGAATATCACCTACTTATCTGGTACAAGAGGACTCTCTCAGTCCAGTGTCCACATTGTACATTCCGAGAAGAAGAAGGATCTATATTTTATCCTCCGCTCACGAAGGGAGGATCTGAGACTCATCCAAGCAGCAGCTCTCATGCTAGATGTGGGATACGTTGAGGTGGTTCGAGTTTCAGGGACTATCAAAAAATTGAGACTAGAGATTGCAGAGAAAGCTTTTTGAAGAAACAAACCCTCCTCAATTTGAAGGTGATGAAGACATCACCCCAGGAAGAGAATAGTCGGAGCTTCCTGCTTCTACTTTTCGATGACCTCCCCGCGACAATCTGAACCTTCAACTCACTTTAATTCCCCTGTAAAAGGAGAATTTGTTAAATCTCTCGAATCCAAGAGACTCATAAAGCTTCTTCGCAACCTCATTCGACTCATTGACGAAAAGAGTGGGAACTCGCTTCGTTCGAATAATCCCAAGCGTCACAGCAGTTGTGATTGCTCTCCCAAGTCCCATTCCTCGAAATTCTGGTTTGACGTAGATATTTCCCAGTTGGACTGTGTAAGGAGTTTCAAAATGCGTCCCTCCAAATCCCACAATAACACCATCCTGTTCAGCGATTACAGACATCTCAGATTCTAGCTGCTCTGGAAGGAACCAGTGCCCGAATGAGGGGTCTTCTGTCACCTCTCTTTCGAAAAATTCTTGGATCGCTTCAACGTCATCCAAACTGGCTGCTCTTATCTCCGGGAAGTTCTCCTCAAGAGGCATAATTTCCAACTCTTCCTTGGTGAATCTTAAGGCCTCATCACTGAAATCCAGATTCCAAGAGTATGTATCCCAACCAAGCCAAGGTGGTGGGGTTGGTATACTGGTATCATCCTCCAACTCCACCGGATAGATCACCATAATTTCCTTGTAATTGAGTGTATCAACAAAGTTTCTAATTGTCTCCCAATACTCTGTCATACCATGGGGAAAGACGATAACTGGCACATCTGATCCATCGAAGATTGTGAATCCTGTGTGGAAGTTGTCCTCGTGCGATATCTTGAATGCCCTACTCCTCTTATTCATTGGTGCGGAGAGGTCTCCAAGAAGCAAGGAGTTCCTAAAACTATCGTGGATAAGAGTACCAATGAAAAGTGCTATCTCCTGATTATCACAAAATTCTTCAACCTTGTACACATTACACGTACTAGTTTAACCACATATGAGCGGATTGGTAGTTACCTGTTCAGTTCTCTGTTTAGCTACCTGTTCTCCAAGTACTCTCCCCCATCAACCCGTAGTACTTCTCCTGTAATATAATCATTCTCTGCTAGGAATTTCACTGCTGAAGCAATATGCAATGGGTCCCCTGGACGTTTGAGAGACGTCCTTCCGTACACTCTCTCCCATACCTCTTTGTCCATCCCTACCGTCATTAAGACTGGTCCTGGAACAATTGCATTTACTCGAATTTTTGGGGCTAATGTCCTTGCAGTAATCTCCGTAAGGTGGATAAGTGCCGCTTTACTCACTCCATGTGCGAGGTAATTCACCCACGGTCGCAGACCTGCTCCGTCTATCATATTGACCACTAGAGCATCGTCGCCTTTCATGAGTGGGACAATCCTCTTCATCATCAGAAAAGGTGCAGTGAGATTCACCTCCAAGCTCTGATTCCAGTCTTCCAAGGTGACATCATAGAAATTATCGCTGTGAAATACTGATGCGCTATTAACTAGTATATCGACTTTCTTTAGAGTATCAAATTTAGCGTAATCCTCTGGATTCCTCAGATCTGCGCGGATCGATGTGCACTTAACCCCAGATTCATTCACTTTCTCACAAGTTCCTGATGGATCAGACTTATTATGATGGATCACAATGTTACAACCCGCTTCTGCAAGAGTCTGAGCAATAATACTTCCAACCCTTTGAGCTCCACCAGTGACTAGGGCCGTCTTCCCATCTAGATTCATATCTCTGATAATATGTAATAAGTAAAATCCTTTTTCAATAAATTCCGTCAAAATAATTTTTTTACGTACTGAAAATACGTACTTTTCTCTTTACTTCTAATCAGCGATAAAGCACCTTTATGATTTGGAGTATATCAAATGGTAAAGTTCAAGGATTTCCATTCCTAGTTTTGAGAGGGATTTACGATTTGCTCTCTCAACAAGACCATACTTGATCATAGTCCCATTCTTGAATTTGGATATATCACTCTCTCTAATCTTAATCTCCTGAGTTTCGAAGTAACATGCCAAGTCATTCTGCTGGTCGTATTCTTCCCATAATTCCAGAATCTTGACGCCATTGCCACTCAAGAAGGGAAGATCAAACATCATAATGGATTGTATCTCCTCTCTAACAGTAGTTGACTTTTTTTTAGATGGATTAAGTAATTCATCATTCTGATCATAAACTGGAACGGCAGGTTTCGTAATAAATCTAAATTTAATATCTCTTATCCAATTTAGCGTATCACCTTTGAGATTCTGCTGAATTTTCCTGAAATATGTGATTGCAAGAAATACGAGAGGTGCAATCATTCTCCTACCAGAACTCAAGTCAAAATTCCAGATTTTTGTCCTACGATCAGAATATTTGAGAATACTTCTCAGCATCCTTACCACCTCAATCTTCCCAGTTTCATTTTCCCTCATTACTCCATTATTTGAGTCAGAAATAAGTGAGAGTAAATTCAGGTCATGCCTCTCTATTAGAAATTCCTTCCCGAATTCCTCAACGATCTTCTTGATATCTGATTCCCATCTTTCAAGGATCATTTCCCCGATAACATTTGGACTTCTGATACTCTCATCAGAGAAGAGACCTAATATTCCATACGCATTATACTTCTCCAACATCCTTACGTGTGATGTTCTGTATTTTGCGGGTCTTCCTAGGACAGAAATTATGAGTGAATCCCCAGCCATGTCACTGAGTAAAGATTACCCTTTTTGATTTTATTGGTGTTCTGATGAAATTTTCATATTAATTTCAGAACTCTTGAAATTTCTGACTAAACTTTAGATATCTGCTAAATTTTAAATAATTCTTTCAAATCCGTTTTTACTCCCTTTTAAATTAAATTAAGTTGGAAGTAATGTAATGGTAGTAATTATTACTGGAGCTTCTGGTCTCATAGGATCGGTACTCCTCCAGAATTTAATTGAAGAGGATATAATTGCACTTGATATCAGACCTCCAAAATCGAAAATCTCTGGAGTTAAATATGTCAATCAGCGAGTTGGAAATTATAGAATACCCCCAAATGTAACTGGTGTCATCCATCTTGCTGCGGTCTCACGTGTAATTACAGCTGAGCAAGACCCTACCAATGCATATAGTGTAAATATTGTGGAGACACAGAAACTGCTTCATCAACTGGAAAACCTACAAGTAAAACCTTGGGTGATCTATGCTAGTAGCAGAGAGGTCTATGGGGAAACTGGGAGGTTAAACATAACAGAAGATGAACAGTTAGACCCAATAAATCACTATGGAATCTCAAAAGTAGCTGCTGAATCCTTGATGAAAAGTTATTCTAGACAAGGAGGAAATATCCATGTTCTTCGATTCTCAAATGTCTATGGTGGTCTCCATGATCATCCAGACAGAGTAGTACCGAAATTTATCATCAATGCACTTTTAGGCAGAACTCTCGAGTTGCAGGGGAAGAATAACGCATTTGACTTTACTCATGTTTCGGATACAGTCGCTGGAATACTTCTGTCTATGAAATATTTGGAAGGTCTGAATAGCTCAAATTACTTTGAGGAATTTAATATTTGTACGGGTAGAGCTACAAGTCTTAAACAATTGGCTGATTGTATCATTAAGTTAACCTATTCATCGTCCAAAGTGACAAATGTCGATGGGAGAAAATATGATGTGAAAAGTTATACTGGTTCTTGGGCTAAGGCAAAGAAGGTACTCAATTACACCCCAAGGGTGCCTCTCAAACAAGGACTCGAAGAATACATCTCCTTACTCAAGCAGGGTCTTATAGAGGTGAAAAGATGAGAGTCTTAGTCGTAAATCACGGATTTCCTCCTAGGTTCAATGCAGGTTCTGAGATCTATTCGCAGACATTAGTCACTGGACTTCTAAAGGCAGGGCATGATGTTTTTGTATTCTCCAGAATGGTGAATCCATTCATCGATGATTTTGAGGTAAAACAGGAAATGGTGAAAACTGACTCCATTGAATATTCGCTACACTTGGTAAATGTCGCTCGACTGAAAGATCGTTATGTCTCTCGTGGTGTTGATCTAGCATTCAAAGAAATCATAAAGAAATTCAAACCTGAGATAGTTCACTTCAACCACCTCAATCATCTCTCTATAGGTATTGTAGAGGTCGCCTATAACTATGGTGCGAGGATTGTCTTCACACTCCATGACTTCTGGCTGTCATGCCCCAGAGGGCAATTCCTACAAGTCAATTATGGTGAAGCTTCCCCTCACAAACTATGTGGTGGTCAGGAGGATTCTAAGTGTGCAAAGAAGTGTTACTCCCGGTATTTCACCGGTCTTGACGATACACAAGATCTGGTCTACTGGACAAATTGGATCAGGTTCAGGCGAGAAGCTATTGGGAAGCTCGTAAAGTTTGTTGATGTCTTCATATCTCCATCAACAACTGTTGGTGAGAGATTGCAATCAGAACTTGGACTTAGTGATACGCAACTACAGTATCTCGACTATGGATTTGATCTGAATAAGCTGAGTCGAAGACGTAGAACAGTCGGTGAAAAAGTCGTTTTCGGATATATTGGGACTCATACAATATCAAAAGGTCTCCACCTTCTTATCGATGCATTTTCACAACTTAATGAAAAGGCACAACTAGTGATTTACGGACGAGAGAGGTCTGAGACAACACCACATTTGAAAGAAATATGCTCAAATTTAGACGTAGACTGGATGCCTGAATACGACAACTCGCAAATCGTCGAGGAGGTATTTGAGAAAGTAGACGTAATTGTGGTTCCATCTATTTGGTTGGAAAACTCACCTCTTGTCATCCATGAGGTACTCCAGACTCGTACCTTAGTAATTACCGCAGATGCAGGTGGTATGGCAGAGTACGTCCATGATATGGAGAATGGTCTGCTCTTCAAACATAGAGATGTAGAATCACTGAGAGATACAATGCAGAAGGTGGTTGACAATCCCTCCTTGATTCATGATGTCGGAAAACGTGGATATTTACAATCTGAGAATGGAGATGTTGTCTCCATTGAAGAACACATTAAGAAAATTGAGGGGATATACAGGAGGTTATGCTAATATGGAAGGACCATGGAGAATAACATTTGACACAAATCCTGATGACTGCAATCTTAGGTGCATAATGTGCGAAGAATTCAGTCCATATAGTAATTTGAAGCAGCTCAGGATAGCACAGAATAAAACTCCGAGAAGGAGGAGAATGGATGTTGAACTTATCGACAGAGTTCTTAGTGACGTAACTACTAAATATGACTCTCTTAGGGAAATCATCCCTTCAACAATGGGTGAACCTCTGATGTACAAGGAATTTGATAAGATCATAGATATGTGCCACAAATACAATGTGAAACTCAATCTTACCACTAATGGCACATTCCCCCTAAAATCTGCGACAGAATGGGCAGAATTGCTAATCCCAATTCTTAGCGATGTGAAAATATCTTGGAATGGATACACAAAAGAAATCCAGGAGAAGATCATGATCAATTCAAATCTCGAAAAAAGAACCAGACAACTGAAAAAATTTCTGGAAGTACGTGACTCAATTGCATCGAATGGAGGAAATTATGCCACTGTCACACTTCAAGTGACTTTCATGGAGATCAACTACCGAGAATTTCCAGAGCTTATACGCATGGCAATTAACTTAGGGATTGATAGGGTAAAGGGTCACCATCTCTGGGCACACTTTGCTGAAATCAAGGAACAGTCGATGAGAAGGAACCCAGCCGCGGTTTCGAGGTGGAATAAGATGGTAAGAGAGGTATTTCAGATTGTTGAGCAGAACAAAAAACCAGATGGATTTAAACTTGAACTTGAGAATTTTCATGAACTTTCTGACAATGCAAAAGTGAGTTTACACGAAAAATCAATTTGTCCTTTCCTGAGCAAAGAGGGATGGATTGCATGGGATGGAAGATTCAATCCATGTTGCGCTCCTGATGAGCAACGTAAATCCCTTGGGTATTTCGGAAATCTCACCCAGGACAATTTCAATAAGATCTGGGAAGGAGATACCTACAGGAATCTTGTCGAAAATTACGATGAGATAGACCTCTGTAAATCGTGCAATATGAGGAGGCGAGTAGAATAGACTGGCAGAAAACTAAAGTGGCACTAAATGGTAGATACCACATCATCGAAGGCTCTAAATTCTACCCTAATGAGTTCAAACAGGTACTAAAATATCATGCTCCAGGACTTGCTCCCGTAAAGGATGAGACGGGTTGGTACCATATTTATTTGTCTGGGAAGGCAGTATATTCGCAAAAATATACCCGAACATTTGGTTATTATGAGGGAAGAGCGTCAGTCATTCAGGACAAGAAATGGTTCCACATTGATCCTGATGGGGTGAGAGTATACAATGAATCCTATGATTGGTCTGGGAACTTCCAGTATGGTGCATGTCCAGTTAGAAAAGATGGAAAGTACTTCCATATCGACACTCAGGGTGACTCACTCTATGAGCAACAATATCTCTATGCTGGAGACTTCAAGGATGAATATGCAGTAGTCCGTTCAGCTAATGGATGCACTCATATTGATCACAATGGAGATTTCCTTCATTCTCAGTACTTTTCCGAACTTGATATCTTTCACAAGGGATACGCTAGAGCACTGGATGACAAAGGTTGGTTCCATATAGATTCAGCAGGTTCTGAGATCTACTCTACCCGTTTCGGAAGTGTAGAGCCATTCTACAACGGATATGCGTATGCAATAACCTTACAAGGTACTAGATGTATCATATCTGAGTCTGGAGAAATTATCCACAGAATTGGGGTGGATGAAAGATGAGAGTAGTAGGAATCTACGGACAGGGCAATAAATGGACCCATGATCATAATATCGCTCTCTCAGAGAATGGCGAAATCACTCGCTATGCACAACTTGAGAGACTAACTCAAAAGAAGTACGACAATAGAATTCCCGAATTTGTCACAGACCTCGATTCTGATTTCAGGATTTCTGATCCTGAGACCCAGTTGGCTGTGGTCAACACCTTTGCGATGCATGATGATTTCTTCAAGGTCGCGAGTAATGCTGTTTCTGATAGCGAAGGTCGATTTGTATTTGAGGAGTCAGGAACAAGTACCCTCCACCCTCAAATTGTTGATGGTACCGTTTTCGACAAGAAAAGGACTGCTACTATCGTCCCCCATGAGATTGCTCATGTATTCAGTTGTATTCCATTTTACGGTTCTTTCAAGGATAACTCTCTGCTCGTCCATATTGACGGAGCTGCTTCCCTGTCTAATTCAAGTGTGTGGCAGTACAAATCCGGACAATTGAAGCTTCTCCACTACGGATTTGAGTTGTATCAGACCGTCCACAGCTATTCCTACAATGATCTGGTTTTACATATTCTAGGTATCCCCAAGGATCGATATCTATCTATGCCGGGGAAGTTAATGGGCTATGCATCATTTGGGAA
>Ga0114931_10008646_pt1 | contig 12294 bp, 9 predicted proteins | sample 2SBtaG_FD_89579 | JGI IMG/M metagenome (GOLD analysis project Ga0114931, IMG submission 89579) | Deep subsurface microbial communities from Kolumbo volcano to uncover new lineages of life (NeLLi) - 2SBTROV14_V59a metaG | ecosystem: Environmental > Aquatic > Marine > Volcanic | place: Kolumbo...
ACGACGACGACGATGGCGACGACGACGACGATGACGACGATGGCGATGACGACGACGACGACGATGACGACGACGACGACGACGATGGCGACGACGACGACGATGACGACGATGGCGATGACGACGACGATGACGACGATGGCGACGACGATGACGACGATGACGATGACGACGACGACGATGACGATGACGACGACGACGATGACGATGACGATGACGATGACGATGACGACGACGATGACGACGACGATGACGACGAGTACGGCAAGGGCAATTCCTACTTGCATCGCGATACCGCGATTCATGGTCAGCCAGCGGCGCAGCGCTAGGTTGGGCGTGGGGATCCCTTCGGACCGCCACCGGGCCGGAACGGTTCAGGGCGTGAGGGTTGAAGGGATCCGCAGCAGGCTGGCGGCGTATCCCCGCGCAGGCGCACGGCGCGGGCGGTCAGGCCGAGGCGGCGTAGGTAGGCCGGTGGGATCGGCCCGAGGCACCGCGCGGCGGTGCTCCGTGAAAACGCGCAGACGCGCGCATGCATGAGCAGCAGGGTCGAGTTCCTCGCATCTCGACCCCGCTCACACTGCCCACCTCCCAGGCAGACGCACCAACGGCCCGCAGGCACCAGCCCGCGGGCCGTTTTCCATCAGGGATTCGCCGGAGCGGCGGCGCTTCAGGGGACCGCGAAGGTACCGCTGTCGAGCTCGGGATGACTCCGCGTACGCCGCTGCGGCGTCATCCCCTCGGTGGCCATCTTCCGGCCGAGTGCGTCGAAGTGCGCCGCCACGTCGTGCGCAAAAAGCGCCCGTGCCCTGGCAGCAGCCAGCCGCGAGTAGCGCCTGGCTGGCTGCCGGTCGCCGGCCTGCTGGTAGTGGTAGGCGAGCTGCTCGCAGGCGACCTCAGGCATTGCCGTATGCAACGCCTCGAGCGCCTCGGCGACCTGCGCGTGGATCAGCCGCCGGCGCCCTTCATCCACCGCATGGTAGATGACCTCACGGGTACGCCGGTGGGCGAAATCGAAGCGTCCCTGGCGCGCGCCCTGCGCCCACATCACGATGTCGCGCTGGCGCGAGCTGGTGGTCCAGCGGTCGACGTTCTGGCGCAGAATCCAGCGCTCCAGCATCAACTCCAGACCAACCTCCACCACGGCCGTGTGCTCGTCGGCCGTCCGGCGGATCAGCTCGGGCTCGAACTCCTGGCCGATCACCGCCGCCAGCGTCGCCAGACGCCGGGTGGAAAACGGCAGTCGCTGGAGGCGTCGCCCCAGCATTCGGCCGAGATCGCCGACCTCGAGTGCGCCCGCCTTCTGTGCCTCGAGCCGCCAGTGGCCACCGCTGGTCGCCACCAGGGCATCCTGGTCCCACAGGAAGTTGATGAGCTCCGCGAGGTGCAGCGGCAAGCCGGCGGTATGCGCGTCGAGCAGCACGACCAACGCACCCGCTTGCGAGTCACCGACCAGCCAGGTTGCGACCTCGCGCAAGGAGCTGCGATCGAGCGGCTGGAGCGCCAGCTCGGTACAAGAAAGCGGCTTGGGGTGGACCTTCGCAGCCGTCTCAAAACGGCTGCGAAGGTCCACGTCCACACCCGCGGTAGCCACCAGCCACAGTGGGCGATCCGCCAGGCGCACGAACAAGTAGGCGAGCAGATCGATCGTTTCTTGGCCGGCCCAGTGAAGGTCATCGCAAAACAGCACCAGCGGCACCCACGGGCCACGATCCGGAGCTTGCGGGCGCATCCACGCCTCGATCAAGTCGCCGACCGCGTCGAACAACTGCTGCCGGCTTTCTGCCTCCCGGTAGGGTGCGGATCCCGCCAGGGCCAGCGCACCCTTGCCCTGGGCCAACAGAGGCAACCAACGCGCCAGCCGGCCGGCGCTCGCTGGCAGCGTGTCGATCCGCGCCTGGTGCTCGAGCGCGCTGCTCAAGGCGGCACCGAGCGGCTGATACGGAGACGGCAAAGTGTCGTGGCAGCGCCCGATCAAGATCGTCACCGGGCGGTGGCCGCTGGCCGAATCGAGGAACGAACGCACCAACCGCGTCTTGCCGATCCCCGACGCGCCGCTGATCAACGTCATCCGCGCCTTGCCCCGCAGCAGCGCCTGCCATTCCCGCGTCAGGATGCCGAAGGCTCGGGTGCGACCGACCAACGGCACCAGCGGACCGATCGGCTCGCGCTCTTCGTTGGCCAGCGGCAGCGGTGAGCGCTGGGCCAAGATCGTCTGGTAGAGCCGCTGGGTTTCCTCGAGCGGCTCGACACCGAGTTCGCAACGCAGCAAGCCTTGCAGGTTGCGGTACTGGTCGAGCGCCCGGCGGCGGCGTCCCGAAAGCGCGAACAGACGGATCAAATAGCGCTGCGCGTCCTCCGACAGCGGGTCCATCGACACCAGCCGCTGGGCGAACTGGATGCCGAGACGAAACTCGCTGCGCTGCATGTAGCTCTCGATCAGCGTGCGAAGCGCGATCATCATGCGCTCGCGCAAACGTTCGCGCTCGGTGTCCAGCCAGTCCTCGAAGGCGCTCGACTCAGGCATCGACAGTCCCGCGAGCAGGTCGCCGCGGTACAGCCGAATGGCACTGGCGACCTCATGCGGACTGATGCTGCCCATGCCCAGCGCCTGGGCGGTTGCCTTTTCGAAAGCCTCCACATCCACCCAACAGGCCAGCTTGGGCGCCAGTCGCACGCCTCCCTTGCGGGCGAGAATGGAGCTTTTCACAGGCTCCTCCGCCGGGGCCTGGCGCTGTTCGGGTGCCGGCTCCTTTGTGCAGCCGAGCACCGTGCGCAGGTTGTAGAGCGCCTGGCGCAAATTGCGGCGCGCATCGCGTTCGGGTTTTTCGGGCCACAAGAGACCCGCCAGGTGGGGTCGCGTGAAGGCCCTCTCGCGCTGGCAAGCGAGGTACGCGAACAAGGAGCGCACCTTGCGCGACTCAAAGCCCTCGAGCACCTGCTCGCCCCGCCGCACCTCGAAGCCGCCGAAGCAGCGAATTGTGAGCGACCGCATCTCGCACCTCGTTGCTGACGGAACCGGAGCATCTCGCGCGGCCGGTGCTGGTACCATCATCCTGCTTTTCTCACCCTTCCATCCGCCGACAGGCTTTCCCCTTCGCCGCGATGATCTCCTGACGATTCACTGACGAACCGGCGCTATTGTACACTCGCCGATGAAGCAGAGGCTCAGAAACTTCTGCACGCAATCTCCCGCACGAACATCAAAAATACCGACATTCTCGATGCCGGTGATATCAATGTCAAAATCTCCAGTGACAGCATCTCCTGCGTCAGGATCTCCACTGCGACAGGCGATGGAGCGGATCACCATATCTCCCGGAGTTCGCTACCGCGACCTCGGCGGTGAGGCCGTGTTGCTCGAGCTCGAGAGCGGCCGCTACTTCGGGCTCGACGAGGTCGCTGCTTGTATGTGGACGCAGCTTGCCGAGCATGGCGCCCTCGAGCCCACGATCGAGGCCTTGCTCGACCAGCTCGAGGTGACGCCAGAACGCCTGCGCGCGGACCTGCTCGACTTCATCCACGAGCTCGAAGCGCATGCCCTCCTCACCTGCGGTCCGGGCGCCACGGCAGCGCCTTCGCAGTGAGCGGAATCCTCGCCGTCGCCCATTTCGACGGCCGGCCGATCGACCGCGCGGGCTTCGACCAGCTTGTTCAGACCATGGCCTTCCGCGGCCCCGAGGCTACGGCCTGTTGGCATGACGGCAGCGTGGCCCTCGGCATCACCGCCTGTGCCACCGGGCGTCCGGGTGAGGCACAACGTCAGCCCGTGAGCCTCGACGGCAGCGTCTGGATGCTCGCCGACGCCCGCCTCGACGACCGCCCGGCGCTATGTGCCAGCCTCACGGCCGCGGGTCGGAGGCCAAGCCCCGATGCCGCCGACGTCCGCCTGCTGCTCGAGGCCTACCATGCCTGGGGCGAAGACGCCTTCCGCCGTCTGATCGGCGATTTCGCCTGCATCATCTGGAACCAGCACGCCCGACGGCTGCTCGCGGTCCGCGACCCGATCGGCGTACGGCCGCTTTATACCGCAACCTGGCGCGGTGGCGTGGTGGTGAGCAACACGCTCTGCACAGTGCTCGCCCACGCCAAGATCCCGGCCACGGAAGACCGCCAAGCGATCGCCGACTTCTTGCTCTTCGACACACTCCAAGACCCTCAAGCCACGCCCTTTGACGCCGTGCGCCAGATTCCACCGGCACACCTGCGCGCCTTCGATTCCGATCACAGCCACCCAGCGCGTCGCTACTGGTCATTCGACGACCTCGACACCAGCGACCTGCCGCCGCAGCCGGCCGCCGGCCGGTTGCCAACAGCCCATCAAACCCGTGACTGGCTCGAAGCCTTCAAGCAGCGGCTGCACAGCGCCGTGGCCGCGCGCGTGGCCGAGGATCACCGCGCGGTGTTGATGAGCGGCGGTCTGGATTCGACCGCGGTGGCGATCCTCGCCCAGCAAACGCTCAGCGCGCGCGATCCGTCGCTTCGCCTCGATCTCGACACCGTCGTCTTCGACCCCTTGATCGAGGACCAAGAGGGGCACTACGCAGCACAGGTCGCGGCCGCGCTCGGCGCCCACCACCGCCTGCACCGCTTGGGCAGCCACAAGCTGTTTGCGGATTGGGATGAGCTGGTGCCCGGCCCCTTGCTCGCCGATCGCAGCCTCGAAGCCTCGGCCCGCGGTATCGATCGCACCATCGCCAGCCGGTCGCGTGTGGTGCTCACCGGCCTGGGTGGCGATCCGGCGCTGGCACCCGATGTCGGCTACTTTGTGCGCCAACTCAAGAGCCTGTCGCTGCTGCGTGCTTGGCGCTACTTACGCCGGGCGCCGCGACGCAGCGATCGCCGCTTGCCACCGCTCGGTCTGGGTGTTTGGTGGGGACTCGGGCGCCAGCGTCGCGTGTGGCAGCGAAGCTTCCCCGAATGGCTGGCCCCAGAGCTGACGCGAGACCTCAACCTCGAGCAGCAGTGGCAGGAGGCCGGTTTGAAACGGCTGCGGATCGAAACCGAGCGACGGCGACTCTACGCCGAGGGCTTCGGCCCGGCCTGGTCGAGTGCTTTCGAGCAGGTCGACGCCGGAGACCGCGGCCTGCCCCTCGAGCAACGCCACCCATTCTTCGATCTGCGGCTGATCGCGCTGGTCACCCAGTTGCCCGCCGTTCCCTGCTGCGTCGAGAAAGACCTTCTGCGTCAGGCTATGCGTGGTAGGATGCCGGAACAGGTTCGTCTCCGCCCCAAACGCGGGCTGCCCAGACTACCCGCCTTGCGGCCGGCAACGGTGGGCTCCGGGATCTGGAAGTCGTGGATGCGCGGCCTACCTGATGTCAGGTACTATGTTGACGTCTCGAAGGTGCTGGGGGCACTCGAGGCGGATGAGTCTGCGGCGGCGGGTGCCACAGTCGCCTACCGCTGGCACAATCGGAGACCACTCAACCTTGGCCTGTGGATGCGAAGGTGGGGTGCTGCCGGAACGCAGGCAGTCAAGCGAAGGCAGCCTGTCGGTGGAGGTGCAAGATGAGCGACGGTACGACCCAATCTCGAAAACAGCCCTACCAAAAACCAAGACTGACCGTTTATGGCGATATACGTGATATCACCCAGCTTGTGAACGTAGCCAACGGCAACCCGGATGGCGGCGGCTTCCCTCCATTCCTCATCTTCAAGACCCGCGTTGGAGGTCGACTCGGCCAACACCAAGGTCGCGACGAAGACCTACCGGCTGCTCGGTGTCACCTTCCGCTGCTGCGCGTCGCTGCCCCGCCTCGCACCGCTTCGCGTGTCGCCGATCGAAGCGGGCGACGCCGGGCTCGAGGTCTGCTTCGCGGCACCGCCCTCGACCATCAGGCGTTTGAACGAAGCCGACTGGCAACAACTTGCACCGCGTGAGCCAAGCCGAGACGAGCAGCCGCCTGGGGTGCGCTTGGCCCGCCACCGAACACTCGGCCACTACCGCTTCCGCTACCGCGACGGAGCCGCATTCCTCCTGCGTGCGGACGGCGGTCGCGTTTGGGTGGAGCATCCACCGGCGATGTCGAGCGAGGACATCTGCTCCTACCTACTTGGCCCGGTCTTTGCGCTCGTGCTGCGCCTGCGCGGCATCGTTTGCTTGCATGCCAGTGCCGTTTGCACGGCCAGCGGCGCAGTGGCTTTCCTGGGCCAGGCGCATGCGGGAAAATCGACGCTGGCCGCGAGCTTTGCGCTGGCCGGGCATCCAGCGCTGAGTGACGACATCGCGACGCTGGTTCCCGAAGGCGGACACTTCCAGGTCGCGCCCGACGCGCCCTACCTCAACTTGTGGCCCCGTTCCGCCGAACTCTTGTTCGGCGATGCCGATGCCTTGCCGCATCTTTCCACCACCTGGGACAAGCGTTTCCTCGCCCTCGACCCGCACCACCGGTGTGACCGGCCCCAAGCGCAGGCTACGCCCGCGCGAGCGCAGCGGTTGGTGGCGATCTATGAGCTGGCGACCGCCGAGCGCGCGGGCGCGCCGACCCGCATCCTGCCCCACACCGGGCACCGTGCCTTGATCACCCTGGTACAGTATGCCCGCGCCGCAGCGCTGCTGAGCCCGGCGCAGCGACCGGGCGAGCTCGAGGTGCTGGCTGCGGTGGTGCGCAGCGCCGTGCCCATCCGCCGCATCGAACGCGCCCTTCACGCGCGGCCCGAGACCGTGCGCGACACCATCCTCGCCGACTTGCGCGCACTCGGTCTCCCGCCGCGCGACGCCGCGTGTGCGGACCGCTAGCGCCAGCCCACCATGGATGCCTACAGCCTGGCAGGCTACGGCGAGATGCTCGCCGACACCGTCCGTCGCGAAGCCTACGCCGCCGCCCTCGCGCACGCCGTACGACCCGAGACACGGGTGCTCGAGATCGGCACCGGTCCGGGTATTTTTGCGCTGCTCGCAGCCCACCTCGGCGCCCGGCAGGTGGTGGCGCTCGAGACCGGCGAGGTGATCGCCCTGGCGCGCCGGCTGGCCACCGCCAACCACCTCGACACGCGCATCCGCTTCCTGCGCCAGGCCTCGACCGACTTCCAGCCCGGCCAGCGCGCGGACCTCATCGTCTCGGACCTGCGCGGGGTGCTGCCGCTGGAGCGCAACCACCTGGCCACCATCGCCGACGCGCGCACGCGCCTGCTGGCACCCGGCGGCCGGCTGATCCCCGAGCGCGACCGAATGTGGGCGGCGGTGGTCAGCGCACCCGAGCCCTACCGCAGGCTGCTCGACGGCTTCGAGGACCGCTTCGATCTCGACCTCGAGATCGCCCGCGCTCTGCTCACCCACGCCATGGTGCGGGTGACACTGAAGCCCGAGCAATGCCTGGGCGCGCCGGCCTGCTGGGCGACGCTCGAGTACCAAAACCAACGCGACGAACCGCTCACCGGAGATCTCGGCTGGCGGCTCGAACGGGGCGGCACAGCCCATGGTGTGGCGCTGTGGTTCGACACCGAACTGGTCGCCGGCATCGGCTTCGACACCGGCCCGCACGCCCCACCGACGCTGTACCGCCAGGTGCTGCTGCCGTTCCCCGAGCCCTTCACCGTCCACCGCGGCGACCACGTGCGCCTGAGAATCGACGCCGCGCGCGCGGGCGAGCGCTACCAATGGCGCTGGCGCACCACGATCGAGACCCCGGACGGCGTCTGTCGGTGCTGGGACCAATCAACCTTCGAAGGCACGGTGATCGACCCCGAACGACTGCACCGACGCGCTGCCAGCTTCCAGCCACTGGCCGGCACGGAGGCCCGGTATCTGCGCTGGGTACTCGCACGCATGGATGGCCACCACACCAGCGGAGAGATCGCCGCGGCGCTGGCCACAGCCCATCCCGCGCGCTTCGCCGACGCCGACGATGCCCTGGCCTACGTCGCGGATCTGGCCCAGCGTTTCGGCTGAGCTCGGCCGCCGCGGCGCACAGCTCAGAACCCGATGCGCCGCATCACTCCGCGTGGCAGGCATCGAATCAGCAGCATGATCCACCTCCAGATCGCTGGCGCGTAGACCACCGGCGTGCCGCGATCGATGGCGCGCAGCACCCGGCGCGCCACGGCTTCAGGCTGGCCGGCAAACGGCGGCGGTGCCAGGCCGGCGGTCATCGCGGTGTGCACGAACCCGGGTTTGACCGTCACCGTGCGCAGGCCTGCGCCATGGAAGCGATGGTCCAGACCTTCGAGATATGCGGCCAGGCCCGCCTTGGCTGCGCCATAAAGCACCACCGGCTTGCGCGCGCGATCACCCGCCACTGAGCCGAAGACGCAGAGCGTGCCGCCGCCGCCGGCAAGCAGGCGCGCGCGGGCCTGCTCACAAAACAGCACGGTGTGGGTAAAGTCGACCATGAGCAAGCGCTCGAGCGCCGCGGTGTCTTGCTCCAGCGCCTGCTGACTGGCGAAAAGACCCGCGGTCACCACCACGGTGTCCAGGCCGCCGAGCGCTGCGCGCGCGCTGTCGAGTGCGGGTGCGAAGGTCTCCGGACGCTCCAGGTCCGAGTGGGCATGGCCGATCACCCCATCCCAGCCGTCCGGATCCACCATGCTCCCCTCCGCAACGCCCCGGTTAAAGCCGGCACGCTGCTCGAGGTCCGCAGCGCTGCGCACGAGATCGTCGCGGTCACGCCCGAGCAGGAACAATCGGTCGCCGCGCGCTGCCATGGCGCGGGCGAGCGAGCGCCCCATACCCTTGGTGGCACCGAGAAAGGCTACGCGTCGCAAGGCACCTCCAGCAGACGCCCCGAAAGCGCACTGGCCAGTTGCGCGCGGGGGTCGAAGCGGCGGCGGGCGGCGGCGAAGGCCGCCAACCGCGGCTCCATGGCGCGGAAGTCCTCGGCCGTGGTGAAGGCGTCCTTGGCCAGGTAGATCCGCCCGCCGAGCTCACGCACCAGCGCGTTGAGCCCGGCGACCCGCTGTTCGATACCCGGGCGCACCGGCAGATCGAGCGAGACCGTGGTGCCTGGTCGCGGGAAGCTCAGCAGGCCCTCACCTTCGGCACCGAAGTCCTTGACCACAGTCAGGAAGGAAGCGCAGCCAGTGGCGCGCACCCGATCGAAGAAGGCACGGATCGCTCCCCGCCCGGAGGTGGCTGGCAGCACGCATTGGTATTGGGTCAGGCCGCGCCGGCCGTAAATTCGGTTCCAATCTTTGATCGTATCGAGCGGATGAAAAAAACCTTCCGGATGAACGATACCCTTGCCCCGCCAGCGATGGCGCAGATCGACCAGGCGGTTGAACACACGGATGCTGTGTCGATTGAGCACCCATGAGGGCGCGTGGACCGGAACGGCCAGCCGGCGTCGGGCCACCGGCGCTGTGTACGGTGCTTCCTCGGCCGTGGCCCAGCGACCACGAAACAACACCCCCGGCACCCGCTTCAAGAGGCAGTCCGCCCAAGCGACCGTAAACGGCCACCGCGGCGCCGACGCCGCCAGGCCAGCGAGCAGCGACGCGAGATCGCAGTAGTGCTGGTGCTCGGCCCAGATCCAGGGCGAAGGGATCGGCTGCAAGCGGATCACGACCTCGAGCACATGGGCGATCAATCCCATGCTGCCGAGCGTGGCGCGAAACAGCGCAGGCTCGCGTTCCCGGCTGCACCAGGCCAGACGCCCATCGGGCCCGCCATCGAGGACGCGCAGCAACAGTCGCTCGACATGGCGGCCGAAGGTGCCTTCGCAATGGTGATTCTTGCCATGGACATCGGCGGCCACCATGCCGCCGAGGCTGACATGCTGGGTTCCGGGCAGCACCGGTACGGTGAAGCCACGGGGCCAGAACAGGCGATTGAGCGCGCCCAGCGACAGTCCGGCCTCGGCATGCAAGAGACCAGCTACGGGATCGAAGGCCAAGATGCGGTCCCCCAGGCGGGTGCTGGCCAACAGCGGCCGGCTGTGGGGGGGCAATGCAGCGTCGCCGTAGGCCCGGCCGAGCCCGCGTGAAAGCGGTACGCCGACGCTCAGCGCGCGCAAGTCCTCGCCCAGGCGCTCGACACCGCGCACGCTGAGACCGCCCCAGCTTCGAATCTCGACCTTGCGGCCTGGGCTCATACCACCGCGCCTCGGGGATCCCCCGTCCGGCACGGTGGTTTCCGGCACAGTGGTTTCCGGCACACTGGCTTCCGGCACGGTGGTTTCCGGCACAGTGGTTTCCGGCACACTGGCTTCCGGCACAGTGGTTTCCTACTTCGACATCGCGTTCAAGAACTCGGCGTTGGTCTTGATCTTGTTCAGCTTGTCGAGCAGCAGCTCCATGGACTCGACCGTCGAAAGCGGATTGAGCACCTTGCGCAGAATCCACACCCGGTGCAGCTCGCCTTCAGGACGCAGCAGTTCCTCTTTGCGGGTGCCGCTTTTGTTGATGTCGATGGCCGGGAATACCCGCTTGTCCACCAGCTTGCGGTCGAGGTGGATCTCACAGTTGCCAGTGCCCTTGAACTCCTCGAAGATGACGTCGTCCATGCGGCTTCCGGTATCCACCAAGGCGGTGGCGATGATGGTCAGCGAGCCACCTTCCTCGATGTTGCGCGCGGCGCCGAAGAAGCGCTTCGGCCGGTGCAGGGCGTTGGCATCGATCCCGCCCGAGAGCACCTTGCCCGAAGGCGGCTGAACGGTGTTGTAGGCACGGGCCAGGCGGGTGATGGAGTCGAGCAAGATGACCACGTCTTTCTTGTGCTCCACCAGGCGCTTGGCCTTTTCGATCACCATGTCGGCGACCTGCACGTGGCGGGTGGCCGGTTCATCGAAGGTCGAAGACACCACCTCGCCCTTCACCGAGCGCTGCATGTCCGTGACCTCCTCCGGCCGCTCATCGATCAGCAGCACGATGAGCACGACCTCGGGATTGTTGTGGGCGATCGAAGAGGCCAACGCCTGCAACAGCATGGTTTTGCCGGTACGTGGAGGCGCCACGATCAAGGCGCGTTGGCCCTTGCCCATCGGGGTGGCAAGATCCATCACCCGCGACGCCATGTTGCCCTCCACCTCGAGTGTCAGGCGCTCGAGCGGGTAAAGCGGCGTCAGGTTGTCAAAGAAGATCTTGTTGCGCACCACGTCCGGATGCTCGAAGTTGACCGCCTCGACCTTGATCAGGGCGAAGTAACGCTCACCTTCTTTCGGCTTGCGGACCTGACCGCTCACTGTGTCGCCGGTGCGCAGGTCAAAGCGTCGAATCTGGCTCGGGCTGACGTAGATGTCATCGGGACCCGGCAGGTAGTTGTACTCCGGCGCCCGCAGGAATCCGAAGCCGTCCGGCAGGCACTCGAGTACACCCTCGGCGAAGATCAGGCCGCTTTTCTCGGTCTGCGCTTGCAGCACCTTGAAAATCAACTCCTGCTTGCGGGTGCCGGTCGCACCTTCGACGCCGAGATCCTTGGCGATCTGCACCAGCTCGGCGATCACCATCTCTTTGAGCTCGCGAATGTCGAGGGTAGGCCCGCGTTCGGACGACTCATCACCTTGACCGCCGCGGCGATTGCTCCGCTTGCTGCGGCCACCGGATTTGCTGACTACGTTCTTGTTGTTTCTGCTCATGGCGTTTCCGTTGGTTTCAGTGGTGAGCTATCGGGGTCCAAAAAGGCCGCCACCGCGTGCCAGATCTGGGCCATCCCTTCGCCGGTGAGCGCGGAAACCGCCAGCACCGACTCATCATCTTTCGCGCCTAGTGTGACGCGAATCTTGTCGAGCGCGCGGACACGTCGTCCGCGCGAAACCTTATCGATCTTGGTGGCGACCACCAGGGACGCGAGGCCCAGCCCCCGCACGTAGTCCCAGGCGTGACGGTCGAGCTGGGTCCCACCGATCTTGCCGTCCACCAGCAGCACCACCAGAGGCCGCGGAACGCTGGTACGCAAGAAGGCTTCGATGACGTTCGACCATCGTCGCCGATCTCGCTTCGCCGCCCGCGCGTAGCCGTAGCCCGGCAGGTCGACAAAGTAAAGCCTGCGGTCGACCAGGAAGTAATTGACCGCCTGCGTGCGCCCCGGCGTCGAGCTGATGCGCGCCAGTCGCCGGCGACCGAACAGCCGATTGAGCATGCTCGATTTGCCGACATTCGAACGTCCGGCAAAGGCGATCGACGGCAGGCCGTCACGCACGAAATGATCGGGCGATACCGCCGAAAGCACGTACTCGGCATTTGCGACGCGCACAGTCGTTTTCCTGGTTTCGGGTCATCCAACGGGTCTGGGCACGTCCCCCATCCCCTCGCTACCACCACCGGCAAATCGGTGCTGTGGGGATGCCGCCAACCTCGAAGCGCACTGTCTCGGAACACACTGTCTCGAAGCACACTGTCTCGAAGCACACTGTCTCG
>Ga0114931_10008647_pt1 | contig 12293 bp, 8 predicted proteins | sample 2SBtaG_FD_89579 | JGI IMG/M metagenome (GOLD analysis project Ga0114931, IMG submission 89579) | Deep subsurface microbial communities from Kolumbo volcano to uncover new lineages of life (NeLLi) - 2SBTROV14_V59a metaG | ecosystem: Environmental > Aquatic > Marine > Volcanic | place: Kolumbo...
AATATCAGTATTGGAAATGGTATTGGTGTACGTATAAACACTCTTTAAAAGAGAAGGAGGTAACAAACAATGAAAACAAGCAGAATCGCAATGATGTTAACACTAGCAGTAGTTTTTGTACTAGGCGCAGCTTCAGTTTTAGCAGCAGAACCAGGAGAAGCAGCAGTTAGCAATCAAGCGAACTTAGGAGAATACCTACAAACTGTTGCAGATACTGTAACTGTAGAAGCAGGTAACATAACCTACGCTGATGTCGACACAAACATGTCAACTTACAGGTGGGCTGGTATCACAGGAAACGTAACAGGAAACATCGTTCTTGGAGATGCAAGTAATAACAAAATGTTTCAATGGACTGCAGCAGGTCTATTAGTATACGCAAGTCAAGGAGCAACAATTACCTGGTCAAGCCTTGCAGACGCTAACGAAGCAGCAGTAACAGGAACATACACATACTTAGCAACAGGAAAATCAGATGCATACGACACAACCTTTACAGGCGCAGCAGAAAGCATTGGGTCAAACATCTTTACCGCACTAACATCAGACTATGCACAAACATACAATAACGCAGAGACCCCAACCTGGAAAACATACTCATTAACAGACGGATCGGAGTTTGTATTCGCAGGACTAGTAAGTGCAGCTGGAACAAACTTCGCAGGAACCACAGTCGACTACCAGATGATTGTACCAGAAGATGGAACTGCTGGAGACCTAACGACCCAAACATACAACCTATGGGTAGAACTTGAATAAACAAGTTCACTTTTTTTATTTTTTTTATTTTTTATTTAACAACAAACAACAAACAACAAAACACACCAAACACACACCAGTAACCCTATTACATTCAACAAAATAATCAAAAAAAAACAAACAAAGGTGAGTAAACATGAAAAATAAAATAACCTTAATGTTCGTGGTCGGCCTTTTAACACTTAGTCTAATGACTTTTGTTATGGCAGCACCAACAGGAGGTTCTGTAGCAGAAGGAGCAACTAGTAGTTGGTCAGGTACAGCCTCAACAAGCGTTAACACCTATGGCGGTAACATTACAGAAGTAAACGTTTCAGGATATTCCCAAACAGGTCGATGGGCAGGTTTCTGGGGAGAAGTTAGCGGTGGAATAAGATTGTCAGACGGAACAAATTCATTTTATGAATGGACTGTTACAGACGTAACCGGCGCAGTTGTATATGCAGCAGATGCAGCAGTTTCAAACTGGGGCTCAATTGCAGCAGCAGGAATTAGTGACCTGCCAGGATACTTAACCGCAGGTGCAACGGATAACTTCACAAACACATTTAATACCACAGGTAAAACATTTACAAGTGCAAGTTTGAGTATTAGCAACGTTCCTTACACAAACACCTACTCAGGTGGATCAGCAGGAAACCTAGAAACATACGCACTTAAAGATGGTACAACCTTAATATGGGCAGGAAAAGCACTATCTAACGAAGCATCATTTGATGGTGGAACAGTTGACTATCAGTTGTTAGTCCCAGCAAACACAACGCAACAGACATACAACTTTTACTTAGAACTGCCATAAATGGTAAATTTTTTTTAACCTTTTTTTCTTTCTCTTTTTCTACTAAAATTTAATCAAACTATCTTTTTATCATAACTTTAAAATTAAGTCTAGATTAAATTAAAACAATTTAAGAATAATATTTATGAATTCTTCTCTATTTTTAGTCATTCTAAGCTTTGATGCAAGAGTTGACTGATTAAAGACATGCTCAATCCAATTAGCAAAATCATTAGTTTCTCCATGCACATGTTTCTCATAAACTGATTGACCTTCAGAGCTTTTTAGAAGCTGTACTAGCTCTCTAACAGTTCTTATAGTTTGCATTCCGTCTATCTTAAAGAAGTTTTCTTCACTTGGAACAATGTCTAGAAGCGCTTTAGCACGAATGTGTTTAATTATATTTTTTAGTTCTCCAAGCTTGAAATTGATGTCTGATTCTTTTTTTACCATCAAATCTTCTGCTGCTTTCATCTCTTTATGATGACTTTTCCAATCTGATTCTAAGGATTTAAGTTCTTCTAGTTTTTTTTCAACTTCTTTGTTTAATGATTCTGTTTGAGCAATAACTCTATTAGTAACTTCAGATGTTTTATGATAATTCTTCATTTCTTCAACCATATCTTTTTTGACGATTTCAGATGCATTAGATTCATTTAATCCTTGTTTGACTTTCTTTTTTACATCTTCAAAGAAACTTTTATCAACAGAACTTGTTTGTTCTTTATTAGAATCAAGTGTTTCCTGATTTTCTTGTTCTTGTGTTTGAGCATCTGATTCTTGGTATTCACTTTGAATGTTTTGTGATTCTTTATTTATAGTCTCTGTCTCAGAAGCCTCAGATTTGTCTTGAGATAAATATTCTGAAGGTTTACTATTTCTAAAGTCAAAACTCATTGTAGGACTCTCTTGTACTGATTTATTATTATTTTGTGTTTGATTTGAATTATTATTTTGTCTGAAATCATATGGATTATCACTCATTTTTTGTGGCTCCTCAACTCTTTGTTGACTATCTAAGTCATTACTATTGCTTTGAGAAGGTTGATAAGAATTTTTTTGTGTTTGCTCTTCTTGAGCCTTTTCTTTCTTTTTACTAAAATCAAAAGAGCCAGCTCTATTTTTTGGAACTGGTGGTTTATCTTTCTTTAGAAACTTAAATATTCTACTCACCCCTCAAATTAGATTAACGAGTAAGTGATATAAATAGTTTTCTTTTTTTGAATTCTTTTGATAACTTATGTTCTCTTTTGATTTTCACACAATTTATGAGTCATAAATTTTATTTCAAAGGTTTTTGCAAAGATTTTTAATTGAGATTGCGCTTAAATATTCTTGGGGAGTATGAAAAAGGGGAAAATAATCCTAATAGAAGTAGTTATTTTGTTAGCTTTAGCTATGTCTCAAGTACTTGCCCAAAATCAAGAAATTACTTCAAATACCCATGCATCAACTAAGTCTTTTTCTAAACCTGTTAGTGCAACTGCAGGCCAAATAATCTCTGCAGATATTCATATTTCAAAACAAACATCTAATTGGGCTGTGTTGTCTTCAAATGATTTTAATCAACAAAGTCAAGAAGGGGTAATTCAAGGCGCTAAAATGGTGATTATATCACCTACAAAATTCATAGAAAGCTTTGATAAACTCATACCAGGCGATCCTTATACACTCGATAAATATACTGGTTATGGAGCTGATTCAGCAACAAATACTTTTACTAAGCGAGAGAATTTATTTATGGAAGGATATGAATACTCAAATGTTCCATATATTGAATTTGATGGACAAAAAGAATACTTACTAATGTATGAATATGAACCTGTTTTGTTAATTATTAATAATAACAATAAAGCTAATCAAGCTAATCAAGTTGAGCAAGTTAATCAGGCTGAACAAGCTAACCAAGCTAATCAAATTGAACAGGCTAACCAGCCTAACCAAAACAATCAAAATAAGGCTTTAAATCATAACCAAGGTCTGCAAGAATTTTCTTCAAAAACAATTGTTCCTTGGAATTTTTTTGTAATAATGCCAAAAATTAGTAACTACTATGTGTTTGTAAAAATGTGATTTTATATTTTCTTAAATCAGTGTTTCTCCTCAGAAAATCACTTTTAAAAAAACGAAACATATATATATTAACTGTCACACAAGAAATTCTAGAGGGGCATAATCATGGAATTAGTTTATAGTAAAGTAGCTAAGAAAATTACACTTTTTCTATTAATATTTTCTTTATTAATAATTCAAATAATTTCAGTATCAGCTACAGAAGTAAATGTAGTTAACTCAAAGAATTGGGATGATGTATATTCAATGCTTTTATATTCTTCATTAAAAGATGAACCTGCATTTTTCGTAAACTCAGAATCAATAACTTCACTTACAAAACAACTACCTGCAAAAAGTGAGGTTAATCTTTATGTTTCAAAAGACAATCCATATATTCCAAATATAAGAGGACAATTAATATCTGCAGGATTCACTATAAATTCAGAAAAATCACTTTCAAACTTTAATACTGAATTAGAAAATACTCAATCAAATTTTTTATTAGTCTCAGCAGACAATTTCAGATTAACAATACCTGCTGCACCATTTGCTAAAAACAATGGATACTGGGTATACATAGTCAACGAAAATAATATTGGTGATATTACATCCAGGATTCAAAACGCAAACAACGTAATAGCTCTTGGAAACTTCAGACGTGATTTTGAAGCTCAACTAGCTCCATACGTTGATGAAAAAATTGCAAATGACAATATTTATCTTGATAGTCAAGAGATTGCAAAAAAAATGCCTTCACTATCAAACGTAATTCTTGCTGATGGTTCACTTATAGAAGCAGAATTTTTTACAACTAAGAATCCAGTTTTATTATCAGGATACAATAAACTAATAGATGATACTTTTTCATTCCTAACAAACAATGGAGTTGAAGCAGTTGTTATTGTTGGAAACAAACTAGCAGTTATAGGAGAACAGATAAGAGAGAAAAGTGATAAGAAGATAGGCGTCTTTGTCAAATTTGGGCAGTCAGTAATTGGAAATAATGATAAGATATATGCCCTTCCAATGTTCCCAATGCCTGAACAAGTAGTTGACCTAACAATAAATAGGGTAATATATAGTCCAAAGACAAAAGAATTAGTAGTCTACTATGAAAACACAGGAAACACTGCTCTTTACGAGCTGTCAACAATAACAATTAAGAATGGTAAAGATGAAGAACTTGTAAGTGTTGCTGACGACGAGAAAATATTCCTTGGTGCAGGAGAAGTTCTACCAGTCATATATTCAGCAGATATTCCTGTTGAAGATTTAACAAATAAGAGTTATGCAGAATTTTACACATCATATGGAAAAAGTGCATCAGAATTTGACTCATTTTTAACAATGAAAGATAAGTACAGTCCACCATATAGATCACCAATAGAAGTTAAGGACATTGATTCAGATAACGCAGTCCTGTCTCTTGTTGGAGCTGCTTATTATTCAGGTCTAAAAAGAGTGGGTGTTGAAGTTTCAAACGATTGGATTGACACAATATATGTCCGAGTAAAAGTAAACGATTTAATAATCAATGGTTTGCAAAAAGACGTTGTTGGCGAAGGATCAGTAGAGCCTGGCAAGACAAAGAAAATTTATATTCCTGCAGAACTTGACGAAGTAGACCAAGAAGAGAACAAAGCGTTTAATCTTGATGTAGTTTACGGAAGCGCTAAGGATTCAATGTTCAAGCACATATCATCTGAAGTTCCATTCACAGTTGAAGCTGGTGGACTTCAGGCATTAACCGGAATGGTTATAGGTGTATTTGGCGGAGACGTAAATCCAATGAATATAGCGTTGTTCCTAATACTGCTTGTAACTATAGGCGGCGCCTTTGCATATGTCAAATTCAGGAAGAAGACTTTCTAAAAGAGGGGTTTTATGAGAAGAAGAACAGCGTTGACGTTAATATTATTGGTATTAGTAATCCTATCTTCTTCAATTGCCTCAGCTGATTCATATATAATATCGAACTCAAAGAATTGGCATGATATATATTTGGATGTAGTCTACTCAAAGTTTGTCAATACTGACGTCGTATACTTCGAAAATCTTCTTGATTCACAAGTCCAGACTAATAGTATGGAGAAATCAGATTCTGTGACGATTATTGAATCTGAAAAGAATGCAGTCGTCAAGAATTATGCGTCTGTGCTTAAGAACAACGGATTTACAAATGTCAAGGTCATAAGCTATTCTGATTATACTGATCTTCAGGAGAAACTTTGGTCTGACATGAATTTTGATGGCTATGTGTTATTAGATCCTACTTTTTCTCATGAAGCAATATCCTTTGCACCTTTTATGTTCAAAAAGAATTATGCTCCTCTGTTCTTGACAAAAGAGAACAAGGACTCGGTATTAAGCTTTGCAAAGGATTCAAAATTGATACTTGCAGGTCATTTTCCTGTTAGGATGATTGATGATATATCTGCTTCTAAAGAGTACACTTCATGGTCTTTTGATAACGCGAATGCTATAACAAGAAAATTGTTCACTGACTATGATTATTCATGGGGTACGATGACAAAAGATAATCTTATTGATATGTCTTCGATAAAATCAGGTAATCCAATATTTTTTTACAGGGGTTATTTAGATGAGGCTGCTCAACTTGTAAAAGACAGTAATATAGATAATTATGAGGTCATCGGTGCAGACATGGCAGATGTATCAAAGAATATAGAGTCTCAGGCAGGAAGAAATGTGCACTTGATACTAAAATATGCTCAGACAATAACTAATTTTAAAGGTCTTGAAGGTCGTCTCATGAATCTTAAACGAGTTCAAGTACCTGTTCTGGTAGTCAATCTGGAACTTCTTAGAACTGTGTTTTACACTGATATGAATACATTAAGTATCGCTATAAGAAATAATGGTAATGTTCCAACATATTTCTTTTCAAACATCGAGTTTGGAGATGAAGTACTATCTGATGAGTTTCTCCACCAAGTTCTTCCTGGCGAGAATATCACGATACCTTATATTGTTAATGCTACAGGAGACACAAGTCAGGTATTTGTAAGCGCTGCATACGGTGTTGAGAGACCTTTGAGACATAACCTTCTTTCAGATACTGGTTTGCCAGTAGTTGTGAAGAATATAACTCCTGTAAGGGGTGTTGATGAGTCAAATGTTGAGCTTGAAAAAGCCACATTCAATGATAAAGAGGGGTATTTTTATGTTTATTTAAACAATCCTAATGATAAGGATATCTTTGCTTTAGCTGAAGTAATCATTGATGATGATAATGTTCTTTCTTCAAAGAAGGTTTTAATTCCTGCTCATGGATCCATGAAGGTTAGAGTTGATGCGTCTTATGTTCCAATAAACTCAGTAATTGACAATAGTTATAATATCCATGTTTACTTTGGAAAGGATGATCTTCTAAAGAAGAATATTTTTGAAAATATTTTTATAGAAGAAGAGTCTAGTAATCTTTGGATTTACATAATAGTAGTTATAATTGCTACTTTGATTGTGATAACAATCATAAGTTTGATTATAGGCAAGAAGCGAAAAAAAGAAAAAGAGGAGAGGGGTTCTCCTTAAAATAAGAGGTGATTTGGGTGAGTTCATTTTATTTAAGAAACGGTGCTAAAGTAGATAATCTTTCTGAATTGGCATCTATGCTTGACAGCATGAGTGCAGAGGATTTTCAACATCATGTTAATGCTCAGAAAAACGATTTTTCTGAGTGGATTAAACATACTTTAAAACAACCAGAGTTGGCTGAGAAAGTACGTCATATTCATAACAAGGAAGATTTTGCTTCAGAAATTAGAGCTTCTTTGAATCCTAAGAAGGAATTAAAGCCAGAGCCTAAACCTGAGCCTAAACCTGAGCCTAAGTTAGAACCAAAACATTCTTTAGAACCTAGAAATGAAGTTAAACATGAGGAAAATAAGTCTCAGATGGCTAATAAGCCTGCTAAGTCTCACGTCTTTACTGGGAGTGATGGCCGAGCAAAGGTTCACGGGTTTGATATTAAGGATTTTATCTATGGCATGGTTTTTGGTCTTATACTTGGTATAATACTCGCACTTATTTTTGCATAATTTCTTATTTTATATTTCTTTTTTCTTTTTTTAGTTTAACTTAACATATTATACACTTTTTATTACTTAGTTAGATATTTATTATTTAGTTAGATTTTATCTTTATTTAGTTTGATTTATTTTGCCTAATTTTTTGTTTTTTCAGTATTTTTTTATTTTTATTACTTAGTTAGACTTTATTTATTTTTACCCTACTTTTTTATTATTTAGTTAGATTGTATTTTTTTTAAGCTTTATTTGTTGTGGTAACATTTAAATATAACTTATTTACTTAGTAGTATAAAGAGATTACATAGTAGGAGAATATAGCAAAAAATGGCTTTGAGGGAAGAGGAGAAGCTGAAATTACCAGACCTAGATAGGCAGAGCTTTCAAAAAATAACAAAACTCTTCATAGAATTCTTACATAAAGAATATGACTTTGATGATAAACAAATACAAACAATTCTTGACAAGGCAACAGAACCAACAGTGCCAATAATCATATTCAATTCAAAACTAGGTTGCTTAGAAACAATAACAAAATATCTAATAGAAGAAAAACATATGAAAAACAGCCAGGTAGCAAAACTAACTAGTAGAAGTCCAAAGACAATTTGGGCAACATATTATAGGGCAAAGCAAAAAATGCCTGAACCACTATCAACAAATAAATTTTTAGAAACTGATGAAAAAAAACAATCTTCTGTAGAGATTCCAATTAGTATTCTATCAAACAAAGAATTCTCAATACTAGAATCAATAGTTCACTACCTAAGAAAAAATCATGGTATGAGCCTAAGACAAATATCAGAATTACTACACAGAGCGCAAGGAACAATTGCAGCAATCTATCATCGGGTGAAGCAAAAAGATGAATAGCTACCAAAAGAAAAGGATGACTGAAATAATGACGGTGGTAGTTTTCTTAACCATCCTAATACTAGCAATAGTTCCACAGATACTAGCACAACAAGCGAATCAAGCGTCAACTACATCAACTAATGAACTGGTAAACATAGATGCAGAACTAGGAAACTTATCTGGTGAAATAATAACAATCCAACAAAACAATGCAAACATAAAAAATCATTACTTAAAACTAGAAGATCCGATAGTTGAAGATCCAATAGTTCTAAACTCAACGTCAAATGAGTCAAGTAAAGAACGACTCAAGAAAACAACTCCACCAATAACTCCACCAATAACTCAACCTATTAATCAAACTAATATAACTGTAAACTCCTACTCAGAAAGCTCTGAAGGACTATACCTGCCGCTTGGAACAAATCCGGCTGGTGCTGAGGGTGAAGGTGTGGTTGGAACACAAGGAGAGCTTGTTGAAGAGACAAATAATCAAACATCTTCATACTATATTAAACTACAACCAAAAGCAACTCCAATACAGGAACAAAGTGTGGACATATGGTCAGCACCAGCAATACAACAACCAATAAAACTAGATAAACCAGTAGAGTGGATACAAAAACTAAAAGTAACTGCAAAAGAAACTGGTGAGGCAAAAATAAATCTTTGGAACTATCAAGAACAAATATCATGGGACCTACTAGGAAATGCACAAAAAATACAAGTAGAAAAGAATGGTGAAATAATCTCTGAAACAGAAGTACTCAAATTAAATATGACCAAAAACAAGACACAAAACCTAAACTTACACATTTACACAAAACCAATAAATATAACCATAAAAGAAGAAGACCAAACCATCTCAGATATACTACCCAAAAGTGCATATAACATAAAATCCGAATTGCCACTAGACACACCAATTGCAAAGAGTTATAGAATAACACTTGAAAATAAGAATTCTTTTGATTACAAAGAAATAGAAATACCTATAGACGAAGAAATAAAATCAGTATTATTGGTTGGAGACACACTAACAAAAATCAGTCAGCCAAAATTAAATCTTGAAGCATTTAGTAAAAAAGTACTAATAATAAACACAAAAGAGTACTTAAAAACTATCTCAATAAAACCAACAAATATTGTTTTAGAAAAACCTGTAACTTGGACGATAACTCTACAAGCAGACAATCCAATAAATTTCAAAGATAATAATAAATCTAATCAATTACCAGTTAATATTACAAACATAACTGCAAACATAACTGCAAACATAACTGCAAACATAAATACAAACATAAATACAACTATAACTGCAAACACAACTATAAATATATCAAACAATATATCAAACACAACAACAAAACAAAAGATAAGTCTTATTTCAAATAGCAAAAACTCCACTCTAAACAAAACAAAAATTGATTTGATATCAAACAAGGCTGTAAACGAAACCTTAAACGGGACTTCAAACGAAACTTCAAAACAAGTCCTAAATGAAAAAACGAATAATTTACAACAAGGAATAATAGAACCAAACACCCAAGATATTGAACAAAACACACAATACTTAGTATTATTTGATACACCCCCAATCTATAAAGAATCTACTATCTATGAGAATTCAACTTATTGGGAGAAAAACATAAGTCTAATAACTGGATATGAAGGTGTATATAGAAATGTTAGATTTATAGAGAAATTATTATCAAACATAAGTATTAACTTAAACCCAAAATTTGAACATGAAATAAATGGAACAAATATCTCAATAATAATAGATGAATTATCTCAAAGATTAAACATATTATTATCTGGAATTTACAATAACACCAAACAACAACCTGCAAATTATACATTAACCGTACAACAATTACCAGCTGAAATAGGAAAACCAGTTGTCTGGGTTGAAACAATAAAACCAGAATCCAAGGGAGATTTATACATTAAAGTACCAAAAGACACATTAAACATAAAAGTAAAAACTAGAACTGGAGAATTATCAAAAGATAACATAAAAGTTGTATATGGAGCTAAAGGAGAGAATGTAAAAACACTAACTGATTATGAATTATCGCAAAAAGCTCAAAAACTAAGAAAAAAAGCTTTAGTTCTTCAAAAAGAAAAACAAGAATTAATCAAAAGTTCAAATACAAAATCAGCACTAGTAACACCTCAAGTGAAAACACAGAATTTAGTAAATAATAATATTTCTCAAGATCAAGTATCAAGTAAACAAACCATAATTAAACAAACAATAATTGAACAAACAATTAGTAAACAAATAACAAATAAAACAAATACTTCAATTGATAACGAACTCCCACCAACAGAAACTTTGGTAAAAGAATTAGATTCAAAGATATTTGATATAAATAAAGAAATAACAAAAATAAACCTTGAAAACTCTGGAATGAGAAATAATTTCAGAGTAGTATTAAATCCAAATGAACAAATAGAAGACACAAATTGGAAAATTAAATCAGTTAAATTAGAAGATAACACAAAAAACGACACGAAAAATAGTTCAGAAAATTATACATTAGAATACAAAACAAAAGCACCAATAGTCAAAGAAAAAACAGAAGGAAACAAAAAATACGTTACAATTTCAAGCGACCAACACTACAAAAATATTTTATCATACACAAATATATCTGAAACACCAAAAGAATTCATCAGACTAAATTGGCTAGTAAACGGAACAAAAAAACCGATGGAGTTTGAGTCAATAGACCAGAATAATAATGGATTAATAGATAAAATTCAATGGATAACACCACACCTATCAAACCAAACATTTGAGATAACCATAACTGTTCTTAACCTACAAAGTTATCCAATAGTTAAAGGAAATTGGACAGTAGAATTTAATACAACCGGAACAGCTAACTTAACAATAAGCCCAATAAATACAACTGATTGGAATAATACTGCTGACAATAAGGAGTTAAGATTCTTAAAATTATATTGTGGGAAAACAGAAATAACAAATTATACTTGGACACCAAAAGAATTAACCATCCAAGATTACAGTTGTAATGAAACATCAAAAGAAATATCTAAAGTAAACTTAGAAGGAGTACACATATTAGAATTTGTATTTGGAAGAGCAAAAGCATATGCAAAGAACCTGGCAGGAAAAGCACCATTTGTAATAATGCTAACTAATGCAAGTGGAAATGCTAACATTGACACAAATGATGTAGAAGTAAACTGGTCAACAGAAACCAGAGAAGATGCAGCAATATTTAACCATTCTACATCCAACCAGGGAAAAATAACAGTAAAAAAAGATGGGGTATACAGAGTAAACTACGGAGTGTATATAGTCACAACAGGCGGAAACAATAGGTATCAAGCTTTAACTCATGTAAACATAGATGGTCAAGATTCAAATGCCTGTTATGCTTCTGGTTGTAACAGAGGATCGACTAGCTCATATGACCTTGTTCCAAATAGCAATTGTCTATTAGAACTAAATGCAGGTCAAAACGTAAGTGTGGTTGTAAGAAGAGTATCTAGTGATGCAACTGAAAACCCTCAGATAGTATCAAGTCAAAGTTGGTTCCAAATGCAAAGAGTTGATGTTCCAAAAGTAGCAATACTAAGAGAAGCAGGCGGAGGAGACGCATTTGACACCGCGAACATATCAATTAACTTTGATACTCAAAAAAGAGTGGACACAGACACATTTAGTCATACAACTGGAAGCTCAGAAGTCCAAGTGAAAAAAACAGGTTTTTACAGAATCACTTACGGCGTGGGTGTTACACAAAATTCCAATAACAGAG
>Ga0114931_10008648_pt1 | contig 12293 bp, 11 predicted proteins | sample 2SBtaG_FD_89579 | JGI IMG/M metagenome (GOLD analysis project Ga0114931, IMG submission 89579) | Deep subsurface microbial communities from Kolumbo volcano to uncover new lineages of life (NeLLi) - 2SBTROV14_V59a metaG | ecosystem: Environmental > Aquatic > Marine > Volcanic | place: Kolumbo...
CAGACTTGGACACGAGCTGCACTTTGCGGGGTTAGGCGGTTGATCGTCGAAAAGAAATTGAAAAAACCGATAATTGTCGCACACTGGTCGATCGCTACGCAGATAGCTATCGCGCTTGCTTTGGAATATCCCGAGCTTGTTTCCCGCGTCGTAGTTGTTAGCGGCATCGCGAAAAATGTTATGGCGGATGCTCAATTTGGGAAAACATTGACGGTGAAAGACCGAATTGCATATGTGGATAAGGGAATGGCTCCGAGGTGGTTTAAGACGGTAACGCGCGACACATGGGACGATAATAACTGGTATCCGTCGGATTATGCGGTTCATCCTGTTCGGGCGATGCAGCTTTGGCGAATGGCGTTTCAGCCCACACTCCCGGTAAATGTCAGATATTTATGTTATATTTGGGCGCAAGATTCAACAGTCGGACTTGAAAAGCTAAAAGTGCCGCTTTTGATTGTCAAACCGGGACTCGGATCCGATTATGATTCAATTCCCGGACAAAGAGGTGGACTTCGCTTTCTCACGCAGGACTCCTGGAAGGATGTTGAGATAAAGAGCAAATTGATCACTGTGAAAACGATTGAAAATTCCCGCGCTTTCATTATGGACGATCAGCCTAAACGGCTTGATGAAATAATTGAAGCTTTTCTAAGGTCATAAAGCGTTTGAGATCAATAAATATCGAATGAAACTATTTACTCGAAAACCAAAAGGCAAAGCATCTGTTGCCGTAAAAGAGATAGTGATCGTTGAAGGGAATGAAGACACCATACTTCGCCTGCCGTCTTTTCCAACCGGGTGTCCGTTTATAAGTATAATTACGAGTGGAAAATTTAGCGTTCTCAAGGGACAAGAGCAGCATAGTGCGCATAGCTATCTGTCAGGACAATTTCTCACACCATTTATGCTCGAAATGCCGTTAGAGGATCGAGCGTTAAATATCCAAATTAAGCCGTTGAAATTACCATTGATCTTTCGTCAGAATCCTTTTGAATTTTATGACAAACAAATCCCGCTTGAACTTATTAATCTAGAACTTACGCGCAGACTCGAAGATTGTTTAGCAAGTTCTCAGAAAAGCGAGAATGTTTTGGATTCGGTTGAGAAGATTATGGACGAGGTCGTTAGTTTCAATAGGTGCCCGGACGAAAGGGCTAGTGCTGCTTGGTGGGAAATACTTCACGCGAAAGGAGATATTAGGATAATGGAGGTTTCGGATCACGTGAGCTTATCGCCACGGAGGCTTCAGCAGATATTCAAAGAATCGATTGGAATTACCGCGAAGGGCTTTGCCAGAATCGCCAGATTACAGAACCATACCTTACGTTCACTAAAGGGATCGGATAAGTTCTCTTTCATGCCCGATTCATATTTTGATCAGGCTCATTTTATCCATGATGTTGCCCAGCAAACCGGTATGACTCCTACAGAATTCGCCAAATTCCTTGGTCGATCTCCACATAAGTTTGCCTACGTAAAGAGTAATCTTTTTAGCCAATATCAGTAGAATTTCGCATTTTTACAATCATTTCTGAAACGCAAATGGTAAGCTTTTTCTCGTACAAAAAAATCAAACTAGAGCTTAAGATATTAGAAATATGAAACATTTTGAAAAGATCGCGGTTTATTCAGTCATTGTCTTATTATTTGGTTATTTAATAGTTGTGCCAGACAAGAATGTCGGTGCCGTGGAGTCGGAAACTAGCGATAACCCAGGGGTTACCGGTGTGGGCGGAGTTTTTTTCAAGGCTAAGGATCCGAAAAAAATTAAAGAGTGGTATCACAAACACCTTGGACTCAAAACGGACGAGCACGGGGCAAAATTCGAGTTTCGATCAATCGACGATCCTGATGTAAAAGGAATCTTGCAATGGAGCCCTTTTTCTGCGGATACGAAATATTTCGAACCTTCAGACAAAGACTTCATGATCAATTTTCGGGTGCGAGATATAGAGAAGCTGGTGAAAAAGTTAAAAGCTGCAGGTGTACCCGTTGTGGATTCAATCGCGATTTATTCATACGGCAAGTTTGTCCACATTCTTGATCCGGAGAATAACAAAATTGAACTTTGGGAGCCCGTTCAAAAAAAACACAAAAAACGGACGGAAAATGGTTATTAAATGAACGAAAACTTTTGCCCAAATACACGCAATAATGAAATCCTGATTCAGGAAGTAGCGGGTGAACTGCTCGTTTACGATTTAAAGACACACAAGGCGTTTTGTCTGAATTCAACGAGCGCTTTAGTGTGGAGAAGGTGCAACGGCAAGCGAACGTCAACGCAGATTGCGGTCGAAATTAGCAGAGAAATAAAAACTGCTGTTGAAGTTGAAACGGTATGGCTCGCACTTGATCAACTGGATAAGGAAGGTCTTTTAGATAACGGCGAAGAGTCGGAAAGTCCTTTTACAGAATTATCGAGACGAGAGATTATTCGAAGGGTGGGGTTTGGGTCAACGATTGGATTACCAATTGTGTCATCGATCATAGCCCCAAGATCATTCGTGGCGCAATCTTTAGGCGGGCTGAATTCGCCGTGTACAACGACACCCCAATGTACTGCTGGGCTTACTTGTATTACGACGGGTAGCTTTCCATCCGCTTGCTGCCTGGGAACTTTTGAAACGCGTCCACCAGGTTCAATTCTATGCGCCGCGGATCAGCCGGCTTGTGATACAAACGCTGCGATGAATTGTTGCAGCGGTGCGGGAACCCTCGGTTCACCCGGAACCTGCGCGCCAGGGATTGGCTTGATCGAGTGCGTTTGCAACTAAAAAGTGAGAATTATTGTTTTTAATATCGAAGATATTTTGTTTTGTCTCACTCTTGGAAGAGGAATTTACTTACTTAAGTCATATTTGGAAAGATCCACAACGCGAAACCGAAAAGTTGCATTTTAGACTTACAACCGATCTGTTTTCTTATCTTTGGAATTTATTCTTCTTTTTGTGTAGAGCAATCTGATGCCGTAAAAGATATTCATAAGCGTTTGATAAAATCCGGATATTTTGAGGTGGAAGAAATTTCCGCCTTTTTTTTTGTCTATTTGTGTAACATTTTGGGATTTGTTGTATCTAAAAGGTGTCAGAAAACAAGTCGAGGGAAAAAACTAAAATGCTAAATAAAACGTTCTACTCCGCAATTTTTATACTTTTATTACTTTGTCCCGCTGCCTTTGCTCAAAAGATTTCTTCGATCAACGTAGAAAAAAAGGGAATGGGAAAGCAAAGCGTGATATTACTCGCGGGGCTTGGCACCCCCAATAAAGTTTGGGACGAAACGATGGACAGGCTGTCCGGTGCCAATTCCTTTTATGCAATAAGTTTCAGCGGTTTTGCCGGAAATAAGGCTCAAACTGATCCAAATTTAGCCTTGTGGGAAAAGGATTTAGCCAAATTTATTGAGGATCAAAAACTGAAAAAGCCGATTCTGATAGGACACAGCCTAGGCGGCACATTGGCACTAAAAATAGCGGCGGATCACCCCAATTTATTTTCGAAGATCGTGATTGTTGACGCTCTTCCGAGCCCTGCAGCAATTAGTAATCCAAATTTTAAGAGCAAGGAGAATTTAGATTGTACGCCCTTTATTAAACAATTTGGAGGGATGAGCAAGAGCGTATTTAGTAATTTTCTGAAAAACATGATTTCTCAGATGGTAACGGATGAGAAGCGTAAGGAAACGCTTCTTGGGTGGTTTGCTGAAAGCGGCAGAAAGACCTTTGGGGAAATTTATTGCGAGCTTCTAAATATCGACTTACGAAAAGAGATAGCCGGGATAAAATCCCCGACGTTGGTAATGTTTCAGCCATTATTTAAATCAAAGGAATCGGAGGTAAGAGCGCAATATAAATTGCTAACGAATGTGGACATAAGGTTTGCGGAAAAAGGGTTGCATTTTATTATGTATGATGATCCCGAATGGTTTTTCGATAATTTACGGTCATTTCTAAAAGAATGAAGTTTGAAGAAATTTACACACGATTTTCGCCGAGGATTTTTCGGGTGTGTATGGGGTATGTCAACGACTACGAACAAGCGAGAGATTTGACGCAGGAAACCTTCATTCTTGTATGGCAGCATCTATCCGAATTTAGGAAGGAAGCTAAAATCAGCACTTGGATATTTCGAATTGCAACGAATGTTTGTTTGAGGGCGGTTGAAAAATCAAAACGCGCAAAAACCGTTGAGCTGCCTTTTGATTTGCCGGCGACTACATCTGCTGCCGAAAAAAGAGAAAAGACGGAAAAGCTGCAAATTTTATACGATGCGATCAGCCAACTCGAAGAAATGGAAAGGTTGATTATTTCGCTCGTTCTAGAAGAATTGCCGCAAAAAGAAATTGCCGAAATTGTTGGGTTGAGCGACGCAAACGTAAGAGTAAAAATCCACCGGATCAAAGAAAGGCTTGCAGGAACGCTGAGAGAAAATGGTAGATTGGATTGATTTAAAAGAAGTTTGGCAGTCGGCTGAAGTTGAGGGTCTGCCGGACGCGAAAGAAGCCGTAAGGCTAGTAAAAAGATACCGCCGTCGGACGATTTTTAAGAAAACGGCGATGATCTTTCTACTTTTGTTGATGGCGGGTTTGGTTGTGTTTGTCTTGTTCTACGGCGGTAGAATGATCACTACGCAGATCGGTGCGCTCGGGTTTTTGATCGGAATATCTATCCTATTAATTAGCAATCTAAATTCATTGAAAAGGGCTTTGCGTAACGCAAATTGCAGCAACCGTGAGTTTCTCGAATATCTTTTGGAAGCTCAGCGCGGAAGAGATTTCTTTTACCGAAGGGTTCAGCCGATTATTTTTCTGCTGCTAGTGGTGAGTTGGTTTTTACTTTTTTATGAATCGCTTTCGGAAAAACCCAGGTTGATGGCAGGTGTCTATTTTGCTTTTGCAATCTATTTTACTGCAATCTGGTTTTATATTCGCAGGCGAATTATCAAAAATCATTCGGAAAAACTAAGAAAAACTATTCAAAAATTTGAATCTTTTTCAGAATGAAAACGAATATTTATGGAGTTAGGAGGTCGTCGAATTATGAGAAAAACCCCAATGAAAATTGCGCTGCCAATAGGTTTGCTTTTAATGAGTCTTCCAAGATTTATTGAAATCGTTGGAAAAGTGGATATTCCGGATGCCATTCAAGGGTTTTTAATGGGAGCAGGGATGGCGATATTGCTTTGCGGCGTTAAATCCATGCGAAAAAGGCTCCCTGAGTGATTTTAGCTACTAGAATTTTATATGCTTAGTTTCGCGTATCTCATATTCACTATTGATATCAGAACACGTGATTTAGACGCACTAATGATATTTCGGCACACTTTGGTCGATTATGTTTGACCACGCTGTTATTCCGCCTACAAGATTAGCCATATCTCCTTCAAAACCAGATTGCTCAAGTGCCTGAATCGCTCGTGCGCTTCTACCGCCCATCTTGCAATGGACAACGATCTCTTTTGAAGCATCTATCTCTTCTTTTCGTTGGATTATTTCGCCAAGTGGAATCAGCTTTGCGCCTTCGATTTTTGCAAAGGCGTATTCATCGGGCTGGCGGACATCTATTAACTCGATATCCGCTCCCGCATCCATTTTTTCCTTTAGTTCTTGAACTGTTATTTCATTCATAAAAAAAACTCCGTTACAAATTATTTGTTCGCCACAGATTTCCTGCGTGCCAAATTTTTCTCCATCTTGAGAATTACTTTTGTCGTTTGAAGTACCGTATCGGGATTAAGCGAAATCGAATTTATTCCCTTTTCGACCAGAAACTCCGCAAATTCTGGATAATCTGATGGTGCTTGTCCGCAGATACCAATTTTTTTGCCATTGCGGATTGCGGCTTCTATCGCGATTGCTACCATTTTTTCGACGGCACCGTTTCTTTCGTCGAAGAGATGGGCGACCATTTCAGAATCGCGGTCTAAACCAAGTGCGAGTTGGGTTAAATCGTTTGAGCCAATCGAATATCCATCAAAAACTTTCAAGAATTCATCGGCAAAAACCACGTTGGCAGGCAACTCACACATGGCGTATATTTCCAAATCATTTTCACCTTGCGGGACACCGAATTCAGCCATCAGCTTAATGACCTTTTCGCCTTCTTCGACCGTACGGCAAAACGGGATCATAGCCTTCACATTCGTCAAGCCCATATCTTCACGCACGCGTTTTAATGCAAGACATTCGAGATGAAAACCTGCCCGGTATCGTTCGTCATAGTAACGGGAAGCTCCCCGAAAGCCGAGCATTGGGTTTTCTTCATCGGGTTCGTATTCACCTCCGCCGATTAATCTCGCGTATTCATTTGACTTAAAATCCGACATTCGCACGATAACGGGTTTTGGATAAAAGGCTGCTGCAATTCGTGCAATCCCCTCCGAAAGACTTCGTACAAAAAAGTTTTTGGGGTCTTCCTCACCTATCAAATTTGCGATCTGATCTACGTCATCCTGCTTTTCCAAATTCGGATAATTTATGAGTGCCATAGGGTGCACGCCAATATTGTTGTTTATAATGAATTCTAAACGAGCGAGTCCAACGCCGTCATTTGGAAACATAGAAGCGGCAAACGCACGGTCGGGGTCACCCACGTTCATCATGATTTTTGTGGCGGGTCGTGCGCTATCTTCGATATATTGTTTTTCAACTTCAAAATCGATTTGTCCGTAGTAAACGTTCCCGATTGCTCCTTCAGCACAGGAAACGGTTACATCAATACCAGTTTTTAGGTCTTTGGTAGCGTTTTCGGCTCCAACAATACAGGGAAGACCGAGTTCGCGGCTGATGATTGCACTATGACAAGTTCTCCCGCCTCGGTCGGTTACAATTGCAGAAGCGCGTTTCATAATTGGCTCCCACGCCGGATCTGTCATGGAAGTTACAAGAATATCGCCCGCCTCAAATTCTCTAATTCGATCAGGGTCGAGCAATACGTGTACTTTTCCTTGTCCGACTTTTTGACCAACCGCAACGCCGGAGACTAAGGGTGTTCCGTGATTTTTAGAGAGCTTATAGTGCTCGATATAATTTTGCTCTTTCTGAGCATGAATAGTTTCCGGTCGGGCTTGGAGGATAAATAGTTCGCCGGTTTCGCCATCTTTTGCCCATTCAATATCCATAGGTTGATGTTTGCCGGCGCGTTTCGAATAGTGGTCTTCGATTAGACAAGCCCATTTTGCTAATTTGAGAACTTCAAAACCATCCAGGCAGAAACGTTTTCGTTGAGAGTCAACGACGTCTTGAATCTGTGTTCCATGTCCGTCGTGAGCGAAAACCATTTTTACTTCTTTAACGCCCATCTTTCGCGTGATGATTGGTCTAAACCCCTCCTTGAGAGTTGGTTTAAAAACAATCCACTCATCGGGTGTTGCCATTCCTTGAACAACGGCTTCGCCCAATCCCCAAGCCCCATTTATAACTACGGCGTCTCGAAATCCGCTTTCGGTGTGGAGGGTGAACATGACGCCTGAGCAAGCCATATCAGAGCGCACCATTGGTTGAACACCAATAGATAAGGCGATATCAAAGTGATCAAATTCTCGGGCGGTTCTATAGGAAATTGCTCGATCAGTCCAAAGCGAGGCAAAACATTCGTGACAGGCTTCGATCAAACTTCGTTCGCCCTGAACATTCAAAATCGTATCCTGTTGCCCTGCAAACGATGCTTCCGGTAAATCCTCCGCAGTCGCTGAAGACCTTACAGCCACGGCGAAATTCTTCAATCCCAACCGCTTGCCCAAGCCTTTGTAGGAGTCCAAGATCGCACTCCGGAGCTTATCCGGAAAGGGAGTTTCGAGCATTAAATTGCGTGCTTTTTTCCCAACTCTCGAAAGTTCTTCCAGATTTTCGACATCCAAATCTTTCAGGAGTGTTTGCAGTTTTCGCCTTAGTCCGCCGGTTGCCAACAAGAGATTATATGCGTCACTCGTTGTGGAAAAACCATCAACGGCGTTGACACCTTTTGCGGTAAGCTCGCGAAACAATTCACCTAAACTAGCGCATTTGCCGCCCACACGTTCGACATCATCTGCACTTACTTCGCCCAAATTCAAAACTAAAGGTTTTGTCATATGAAGAAACCCCTCTTATATTAATAATCTAATTTATCCTTACGGCTCTCCGTTGTCTAATCAGAGTTGTTTTTAAACGAAAAAAGAGATGGCGCAAAGCCATCTCACACGAAAAATCGATCGTGTTTCGCTTATATTTTTATTTGATTTCGCTCCAAGAGCAACTCGAAGCCTGTTTTATCAACTGCCTTGATATATGCATCTCTGGGTTCAACTAGATCTTTCTTTACTAGATCGATCAGAGCATCGTTTAGCATAACCATTCCTTTATTTTTACCCGTCTGCATCGCGGAAGGAATTTGAAATGTTTTACCTTCACGGATTAGATTCGAGATGGCAGGCGTTACGATCAATATTTCAAGTGCAGCAATTCTCCCGCCCCCTTTTTTTGGAAGGAGGGTTTGCGCGATGACTCCGCGCAAGGATTCCGAAAGCATTACGCGAACTTGTTGTTGGCGATCGGCAGGGAATTGATCGATTATACGGTCAACCGTTGAAGCGGCTGTCGTAGTGTGAAGTGTGCCAAAGACCAAGTGCCCCGTTTCAGCGGTTTCAATCGCAATTGAAATCGTTTCAAGATCGCGCATTTCACCAACGAGTAAAATATCCGGGTCTTCGCGAAGGGCAGCTCTTAGAGCATCCTTAAAAGAATCTGTATGATTGTGGACCTCGCGCTGATTTACAAGACATTTCCTGTTTTCGTGTGTGAATTCGATTGGATCCTCGATGGTAATTATATGATCCTCTCGTTGTTTGTTAATATGATCGACCATCGCACAGAGCGTGGTTGATTTTCCCGATCCTGTCGGACCAGTTACAACAACTAATCCTTTTGAGAGATCACATAATTCAAGAATGTGGTCTGAAAGTTTCAAGTCTTCCGCCGTAAGAATTTCGGAGGGAATTATACGAAAAACTCCGCCCATTCCTTTTCGATCCATAAAGATATTTGCTCGAAAGCGCGCCAGACCAGGGATTTCATATGCAAAATCGGTATCATTACGTTGAGCAAATTCATCGATGTTTTTCTGAGGCATTATCGATGAAAGAAGAGTTTTTATTGAATCAGGCGTAAGCACGGCTTGGTTTTCTTCTAGTTTTGCCATTTTGCCGTCTTTGCGAATCATCGGCGGCATGGAAACGCTCATGTGCAAATCAGATGCACCATTTTCCGCCATTGTTTTGAACAATTCATCCATTCTGCTCTTGATGTCCTGATTCGAAATCGATGAGACCGGGGCACTATCGGGCGTGCTTACTTGACTTGGAACGATGTCTGACGCACCCGAAATGATCTCCCGTTGGTCTATTTCAATTGGAGCCATTTTTAGATCGGAAGAAACATTGGCTTTTTTTGCCTCCGGTTTCATAACCTTAAGCGGCTCTTGTTTTTGTGGCGGATCCGGATCAATAATTTCTATTTCGTAATCTTGCGCGTTCGTCCCTTCATAGGAAATAGGAGCTTGTGCCGGGACGTTTAACGATTGGTTAGCATCCGCAACCGGAACTTCATTTATGGTCGAAGCACTGCTTTCTGGCGAGACTAATTTCTTTGGCGCACCACGATTTACTGTAACGTTAAATCCATCCGGAGACTTTTTTACCGAGAAATCAAAGTTGCCAAGTGTATGCGGATGAGTAAATTTTACTTCCTTTTGATCTGGTAATTGTTGTTTGACTTTATCAGGAATAAGCGAAAAAACCATTGTATTTATCTGGCTTCCCGCAAGCGGGGAACCCTCTAGGTCTTTATTTCCCGCTTTTGAAACGATATATGGTGTTTTATTTGGTTGAAGACGCAATTCATCTCCGCCAATAGACGCAAATTGCTGTAGATAGTTGTTAAGCTGATCCATGTTTATTTTTTTGTTTGAGTAGATTGTGATTGTGGGATGGAAGAATAGGGAAAAAAGGCAATTCCCGCTCTTGAAGCTAAGACTAACATATATAAACTATGTTTGTCATTATTAAATTGTCTTTTGGGTTATAATGAGATCCGTGAGTTTGGTGTTTAACTTGATGTTTATTTACGTTGGGTTAATACCCGTTAGCTTGCAACGGCTTTATACCGTATGAATGGGCAAGTTGTTTTCTGCTAAAGCAAAGATGATGAGCCTTTTTTTTGAGATTTGGCTAATGCCAAGAAGAATTTCTTAGAAATATTCCACTAGCTGAAGCGAGTGGCAAGTTATCAAGAAACAAATCCAAAAGAGTTAGGAAATAAAATTTGGAAAAATCAGGTCAGGTACGACCGCTTACGTTTTCCGATTCAATCAAAAAAAGAAATACGCAACGAGACAAAGCAACGTACAACTGGACGGATGTGGCGAAAGTCTTTTAATACTCCGCCCCCTTGCTGCGCCGTTTATTAGCGAAACAGATTTTGAGTTGGATGGACGATTCGGTGCTTTTCGCCTTGCAGCGAATTGTTCACACCGTAACGGCTTCCTGATATTCGCCCCAAACATTTCTAAGGCGATGAGAAATCTCGCCGACGGTTACGCGATTTTCAACACATTTTAAGATTTGCGGCAACATATTTGCCTCTGTTTTGGCAGTTTCTTCTAACTTATTTAAAGCCTGGTCAGCTTTTTCAGCGTCGCGATTTGCTCGGACTGCGCGAACACGCTCCACTTGGCTTTTTTCATTCTCCGGATCAATTTTTAAGATAGGGATGGTTTCTTCCTCTTCAGTTTGGAATTTGTTAACTCCAACCACGATTGCCTCTTGTTTTTCGACAGCTTTTTGATAAATATACGCGGCTTCTTGAATTTCTCTCTGGATATAGCCTTCCTCAATTGCCCTTAACATTCCGCCCATAGCATCAATTTTTTCAATGTAATCTAGAGCTTTTGTTTCGAGCTGATTCGTTATTTCTTCGATTGCGTAACTTCCGCCGAGGGCATCAACAATATCGGCTACGCCCGATTCATGAGCAATCACTTGCTGCGTTCGAAGCGCAATTCTTGCGGCTTGTCTGGTTGGTAGCGACAGAGCCTCGTCCATAGAATTGGTATGAAGACTCTGCGTGCCGCCAAGGATTGCCGCAAGTGCCTGGATCGTTGTGCGAACAATATTTACTTCGGGCTGTTGGGCGGTCAAGGTCGATCCCGCAGTCTGCGTGTGGAAACGGAGCATCGTCGATTTCTTTTCTTTTGCGCTAAATCTTTCTTTCATCAGACGCGCCCAGATTCTGCGGGCAGCGCGGAATTTCGCGGTTTCCTCCAATAAATTATTGTGTGAATTAAAGAAAAACGATAGCCGCGGCGCAAACTTATCTACATCTAAACCTGCGTTAATGGCAGCCTCAACGTAGGCTATTGCGTCCGCAAGCGTGAAGGCAATTTCCTGAGCGGCAGTCGAACCGGCTTCTCGTATATGGTAGCCCGAAATTGAAATCGTGTTCCAATTTGGTACTTTGTCGGCGCAGAAAGCGAATGTGTCTGTGATCAGGCGCATCGATGGTTTTGGGGGGTAGATATAAGTTCCGCGAGCGATGTATTCTTTTAAGATGTCATTTTGAATCGTGCCTTTTACTTTATCGAGCGAGATATTTTGTTTCTTGGCGACTGCTAGATAGAGACAAAGAAGTGTAGAAGCGGTTGAATTAATTGTCATCGACGTCGAAACTTTATCGAGAGGAATTCCATCAAACAAGGTGAGCATATCGTCTAGGGAATCAATTGCTACACCAACTTTGCCAACTTCGCCATTTGCGAGCGGGTCGTCGGAATCTAGTCCGATTTGAGTCGGTAGATCAAAGGCAACGCTCAAACCGGTAGTGCCTTGCGAAAGCAGATATTTATAACGCGTATTTGATTCTTCGGCGGTCGCAAAGCCAGCATATTGGCGCATTGTCCAAAATCTGCCGCGATACATTGTTTCTCTCGCGCCGCGTGTAAAAGGGAATTCGCCGGGTGAGCCTAAATCCTTGTCGTAGTCAATATCTTTGGTGTTATCGGGGTTGAAATCATTGGGCAATTCTATACCTGAAGAAGTTTCGAATTTCTCGCGTCTTTGCATAAGACTAGATTATCATGCGATGCAGAAACCCGCACGAAGTAAGGATCTAAAAGATTTATCTGCCCTCACCCTCAACCCAAACTTCACCATCAGCATAAACCTCTTTTTTCCAGATCGGGACGGTGCGTTTTAATTCTTTGATCAGCCATTCACACGCTTCAAATCCCGCTCTTCTATGTGGAGATGAAACCGATATTA
>Ga0114931_10008649_pt1 | contig 12292 bp, 12 predicted proteins | sample 2SBtaG_FD_89579 | JGI IMG/M metagenome (GOLD analysis project Ga0114931, IMG submission 89579) | Deep subsurface microbial communities from Kolumbo volcano to uncover new lineages of life (NeLLi) - 2SBTROV14_V59a metaG | ecosystem: Environmental > Aquatic > Marine > Volcanic | place: Kolumbo...
GAATACCATTCACTGCGCCAGATGCAGGGATCCATGAACCAGGCCAATTGCCCCGATTCCCGGACCGCGGAGCGCGCCAATTATATGAAGACCCTTTACAGTTGGCAGCCGGGAACACCGTATAAAAATCATATTTAAGACCGGTCAGTGCAGTAATTAAATAAATAGCTGTATTAATGGAAAGGAAAGAATTATGAAATTTACAGTGCACACCAGGGAGACGGCGCCTGAAGACTCAAAAGCAGTCCTGGATGAAGTCATTCGGACCTATGGTTTTTTGCCCAACCTATTCGGAGTGATGGCCGCCGCGCCGATGGGGCCGCGCCTGTATCTTGATCTGAATAAAATTCTCGATCAAACCTCGTTGAGCGATACGGAAATACAAATCGTTCTATTGGCCACAAGTTATGAGAACGAATGTACATATTGCATGGCCGCTCACACGGCTGTCGCAAACATGAAAAAAGTTCCGGAGGATGTCGTGCAAGCCATCCGCGGGGGAAAACCGATTGCCGATGCAAAACTGGAAGCCCTGCGTTCCTTTACCGCATCGATCGTACAAACCCGCGGCTGGCCGCCGCCGGAGGCGCTTAAAGCTCTTGTTGACGCCGGCTACGGACAAGCGCAAGTGATTGAAGTCCTGATCGGCGTGGCGACGAAAACCTTCACCAACTACCTCAACCACCTGGCGGCAACACCCCTGGACGAAGCCTTTGGCCCCGTTGCATGGGAAAAACCGAAAACAGCTTAACAGACAGACCGCCATGGCACCTGCGGCCTTCGCCTTGCCTTTGGGCAATGACAATCAACAAACGCACCTATGCGGAGTGCCCGCCAGGGTGCAAAGTTCTCTTTCCCGATAAGGCTGGCTTTTCGCCTTCGTTTGTTGTATAGTGATCCCAACATAGGTGATTGAACCTTCAAGAGAATTGGCGGTGGTGAGCTGAAAATCTTTCCTTTCGGACCGGAAAATTTCCGGATCCCTTCCTTCGGCGTGTTTTTGTTTTCCTTCCCTCTTCATTCTCCGCAAGTTAACTAATCAATCCTATACATTTGATTGAAGACGCATCTTCGGGCCTGAACGAAGAGCTTGAGGATAATTGCGCCTTCTTTTTTTAAGCATCTTTTAAAAGGAAATTATTTTGAACAATTCATTAGCTTACCCCCTGCAAGAAGGGTTCGATATCCTGAACCTGATCTCCCCGCTCCGCCGTGCTGTCGAGGATGAAAATTATCAAGTCCCCACGCCCATACAAACCCAGGCCATTCCGCACTTGTTGCAGGGGCGCGACCTTCTGGGGTGCGCCCAGACAGGTACCGGGAAAACCGCGGCCTTCGCCCTGCCCATTTTGCAGCGGCTGACGGAATCCCGAAAAGCGCCGATGGCCAGAGCGGCGCGAGCCTTGGTGCTGGCGCCCACCCGCGAACTGGCGGTGCAGATCGGCGAGAGTTTCCGCGTCTACGGACGCTATTTGAAAACCACTCAGGCGCTGGTTTATGGCGGCGTCAAACCCGAGCGGCAAATCCGGGCCATGAGCCGAGGAGTGGATGTTCTGGTGGCGACACCGGGACGGCTTCTCGACCTGCTGCAACAAGGCCGCCTGCGGCTGGATAAAGTTGAAATCCTCGTTTTGGACGAAGCGGACCGTATGCTGGATATGGGTTTCTTGCCCGACGTTCGCCGGATTCATTCCGCCATCCCGTCGGATCGGCAGTCCATGTTGTTCTCCGCCACGCTTTCCGAGGAAATCCGCCGTCTGACCCGGATGTTTCTCAGGAACCCGGTGCAAGTCACCGTTGCGCCTCCGTCCAGCACCGTGGAAAACGTCGAGCAGCGGATTTTCTTTGTGGACCGGGAAAATAAAAAGGCGCTGCTCGAATCCGTTCTCGAGGATGAAGAGATTGAGCGGGTTTTGGTGTTCACCCGGACCAAACATGGAGCCAACAAAATTGCCAAGAGCTTGAACCGTGTCCGGGTGCGGGCCGAGGCGATTCACGGCAACAAATCACAACCGGCGCGGTTACTGGCGCTGGAGAAATTCCGCTCCGGACAGGCGCGCGTGCTGGTGGCAACCGATCTTGCCTCGCGCGGACTGGACGTCGATGGCATCACCCACGTGATCAACTATGAACTTCCCAAGGAAGCCGAAAGCTACGTTCACCGGATCGGGCGGACGGCCCGCGCCGGCGCCGCGGGAGTGGCGATCTCGTTTTGCGATGAGGGCGAGCGCCCTTATTTGCGGAAGATTGAAAAAGAGATCAAGCAGGTGGTGGCAATAGATGCCGCCCATCCCTTCCATTCATCCAAAGTCGCGGCCCTGGGTGAGCCGAAAAATGGAGTGTCGAAAAAAAATAAATACAAAAAAACCGGCGCCCCGTTTTCCGGAAATGGCCGAACCTATTCCGGAGGGGCAAGCTCGCGGACAGGCAACCGTTCTGCAAGAAAGATGACATTTCGCCCCAGGTCCTTCAAGGGTAAATGATTTTTCCCGGAGAATTGTGAATCGGGTAACCGGGCCGCTGGCGAGGCCCGGTTTCTTAAGCACAAGCCATCGGCCGCCTTTGCCGGAAAGAACCCCGATGCGTCGAGAGGGGGGGTGGCGGTGCTCAACGTAAAATTTTAGATATTTTGAATTTTAGGCTTGGAATCGTCCGGTTTTTATGATACCTTATTCACAGTTTAAAAAAGGTTGCTGAAAGTCATTGCGAAGCGATCCCTTTAGCTCTTCGCCTGGGTAAAATTGAAAAGCGATTTTATTTGGCCAACCAGACTAAAGGTTGGCTTTTTTTTGCCGCAAATTGGCTCGCTAAAAGTCTTGGCAACGACCCAACCTAACATGAAAACAGGGGAGAGTTTTTGTAGAAAATGTCTTCCCGCCAATTTGTAGGAGTTTTATTATGTCAGAAGGTACAGTAAAGTGGTTTAACGAAAGTAAAGGTTATGGTTTTATCGAATCCAGCGAGGGAGAAGATTGTTTCGTACACTTCTCGGAGATTCAGGGAGAAGGTTTTAAGACCCTGAGAGAAGGACAAGCGGTTGAGTTTGAAAGGACCGAAGGCCAGAAAGGTCCGCAGGCCTCCAAGGTAATCCCCAAATAAGAAACGCCTGAACTTTACCCGGCAGGGCGTTTGCTCTGCCGGGTTTTTTATGCAAATCTCACCTGTCGAAAGGCAAGGGAAAACAAGGTGAAACTATGTATGAAGTGAGAATTTACGATGGTTCCGGAAGCTTAAAGGAAGTGGTTTCGGTAAAAACCTTGAATAGAAGGCTGGACAGGCAGATCAATTCTCCTTCACTTTACAAAAAGAACCGGAAAAAGTTAAAATCCCCGAGCAAGTCTCCAAAAACCCGGGCCAAGGCGCATTAACCGCAAAAGAATTGCAGGTTTGCCGCCGCAACGTTCCCTCCGGACTCCATTTAAACAAAAAATCTCCTGCGGTTGCCGCAGGGAAGGCATCAATCGGCAGAATTATGAATGCAGAGCACATACGCAATATCGGCATTATCGCCCACGTCGATCATGGCAAAACGACACTTGTCGATTGCCTGTTGAGGCAAAGCGGCATGTTTCGTGCCAACGAGCTGGTGGGCAGTTGCATCATGGACAGCAACGAATTGGAAAAAGAACGCGGAATCACCATCTTTTCCAAAAACGCGTCCATTCGCTATCGGCAGTATAAGATCAATATTGTCGATACCCCCGGACACGCCGATTTCGGCGGCGAAGTCGAGCGCATCCTGAAAATGGTCAACGGCGTTTTATTGATTGTCGATGCCGCCGAAGGCCCCATGCCGCAAACCCGGTTCGTTCTCAAAAAATCCCTCGGCCTGGGACTCAGACCCATCGTCGTGATCAACAAAATCGACCGCCGGGGCGCCGACCCGGAAAAGGCGCTCGACGAGGTGTTCGATTTGTTCGTTCATCTGGGAGCCAATGATGAGCAGTTGGATTTTCCTGTCATTTATGCCTCCGCCAAACAAGGGTTCTGCCGCCTGCAGCCCAACGGAAAAGACCTCGACATGAAACCTTTGCTGGACCTCATTGTCGAAAAAGTGGCGCCGCATCGTGGCGATCCGGAGGGGCCATTTCAAATGCTGGTCTCCTCGATCGATTACAACGATTACATGGGGCGCATGGCCGTCGGCAAAATCCAGCGTGGCAGCTATGACCGCGGCAAGCAATACACCCTCATCAAGCGGTCGGGCGATATGCAGGAATTCAAGGTTTCCAAATTATTCACCTTCGACGGCCTGCGGCAGTTGGAGGCGGAAACCGCCGTCATGGGGGACATCATCTGTATCGCGGGAATGAAGGATGTCGATATCGGCGAAACCATCAGCGACAGCGCTTGCCCGGAGGCCCTGCCGGTCATTCAAATCGACGAACCGACACTGTCGATTAATTTTCTCCTCAACGACTCCCCCTTCGCCGGACGGGACGGAAAATTTGTCACGTCGCGGCAGTTGCGCGACCGGCTGTACAGGGAAATCAAGCAAAACGTCGCCCTGCGCGTGGAGGAAACCGCCTCCAACGACACCTTCCAGGTTTCGGGCAGAGGCGAACTTCACCTGACCATCCTCATCGAAACCATGCGGCGGGAGGGCTACGAATTCGCCGTTTCCCGTCCCGAGGTCGTTCTGAAAAACGTGGACGGCAAAATCATGGAGCCGGAGGAGTTCGTCGTCATCGACATCGGCGAAACCCATATGGGGTCGGTGATGGAAGCGCTGGGACAGCGAAAAGCCGTATTGAAGAACATGCACCACACCGGAACAGATTCAGTCCGCCTGGAGTTTGTCGTTCCCATGCGCGGCCTGTTTGGCTTCCGTTCGCAGTTTTTAACACTCACCCGGGGAACCGGTGTCCTGAACCACAGCTTTCACAACTACATTCCCTATTGCGGCTCCCTGGCGCGCCGCAGCAATGGTGTTTTGATCGCCCTGGAAAACGGCGTCACGACCGCGTATTCCCTCTTCAACCTGCAAGACCGGGGCACGTTGTTCCTCGGCCCCACCGAGGAAGTGTATGTGGGAATGATTGTCGGCGAAAACAAAAAGGACAACGACCTCATCGTCAACGTCTGCAAGGAAAAAAAGTTGAGCAACATGCGGGCCGCCGGGTCGGACGACACCATCAGCATTTCGCCGCCGCGAAAAATGAGTTTGGAGCAAGTCCTCAGTTACCTTAACGAAGACGAACTGGCGGAAATCACACCCGAAAACATCCGGCTGCGTAAAAAAAGCCTGGATGAAAACGAACGAAAACGCAGCGCCAGAGCACAGCAAGTCGCCTGACCTCAGGCCGGATTCCGCGCCCCAAGCCTTTCTCCACACACATCCTCTCTCCCCGCCGCCCGCCGGCGGCTCTACCAACTGGCATCTTCGGGCGATGACAAGCCAGAGGCCTGGGAAAAAGCGGTAATGGGGTAGGGACTTTCCAGTCCGCGATTTCCCCTACAACGTCAACTCGGATATGCTGGTGTTTCCCGCGAAACAAACGGCGACGTCCGCGCCGGGGGTGCGTGGCCGGTCGCGGTACTTTCCGGCATACAGGTAAGACGCATCGGCGGTCGGACGAAACAGCACCTCAATAGGGTTGGTGTCGAGCGGACAATCGATGATTTCCGGCGGCGGCAAATGCGGAGCACGGTGAGGCAGGTTGACGTTCCAATAGGCATCGGGCCGCCGCGGGCGAGGCAGAACCCGGTGCAGCGCCTCCAGGGCGTGGGCTTGTGCCAGAGACCAGTCGATCTCCCCCCGTTTTCTGTGGTGCGACACCGCCACGCCGGGAATGCCAAAGAACGCCGCCTCCCGCGCTGCGGCGACAGTTCCCGATGTGTAGACGTCGGCGCCCAGGTTGCCGCCGGCGTTGATTCCGGACAACACCCAGTCGATGGACATACCGTTTTCCGGACACAGAGTAGACAGAGCCAGGCGCGCGCAATCCGCCGGCGTTCCGTGTATGGCCCAGCGCTTGATTTCGTGCGGCGCGGTCGGCGGCAGTTCCTCGGCCTTGATGGGTTCCTTCGTTGTCACCTGGTGGCCGCAGCCGGAGAGTTGCTGTTTCGGCGCCGCCGTGACGACCGCTGCGCCCAGCCCGGAGGCGCACTGCAACAGAGCGGCCAGTCCCGGAGCATCGATGCCGTCGTCGTTGATCAACAGAAAATTCACGCCGAGTCTCGCCGCCGCTCAAAGAACAGGTGATTTGAATACCACCAGTTTTTCCTCGGTCATTTCCCGCATGGCGGGCAGAATGCCGCCGACGCCAAGCCCGGATGCCTTATGCCCGCCGAACGGCATCCAGTCGACGCGGAACGCCGTGTGGTCGTTGACCATGACCGCCGCGGCGTTCAAGCGCTTCACCGTATCCAGTGCGGTGTCCAGGTCCCGGGTGTAAACCGCGGCCTGAAAGGCATAGGGAACGTTATTGGCCCGTTCGATGGCCCGGCGGCGCTCCTTGAACGAATAAACCACGACGACGGGGCCGAAAATTTCCTTGCAGGACACCTCAATGGAGTCGGGCGGGTCGAGGATAACCGTCGGCGCGTAGCAGGTTGGACCTGTTTTTTTGCCGCCGGTGAGGATTTTTGCGCCGGCGGAGCGCGCCTCATCGACCCACCCGGCGACGCGCTCGACTTCCTTTTCCAGAATGAGCGGGCCGACTTCGGTTTTCTCGTCCAACGGGTCGCCGACAACCAGGTTTTCGGCAATGCGGGTCAGTCCGTCGCAGACCCCTTTGACTATTTTTTCGTGAGCAAAAACACGCTGCACGGAGACGCAAACCTGCCCGGCATGATAAAAAGCGCCTTTTGCCAGCCCCGGCAAGGCCGCGTCGATATCGGCGTCGGCCTCGACGATGACCGGCGCCGCGCCGCCATGCTCCAGGGCGCAGCGCGTGCCGGGGGACAGCTTGGAGCGCAGTCCCCAGCCGACGTTTGCGGAGCCGATGAAGCTGAAAAACGCGGTCCGAGGGTCGGTAACCAGTTTTTCCGCCAGCCGCCTGTCGCACACCGTCGCCCGGCACCAGGCCTCCGGCAGGCCGGCCTCATACAAAATATTGACCAGGTTGAAGCAGGAGAGGGGAGTCGTCGAGGCCGGTTTGACGATGACCGGACAGCCGACGGCGACGGCGGGGATCACCTGGTGAACGATCAGGTTAAAGGGATGGTTGAAGGCGCTGACCGCCACAACCACGCCAATAGGTTCGCGCCGGGTGAACGCCATGCGGTTGCAGGACGCCGCGTTGAGGTTCATCGGAATCTCCTGCCCGGTCAGCTGGTTGAGCGAGCGGGCGGCCTCGCGGATGCCCTGCACGGCGCGCGCCAGTTCGATCCGCGAATCGACGAGCGGTTTGCCGCCCTCCTCAGCCGCCTGCCGCGTCAATTCCTCCGATCTTTCCTCAACCAGCGAGGCGGTTTTTTCAAGAATCTCGATCCGCCGGGGTGTGGGAATGGCATGATCCCGGTCCTGCGACAGCCGGTAGGCCGCCGCCATAAAACTTTCTACCCGGTCGGCGTCGTCCTGTTGCAATTCCGCGATCAAGTGCCCGTCAAAAGGCGAAGTCACCTTTAAGGTCTCAGCCATGAGTTTGTCTCCTGTGTTGAGAACAATGCGCCACGTCGCCGGCAATTCCAAAAACCGTATACAGGGTAGGACCGATCCCGGCAAAAAATCAAATAAAAGAAGGAGAAATGGTTTTCAGGCACGACAGTGAGAGATGCTACCATCACCATTCGCGGCAAAACCATTCAGGTCGAAGACGGGCTGGTCGGCAAAGCCGACTTGACGGTTGGCGTCGATGCCAAAACCTGGATCGGATTTTTACGCCGGGAAAAAAATCTGCTCTGGGCTTTGCTGACGCGAAAGCTGCGCCTCAAGGGCGACCCCCGGCTGTTGATGAAGTTCGGCAAATGTTTCCCCTCTTAAAATTCAACTCACAGGCCGGGAGAATGCGCTTGCCGCGCATTTTCAAATTTGACACCCGGAACGGGTAAATAGTAAACTTGCCAGGAGATGACCGGGAGCATACTCTTCCTTTAACATCGGGCATTTGAACAAATCGAACGTGCCGTATGTTGGAAACAAGCCGAATTCTGGTGTTGAATTATACTTACGAGCCGTTGCAATTTTGCAACGGCAGGCGCGCCCTGGTGATGGTTTTAACGGGCCGGGCGGAGCAGCTGGAGTGCGACGGCTACAAGGTGCGCACCCCTTCCAGAGTCATCCCCTTGCCTACGGTGATCCGGGTTTTGAACCGGGTGAAACGAGTGCACCGGAAAAGCATTGCGTTCAGCAAGAAAAATATTTTGAGAAGGGATAATTATACTTGCCAGTATTGTGGAGAAACGGAGAAAACCCTGACCGTGGACCACGTGGTGCCGAAGTCCCGTGGCGGTAAAACCATCTGGACCAATGTGGTTGTTGCTTGCAAACCCTGCAACCTGAAAAAAGGCAGCCGGGCCATGGTGGAGGTGGGGTTGAAATTGTTGAAGCCGCCCTCGAAGCCCGGCAGGCATTTTTATTCGTTGTCCATTCCCTCCGCGCCTGCCTCGCATGTGGAAAGCTGGCTCAAGTATCTCCCCGAGAAGTTGTACTGCGGTTCCTTGAAGAATTGACGCTTCGGGTAAAACGGGCCGGTGGACCCTGGCCGCAACGTTGCGATCCGCCGGAAGCCATCCCCAGGGCACAGCAAGTCCTCACAGGTAACGACTATGGTTAAAAGCGCCTATCCCCAACCCCTCATCCAGATCATCAGCGAACAGGAATTTCTTCCTTTTGTCCAGGAAACCTGCCGCGAGTTTTTCCGGGTTTACAACTTGCTGAAGACGCTGGTCCGGGAAGAAGCCGATTTCACGAAAAAGTTTTATGCCCATCTCTTCCAAAACGCGGAAATCCTGGAAACTTTTCTGGACGAACATGGAGCCAGGGATAACAGGACCTGGTTCTTTTTCAGCGAAGCCGTCGCCTCGATACGCAACCTGGGGATGGCCGCTTTTTTTATTCAGCACCTGTTGGACCGATATCCTCTTTATAACCTGATCGAACCCGACCCGAATAAAGAACGATTTTATGCCGACGCGCGCGGCACCCTGGAATTTCTGAACCAGTCGATTCTGAACCTCTTTCGGGCCGCCGTAAAAACCGGACAAGAAAACGGCTTGATTCTTCCCGCCGACTCCATTTCCCTGGACGAGTTCCGCGAAATACAAAGCAACAAGCAGCTTCCAAAAAATGTGAGCGAAGAACAAGTCAAAGATGAAGACGAACGGGTCATCGATCTGTGCGAAAAAATCAGCAAGGCGGCCGAATTGATGGGTAAAGCCTGTATCGGGCAGACCGACGACTTGGTGCAATTAAAAAAACTGAACCGGGAAACCATCAATGAAAAAAGTTCCCGCATGTTCAACAACCTGATCCACAGCGTTCAATCGGAATTCGACACGTATATCAAAAACACGCAGATGATGCACAAACACGAGTACCTGAAACATCTTCGGGACTATGCGGTCTTGTCCCTGCATCTTCAAGAGGTGGTTCTCTGGCTTTCGCATTTTTACGAACGGCATGAAGACGACATTCGCCAGGGGGAATGCCGCGCCCAAATTTCCAATCTGGTTGACAAAGCCGAGCTTCTGAAAAAAATCATCAACTTTGCTTTTTACTACAGCAACGTTTATATCCGGGAAGGCGCCAATCTGTGCGAAAAAATATTGCCGGCGATTTTGAAAACGGTTCGTTACGAAGTGCCGATTCCCCAGCCGCACGGATTCCACGCCCGGCCTTCAACTTATATTTCCCTGATAGCCCGTAAACATGAAACAGACGTTTTCCTGATTCTGGACGAGGAAAAATACAACGTGAAATCGGTCATGAGCCTGTTGCAGGCGGGCGGCATGATCGCCGACAAGGGGGATCAGACCGTTATATTTGAAGGGGACAAGCGGGCGCTGGACGATATCCGTATCCTCGCCTCTCACAACTATTGCGAAGACTCGGACCTGCCCCCGCAGCTCAATTATCTGCGGGATTTGAGAACCCCCGCATAGACGCCCGTTTCCTCCTGATATTTTTTGAGATGCGCGATGCCCAAGTATCAAGGCGACGAAATTCTCGATTGGGTCGATCAGGAAGATAACGTGATCGGTCAGGCCTCCCGGAAAGAGATTCACGAGAAATCCCTGTTGCACCGATCGGTTCATATTCTGGTTTTCAATTCACAAGACGAGCTGTTTTTGCAAAAACGGGTCATGACCAAGGATGAAAACCCGGGCTTGTGGGATTCTTCCGCCGCGGGCCATATGGCATCGGGAGAGACCTATCTTGCGTCCGCGCACCGGGAGTTGAAAGAAGAGCTGGGCATCGGCGCAAAGCTGGAGCCATTTTCCCGCCTTACCGCCTGCGCCGAAACCTTGTGGGAACATGTAACGGCTTATCGCTGCGTCAGCGATGAGGCGGTCACCGTGGATGCGGAGGAAATCAGCGAGGGGCGGTTTTGGCGGATTTCCGAGATCGAGGAGGCCCTGGCCGCCAGACCCTGGCAATTCACCTCGGTTTTCAGAATCCTGATTCGCGATTACTTGCCCGGCTCGTCGCAAAAATCCGCGGTTGCGGGGAACTCCCGGCCCTAAAGAGAAAATCCCAATCCTCCGATAATCCTATGGAGAGAGCAGCTTGAAATTCCTGACGTATTGTGGAATCTTGAATATAGGGAGCTTTCCATGATGGACTACGAAGACGATAAGCATGTTGAAAGGACCACCTCTTCCGGGGTGGTTCGGCCGGCGCAAAGGGAAAACATCAGTCCAAAAATCGATTCGGGCAGGCAAGGCAGAAAGGGGATTGTTTTAAGCTGTAGTAACCGGAGGGCGGCGGATCGAAGAAAACCGCATGACGAGGAGGCCGCGGAAAAAGGGCAGCGCAAAAGGCAAAGGCGGCAAAGAGGAAAAGACTTTCCCCAGGGCGCGGATCAAATCCTCGTCGTCGCCCTTGCCAATGAGAACCTTGCCGGCTCCCATTTTAAAGCAGGAGACACCGTTTATGTCGAACCGGCCTTCGGCTTGCCGACCCGCAGTTCCCCGGCCCCTTCCTCCGCAACTTCCGGCGCGCACCAGCCGGAAGGGCAAGCACCGCCGCCGGAGCAGGATTATGTCGTCACCTTGTCCGGCAAAGCGCCCAAAAAAAAATAAAGTCGGGCATCTCCCGCCGGTTTCTGTTACAAAAGAAGAGAACCTGGTTATTGTCAGCTTTCGCGTGTCCCCGAGCCGGGGCCAGACCTTCCATGAAATTCCGCGGCAACCCCATTCTTTTTTTGACTTTGCTTTTGTGGTTTCCGGCATCAATCGGCCAGGCCAAAAACCTCGATATATTCAAATCCGGCGCCGCCTTTCCGGTGGATTTTGTTTACCTGCCGGAGCGGATTACCAACCTTGAAACACTGACCCCGAAGGAAATCCCAAAAGTTTTAAAACAACATTTGCAGGCGGAGGGGAAAATCAAGGACCGCGAAAAAAGAAATCTGCATAACCTGGCGACAGGTTTTCTCTATCTGAAAAATGGCGATTATGCCAAGGCCGTCAATTACCTGCAAAACAAGATCATCGGCAACTTTATTCTCGATGATTTCAAAATCGATTTTCAGGCCGCCGCCTTGCAGGAACTGGCGCGGCAAAAACTTGGGGAAAAGAAATTTTCCCGGGCTGTCGAATACCTGCATCGATCCATCGACTTGAGGCTGAAAATCTATCACTCCTTTCCGGCAAGCCCTTTTTATTTTTCCTTGCCGCGGGATTTGGCCGAGACCGAAAAATTACTGGGTGACGTTTATTTTCAGAACATGAACTACAAAGCCGCCTGGCAGGCTTACCGCAAGGCATTGATGCGGGAGTTTCCGGATAATCGGGCGCACCGCCTCCAGGTTTACCTGGCCCTGGCAAAAACTTACGAGTCCGCAAATAACCTGCGGGAAGCGGTCGATATTTATACGCACCTTGCCAGCGACTTTGATGAGCCGGAAGCCGGCGAAGCCGTTGCCGAGTTCATTAAAAAATATGCAAAACCTCTTCGCGAACAACCCCTGGATGTCGGAATTTTGCTTGCGGCCTATTCGGCCAGGGAAACGGCCCCGGCCAGCGGCGAAAGCGCACCAGATGCCGGCGGGCCGAAGGAGGAACCGCCTGCAAAATTTTATGAAAACGAAAGCGTGCGAAAGTTTTATGAAGCCTTGAACCGCAAAAACCTGGGTCAAGCGTTCACATGGGCGCTCGTGGTTTTGCGGAAATATCCTGGTATGGA
>Ga0114931_10008650_pt1 | contig 12292 bp, 7 predicted proteins | sample 2SBtaG_FD_89579 | JGI IMG/M metagenome (GOLD analysis project Ga0114931, IMG submission 89579) | Deep subsurface microbial communities from Kolumbo volcano to uncover new lineages of life (NeLLi) - 2SBTROV14_V59a metaG | ecosystem: Environmental > Aquatic > Marine > Volcanic | place: Kolumbo...
AAAATTACTTTGAGCAAGTCTAAATGCCGGGTTTTAAGCGAATAAAAACGTGTTTGCCCCTCCCGACTCATAGTCACGATGTTTCCGTCCTTCATTTTGCGTAAGTGCTGTGAAACAGCCGGAACGCTCATGCCCAAAATATCCGAGAGGTCACAGGGACATAATTCCGGCTCTTCATGTAAAAGAAATATAATTTTTAACCGCACTTCGTTCCCGGCCAAAGCCAGGACACTACTCAGCTGGTGGATGGGAGTTGCTTCCACAGTCAGTCTTTCTTTACATTTATCGATTTTTTTTCTATCGGCAAATAGCCTGATACACGATTGATTGCTCATGGTTGTATGTTTTAAGATGAATAATGGCACAAAGATACATAATTTTGCTTATTTAAGCAATTGCTTAAATTAATATAATTATTTAGTCGTTCTTTATCAACCAAAATTTAGAATAAATTGCTTTTAATTTTGTAACATTTTGATATTTAACCGGTATTACTTCTTTTTCAGGATTAAAGCAGTCAGCGGTTTTATTTGTACAACTTGATTGTACACATCGCCATTTAGTAAATCAACATAGTGATCAAATGCCGGCAAAATAAAGGGCTGTGGAGTATTTTCAAGATTAAAAAGTACGTAAATTTCATTTGTTGCATCAAATCTTTTGTAAGCCAATACTTTTCCTGAAGTTTTAAGAAACTGAATATTCCCCGTGCTTAGTACAGGATTTTCTTTTCGGATTTGAATCAGTTTTTTGTAAAACAGGTATTGGGACTTATTAAAACCAACACTGTCGTATTTTTTGGGTACAGGCTGGATGTTCGTCCGTGTTTCCGGTTGAAAATGATATTCGGGCCACCACAGGGGTTTGCGGCAATCGGGGTCATCGGCGCCCCACATACCCATTTCATCACCATTCCAGATTTGAGGAGCCCCCACATTCGTAAATTGATGGATAAGATATAGATCAACCCTTTTATAGGTTTCCGCATCCGGTTTTCCGGTACGATAATCAGGGTTCTCATTGGGTTTTGCGTGATATTTATATTTCCCCGGATTATAAAAACTACTCAGTAGACGTGGGGTATCGTGAGTAGCAGCCACATCCATCATGGCATACCGGAATGGCTTTGCAAGACGGTTCCATTGAAATTGCAAACTGTCAACGAATTGTTGGGCTGTAATGGGGAAATTTGTTTTGGCAAAAAATGACCTTGCCGGACGATAAATCTGATAAAACATAACGGCATCAAACACATCTCCTTTAAGGTAAGGGGCAGGATTCATAAGTACATCGGGCCAGTGCGTCCACCAAATTTCACCAACAAGGTATGCTGTCGGTTTCACCGATTTCACAAACTTGCGATAGTCGCGCCAAAAGCCCATAGGAATCTGGTCAGCGACATCCAATCTGTAACCATCAATTCCATTGGCAGTATTTCCATCAGGCGCAAGCCAACGTTTTGTTACTGCAAAAATTTGCTTTTTGGCACCTGTGTTGATATTACCTTCATACGGATAGCCGTATTCGTGTTTTCCTTTTACGTTTATCTTTCTAATTTCTGGCAGGCTCATAATATTTAGCCACCCTTTATATTTAAACTCATTTTGTGGTGTGGCCGGATTGTCAAACGAAAGAATGGTATACCAATTTTTATATGGTGAATTTTGTTGATTTTTTTTAATGTCTTTAAATGCCCAATATTCGACCCCTGTGTGGTTCCACGAATAATCAAGGATAATCTTCATGCCCCTTTTATGAACCTCACGAATGAGTTTTAAGAATAATTTGTCGGCAGCAGTCCATTTCCAGGTGGCTGGGTCGCCAGGATCCTCAGAGGCCATTATTTTATTGTCACCAACCGGATCGGGGCCAAAATTGACATCCACGTGTCTGTAATTTCTGGCATCATATTTATGCAGTGAAGGGGCGTCATTAACAGGATTTAGATAAATGGCTGTAATACCTAAATCACTAAGATAGTTAAGCTTATCCAGTACTCCTTGCAGATCACCTCCATAACGCCGATATTGAAGGTTTGGATAAAACGATTTGCCATCTGTTTTGGCCCAGTCGTCTTCGGTATACCAATCTTGGGTCCATGGAGTTATTCTCCAGTGGGGAGGTATAGGGTCTGATGAGGCGGAATACATATTTTGAGGTTTGGGGTCGTTGGTGGTATCTCCATTGTAAAAACGTTCCACAAAGATTTGGTACCAGATTACATTTTTTGCCCATTGTGGAGGTTGGGTGCGTGTTACTGTTTCTTGTGAGAAGCCATTTAAAACCAGTAAAAAGGCTAAGACAAAGCCGGATAAGAATTTCATAATGAATTTTATTTTAATGACAGATCAAAGATAGCGAAGTTTGTAGCATCAAAAAAAAAGCCGGACAATTTGCCCGGCTTTTTTTGGTATGCAAAGAATGATTAATTTTTTTCAATTTTATACCGATAAACGGTATGGCTTAAATCTAACGTAATGGTATAATTACCGGCAACATCAATATGAATATTGGCGCCGTCTTGATCCAGTTTACCATTTTGGTTGTTGCTGCCATAGTTTAAATCCCATGCACTATTTGCCCTGAATTTGATATCAGCAGCATTCAGATCGAGCGTAACCGTCCACAATTGAGTGTCAGGATTATATGTCATGGGCGTATCAGTATCCCATCCGCCGGGCGTGGCATCGCCAATCAAACCCCATGTGGTTTTCAAATAAGTCCAGGTGAGATCGTTTGTGTTCACATTAAATTTATAGAAACCTGCCTCGGGGACACTTAAGTTACCGGCACCACCATCAGTACTTAACGTTCCGGGGGTACCACCGTCACCATAATTGATACCATTCCAATCGCGCTCGCTGGTAAATTTAAATTCACCGGGAGCGTCCATATAGATATAACCTTCAAAATTTCCATCGCTTTTGAGTGAACCAATCGAATCGGCAGCATCAGGTGCCCATCCCTGGTAAGCACCTGGGACATACAACTGGGGATAAACAATGGGAACGGTGTAAGGGGTAAAAGTAATGTTTACCACTTTTGAATAAATATCATCTACCTGACTGCTGATGTTTGCCACAACCCGGAATGCAATATTCAAGGGTGTTGCCACTTCAGGGTCAGCTTCCATAAGCAATAATTTATTGTTCAAATCTCCAAGGCTTACTTCAAGTGTTGTAGTACTTTTTGTTGTTCCTAAAGTAGTAGGATTACTAAAATTATTGCCTTCGAGGTCCATTTGAACCGAGTAGTTAATGGCTGTATTAAAACCATAATTAGCAGCTTTCCAGCTAAATAAAACGGTGCTGTCCTGGTTTGTTTTTGTGATAACCACAGATGTTCCATCAGCTGAAGCATCTATAACAGGCGCTGTTACTTTAGCAGGGTCCAGGACAACTCGGTTTTCATCTTTTTTACAAGAATAAAAACCGATCATGGTTGCCAGGACAATTATTAATATTGAAATTCTTTTCATCATTGTATTCAAAATTTAAAAGATTAATAACCGGGGTTTTGTGTTAAATTAGGATTGGCCGTCAGGTCAGAAGACGGGATAGGGTAGAGGTTGTATTTGCTATCGGTTGCCACACCGGCTTTTACACCACCTTTCCATGGCCATAGATAATTGCCACCGGTAAATTTACCGAAACGAATTAAATCGGTACGGCGTGTAGCTTCCCAATATAATTCACGGGCTCTTTCGTCGAGTATGAAATCGAGGGTTAAATCGGCAGCTTTGATATTCCCCGAATTATCACCATAAGCTCTTTCTCTTAACAGATTGACGTAATTAACAGCTGTGGCCATGTCGCCACCTGCACCGCCTCTTACAACAGCTTCAGCATACATTAAATATACATCAGCCAAACGGAATATGGGGAAGTCGGTATCGGGAAATGTCAGGTCTGATCCGGGAACTCCGGTTGAGGTAATGTTTTTGAATTTTGTAATGGCATAGCCTTGTTCAAATTTGCCAACATCATCAATGTCAAGTGATTGGCCGTCAGTCCAGAACATCGCCCGGTGATCATATGCTTTTCGTGTAATGGTGTATGTGTAATCAGGGGCTCCCAGTTTTAGAGTAATAATATAAGTACCTGCCTCCGGTATAGTAATGTTATCGCCACCAGCATCTAGTACGCCATCGGCGCCAGTATCACCATAGTTAAGGTCCCAACTATCATTGGCACGGAATTTAATCTGACCGGCAGTCAGATCGAGGGTAGCTGTCCAAAGTCCGGTAGCAGGATCGAAAGTCATATTTTGGTCAGAATCCCAACCATTAGCAGTAGCATCGCCAATAATACCCCAGGTGGTTTTTACTGTGGTATAAGTAAGGTTTTTTAAGTCAACATTAATCTTGTAATATCCTGCATCAGGAACGGTAATGTTGGCACCACCCGGATCAAGGGTCCCATCAGCGCCGTTGTCTCCCCAATCGGGATCACCCCATGCCGTTCCATTAATAAATTTAAACTGTGCTCCCGCATCGGCAAAATATAAATAACCTTCATAAGTACTGTCGTTGTTCACCGAAGCAATCACGGTAGAGTCATTGGATGGATCCCATCCCTGGTACGAGCCGGGGACATGTAATACGGGATAATCGGCTTTTACGTCTTTATGTTTTGGGGAAATTACCGGTGAAGTGAGGTCGGGATAGAATTTTTTAACCAGTGCGCTGGTTGTTCGTAAACCGGCCCAACCGCCGTCAAAACCAAATGCAGCCGGATCCATGGTGCACCCAACGGAAGCATGGATAATAAACGTGGTCCCTCCCCAGGTTTTAGTATGCACACCATCGAAATTCACGGAGAAAATAGTTTCGTTGTTGTTCACGTTATTATCAGCCAGAAAGAGGTTTTGATATTTCGGTTCTAATGAATAGCCTGCATTGATAATTTTGTTACAGTATGTCAGGCATTCCGTGTTTTTATCCTGACCGGTATAAACTTTAGCATTCAAATATAATTTGGCAAGTAGCGTCCAATCGGCAGCTTTATCGGCACGTCCATATTCATTTTGTCGTGGGTCGGCCAAATCGGGTTCAATGGCTTTTAACTCTGTTTCGATAAAAGTAAACAGATCTGCCCGACTGATTTGTTTAGGTAAAAATGAGCCCACCGGATCGTCTTCGGTAACAAAAGGTACGCTACCAAATTCGTCCAATGCATGCCAATAACTCAGGGCACGTAAAAAACGGGCTTCGGCACGATATTGCTTAATCTGAGCTTTTAACTGATCGTCCACGCCACGTGCTGCAAGTTTAGCATCGGTGGTCTGGCGAAGAAATTCGTTACAGAGGGCAACCTGATAAAAAACGCGATAGTAAAATGCCTTGATAAATACATCATTGGCATCCCACGACATATTATGAAAATCTTTCACTGTTTGGTCGTTCCACGAAATAACGGCTTCATCGGTAGGGAATTCCTGAAGATACCAATAGCCTCTCAGGTACTGGCCAAAACCTTCGTCGATGCCACTAATATCAGCATTTCCGGCAGGGCCTTCCTGTCCTGAAACGGCAAGACCTGCATAAAGTTTTGCCAGTGCGCTTTTATAAGCGGCAGGGCTGTCGAAAACAGTGGCCGAAGTCAGTGTTTTCGGGTTCAGGGGTATGGTGTCCAGGTCTTTTGTACAAGACGAGAGTACAAAGACAAAGCTGGCCACGAGCATGATTTTTAAATATAATCTGTACATAACTTTTTTTATTTTTTCGGTTAAAACTGGAGATTAATACCTAATACATAAGTAGTTGGCCTTGGATAAATATTATTATCAATACCGTTACTTACTTCGGGGTCAAGTCCTGTGTAATTGGTAATAACAAAGGCATTGTTTATTGTAAACGACAAACGCAGGTTAATTGGAGTTTTGTCCTGGTTCACTTTGTTCAGGTTACGGAAAACATAACTTAGAGCCATATTGTCCATTCTAAAAAATGAAGCATTCTGGATATAATAGTCAGATAAATACTGAGGATTAACGAAACCAGATTTGGCTGCATCGGTACTAATATTAGCAATGTAGGGGCCTTCAGGATGATATAAGTACCTGAACACACCTATATTGGAACTTACGTTGTTGTAAACATAGTTGTTAAAATTTGCCCTTCCTGAAAAAGAGAAATCCCAGTTTTTAATTTGAAGATCGGAAGAAATGCCAAAGAAAAAGTTGGCAGCAGGATCTTTGTAATGATACCTGTCGGCATTGGTAATTTGGCCATCACCATTACGGTCAACATAAAGGCCTTCGATGGGTTTGCCATCCTGGGCATAAACCTGCTGATAAACGAAAAATGAATTGGCAGGATAACCTACACTGTGAATTTGGATGTTGTTGCCTACACCGCCCGAAATGCCACCGATTTCAACACCAAGATAATTGGGATCGTTAGAAGCCGTCAGGCGCGTAATTTTGTTCTTGTTGTATGAACCATTGAAACCGATTGACCATGTGGTATTTTTGGTTGAAACTGCACGTCCATAAATAGAAAATTCAAGACCTCTGTTCTCCAAATCACCAACATTGGATAAAAGGTAATTGGTGAGGTTGGCCCCTGCGGGTACCGGAATGAAGTTCAGCAAATCTTTGGTTTTTCTGTAATACACGTCAATTGAACCGTAGATACGATCCTGCAAAAAACCGTAATCGACACCGACATTATAAGTGGTAGTTTCTTCCCACTTGATATTGGCATCATAACCTTCGGGACGAAGTGTAAGATAAAAAACATTGCCCAACTGGTAAGCCGCATTGTTTTGACTGTATGTGTAACGCGGCAAGTAGGGATAGTCGCCCTTGTTGATATCCTGTTGACCGGTTATACCATACCCCAGTCTGAGTTTTAATTGTGAGAAAGTGTTGCTGTTTTTCATCCAGGGCTCATTCATCATTTGCCATGCAAATGCCAGAAGGGAACAAGCCCCAACGGGTATCCGGTGAAAAACGAGAAGTTCCGTCATCTCTTAAAGTAAAGGTCAGTAAATATTTATCTTTGTAAGAATAATTAAATCTGCCAAAGAAAGAAACGAGGTAGTTTTCGGTGGGATTATTGATGGTGTCGAGATCCCTTGTATGACTGTAATTGCCATTTTCCGAGTAATCTTTTCTCCAGAAATGTTGCCACGAATAACCAATCATCGTGTTAAAACGACTATGGATTTTCTTAACGTTCTTATCATAGTTAAAGTAGAAATCCAATAAATCGTTTTTCTTCTGCTGTGTATAGTTGTTATATATACCACCGCCATAAACCGGATCATATGTCCACGAAGCATATTCGGGAACGATTAATGATCCTGTACTTTTAGAATGATCATAAGCTAAATTCAAGTGGGCACTTAGCTCGGGCAAACCATGGAATTTGTAATCCAGCTTTAAATTTCCAATCAAACCGTTTACGTTAGAATGGTCATCGGTAAGGTTGAGCAGGGCAACTGGGTTAACAGCCCCTAAACTAACGGGAGAACCGTTGGCCTGTGTACGTGTAAAATATCCACCGTAATTAGTGGTTGTAGAGTCAGGTGTCCCGTCAGGATGGTTGTAATAAACGGTATAGTTTGAATTAGATTTTACCGGTTGGGTAGGGTCAAATTGAGTGGCTGCACCAATGGCACCCCTATTGGCAAAATGATTGTTTACAAAAGTACCTTTTACATTTAACGTTACCTTTAAATGATTTTTAAAGAAACTTGGATTTAACGAAGTCGATAATGTGGTACGTTTCAGATTGTCGGTTTTCAATATACCGCTTTGGTCAGAATAACCGGCAGAAAAACGATAAGGTAGGTATTTTGAACCGCCCGATGCGCTAATAAAATGATCCATCCCGAATGAATTCCTGAAAATTTCACTTTGCCAGTCTGTTTGACTATTGCCAAGTAATTTTAAAACATTATCCTGTCCGGCATATCGTTGTTCCATAAGGTCTTTATATGCTTTTGCACCATACACATTTACCTTTCTTGGAGCGGTATAAAAAGAGAAATTACCATTATAATCCAGTTTGATTTTCTGGTTAGTTTTCCCTCTTTTGGTAGTGATAATAATAACCCCGTTGGATGCCCTTGATCCGTAAATAGCTGTTGCCGAAGCGTCTTTCAAAACGGTAAATGTGGCAATATCGTTAGGGTTAATACTGTTCAAAGGGTTCCTCATACCGGCAATGCCGTTATTATCCAAGGGAACACCATCCACCACAATCAAAGGATCGTTGCTGGCCGATAAGGATGAACCACCACGGATACGAATGGTAGCACCGCTTCCTGGGGCACCGCCATCACTTGTAATTTGAACCCCGGCTACTTTTCCTGCCAATAAGTCGGTAGGCGAAGTAATTGCCCCTTTATTGAATTTTTTGGAGCTGATAGCCGTTACCGAACCGGTAGCATCTTTTTTCTTTTCCACACCATAACCAATCACTACCAGTTCATTTAAATTGGCAGCGGTCGGTTTTAATTGAATGTTGAGCGTAGTGTTTGCCCTGACTTGTTTTTCCTGGCTCTGGTAACCAATGTATGAAAATACAAGCGTGGCTCTTCCGTTAACCTGAATGGAATATTTTCCATCCAGATCAGTTACGGTACCTGTAGTTGTCCCTTTTACCTGGACGGTTGCTCCGGGTAGCGGGGTGCCATTCGATGCGTCAACAATGGTACCTTTTACAAGGCCATTCTGCGCAAAGACAGTTGAAACTCCCATAAATAATAGCAGTGTCAACATAATGAGTTTAGAAAACAATTTTCTCATCATAACGTAGTTGTTTAAATAATACTTATTTGGATTGTAATTTTTCTGCACTTAAAATAAGGGCAATGATTTTTTTTACCGGTAACCAGTAGCGTCATCTTGTTTTTTAGGATGCCCGTTTTGATGTTAAAGGTTTTGTCCATCACCACAAATTTTAAGCTGTGCGAATATACGTATAATTTGACCTTAGTGTATTTTAACTTTTTTTTGCATTTACTACCTTAATTCCTAAGGTAATACTTAGTGTTTGTCAGTATGTATGTAAGTTTGTGATTTTCAATCCAACAGATTAACAATAAATTAATAGGTAAAATTAACAAATATGTGAGAATATTTTTATGTTTTATTTACGCAAACGTTTGAATTTTGAGTTTTTTCAATGTCTGTAACAAATTAAGCTAATAAGTTATTTAAAATTATGATTGGAAGAGAAAAAAGGTTAAAACAACTCGCCCGAGCTTTCCAAAGTGCTCTTGTTTTGCATCAAAAATAATTTAAAAATGTGTTTATGGGAAAAAACCAGGATATTTTGGAACAAAATCCTGTTGCTAAAAGCAAGTTCACTTCCTTTGATGGACTTTAGCGTTAAAAGTCGCAAACGATTGCAATATGCCATACGCGCACAAAGAAAACAAGATGAGGCTGTACTTTGCTATATTTCAGTATTATTAACATATTAAAAGGCCTTTTTTGCCCTACTTTTGCAAAATGATATTTAATTTTTTGTTCCAGATTTATACTTAAAAAGTATGGACGCATAAATTATGTTAAACAAATGTTAAAATTTATTTACCTGTTTGATTTTAAGCATAAAATGTGTTAGATTTGCGAATTAACAGTAATTGACAATTAAAAATTATTTATTTATTTATTTAAAATTTTATTATTATGAAAAAAATTCTACTTAGTGTGCTTGCTCTCTTTTTGTCAGCAGGCTTATTTGCACAAACCGGAAATGTCACGTTTTCGGTAAACATGAAGGCAGACACTGCCTTTAATCCTAAGGTGGACAGTGTTTTTGTCACCGGAAATTTTGCCGGATGGACACAACCAGGCACGGATACTGCATTAATGATGATACCTAATAGTGACTCAACTTCTTACAGCTTAACTGTTGATAGCGTTGCTAATGGGGTGATCCAATACAAATATTTTATTATAAATAATGGCCCCGACTGGAATCAGGGAGAATGGGGTGGTGATCCTAACCGTCGTGCTTTTGTGAATGGGGATGTTACCTTGGATAATACCTGGGCAAACAAACCTTTCCAGGTTACGTTTAACGTAGACGTTACGGCTATCAAGGATAGCATTGTAAGTTCAAAAGCTGCCGTTTACCTTGCCGGAGACTTTAAAAACGGATCAGTATGGGCTATGCCCGGATCATTTGCCCCGCTGCAACTTACCCCCAACAGCGATACAACACAGTTCAGCCTGACTTTGTGGCTTTACAAAGGAGAAATTCAGTATAAAAACTTCCTTGTTTTCGATAGTACAGCGAGCTGGAGCTATGGAGAATGGGACGGGGGTGACAACAGAGTTGATACGCTCATGATGACGGATACATTAAACACCGTTTGGGGAGATTTGGGATTTACCGGCATTCCGACAAACAATGCAGTACAACCCAACTTTAGTTTTTCTCCTAACCCTGTCCATGATGTACTTTACATCAACAACCTGGAAAATGCCAGCCGCATCGATATTTTCAATATGGTCGGACAAAAAGTTCGCGAAATTCGTAATATTGACAGGAAAAAGCTTACCATCCAAACCGGAGATTTGAACAAGGGTGTTTATGTTATTTCCGCCTATGGCAAGAACAGTGTGTTAAAATCCATGAAGTTTATTAAACAATAGGATGGCGATATTCTTCATTCATATTTGGAAAAGGCTGCCTTTTGGTAGCCTTTTTATTGCTACAAACCTGAGTTCGATATAAGCTTACCTGACATCTCTCGTTGAACATCTGACGGATCGTTCTCGTACAAAAAAGATTTGCCGATATCCCTTTCCGGCCTCTACCATATTCTTCTCAAACGATTGCAGTACTGGAAAAGACTCATTATGGTTTCTTATCTTGAATTACATGCCGCCTCTTTTATATATTTAACATATTTGCATTCTATTATACAATACCTTTGTTGTTATAAAGTATAATATCCAAATTCTATAGCTATGATAAAAAAAATTACCATTAGTTTACTCATTCTTCTACTTGGCTCATTTGAAATAATGGCTCAGGTCATTACCGCTAAGCCTTCTTTTCCAACAGCCTCCGATTCTGTTACCATCACTTTTAATGCAGCACTAGGAGATGCCGGCCTAAAAGGTTATACTGGTGATGTATATGCACATACCGGAGTAATAACTGATAAAAGTAAATCCACAACCGATTGGAGATACGTCAAAGCTGCCTGGAACGAGAATATTCCATCCTGTAAATTAACACGAATTGGAACAGATTTGTATGAGCTGAAAATTTCGCCATCAATCCGCAGTTTTTATGGGGTCCCTGCCAGCGAACAAATTGATTCCTTAGCTTTTGTATTCCGTAGTTCTGATGGTTCAAAAACCGGCCGGATGCCTGATGGTAGCGATATCTTTTATGCTGTTTATCAGAAAGGCCTCAATGTTCAAATTTTACAACCTTCGGCCAATCCTGACCTTGTTCAGTTAAATGATTCTGTTTATATTTCGTGGAAAAGCACCCATGCTGATTCCACATTTTTATATGTGGACAATAAAATTATTGTTGCAGACACAGGGAATAGTTTTTCAACTTCTATTGTTGCAGATATTTATGGTACACATCGGATTGTAGCAAAGGCTGATAGTGCAGACAAGACTACTTTCGATTCGGCAAATTTTTATGTGCTGCGTCCTGCCGATACGGTTGCTTTACCGGCCGGAGTACGCGATGGCATTAACTATATAAACGACAGTACAGTTGTCTTAAGTCTCTATGCTCCCCATAAAAAGCACATATTTGCCATTGGCGATTTCAGCAACTGGGATGTGGGCGACAAGTGGGCCATGAACATTACGCCCGATAGTAACCGTTTTTGGATAAAGATAACAGGTTTGACACCTCAAAAAGAGTATATTTTTCAATATTTGATAGATGGCTCAATCCGCATTGGCGATCCGTATGCCGACAAAATAAGTGACCCTTGGAACGATCAGTATATTTCAAACACTACTTATCCCAACCTAATTGCATATCCTAAAGGTAAAACCACTGGTATTGCCACCGTGTTGGAAACCGGGCAAAAACCTTACAATTGGAAAGTTACCGATTTTAAAGCTCCTAACTTGAAAAATGCAGTGGTCTATGAATTGTTGGTTCGCGATTTCACAAAAGGCCACACGTTTAATGACCTTATTGATACTTTAGGTTATCTGAAACGTTTGGGCGTTACGGCTATAGAACTGATGCCGGTGAGCGAATTTGAAGGAAACTCAAGCTGGGGTTATAATCCTAATTACTATTTTGCAGTTGATAAATACTATGGCCCAAAAAACACCTTTAAGG
>Ga0114931_10008651_pt1 | contig 12291 bp, 11 predicted proteins | sample 2SBtaG_FD_89579 | JGI IMG/M metagenome (GOLD analysis project Ga0114931, IMG submission 89579) | Deep subsurface microbial communities from Kolumbo volcano to uncover new lineages of life (NeLLi) - 2SBTROV14_V59a metaG | ecosystem: Environmental > Aquatic > Marine > Volcanic | place: Kolumbo...
ATTATTGATATATGATTGTGCATCAAAACTGTAAAGAGTCCAGGGTTTTTACCAGTTTTTAACATCCTGGAATTCTTTGTCGTACGATACTTTCCCCTGGATATCAAAACCGGTTAATCCTGGAATAGTAATATCCATGGCCACATCGCTTGTCAGATAATACCGTTGATCATGATCGTAACCGGTTTGCGTAGTACCTGTAACGACAGGGTTTTGTCCATTCTCTATATCCGGTCCCGGAAGACCATTGGGGAAGTAGGCAGGTTCATTCGGTTTGCCGCGCATCAACATCCTGAAGGTTGCCCCGGCTGAAACCGTAGGAAAGTTTCTGTCCTCCCAGCGGCCACTCAGGTTAAAGGTGAATTTGATGTTCTTTGATATTTGATCATCAATATTGCTCCTGAAATTGACCTGATTATACCTTGTAGCGCTGTTCCTGTAATATCCATCTTCGGTCTGCCCTCCCAAAGAAAGGAAATAGGTCAGATTGGAAGTACCACCGGTAACCGACATATCTCCTTTTGTCTGAAGGGACATCGGTTTAAGAGCCTCCTTAAACCAGTTGGTATTTGGATAAAGCCACCTATCACGATTAGGATCAGTGTACTTCGTGATAACATCACTTGAATAAACAGCCGGAAGTCCACGATACAAGTTGATTTCGTTAATCATTGTGGCATAAGTGGGCGCATCAGCCATTTTGGGAATACGCGTCGGCTGGTTAAAACCTTGATTGAAGTTCAGAGTAAATTCCGGTTTTTGATTCTTCGTGCCCCGTTTTGTCGTGATAAGGATTACACCGTTTGCAGCCTCCGAGCCATAGATGGCTGCCGTAGCATCCTTCAGGACACTTATACTTTCAATGTTGTTGGGATCCAGTCGGTCTAAACCACCAGCCCTGCTTGGTACACCGTCAATCACAACAAGCGGTGCATTATTATTAAGACTGTGATTGCCCCGAATAAGTATTGTGCTACCATCATATCCCGGCTCTCCGCTACTGTTCACAGTAACAATACCAGCCAGTTTACCTGCCAAGGTGTTCGAGAAATTGGTAACCGGTGCCTCTTTAAGTGATTTTACAGATACGGAGGCAACCGAACCTGTTAAAGTTGTCTTGGCTCGTTCACCATAGCCTACGACAACCATTTCCTGGCCTCTGACGGCCTGAGATTCCAGAGAAATATTAATTTCGTGACGCCCATTGACAGGCACAACCTGATTCTTGTAGCCGATGTACGAAAAAATCAGGGTGTCTTGTCCACTGGACACTGTCAGGGTATATTTCCCATCCTTGTCTGTAGCTGTACCATGCGTAGTTCCTTTCACAATGGCATTCACACCTGGAAGCGCTTCGCCACTTGTCGCATCTTTAACTACACCACTGACCGGAAAGCTATCCTGTGCTATCAATGGTTGTACTGCTAATGCAACACCTGAAAGCGCTGCCATAAACAGGAGTATTATATGAATACCCTGCCTAAACCATACCTTCGAGCAGTATCGGTTCTTCATAGTTAATCCTCTACTTTTTGTGATTTCAGGAATGTTATCGTTAACCAACCGCCATAAACGATTAGATATACCTTTTGTGGTTTGTACAATGAGTACAACTTGGTCATGAAAACTTTACCAGCAACTATCCGATAACATCAAGTTTAAACGACACACTATGTTATCGTTAAAATGTATTTAATACATTTAATTTTTAAAAACAATATCTCTCAATAATTAGGTATAATTTTTTTATTGTTTTACCTGCATATTTGCCCTAATTAGGGGCTAAAGCCTAAAATTTATTTTCTGAATTTAAAAAAAAAATCTCTCATCCGAGTTCTTTTAAACATGGGATAGGGGTATTCCGTAGAAAAAAAACGAATGAATCAGATTAACGTGAAAGAAAGAATGATAAAACAAGAAATAGCTATCTCTCATTTTCGCGAAATACTTTTTTAGCGGAAGTTCAGTCCCTCCCATTAAAGTCCCTGCTAAAGTTTTCAGGTTGTAATCAATCAGCTTCGAGTTTATTACACCCGCAGGATTGCCTGACAATAAGCTGACTCTCTATAACAATTTCCTCGATCTTTTCATCTTTTTTGTCGATTACCTTAATCAGCTTTTCAGCATCTTTTTTTCCCATCTCATAGGCAGGCTGGCGAATAGTGGTAAGCGGAACGGGCATCAATTTTGCACGGATATCATCAGTAAATCCAACGATGGCGATATCGTCTGGAATCTTGAGACCATGATCTATAATAGCCTGCATAGCACCGAAGGCAGCCGGGTCGTTCACCGCAACAACCGCTTCCGGACGATCCTCTTTTGATAATTCGAGCAGGTGCATCATTGCATCATACCCCCCTTTTTCCTGGAAGCCGGCTTCCTGAATCCATCCGTCTTTGACTTCCATCTTGTGTTCCTTCAAAGCTTTCAGGAAACCATCCAAACGTTTTTTCCCAATAGATACTTCCGGCGGTCCGCTAAGATGAGCAATTTTTTTGTAGCCGTGTTGTATCAAATGTTCAGTTATTTCACGCGAACTCTCCAGGTCGTTCATACTTACACAACTCGCTCCGATATCATAGACGCAGCGATCGAAGAAAACCATTGGCATGCCAGACTCGATCAACTCTGTAAATGGTGTGTAGTCTTTACTCGACTGAGCTGTTGAAATGAGGATGCCATCCACGCGTTTGGCTTCCAAGGCAGTTAATGCTCGTCGCTCACGTTCCTGGTCTTCCGCCGAATGGGTAAAAATAAGCTGATAATCTTCAGCATACGTCACGTCTTCAATCCCCCGGATGACCTCTGGAAAAAAGGAGTGCGCAATTTCAGGGATTACCACTCCGATTGAAAAAGTTTTATTCAAAACCAGGCTCTTGGCAATGTAATTAGGGCGATACCCCATCTTTTGAGCCATGTCCCAGACCTTTTTCTTGGTCAGTTCAGTGACATTAGAACGATTGTTCAAAGCCCGTGAAACTGTCATTGTTGACAGACCCAGAGCTTTTGCGATTTCTTTTATCGTAACTCTCGAAGCCAATTTTCAATAATTTTGATGGATTATTAAGTATCTGAATACTGACTGAAATAAAAGTTTTAGAAATCCTATGCATACATCCGGTAATGCTTAGAAATACTAAAGATTATCACAAAAAATAATCCAGGGTTAACGTTAACGTCTTAATAAAATAAACACACAACACTAAAAAAGCTGTGCTTTAAAATCAACAACTCGTTACACCTGCAACCATCATCGTATTAAACACACATCCACCGCACACAAACAATCCGGTTTAAAAATAATCCTTACTGTCAGAACTGTATATACATAAAATCAATAATTTTTTCTCGCTAAATCTAATATATCACTCAAACTAATATTTTTTCTTGTGCCTTTTTTAGGTTAAAAACCTCTCACATACATTAATTATATCCCTAATTTTATATAAGATAAAAAGGCAACAACCATTAACCTCTTTCAGAGCGGAGGATTTAAATGTCTCAGCTTCGCTCATATGTAACGATCCTTGCCTTTTTCGCAATCAACTTTTCCGGCATTGCCGGTGCGTGGGCACAATCATACCGAAACAAGGTCCGGGATATTCAACCTCGCTGGTCGCCGGATGGTGAACTGATTGCTTTCAGTTCCAATCGTACCGGAAACTTTGAGATCTATGTATGGGACCAGTATAACCGTCAGTTACACCAAATTAGCAATCATCCAGCCGGGGATTATTACCCGGAATGGGCTCCCAATGAAGATGCCCTGGCTTTTTATTCGGAACGCCCAAGTCGGGATGACTCTCCAAAGCGATTATATGTTATGGCCGATGGAAGCATCACGGCCCAGTTCCCAAAAAATTCCAGCAAAGACGGAGATCTTCCGTCATGGTACAGCAGAACACACCTTATAACCTTTCACCTAGTTGATCGTTCCGGGTACTATCAAATCTATACGATGAGACCCAACAAAACCGATAAGCGCCCGCTGACCACGGCCCCATGGGATCATCTCTTCCCACGATGGTCGCCTGACGGAAAGAAAATCCTTTACGTTTCCAACAGAGATGGTTCGTATGATCTTCATCTGATGGATGCGGATGGAACGAACCCCGTACAGCTCACCCACGATAAATCTTATGAATTGGATGCCATCTGGTCGCCGGATGGCAAAAAAATAGCCTACACTTCAAATAAAGCGGGAAATTTTGATATTTATGTGATGAATGCGGATGGTTCCCATAAAAAACGTCTAACCAAAGATCCGGAATATGATTTATCTCCATGCTGGTCACCTAATGGATCTAAATTAATTTTTGTGTCAAACAGGGACGGAAATTTTGATATTTATTCCATGAAATCCGATGGATCAGATATTCGCCAGCTTACAACAGATCCCGGTGAAGATTCTTACGCATCCTGGTCGCCGGATGGTCACAGAATTTTATTCGTTTCAAACCGAACAGGCTCAGAACGTATCTTTCTTATGAGACCCAATGGCTCAAAACTGCACGAGCTGTTTATGGAGAATTATAACTTTTGAGTTACGTGTTTCTCCATATTTCTTTGGCTTTTTTTATTGCCACAGAAACACGGAATGTCACGGAGATGATTAAGATCAATAACTGAGTAGTTGCTCAATTTTGTTACTTATCATCTCTACTCCCGGCAACACGGCGTTCATCAGGCCTAAGTTATGCGGAACTGGTATGTCCGGGAAGGTGAGTCTTTCAACCGGTGCATCGAGCCACTCGAATGCCTCGTGCATAATTACCGCAGATATTTCCGCACCGAAACCGGACGTCTGCGTATCTTCATGTACAATCAGACAACGATTCGTTTTTTTAACCGAGTCGAGAACGGCCTGTTTATCCCAGGGCATCAACGTTCGCAAATCGATTAAGTCAGCCGAAAGATCAAGGCTATTTACCGCTTCCTCGCACCGTTCGACCATGGCACCCCATGCCACTATAGTGATGTCATTTCCTTCCTTCAGAAATGAGGCTTCACCAAACGGAACAACATATTTGTCACCGGGGTAAGGACGGCGGGCCCAACGGGCATCGAGCAGGTTGCGATGCTCGAAGAAAATAGTTGGATTGTTATCTCTCATCGCTGTACGAAGCAGTCCGACGGCATCCTGCGCATTTGATGGAAAGGCCAGTTGCCATCCGACAGCATGCAAGAAATCGACTTCATTACACAGACTGTGCCATGGATCACCCACTTTCGCAAATCCACCTGGCATGCGAACTACAACAGGTGCCGCAAAACGATTTGCTGTTCGCCACCTGATCGTGCCGCAGTTATGTAACTGTTCAGTAGCCGGATCAGCATACTTTCGAAACTGTATTTCGGCGACCGGCATCAGACCGGCATAGGCCAAACCTACGGATCGACCAATGATGCCTTCTTCCGACAAACTGGTATCAAAAACCCGATCTTGCCCGAACGCAGTCTGTAAATCCATGGTCGCCGCATGAACACCGCCCTTCTTTCCAACGTCTTCACCGAAAACCAGGAGCCTTGGATTTGTTTTTAACTCATATTCCAGGGTACGTCTAATCGCTTCAACAATATTAATCCGTGCTTTCTCAGGCTCGGGTGTCTGACTCGATTCAGGAAATGTATGACCTTCAGGAAGTAATCCACCTTTAGCCTGAACATCTATAGAACCATCAGATTTTTTCTCTGAGAACGTGTAGCGTTTAACGCTGTCCGGATCCGGTTCACCTCGTTTGCCTGCTTGATCGACGGCATTTTCGACCTCCTTTTTGGTCTCTTTCTCAAGTCCGGACCATTCACTTTTGCTTAATATTTCCGGAACAAGAAAACTTTTTAATCGTCCCAGGGGATCTCTCTTCTTTTCCTGTGTGAGGGTCTTATCAGATTTGTAGGATTGATTATCCTGGTAAGAATGTCCGTTTAGTCTCGGCACGGTCAATCGTACCAGTACCGGTCCCTTGCGTTCACGAACATATTGCACTGATTGCTCGAGAAGATCAGCCGCTTCCTCCGGATTGGTGCCGTCACCATCAAAAATTCGAAGATTTTTAAATGAGTAGAGGTTTTTGGCGATGTTTCCGCCAGGCGTCTGCAGGCTGCTCTCAACAGAGATACCGTACCCATTGTCTTCAATGTAGTACAATAGCGGAAGGTTTTGTGTTGTTGCGATAGTCAGGGATGACCAAAAACCATTGGTAGCAACAGAACCATCGCCCCCCAATACAACCGATATCGCCCCGTCATAATCATCCTCATTAAGGATATATCGCCGATATTCGATAGCCTGGGCCCATCCAACCGCTGGCGTGTACTGAGATCCAACATCTCCGGCCATCGGCAAAACGGTTGGTCCATTTTCACCTGGCATATTGCAAACGACACCGATATCACGGCCGTCACTATAACTACCCGATTTCATCATAGGTGCAGATACTGCATCTTCCAGCGATAGTCCCAATCCCAACATCAAAGGACGAGATCGATAGTAGGCGCTGACTCCATCATGCTTGTGGTTGAGTAAAGAAGCCAACAAAATTTGCCCCAATTCGTGGCCACGTGCGGAAAACTGATAAAGGACTTTTTTCTCCGGCACAAGCTTTTGTTCCTCGATATCATCAATTGCCCGCGATCTTAGAATAGCATGTGCAATCTCTTTCCAGTTAATTCTTTCATTCACTGCTACTTTTTCATTCATAAGAATAACTCCACTTTCTAAAAACCTTCTCAATAACTATTCAAATCATTACCTACTGTTGCAGAACCTTATGATCAGCCATGACGTTAGGAATTAAGATATTCTGCAACTCTTGTTTACAAGTACATAGCTAACATTAAATCAACGAAATGATCACTTGCTGAAAACATAGTTTAAGGTTGTTCTGAGGCAATATATTCGTATAACACTACATTTTGAAAACTATAACTACATGACAGATCAAACAGTAAATTGGTCGGTAATCATTCTCGCTCGTATTGGTTATGTTGCCAAGGGATTAGTTTATTTTTTGATTGGACTGTTTGCATTTCTCGCTGCCGTTGGGCTCGGTGGATCAACTTCAAATACAGAACAGCTTTTCAAGAGATTTCTTCATCAACCTTTCGGAGATATTCTTTTGGGGACGGTTATGTTTGGTCTTTTTGCGCATGCTATTTGGTGCTTCGTTAAGGGAATATCGGATCCCGAAAATCGTGGGAATAATACCAGAAGCTTTTTTTTATCGAATCCTGGATGTACTCACCGGGCTTTTGTATATGAGTTTTTCCTATGTTGCCTTTGAAATTTTATCAGGTAATGCCGTTCAGAACAGTGATCAAAAAACGGAGTTTTGGGTGGCCAAAATTCTTTCTCAGCCATTCGGAAGATGGATCATTCTGATAGCTGCCATTATCGTTACCGTTGTCGGTCTTTATCAATTCTATGCCTCTTATAAAGCCTATTTTGGTTATGATTTCGACTCCAGTTTTATGAATAAAAAAGAACAGGATGTTGTCCGCATGCTGGCCAGAATAGGTTTTGTAGCATGGGGTGTTGTGTACTGTATGATCGCATATCTTCTTTATGAAGCGGGTATACATTTTGATGCAAGTAAAGCCGGAGGGATGGGTGATGCCTTGCAAGCTCTTGCTCATCAACCATATGGACTTTGGATTCTCGGTGTTACCTCAGCCGGACTCATCACTTACGGCATTTACTTATTTGTCCTCGCTTACTTCCATAACATTGGTGCTGATTGATTCAATACTGGCGGCAGAAAAATGATCAGTCGTCAGAACCGTTGCTTATTCGCAGACAACTCTCTTCAAAATGAGTCATTTCACGATCAGTGCCAATCGTAATACGGATCCCGTTCGGCATTCCAAAACCAGTCAATTGCCTCAAAATCACACCTTGCTTCAGCATTTTCAGTGTGAATTTTGTTGTCTGATCTTCACTATCAAAAATGAGCATTACAGAGTTAGCATGACTCGGTACGTAGTTGATGCCGTGTTTATCGCAGAAACGATATAATCTTTCCTTGCCACTCCTGACCATTGTCCGTGTCTCATTAAGAAAAGCTTCATCTTTTAGTGCAGCCTGAGCAGCAACCTGTGCCGTCACCGATGGTTCAAAGGTGAATTTAACTTTATACATATTTCGGATTAGTTCCCCGGGACCAACTGCATATCCAACACGCAACCCCGCCAGGCCGTAAGCTTTGGAAAATGTTCGAAGTGTGATGACATTTTCGTACCCCATATTCACGGTATCAGGGTAATCCGGCTCTTCTTTTGCAAATTCATAGTACGCTTCATCCATAACCACGATGACGTCTTCAGGAACACGCGACATGAATGTTTCAAATTCAACCTTTGTGACGTAAGTGCCGGTAGGGTTATTTGGATTGGCAATGTAGATCATCCGGGTATCATCACTAATAGCATCGGCCATTGCACGAAGATCGAAACGATAATCTTTGGTGAGGGAGACTAAATTTCTTTTAACGCCGCGTATCTGAGTTTGGATTCGAAAACCAAGAAACGTTACGTCCGCCGTTACAACATGATCCTTTTCCTGAAGAAATGTACGGGCCAGCATTCCAAGCACGCTCTCTGAACCTGCCCCTATAACAATTTGTGATTCACTGACACCCAATTTTTTAGCGATTGCACCGCGTAACTCCCTTGAGGCTGAGTCAGGATAATCCTGTATAGTACTCATGCAATTCATTATCGCTTCCGCAACTTTTGGACTGCATCCGAGCCTGTTTTCATTTGATGCGAGTTTAGAAATCTGTTCAGGATGAAACTCGTCTTGAACTTCGGCAATCGTCTTCCCGGGTACATAAGGATGCAGATCCTGTATATAGCGGGGTATTTTTATATGCTTATGTTCTACCAACATTAATATTTTCCTTATTTTACTAAAATCTATGGCATCTGAAATGTTCACTCCTGTTTCAGTAGGGAATGAACATCTTAAATATGGCTCTAATATCTTAAAAAAGCGCTTTTAGTTAAAGTTTTCGATACAAAATTAGGGTATTTGAATAATCACTTTTCATCATCATATACAGTAATTAATCTGGTAGTTAACTTAACGTTCATAGTTTTACTATTTTGGACAGAAGATTTATAGAAATTGACATTTCTAACGGAATAAATATCCTTTATCCTTACTGAATTATCGAGAGATTTTAACATCATCTGCATCTATGTTTACGAAAAAGCGATTACTTACCGTTTTATTATTTCTCAGCCTTTTTTTTCCAGGTATCAAAAGCCAGGCGCAGGCTTTAAAAGTTGTTCTGTCCGATACCTTTATAGGTACCTTTAACGGAGCTCTTCTTGGCGGCGGTACCATGTTGCTTAGAAATAACAGTGATCTGGGTCCAATGCGTTTTGGAGTAGGATTCGGAACCCTTTATGGCCTTGGCATCGGTTTTTATGACATGTCTAAGATAACCCCAAATACTCCCTACCGGGTAAATGGAGTCGTCAATACCGCCGGTAATTCAGCAACACTCATTCTGGCTGATACATTCTACGGAGGAGCAACGGGAACACTTGTGGGAATGGCGGTTAGCCTTATGGCGAATAGTCAATTAGATGAAGGATTACGATATGGTGCGGGTATCGGCGTCTGGAGTGGATTTGCTTTCGGTATAGTGGATGCGCTCGTTATCAGTAAGTCGAAGTATCAGTCGAAATACGGCCATTATCGGTTATCAGATGCAACACCCGGCATCATCAAGGTCCAGACGGGTTCCCAAACGGACATCTCGTTTCTGAACCCTGATGTTATCCAGGTAAAATCAATCAGGAATCAACTTCCTGTTGCGAGCTATAAACTTGCGATGAATCTAGTTAATGTTCGCGTAGCACTTTAATATCACTCTGCATCGTCCTCATCATGGTCCTGATGGTGATGATGGTCATGTTCATCTTCCTCTTTGGCAGTCAGTGCCTTAAGCAACGCTTTGACTGTTTGCACATGACCGGCGAGGGAGGTGTGTAGTCCATCATTTAAATAATTCCATGCCTTAGGTGGGCGTCCCATCCTGTTTCCGAGAGGATCAACGATATATCCTGATTTCCCTGATATTACATCACGATACTGGACAAGATCATTCTCTCTTATAATGCCATTAAACTCCGGCGATTCATCCATCATTTCTTCAATAACGGGTGGCGGGGTTATCCATACCACTGGATTTTGGGTGATATCTTTAACCGCCAGATCCAGTGTATTCAGGTTTTCCCAAAACTCCGCCATCGACACCATTGTCCGATTCGCAGCAAAATTAGGTCGTTCCGCATCGTGCGTGCCGAGTGCTATGATGACCCAGTCGGCCTGTTCGGCTATGACATCACGGTCAAACCGCTTCAATGCATGATAACTTGTATCTCCGGTAAGAGAGGCATTCTTCAAGAACAGATCTTTATCCGGCAAAGCTATTTCAAGCATGTGGGTTAATATTTCAAACCAGCTCTGTAAATCATCAGTCAATGAATCTCCAAGAACAACAATTTTATCACCTTTTTTGAAAGGCAATTGTGAAATTTGCTCTATCGTTGTTTCATCCTTCAAAAGTTCAAGGGCGGCCTTTTTAGCCTAATCGTCAAAGTGACTGCGAATATCAATTAGTTCCTGTGGTTCAATGCCGATAAATTTCGCGACAATTCCAACATCGCGTGTTCCAGGCAATAGTGGAAATTGCCTTTCTATATTCAGAAACTGGGCAAGATATTTGAGTATTTCTTTTCTATCGGCTTTACTTGGAGTCTTCTTTTCTTCAGCCATAATTTTTTGTTCTTATAATTTTTTTGTCAAGATTCTTAGTTAAGCATTTGCTCAACCAATTCTGATGTCCCCTTCGCGGCCTTTTCGGTTATATAACGAACATCACGTCTCGCCGGGACCTGTGTTCTTTCCGGATTGATTACATATATGGGAGAATCCACCGGAACATAGTCAAGGAGTCCGGCTGCCGGATAAACAACGAGTGAGGTACCGATTACCAGGTAAATATCAGCCTCGGCGGACTCGGCAGCTGCAATCTCCATCATGGGAACCATTTCACCGAACCAAACGATATGAGGCCTCAGTTGCGATCCTTTTCCACACTTATCGCCAATATGAATCTCACGGTCTTTAATATCATAAATCAGCGATTCATCTATCGAACTACGGGCTTTATTAAGTTCACCATGTAGATGGATGACTTTGGTCGAACCCGCTTTCTCGTGCAGATTATCTACATTTTGAGTGATTACCACCACATCAAACTTCTTCTCGAGCCGGGCTACTGCGAGATGGGCTTCATTTGGTTGAGCCTGTGCCGCCTGTTTACGTCTTTTGTTATAAAAATCGAGTACAACCGACGGATTGCGCCGCCAGCCTTCAATAGAAGCTACCTCCATGACATCATGTCCCTCCCACAGGCCACCTGAATCCCGAAACGTGGCAAGTCCGCTTTCCGCACTAATACCGGCACCCGATAAGACAACAATTTTCTTCATGGATTGTTTACGGCTCTAAGCTTGTTCAATGGACACTTAAATGACTTTTACTAATCATTTAAATCGGGTACTGTTAACGCTGTTCCATATGTGATATTTTAATATGATAAGCAATAATAACACACTATTCGACAAGCAGTTAGACTGCATACATCATACTTTGTCAACAAACAGATTATAACACTAAACAATTTTGAATATGGCTGAATTTCAACCCATTGTTTGCGAATTAAACAACCCGAATGAATTTCTAACCAACGTAACAATTGATGATCATCATGTCACTTTTGATGAACCAGAAAGTGCCGGGGGGACTGATCAGGCGCCAACTCCAACACAGATGCTTATCGGATCACTTGGAGCATGCGTAGTCATGACCATAAAAATATACCTGGATCACAAAAAATGGTCTTTTCGCTCTGTACGGTGTGCCGTGCATATGTCCAAAGAAAAGATAGAAGATCTCTCAGCATTAACCGAAGAAGAGCAGTCTTACGTACGAAACAATCGGCTGACCCGGATGACCTCTGTAGTAACCATTGACGCCGATTTTGATGATAAGCAATTGGAACGTGTAAAGACTGTTGCAGGGAAGTGTCCGGTTCACAAGTTGCTGGAAGGCAGTGTGTTGATTGAAGATGAAGTTGAACTTGGGTGACCAAAACGCAAAAGGCCTCAAAGAGGCCTTAAAAAAAGAGGATGAGGCAAGACCTACTCTCCCGCGTTGGGCAGTACCATCGGCGCCTGCGAGCTTAACGGCCGTGTTCGGGATGGGAACGGGTG
>Ga0114931_10008652_pt1 | contig 12290 bp, 9 predicted proteins | sample 2SBtaG_FD_89579 | JGI IMG/M metagenome (GOLD analysis project Ga0114931, IMG submission 89579) | Deep subsurface microbial communities from Kolumbo volcano to uncover new lineages of life (NeLLi) - 2SBTROV14_V59a metaG | ecosystem: Environmental > Aquatic > Marine > Volcanic | place: Kolumbo...
ACCGGATGGACCATCCACGCCGCACCGGCGAACACGACCGACGCCGTCCGCGAAATCATGACGATCATTTACTACGCCGACGGAGCGCGGCTGATCGAGCCGGACAACGAACATCGACCGGCTGATCTGGAGCGTTGGTTCCCGGGCCGCGGTCCCGGCGATCTCGCGGACAGCAAGCTCAATCCACTGCTCTACAAGGCCGAGTGACTTGTTCGGCACGCGCACACTGCTGCGGATCGCGACACTGCTCTGCATTCTCGCACCGCTCGGCTGCGCTCCGCGCAGCGCGGACATCGTTATCTACGGCGGCACATCAAGCGGAGTGATCGCGGCGGTGAAGGCCGCGCGGCTCGGGCGCGCGGTCGTCCTGATCGAGCCAGGACGACACCTGGGCGGACTCACGTCGGGCGGACTGGGCGCGACCGACATCGGCAACAAACGCGCCATCGGAGGGATGGCGCGCGAGTTTTACCGGCGCGTCGGTCATGAATACGGGAAAGAAGAATCCTGGACCTTCGAGCCGCACGTCGCCGAAGGGGTGTTCCAAAACTTAGTCGGAGAAGCGAAGCTGCCGGTCGTTCTTGGCGAGCGTCTCGATCTGAAGCAAGGCGTCGTCAAGCACGGGTCGCGAATCGTGTCGATCCGCATGGAATCCGGCCGCACGTTTCGCGGGCGCGTTTTCATTGACGCGAGTTACGAAGGCGACTTGATGGCGCTGGCGGGCGTGTCGTACACGGTCGGGCGCGAGAGCAACGCGACGTACGGCGAAACGCTCAATGGCGTGCAAAGCGCGCACGCAACGCACCATCAATTCGAGCATGCGGTCGACCCGTACGTCACACGCGGCGATCCGGCGAGCGGACTCTTGCCGGGAATCGATCCGCTCGGGCCGGGCGATGAGGGCGGAGGCGATCGTCGCGTGCAGGCGTACTGTTTTCGCGTATGCACGACCCACGTTGTGGCGAATCGGCGTCCGTGGGCCAGGCCGGCGGATTACGATCCGCTGCGCTACGAGTTGCTGCTGCGTAACTTCGAGGCCGGCGATCGCAGAGTGCCGTGGCACCGCGTGATGCTGCCCAACCGCAAGACCGACACGAACAACAACTTCGCCGTCTCGACCGACTACATCGGCATGAACTATGACTACCCCGATGGCGACTACGCGACACGCGAACGCATCATCCGCGAGCATCGCAGCTATCAGCAGGGTCTGTTCTGGACGCTGGCCAACAGTCCGCGCGTACCCGCCGACGTGCGAATGCACTTCAAGACCTGGGGACCGGCGCTCGACGAGTTCGTGGATAATGAGAATTGGCCGCACCAGATTTACGTCCGCGAAGCGCGGCGTATGGTCTCCGACTATGTCATGACCCAGCACAACTGTCAGGGCCGCCGCATCGCTGACGATCCGGTCGCACTCGCCGCGTACACGATGGATTCGCACAACGTGCAGCGCTACGTCGATGCCGCCGGGCACGTCCGCAACGAAGGCGACGTAGAGGTCGGCGGGTTCGAGCCTTACCCGATCTCGTATCGCTCGATCACGCCGCGCGCGTCTGAGTGTTCCAATCTGATCGTCCCGGTATGCCTGTCCGCTTCGCATATCGCGTTCGGGTCGATCCGCATGGAGCCGGTCTTCATGGTGCTCGGCGAGAGCGCGGCGGTCGCGGCCGACCTGGCGCTCGAGCACGATGTTGGCGTCCGGGCGATTCCGTACGTCGCGTTGGAAGCCCGCTTGCGTTCGGCGGGGCAGGTATTGGGTTGGTAATTTGGCCCGGATATTTCTGGCGTCGCGGCGCGCATCGCAGTAGGATCAGGCTCAGTCAAATCCGCCACGGCGATGGCAAGAGGGGAGAGTGGAAAATGTCAACAAAGATCAGTGGCTCGTTAATCGGTGTGTTCGCCGTTTGGGTGCTGCCCGTTGTGGCGCCGGCCCAGTTTCCGTCGGAGCTGGTCGGATTCAATGACAATCCGGACGTGGAGACGTCGCGTGAGATGTTCCGCGTCCCGGAGTTTTCCGGCACGACGCGCGGCTTCATCGTGGTCAACGCGGCCGGCCAGTTCAACAACAACAATGCTTTCCGCGCCACGGGCCTGCATACGGAGGGGGCGGCGGGTCTCCAGGTCTTCTTCAACTGGGCCGACAACAGTGATCCCGATGCGTGGGTTCGGCTGACGACCTTTAACGGTGCGATCCGCCCGAACCCGGCGCTCGATACGCGCGGCAAGGTTCGCTTCAAACTGACCAACCAAAGCGAGATTTTCTTTGGAGAGGTCGGTGTGTGCCTCGGCATTCGTGAGACCGGCGGAATCGGCGTCGCCCAGCTCGCCGACGCCGGCAACAGCGGGCCGATCGAGTGGGTCGGCGTAGACACCACGATCAACGGCATCATCGCCGGCGCGGACGGCATCGTCGACACGACCGCAGCAGGCGACGACGTGCAAGAGTTTCCGGTCGGATTTGACATCATCGCCGACGGATTGCCTTCCGGAACCGCGATTATCTCACCCGGCACCAACGGCGTGATCGACACCGCGCCGGCCGGTGATGACGAGGATCGCTTCGGATACGTGATCGGCGCGGACGGGGCGCGCGTCCCGATTCCCGCGATCACGCTGCCCCCGTCCGCAAGTCCGTACGTGCTCGAGTGGGATCTGGCGACCGGCGTAGTGACGCTCAACGGCGCGCCGCAGACGTCGGGGATCACCGGTTTCACCGGCAACGGCACACTGGTCGATTCGCCCGACAATCGCGGCACGCTCGAACACATCGCAATCACCAATCTCGCCTCGGACTCCGCGACATTGATCGAGTTCGCGATCGACGAACTGCAGTTCGAGGCGACCGTCCCCGACCCAACCCCCCCACCGACGATTGTCGCGCCCGTGGTCGACACCGACACGCAAGTGAGTGTCCAGACCATCGCGGCGGCTACCGTCGCGGAGCTGTTCATCAATGATGTTTCACAAGGAACGCGAGCACCCGCCGGCCGGACGGCGACGTTCACGGGCCTGACGCTTCAGGTCGGAGACGTGCTGACCGCGACACAAACGGCCAACGCCGTCGTCAGCGATCTTTCGCCGCCTGTGCTCGTTTTCGCCCAAGGCGTGGTGATGGCCGACAGTTTCGACTCCTACGCGAGCGAGGCCGATCTCGAAGCGCTCTGGACGCCGTCGATCACAACACCCAACCCGTCTGGGCGAAAGTGCGTCTGCAAGCCGGCGGCGGCGCGAGCTGTCCCAACTTCTTGCGCGAGGACAATCCGCCCAACGCCAATGCGGCGAGACTCTACCGCAACATCGGCGGCGTAAACGGAGCGGACGTCGATCCGCTCGTCGTCGCGTGGCACTTCAAGTTTACCGGGGCGGAGCGCTCCTCGGGCGCGCGTACGCGTTTCGAGCTCGCACACTTCAATGGCGCGGGATTCAACACCGGCCCGCGCGGCGAAGGGACCGCGGGAATCACGCTGTTCAATCAGATTTCCGGCAGGCTGTTCGATGAGTACAACCTCGTCCTGCGCGTCACCGACAACGTCGCGCTGCGCGATGAACTGATTGCAAACGGATGGATTTCCGCCGCCGGGTTCCTGCATTTCCCCAGCGGCGTGCTCAAAGAGCCGGGCGTCTGGCACAAGATGGAAATCGAAGTTCGCGACACCGTGATCAACTTCTTCATCGACGGCGTGCTGCGAAATCCAACGCCGTATGAAACCGGCGTTCCGCGCCCGAACGCGACCGCCTATGACTTCGTCATCATCGGCGAAGGATTCAGCAACAACGGCCCGCTGATGATGTACGACAACGTCGCCGTCACACAGGGCGCTGCGTTCCCGTTCGGCGATCCGGTCACTCCCGCGCCGACGATTGCGGGACCGCTCTTCCCCGATGGCGCGCTGGTGTCCGTCAGCGACATCGATCCGAACGCCACCGACATAACCGTCTTCTCAAATGGAGTGCAGATCGGCAGCGCCACCGGCGCGTTCCCCGGCGGTACCGCCGACATCGCGGTCAGTCCGAATCTCGTCAACGGTGCGGCGATCAACGCGACGCAGATCGTGGCCGGGCTGGAAAGCTGCCCGTCGATTCCCGTATCCGTCGCGGTCACGCCGGTCACCATCGCCGACGCGGTTCTTGTTCCCGGACAAACCTCGATCCAGATCAGCAATCTCGAAGAGGGGCTGGCCTCGAACATCAGCGTGTTTTCAAACGACTCGACGATCGTCGGCTCACTTAACAATCCCACGACGGATCCCGCGAGCGTCGCCGTGACGCCGCTGGTCAATGGCGCATCGATAACCGCCGATCAGACCATCGCGGGTGTCGAAGGGCCGCAGTCCGCGGCTGTTGTCGTCGCCGTTCCCGCGCCGCTGCTGATCGGGCCGCTGACCGTCAGCGACACGATCGTCGCCGTCGACGGCCTGCACCCGCTCGCCACCGACGCGACGGTTTACGTCAACGGAGCGGCCGCCGGCACCGCTGCGACCGGCGGAGCGGCGACTGTCAATGTCACGCTCAACTCCTCGCTGTTCATCAACGACGAGGTCACCGCGACACAGACCATCGACGGAATCGAAGGACCGCCGTCGAATACGATCAGCGTCGAGGTGCCGATGTGTACGCGCGTCTTCTTCGACGACTTCGACACGGACACGTCCGCAAACTGGAACGTCATCGTAGTGGACAACGGCGGCGAGAATGACGCGCTGGCCACGTTCGCGTTCGACTACGGCGCGGTTGGCATTCCGCCTTCGCCGAATGGGAGCGGATCGACGCTGGGGCTCAAGCTCGAGGCCAACCCGGGCGGAGCCGGCGCGACCGCGGCGGTCACAGTCTCGCCGATCGGACAGAGCTTTCTCGCGGCCGATGGCTACCGCATGACGTTCGACATGTGGATCAACGCCAATGGGCCGTTCCCCGCGGGTGGGATGGGATCGACCCAGTTCCTCGCCGCCGGCGCCGGCTACGACGATGCGACCGGCAATCTCGGGAACACGTCCGGCAGCGGCGCGTGGTACGCGATCTCCGGCGAATCCGGGTCGTCGCGCGACGTGCGGGCCTACAAGGACGTCGAAGAGCAATTCCCCGAGAGCGGGCAATACGCCGCCGGCATGCAGAACGGCGTCGCGAACAACACCAATAACGATCAGTTCTACTTCGACCTGTTCGGCACGCCTTCGCCGCCCGCCGCACAAGAGGCGTTGTTCCCAGACCAGACCGGCAATTTGCTGACCGGTTCGGCGGGGTTCGCGTGGCACGAAGCTACCGTAACGGTGCTCGGCACCAAAGCGCGCTGGGAGATCAACGGCGTCACCGTCGTCACGATTGACACGACGATCGGCAACCCGTTCTCAGGACTCGACGGGAACATTTCGCTGGGGCTGATGGATGTCTTTTCGTCAATTTCCGACAACCCGCAGATGAGTTTCGGCTTGGTCGACAACGTAAAGATATTCATCGCCGGCGCTCTGACGGGCGACATCGACGGCGACGATCAGGTTGGCCTGTCCGATTTGGCGGTTCTGTTGTCCAATTTCGGACGGACCGGCGATGCGACGCTTTCGGACGGCGATCTCGACGGAGATCAGGATGTGGACCTGGCGGACCTGGCGGTGATGCTGTCAGCGTTCGGGAATGTGTGCCGCTAGAAAACGCGGCGGAGATGAACGGAACTGCGGGCGTCTCGCGAGCGGGGCGAAGCAAGCGGCAGTGGCGGTTGGTTCGCGGCCACCGGCGAAGGCGGCTCGTCACGCGATTACCACGCTTGCAAGAATGCCGGCGAGCAATTCGCCGAGAGCGGACACTTCTTCGCAGGCGCCTGTTCCGCCGGGGGCGGCGCACGCAACGCCGGCGACCCGTACTACGCCGCGTTCGGTGCGATCGACGTTGCCGCAGCCGTGCCCGATCAGACTGCCGCGTTTCCCGATCAGACCGGCGTTAGTCCGACCAGGCGATTATGCAACGTTCGTTCGAGCTGCTCTCTCATCGAGCGGCCACGCCTTTTATTGTGATCGGGCCCGCGAACCGCTCGGCGATCGTCGCGAACGGATATAGTGCCGGCGGCGCTATGCGGAAGCGCGTGCAGCGCACACACGATGAACGAGCACGGATTACAACTCGGCCTGGAGCATTGGACACGCGACGCGCGGTGCGAGCCGTGCATCCGTATCGGCGTCATCCTGCGCGAAGATCGCCAGCGCAGCGTTCGTCTCGACATTTCAGGCTCGAAATATTGTCTACAAGCGGCCGGCGATGCGGGCCTGATGCTCGAGCCGGGGCAGTGCCTGCGTGTGTCGCTCGGCGATCAGACACTTGCGTTCACTTTACGAAATGAAGAACCTCGAGACGCGAAGAAGCTGCGTCTGACGCCGATGCCCGGCGCAGCGGGTTCGTCCGCGAGCGGCGTGAGAGTCAGCGACGTTGTCGCCGGGCGCGGGTTTCATTGGCAACAACGCATCCGACCGACGCTGCCGGGAACGATCGAACTACGCCCCGCGGACGAGGGACTCGTGCTCATCAATGAATTGCGGCTCGAAGACTATCTCACGGGCGTCATCACGGCCGAGATGAGCGCCGCCTGCCCGCTCGAGTTTCTCAAGGCGCAGTGCATCGTGGCCCGCTCGTGGCTGCTGGCAATGAGCGAGTCCAAGCACGCCGACGAGCCGTTCGACCGCTGCAATGACGATTGCTGCCAGCGCTATCAGGGCATCGACACCGTCTCGCCGGACGTGGCGAGCGCCGTTCGCACGACGCGCGGCCGTGTGCTGCTTGATCCGGGCGGGGGCGTGCTTGACGCCAACTATTCGAAGAGTTGCGGCGGCATTTCCGAGGAGCCGCGCTTCGTCTGGGGCGCGGCGAAGCCGGGCTTCTCGGCGGTGGTCGACGCGCCGCGCGGCGCGGCTGAGGCGCGGTTTTTTCCGATCACGGAAGCTAATGTCGACGAGTACATGCGCGGCGCGTGGCTGCCGACCGCGAGCGCGTATTGCAGCCCGCACGTCGTCGCGCCGTCAGTAATCGGCAAGTACCTCGGCGGCGTGGACACGGCCGGGGACTATTTTCGCTGGACGGTGCGCTTCGCACGCCGCGATCTGGAGGCGCTCCTGCGCGAACGCTTGCCCGACGCGGGCGAACTCGATGAACTGACGGACCTGCGCGTCACCGCCCGCGGCGTCAGCGGCCGCGCCGCGGCGCTTGAAATCATCGGCGCCAACACGAGCGGCGGCGCATTTCGCGGCGTGATCGAAGGTGAGTATCGCATCCGCCACGCGCTTCACCGCAAGTTTCTCTACAGCAGCGCATTCGTCATCGACCACGAGCACGACAGCGCGGGCCGGCTCGAATCGGTCACGCTGCACGGCGCGGGTTGGGGGCATGGCGCGGGGTTTTGCCAGATCGGCGCGCTGGGGATGGCGCTGTACGGGATAGATTGCGACTCGATTTGCCGGCACTACTTCCCGAAGGCGACGACGGCGAGTGTTTATGCATAGATGGCGAGGCAGACGACTAGGGCGGATTCACTCTTGCCGTAGCGGCCGGGCTCCGCCCCGGCCGTACTGGAGATCGCATACTCTCGCGGAAAAAGACGTCTTGGACGGCACCAGGACGCTACATTGCTTTCGCAATCGTCTCATGCACTGAGTACACGATGAACGCGTCCGAACAGCATCGCGGGATCGACGCCGCCGCTCATTACGATGAACGGATGCGGATCTTTCGAGCTCAGCGTGCCGCTCCGGGCGCGATTGTGTTTGTCGGCTCGTCGCATTTCGAGTGGTTTGATACCGACCGCTTTCTCCCCGAACTGAGAATCGTCAATCGCGGCATCGCGTCCGACCGGCTCGGCCTGACCGAGCGCGGCATCCTCCACCGTCTCAACGAGTCGGTCTTCGATCTCGAACCCACGTTCATCGTGTTCAACAACGGCGTCAATGATCTCGGCGAGCTATGGCGCAGCGGCACGCCCGCGTTCGATGAAATCGCCGCGTGTTACGACCGCGTGATCGGCGCGATCCGCGACGGAACGCCGCGCACGCCGCTGCTGATCGTCAACGAGTTCCCGACCACGGCGCGTTTCGCTCCGCTGAATCCGAACATCGAGCGACTCAATCGCCGCATCGAACGCATCGCACGCGAACGCGGCTGCGCACACCTCGATTTTCACAGCGTGGTCGTCGACGACGCACGAGAGTTGCGGGCGGATTTGACCCGCGACGGACTGCACCTGAATCGCGCCGGATACGCATTGCTCGCGCGATCGCTCGCTACAATCCTGCCGGGGATAGACCCGCAGCGTGAGGAAACATGATGCTCTACGAAAGAGAAGCGACCGCGACGATCGCCGACGTGTGTGAGAAGCTGGTCAACGCCGCGACCGAGCACAAGTTCGGCGTGCTGGGAATCCATGATCTCAAACAGCGCATGGCCGCGAAAGGCGTAGATTTCGGTCCTGCGTGCCTGATCGTGGAAGTCTGCAACCCGAAACAGGCCAAGACGGTTCTCGAGACGAACATGAGCATTTCGACCGCGCTGCCGTGCCGCATTTCCATTTTCCAGCGAGGCGAAAAAACCGTCGTGTCCACGCTCAAGCCGAGGGCGCTACTCGGCATGTTCGGCAATTCCGAACTCGACCCGGTCGCCCGCGATGTCGAGGAGACGCTGATTCGCATCATCAACGCGGCGTGCGAGTGAAGCACCGCACATCCCGTCAGTCGCTGCGGAGTCGCTCTCTCTCGAATCTTGCTACCTGGCCGTCGTCGCGTTGAGCCGGTAGCGCCAGAACACGCGTTCGACACGCGCGCCGCACCACTGTTGGTAAAACGCGATCGGCCCGACCCACGGAATCACCGCCGTCTTGTGTCCGGCATGGCGCAGATCGTTCAAGCAGAGCCGCAGCAGAACGCGACCGATTCCCAGCCCGCGACATTCGGGTGCTGTGCCCATCGGGCCGAAGAATCCCCATTCGCGATTCTGCGTCGAATGGGCGCTGAACGCGATCATGCGACCGGCGCGAACCGCAAGGTGCAGCGCCGACGGCCTTTCCGCGAGCGCCAAGCCCGCTTCCAGACGCCAGTCGTCCCCGAAATGCTCCCCAAAATAAGCGTCGAGCAGCGGGGAGTCCGCAATCGTGGCGCGGCGGATTTCCACACCTTCGCCCGCCAGCCGCGCTTCGTCGTCGCGCGTGTCGAATGCTGCGGCGAGGTCGGCACGGAGATTGACGCAGTCCTTGAACCGCTCGAACCCGCGACGTTCCAAAAAGCTGAGCGCCGCCGTGTAGCGCGGATCAAGCCCGGGCGTGAAATAATTCCCGGGAATCGCCAAGACCTCGCCTTCAACGACACCTGCGGCCCAATCCCGACGAGCGTGGTCGAGCAGCGCCGTGGCGATCCCGCGGCGACGTTGGGTCGCGTCGACCGCGAACAGCCCGACGTACGCCTTCTTTCGCCGCCGGTCAATCACGGATTGCAACATCCCCGTGATGTTGGCGCGCGATTCGGCGACCCATGTGCGCCACTCGAGCTCAGCGGGACGTGGATTGCGGAAGAGTTTTTCCGCGAGCAGCGACTTGCTGAATCGGTCCAGATCAAGCGATGCGGAGAGCAATGCGTGCAACGCTGGAAGATCGGATTCATCGGCCTGTCGGATCGTCATGCGCCCATCGTCTCGCGGCGTGTCCGATTCGGCAAACCTATTTTGCGATCCCAACTTGGCCGGGCGCTCGCGGATTCGTATCATCGCCGCGATGAAACCCGACTTCGACAGCCAGACTGTGTCAATCGTGCTGCTCGTCACTGATCCACCTGCATACGAACTCGCTGAGTTGCGCAAGTGCGTACAAGCTGCACTCGACCAGGATCTACCGCCGCTCGAAGTGATCGTCGTCGACGCGCGCGGCCCGAACGCGCGTCTCGATTTCTCTGCCGACGAGCTAGCGAACCCGATTCTTCACCACGTCCCCGGCAAGTTCGCCAATCGCGCGGCGATGTTCAACGCCGCGCTGAGCGCCGCCGGCAGCGAGTTTCTGCTGTTGCTTGTGAACGATCAGGCCGCGATTCGACTGCGGCGCTCGGCCTTGCGGACGATGGTTATGTCGGCCGTGAGGCACACCGAGTCGAAAAGCGATGCACCATCATTGGTCTACGCCGACTACGAACGTCTCGAAACCGACGGCAACCGCCGAGAGATGCACCTGTGCGACTGGCACGCGGGTCGGCTGTGCGACACGCTCGATCTTGGAAACGCCCTGCTCGTCCGAACGAGCGTGCTGCGTCAGGTCGGCGGCTTCGACGAGTCGTACAACGCCGCCGATCTGTACGACGCTCGGCTGAGGCTGTGCCAAGTCGCGCCGCCGGCTCACATTGCCAATCGCTACGCCGGCTCGCTCTACTCGGTCGCCGCCCCGGCCAAGGCGCACAACGTGTTCGACTACTTATTGCTCGGCAAAGAAGCGCAGCTCGAAATGGAGCGAGCCTGTACCGAGCACCTCAAACGCGTGGGAGCATACCTCGCCCCCGCTGCGGACGTGTGCAAGCTCGAATACTCACCACAGGAGCAATCACACTTTGACACCTGCATCGCCAGCATCGTCACACCGGTCAACAACCGCCCCGAATTCATCGCCCGCGCGATCGAAAGCGTGCAGGCCCAGACTGTGCGAAACGTCGAGTACATCGCCGTCGTCAACGGCGGTCCGGACGATCCGACCTGCGACGAGGTTCGCCGCTATATGGAAGGCGGGGACAGATACGTTCCCGAAAAACCGCGCGTGCGCCTGATTGTTGTTGACGTCAACAATCTCGGCCTGTGCCTGAACAGCGGCATCGCGGCGGCGCGCGGCAAGTATTACGTCCAACTCGACTCGGACGATCGCCTCAAACCCGACGCGGTGGAGAAGCTGATCGCCGTGTACGAATCGGACCCGACGATCGGCATGGTGATCGGCTCGTACGAAGTCTGGACGCTCGACGAGACGACCGGCGAACTGCACCGCAACGAAGAAGTGCCCGTCGTCACGCATGCCGAGTGGACCGCCGGCAACGGCCGCAACATTTTGCTTCGCATCGGCGGCGCGGGCGCGCCGCGCTCGGCGCACATCAAGGCGATCAAACACGTCGGCTGGTTTGGTGTGAACGACACGCCCCATTGTCGGAATTACGGCGAAGATTATGACCTCGTCCTGCGGATCAGCGAGCGCTATACGATCGGCCGTGTCTGGGATCCGATCTACGAAGTGATCCGCCACTCCGGCGGGACCGACCACTCGATCGATCAGGTCACGATCGAGCGGAATGAGAATGCCAAGGACCAGATGCGGCTTGATGCGCTTGGCCGCCGGCGGATACTCAACGCCGGGCGCTAGAGAGGGCACAAAGGCACGGAGCCACAAAGGCACGGAGAAGAGTGACGTGTTGCGAATCGTTGTGCGATGGATGAACAGATTGCTCGGTGTGACGTTTCCGCAGTGCGGCGGGGAGCACTGTTCGCGGTCCGCCGCGAAAGTGGAGATCGCTGAGTGATGACGTGGCGGCTGGCGCCCTCGCCCGCCGTAGACAGCCGGAAACGTCCTTTTGGACTACGGCCCGCGAGGGCGCGGGCCGCTACACGACTTTCGCGGCGGACTATTAAATGGACAACGTCGTTCTGATCGGACTCGACGGCGGCGCGAGCGAGGCCAAGGCACATGCGGTTTCGTGTGACAGTCTCGAAACGCCAACGTCGTTCACGCTGCAACCCGAATCGGCCGCTCGGGTGTACCGCTCGCTCCCGGCCTTCACCCCCCTGCCGGTCGCTGAGCAGATCGCGCAGCGCGACGCGGGCTTGGCGCAGCTTGGTGAGTATGAGCGCGAGCAAGGCGCGCTGTTCATCGCCGCCGCTGCCGAGGCGATCATCGACGTGGCGCGGCAATGCGCTGCGAAGCGCGTTCTTGTCGGAGCCGGCATGCCGGGGCTCAAGACGGCCGACCGGCGCGGGATCGCGGCGATCAACAACGGACCGCGCATGCCCGACTATCTCGATCAGCTCGAAAGCCGGCTGACCGACGCCGATCTCGAACTGCGCGCGCCCATCGCCGAGCTTGGCAGTGACGCGGATTATTGCGGACTTGGCGAACAGTACGCCGCCGATGGGTTGTTCCGCGATGTCGAGAACGCGTACTACGTCGGCTGCGGCACCGGCATCGCCGACGCGATGAAACTGCGTGGAGAACTCGTTCCGTTCGACGACTGCAAATCCTGGATTCAGAAATCGTGGCAGATGCCGTCAGCGCTCGGACCCACGTTCGAGAAGCTCGTGTCGGC